>Ga0310690_10001505_pt1 | contig 41183 bp, 69 predicted proteins | sample AusTroGonzalo_MG_2_FD_207661 | JGI IMG/M metagenome (GOLD analysis project Ga0310690, IMG submission 207661) | Bovine rumen microbial communities from tropical cattle in Woodstock, Queensland, Australia - Gonzalo_04 (v2) (version 2) | ecosystem: Host-associated > Mammals > Digestive system >... | reverse complement strand
ATAGTAGATATACCACTAGAGATGAAAGGATAATAAGTTTCAAAACGGCTGAAATAAATATTCCAATAAGTACAGTAAGAAGCGGTGTTTGGCATCAAATACAAATAAAGAAAGAATCAGATTTTGATTTAGTAGAAAGTGTAGTAGAATCAATTATGGAGGAATGTAAATGAGTGAAATAAACGAAGTAAAAGAGCCGACAACTGAAGTAAATGAAAAACTTTCCGCACAAGAATTAATTGAACGCTACGCTAAATTATATGGTATAAGTATTGAGCAGGCAAAGCAAGAAATCGATGCTCCTACTGAAGAAGAAATTCTTGAAAATATTAATAAACGAACTATTGAATATATTCGTAGTAAGCAGCCGCCAATGAATCGTGCACAGAGACGCGCCTTAAAAAAGAAAATGGGCGCAAAGAAATACGCGCAGGTACAGGCTGAAAATGGAGACGTAGTTTCTGCGGTGAGTGAAACCGCCGCGAAATTAAGTTATATAGATTTAATTCAAAGACTAAGAGAACTAAATGCAAAAAAGGAGAATGAAGAAAATGGCGAGACAACTATTGAAAACAACTGATGTATGGCTTACTGAAAGTGAAGAAGAAGCCATGGAAATGGTACAAGAAGCAAAGGACAGGCAGGCCGATGGTCAGTATACACTAACTAAGGGCGGATATACAGCAAAGCCAAAGAAGTCCAAGGGCGAAATCCTATATATTGAATACAAGGTTACATTAGAGAAAACCTTTGAGTAAGAGGTGCTAAATATGGATGAACTACAAACTTTAATTGATTCAATTAAAAAATTAACAGACATTGAAGAAGAAAATTTGACAACTGAAGTTATTAATACCATTTTAAAAAATATTGATGAGCAATTTAATCCACAAGTTACCACGCAAGCGATTAACCAAATTGTAAAAAATTTGGAAGACCAGGGTTTAAGTAAAGAAGAGGCCCAGGAAGCTGTAACTTCTCTTGCTACAACAATGCGCGAAATGATTTATGGTGGAGAAGTATTAACTGGCAACAAGAAGGTTCTGGTAGATGGTGTATTAGATAAAATGTTTGACATCTTTCATCGTGCCGCAGATAAGTATCACTCCTACTCAATCGAACTTCCTATGACAGTTGATAACATCACTGGCGCGAAAGTTCCTACATACGCACATGAAACGGATGCCGCCGCTGACCTATACGCTATGGAAGAACAGACTATTAAGGCTCATACCTATGGAAATATGATTCGTACTGGAGTAAAAATTCAGTTACCAGAGGGCTGGTTAGCAATGATTCTTCCTCGTTCTAGCATCGGAACTAAAACTCCACTACGTTTAAGTAATAGTGTTGGTCTGATTGATAGTGGTTATCGTGGAGAACTTGGAGTTTTATATGATAATACTTCTGATAATGATTATACAATTAATGCGGGAGACCGTATTGCTCAACTACTAGTGATGCCAAGCTATCGCTTCCAAGCTAAGGTAGTAGATATTCTAGCAACGTCTGATCGCGGCGAAACCGGTTTTGGCGATAGCGGTAAGTAATGGGTAGTATTAATGTTTATTCTGTAAGAAATGCTCTGGAAGCGGAAGGATGGTAGCTATTAAGTGAAGTTTATAAGAATTTAAAAACACCGCTTGAGATGCAATGTCCAGCTGGGCATAAATAGGAATAGACTTTTGACTAGTGGCGCAAGCATAAAATATGTGATATATGTATGGCGGGCGATCCATATAAAGTCAAAAAAAATAAAGTTCCCAAAAAGGGAACTGATACGCAAAGAATATTGGCACTGGATGCTGCAACAAGTATTACAGGCTATTCTATATATGATGATAAGGTGCTAGTTGGATATGGAACTTTCAAGACAAGTTCCTCTCTACCAGCTGCTGAACGTATTAATAACGTTAAGAATTGGCTGAAAGCCGCGTTAAAAGAGTGGGAACCAGATTTTATTGGATTAGAAAACATTCAATTATAGAAGTACGGCGCAAAAGCTGATGTGCAAGTAAAAACATTCTAGACATTAGCTAATTTATAGGGCGTACTATTAGATACAATATTTGAAGCTTGTATTGATAGTGATACCGTATATCCAAGTGAATGGCGTTCGTATTGCGGCATAAATGACGGCGATACGCATAGAGATGCAAAGAAGAAAGCGGCGCAGGCTAAAGTAAAAATCTGGTACAATATGGATTGTACTGAAGATGAAGCAGATGCAATATGTATTGGTAAATACTATTGTGGTAAGCTGCGTGCGAATAAAGTAAAATGGGGTGAAGATATATGATTGAAATTAAGTTAGAGCAGTTAATAAATAGTGCTGAAAGTTTAAGAAATTTAAGTTAGAAACCATTGAAAGCTAGAAGCGCGTATGCGGTTAGTAAAATTTTAAAAGCCGCAGATGAAGAAATGGCAACTTTCAATGATACTAGAATGAATTTAATTCAGAAATATGGCGAAAAAGATGAAAATGGTGAATTAAAGAGTGATGAAAATGGTAATGTACATATTGTTACAGAATCATTAGAAACTTTTAATCAAGAGCTACGCGAATTAATGGATACACAGATTGAAATAAATGCAAATAAAATTCAAATTTATGATATTGAAGATGTAGAATTTACTCCCGCGGAAATGGCACAATTGGATAAATTCATTGAATTTGAATAAAAAAAAGAAGCCCGGTCGAAAGACCGGGCTTTATTTTTATCCTTGTGCAGCTTTAGAATTATGTACTACAATGTTATTTACAATATATGTATTATATTTTTCTATGCTACAATTATATACTGTTTCATCTGTAAGATCGTATCGTTCAACAATTTTTTCAATAAAAATATGTTCATTTTTATTATTAATTAATTCATCGCCTTCATGCAATGTTAATGGATTAAAATAATGTTGCTCTTCTTTAGACGCATCAGGATCTACTGCTTTCCAACCCTCGACCGTTAAGAATGGATGCGATTTAGTTGCAGTAATAATATTTCCAGAAGACAAACAAATATCAACAATGTCTCTTTTATGTTTATACATCTAAACACTTAAAACATCCGCAGGAATATAAGTAGCAGTATTAATATCATAAGATAAAACCTAATCTCCAACTTTTAATTGATTAATTGGAATAAATGTATTATCAGCAAGCTAAATAGGAGTATTTGCTACAAAACAACCGCCACTTGAATCTGCAGACTAACACTTAACAGTAATTGTTCTTGTGCTATTTGTTCCAGAAGGAACAGTAATACTCCAATTATTACCAGCTTTTACAGTATATGTGCCATATGGTTTACTACGTGAAGCAACCGCACTTGCATGACTATATCCGGATCTCCATACATTTCCTGCTCCATATAAATAACTAGTTTTTGTTACACTATCTCCCGTCGTTATTGTCGCAGCAATCTAAGCCGCTGCTGCCTCAGCTAATGAAGTCCCAACTGTAATATCTACTCTTGAAATTGTAACAGCTTTTCTACCATTTTTAAAAACACTTCCAACCGATTTACTACTGGTTACTGAACTACCGTATCCAGACGTTGCCCGAAAAGTAACATATGCATTTTCACTATTACTATTATATAATGCTGGCTAAGAACCATAAACTGCACCCGCCTCTGCCACCTTGGTTCTAAAATATTGTGTAGAGGCGATATTAAAAGTTGTTTTCGCTCCATTAACCGTTGTAAGTGTAAATGTACCATTGGCGCTATTAGATTCAAATTTATTAAAACAATTTTTATATTCGCTTAATGATTTATTACCAACTTTATTATCTTCAGCCAGAACTGTTTTACTAATAGTCATACTATAATTATTACCATTTAATTTAGTTGCGTCAAAAGCAAATCCACCTAAAACACCATTATTTAACTATACTTCACCAGTTTTAGCCAAAACAGAGAAAGTAGGTTTAAATGAATCCAATTGTAAAGTAATAGATGGATTAAAACTCTATTCCTATAGGGTTGTATCATAAATATATTCAATATAATCTTGATAACCAGAAACTTTTTGTAAGTCTACATACCAACTTGCATTTAAAGAATTATTATAATCATATATTATTTTATTACCATTATATTTTATAGGTTCGGTTCCACCTTTAGTTTTAACAATATATACTGTTGTTGTTTTAGTTATGTTAGTACTACTCCAACTCCAGTCATTACTACTTGATTCACCACCAGATGATGAGTCAGTCTAAATATCTTCAACATAAGTATATAAAGGCTATACTCCTACTTGTATACTCTTAAACATATAACATTTATCAACAGTTTTACTCGCCCCAATGTCTGGAATATTATTACCCAATAAATAATATTCAGTATTATCATTACCGACATCAGTACGTTTACATAAATAATATGTTACACCATTATATTCTAATGTTTTAAGCATATTTTTCTATGTACCAGTTAAGAAAATTCCCGGTGTATTACCAGTACTAATTAAATTAATAAAATTACTAGATAGAGCGTCTGAACCAATTGTCCAACCACCAATATGACCGCTAGCAGACTCGATTGTACCTGTTAATGTTAAATTACCTTCTATATCTGCAAAGAATACTTTTTCTTTATTATTATTGCGTAAAATTAATCCATCCCAACTAATTTCTACACGATCAATATCATCATTTAATACTACATAATTAGTTTTGGCTTCATTTAATACCCAGGCTCCTTTTTTTGCAGTTAAGAATAAACCATTTTCATTAAATACTACATACTAACAAGGATCTAATGTTTTATTCTAATTATTTAACATTGCTTCTGCCTATGTGCCAGATATAACCTAATCACTATAAAATGATTTATAAGCAAACAAGCCATCACCATTAAACTAGAACTAAATTTGATCGCCAGCATATATTCTAATCTTATTAGTATCTAACTAACCAGTAGTAATTAAATTAGCATTAATACCACTTGGAAGAATACCAGTATTCCATTGCCAATTACCGCTACTATCTTTTGTGGTTGCAGTAAATATACCGCCGCCACGCATAGCAACTACGCCAGCTTCGCTTAAACCCCAAATACCATTTTCAGAGTCAATTGTTAACTTACCCTAATTAAAGCTATAATTTAAATCAGCTTTCATAATACTATCTTGCAATAGATTTTCTACAATTTCTCCTGTTGGTGCAAACGCGCTTAAAGCAGTATTAAATGCACCTTCATTTTTCTGCATTGCTTCAGTCTATGCAACAATAGTAGAGAATAAATCTTCAAACTTAGTTTCATAGTTCTTAATTTCAGCTGTAGTTTCAAAAATCTTATCTAGCGGAATAGTAATAGAGGAAATATATCCGCATACATCTTGTAACTATAGATCTAAATCATTAATATGTACTATTCTATTTAACTTATTATATCCAGTACGTATTAAACGTTTATCTAATGCACAAAGTGCTACTTCATAAGATACTTTAGGATAAGCATTTTCCTTCATTATCTTTAAGGCATCTAAATAAATTGAAGTATCTGCATTAGATAATGAATATGAAATATCAACTGTAATATCACTACTTCCCAACTTGAAAATCTTATCTGGTTTTAAAGTAATATAATAACCTGGAAGGGGCTAATAATTACTATCTTTGCGCTCATCTGCTAAAACATAATAATCTTCAAAATCAGTTAAAGCGGTATTATTTAAATTTATCATTAAATTACTACTGTCTTTTTTTAGTTTTAAAGATTTTATGAAAATACGTGGATATACGCGCTAAATTTCATAATCTTCGCGCGCGGTTTTAAACGTAATCCCGGCTTCACCAATAAATGATAAATTTTCAATAATTGGAGTAATCTTGACGTCTATACCAGTATTTTCAATAATAGTTTTATAAATACCAATAAAAGGCTGATACTCAGGATCATTTGAATTACAAATAAAGTCTATTTGTTCATGCGTTAATAATTTAGTCCCGGTAATAATTAATACTGGCGTATAATGCATAGTATTAGTATCATCTTTTCTTCTAACAAAACCAAATTCACACTATGAACCTAAAGTAAAACTACGAATTAAATTTGTTTTCTTTAATTCTTTAATACGCGCCTCAATTACATTAGTAAAGCTGTCTGCCCATTGAGAATAATCATCTCCAAGTAATTCTACCTATTTATTTTCAGCTATTAATTGCTAACGCTCTTCATCTGTTAAGCTCATATATGCATCATAATCATCTTTATTCTATTGTGCAATTTCCTTTAATACCATTTCACGTATTAATTCCATCGCGGTTTTGTCATAATAAATAAAACTTAAATCACTACCAACATACTATTTAATTTTATCTAAATTATTAGTAAGATCAACAATAATATACTATTCCTTACTACCGTCTGCAGATGACTAGAAAATAATACCTTCTTCAGTATCATAAACTTTATCATCATCCCAACTAAATGATAATATTTTTGTTTGAGGAGTCTTTTTATCAGTATTAATAGTAAATTCATCAAGATAATTATCACCATAATCCTAATAATCTTCTGGTGACCAATAACCCTCACGAAGAGCTGGCCCCATCATCTTCTCAAACTTAGCAATTTCTTTCTATTTTTCTTCTAATAAAACCTTCTATGTCCAAATTAATTCTGGAGTCATATCATCTAGTTCTTCAAATGTAGTATCAATATGATTTTCATCTACTGTACGACAACGACCAACAAATACTTCATCACTTGTAGCAACAATAGCTAATCGTTCACCACCAGCTTTTGCAGCATCGACACGCGCATAATCCGCACGGGCACCATAAATATACCATCTTAACCAATTAACATACTAACTAGTGGTTTTTAATGCTTCCTAATCCTATGCTTTTCGTGCTAGCCACACCTTAGCAACTTTATCATAATAAAGCCAAGGACTATATAAACCAGTCATATATAGCATGGTAGGTATTTTTGCATTTTTTCCACCAAACGTAATATTTGTAATGCCAGTTACATTATCAAATTCATCGGTTTCATATATACCAGTAGTATTTAAATCAGTTAATCTTCCCTACCCAATAGGTCTAGTATAATTAATCGTAGCATATAAACGTACAGATGCTGCATCTAAGCCTTCATACTTAAGAGTTACATAATATCCCTTATCTCCGGTCGTATCGGTGTGTAACATTAAAGAGGCTGGCTTGGCTTCAGTAATTTGAATATAATTACTGCCGCCGGTTAAAGCATTTCTTAAACCAATCGCATTATCATAACGCTCTTGGTCTAACTAAATTGCATTAGTATAGAATGTTTCTTTTGCAAGAGCATCGATTAATTCATTCTATAAGACCTCTAATCTACTTTCAACAGACATAAGTTGAGAATTTAAAGAATGCATTCGTGCTTCATACTTATTAATTTCTTCATACTATTCATCAGTAATAGTATTAATTTGATATAAATAATCAAAATTTAATAAATAATCTTCTTTAGACTTATTAGCATCTACATTCATAATTGATATAATATTAGAATCAGTCGCATTACTATCAACAGTACGCACAAACATTTTAGTAATAACATTCGTGTTATCAATTACGCGCTTAATAGAAGAAGATGAATAAGGATAGGTTAAATCTAAATGCGCTGAACCGCCATTTTCATCATCTTGAGCGGTTTCCTATAAATAGTTATTATAATAAACTACTTTACGCCCAATAATATGATACTAATCATCATGTTCATATTCATATTTACAATATACTCCAAACATTTTAGCTATATCTTGAGTAATATTATAAATGTTACTTTCTTTTGCTTCTACAAGTCTTAATTTTTCTTTAAATGACTCGACATCTCTAGGCCAGAATAAGAAATCTTCGTCAACGTCCCATGAAGAAACATATTCATCTTCATAGACAATATCACTACGACGTAAATTTGCCTAACTAAAAGAAGACCAATTCATTCGTACTTCATAGCGCCAATCTGACTTCCAATTATTATCAGTGTCCTTAAAAACTAAATCATTCCAATATTGAATATTATTTTTTGGTGCGTCACCTGGCATACCGCTTTTAAACCACTCTTCTGTAGCTAAATAGAAATTATCGGCTGATAAATTAATTTTATAGCCAATTTTTCCCAATTCATTAAAAGCGAGTCCCTCTGCAGCCACATCAATCATTATATTATCTTTTTCATGAGAATATGTAACTGAATTAACAAGAAATTCTTCTATAGCCTCATCCGCAGTGCCTTTATTAAAAATTACCTTTAATTTGTGCATATTTGCTTCTAAAGGCGTTTCTTCTAATTTATGCCACAATGGATTAAATATCTTTGTTCCATGTTCATAATAAAATTTTGGAATAGAAAAAGAAAAATTACGAGTTCCATCATCTGAAAGCATAACAGCGGGACTCTATATCTAACCTCGCGCATCAAAATTATACCATTTTAAAATAGTAACAAAACTATCCTATAATGTCCACATTGAAACTTCATAAGTAAATGTTTCTGCGGCCGCCTGAGCATCATAATCTATCGCTGGATATGCTAAAGTAAGAATTTTACCTAAATTAGTAGTAATATAATTTTCACCCTCAAATAGATATATTGGAATAGCATCTAACTAATAAATAACCGCATTATCTAATTCATATACTAACTAAATATTTTCTTTTTCTGTATCAAAATCTTCTATTGTTAAAAGCGATGTATCTCTAACAAGAATTTTGCCTTCTGTAGTAATTGCTACACAAGAATCTTTTAATCCATATGTAATATCCTATTCAGATACTACCTAATACTAATTACATAGAAGAGTATTGGACTTTGCATATGTACTTAATACGGGTTTAACATTACTTGTTTCAATAATGAAATAATCATTTTCCATAGAAATTGTAGCAGTAGAAAAATTAACAATACCCCTAGTAATCGCAGCTTCAGCCTAATGATTCTAATCAATAGTAAGTATACATCCATATACTTCCGCGCCAGTATTTATAATACTTATAGGATAATTTTCTCCTTCAGATATATTAGGAGTTCTACTTACATTAATATTTATATCTGTACAATCAACATATATAATGTCTGTATATGGCTCGTATTCAGTTGCTTCTTCACCAACTTCTAACTGTAAATTTTCTGCTATCCCATCAATAATATATTCAATTTGTAAAATAGAATCTTCTTCTACCTCAATTACAATTGATCTATTTATCATTTCTTCTGATTCAGCACCAACAAAATTAACTGTATCAGCAATCGGTTCTGATTCTTCATTTAACGGTGTTAAAGTATAACTAATACTACAATCCTTATCTGAAAATAAACCACTAAAAGTATACTTTCCCGCCTCAACCTATATTAATGTTTCTTCATCTTTATATTTATTTTTTCCTTGTGGTATTTCACTATGCCAAAGATATTCATTACTAGTATTCTATGGAACAATTTCACAGATATTGGAGGAAGGCGCAGATTCTGGACCCGCACCTTCCTTCCAAGTATATTTATATCCTTGTAAATCTTGAAATGGTTCTATTTCAATACTAATTTTTTCTAATTCACCTTTAATACTATTTTTAATGTTGGCTACTTTCTTATTCACTACCACTTCCTAAGAAATTTGATAATTTTCAGCCATAGCACTCACTCCTTTTACTCATTACAAATATAAATTCTTAAATTCAAATTGTAAATGTTCTAAACTCGTACTCAAATTATGTTCAATTTCATAAGAATAGTCTGGATGTTCTGCAGACCAACTCTAAACTTGATATGAATCATTTAAAACATTTCTCTCATCTAAAATTAGGTAGCTACTCTTAACCATATCACCGACATCTTCTACTAATGTCAATAGATTTTCTTCCGCGGCAGCAACTGTATTCCAAGGAGCTTGTTGCGTTAAATCTACTGATTCAACTAATTTTGGATTACGAACTTTAAAAGTACCAGTAGCTTTACCAGTCTTACCATCAAATTCAAAACGCGCCGCTAAAGGATGAGTCATTCCACTATTATAAAATAATGCAGACATCCCATATTTAAGCTCAGCAATCAGCGCATCTTTATTAGCATCAGATGCTATATAACCACTACCAGTCTTTGTATCGTACTAATTAATAACGCAATTAGCCCATGCGCGAACAATAGGATGCTTAATTAAATCTCTAATATATTCACGTATAGTAAGCCAAGCGGTAGAAGGACGTACAAATTCATCTAAAATTTGTAATAATTGATTATAGCTACTATAAATACTGGGTGTACTAAACTTGAATTTATGAATTTTTGTTGCTTTAAAAGTAATAGTATTATAAGGTTCTGAAGGATTTGAATATTTATTAGCAGGTGAAATAATTACACGGTCTCCATCAAATACAGGACTTAATTGAAACTTAATTTTTAATGGTGATGGCGCCGTACCCGCATAATATAAATTCGCTACATCTGTATTGTTTAATGTTGCGCCACTATCATTTTCACCCATCGTAGATAGTTCTGCGCCATCAATACGGCCACCGCTCACAAATTCAGAACCATCATTACTCATAGTAGCAATAACAGCTCCATAATAATATTTATTGTATCCAATTACATCCTCTGATGGGAAATAATATTCAGTACTAGCTAATTGTTCATCCCCATTATCATAAAATGCTTCTGCATATTCAGCATCCGTTGAATGAATTCCTTCATTATATTCATCATAATTAATTGCTTGCACAATTTGTGAATACACTTTAGAAATAACAGTAGCAAATACATTTCCACCAAGGAATACAGAAACATTAGTTGTACTACCTAATGGAATATGATCTTCATAAATAATTTTTAATGCATCTTTCGTATCTCTTACTTCTACTACTTTACCATTCGCGTCTACCCATTTTTCTGAATAGTAACCTTGTAAAGTATCCTAATTGCCAAGTATATTTTGTCGTGCATACCAAAATGGTTCATCCATAACAAAATTTAAAATAATTTCACCTTTATACAAAGTTGTACTTGTAGTATAAGTTTTATCCTAAATTTGCATATTAACACGCTTCTCAAATGGTAACAATTTAAGTGCAGGAGGGTCAGAAACTCGCGCCATAATCGCGCGATTAGGATGTTCCGATAAAATTAATTCTTTAGCTTTACCGCCCATAAACCAATGTCTAAAATTATCTAATTCTACTTGTGTCATACCATCGGTAGATAAGGTTAAACTTAAATTATTAGTATGATAATACGTACCCCAATAAAATTGCCCATTAAGAGCATCATATATAGTAGTTAAATCATCAAAACTGCTATAAGCATTACGCTGCATACGATTACCATCAATAGTAGCAATTAAATTAAACTCTTCAATATTTTTTCCTCCATAGGAAAAACTAATAAATGAGCGATTCATGAATGGTAAATATTTATCACCATCATGAGTTACCTAATAAACTTGGGTTTGAGAGGGACTCGTAGAGTCCCTCTCAATTCCCCTTATATTATTTAATATAGCCATATCCTTTTACCTCCTTACACTATTTGCCGCGCTAGTTTTACGAGCTATACGCATAATTTCTTCCAATGCCTGCTCGCCAGCACGCTGTGCGTCATAGTCATTGGCAATTTGAGATACGTTCATATTAACTGTAGCATTTTGGATTGTAATACCAGATTCATTAGAAGTAATATTTGTATTTGTTCCAATTCCATCATAAGCATTTTTAAAATCTAATAATAAGTTCATTAAGGAAGTAGGCTAATTACCTAAAATATCCTTACGAAGAATAGAGGTCTATTTTGAAGTAAGAACAGCTTCATTCGCGTGTACATAAGCTTGTCCATCATCTTCAATCATACCACCGACATCATAGGAAACAATCTTGGCTTTTTTCCCATTAGAACTTGTCGTTGGTTTACCATAAGATAATGCACCAGTGGCCTTACCAGTTTTGGCATTAAATTCTTCATATCGTACACCAGTAAATTTCCATACTGTTTCATTACTACCATTATTACTAGGAGTTTTAGGTTTACCAGAAGTACTAGCTCTAGAACCGCTGCTTCCAGAACTACTACCTGAGCTACCTCCACCGCTACTACTAGTTAATGAAGTTAAAGCACTGGTTAAATTTGCTCCAATAGTATCTAATTTATTAGTAATACTAGTTGTTGCACTTGTGATATCCCCAGTTTCTGCTAATTTTGTAACAAATGCGGCCTTATATTTATCAGAAATATCTTTCCACTATGTTCCATATAAATCAGTCATTGCAGTATTAAATATCTTCCAATCTGCACTTTCGCCATATACAGCCTATGCAATAGTCTAACCCTCTTTTTCCGCATTTGTAATATACTAATCATACGTAGCCTTAGAATCTTCCTAGAAAGCTTTCCATTGATCTGCCTAGAATAAAGTATTATTAATACTTTCTGCGGTAGCTAACGGAGAAGCACCCCAGAAATCGGGAGTGTTATCTATAATAAACTAGGTAATTTCATCTGGGGTTTGATCCATTACAGCATAAACTTCGCCCCAAAGTAATCCAAATTCTTTCTGATATTCTAACTATTGAGTCATAAGGTCAATCTAATTATCTAAACGTTGTAATTCCAAATCAGATGCTTCTTTAATAGCATCAATTTGTTCCTACTACTTATCAAAATACATAGATTGTTCCTAACTACGAATATCATTCTACAAATTATTAATCTCGGACGCACCCGCACCAGAACGTTGTAGTATAGCTAATTGTCTACGTTTACGATTTAATTCATCTTGTGACTCATTAGTATTATACATATTTTGTTCTTTTTGAAGTGCATTTGCCAGCCCATCAATATACTAATTCATAGATTCCTATAATGCATCACGTTCTTTGGAAAGATTGTCAATCGCGCGTTGACGCTAATTTTCAATGGCGTTTAATACAGCATTTTCAACTTCTTTCTAATTATCACGAATTTCTTGTAATAATTCATTGCGTTGATTTTCTAATTCTAATAACTTATTCTAGCCATCTTCAATGTCATCGTGTAATGACTGCATTTCTTCCTTCTAGGCTTCAACATTATTCCAGAAAGCTTCGACCGCGGCGGAATAATCAAATTCTTTATCTTTACCAGTATCTCCATTAACTTCCTTACTACTTCTGTCATATTCCATGTACGCGCCAAAACCAGCTTTCTTTAAAGCATTATATTGCTATTCAGCAGTATATTTTGCTTGACCAGTAGTATCTTGAGCCATAAGGTCGGATAAGAATTCAAAAGAATTTGTAAATTTAGTCTTACCGTCTGCACCAGTAATAGCTTTTTTCATTTTGTCCTTATATTTAAGTTGTCCATTTTCATCAAATTCGTATAACTTAACAAAAGGATTATTTTTACTATTACCTTCATCATTTAATTGTGCACGACGTTCTTTAAAGTATTTTTCCTTACTAATATTAAGTTCTTCTTGAGCAATCATTTCTTGCTCAATCATCTATAAACTACGTTTCTAACTTTCATAATATGCTTTGCCGTTTTTATTAAAATCAGAATTAAGTTTAGTTCTTAATGTTTCTTCATGCGTGATATCTTTTTCAAGCTATGCAATCTTCTACATTAAGTTATACCAACGTTCAACTTGAGCGATCCAAGCGGCTTGAGATTTTTTATCTCCGCCGCCACCGCCACCTCCACCGCCGCCTTTTCCGGCGAGGTCTTTAGCGCTTAGTGATTCAAGCGCTTTCCACATAGCACGTAATTGTTTTAAGGCAGCTAATGCTTCAGAAGCTGAAGCCATAGCAGGGCCACCATTCATATTGCCATGTGCGAAAGCAGCTGCGACACGCTCATTCGTAACAGCACGCCCGCGTTCGCTAGACATACCATTCTTTAAAAGTTGTTCGGTTTGGAGATGATTGAATACGATTGCATCTGGCGCAAGGTCTACAAATTCTGCACCACTCTAGCCAGCAACAAAGTATCTACCCTATTGGACTACTAGTTCTGGGCCAAGTTCGCCCATAAGGGTATTACCAGAAGATAGCGCAGGGCCGACATTACCCTAAGCCTAAATCCAACCATTTTTCTTTGCTGGCCAAGTACCTGTTTTCTTCGCTTCAAAAACTACATGATGCGTTCCGGCAACAGAATTTATGGCGTCTTTAATAGAACTAATAATTCCATCATAATTTGCTGCTTTGGAAATACTAATAATCGTACTTTTTGAAGGTGGAATTCTATTCGCTTCTTCCCAAATCTATTTTAATTTTGCTGCAATATTTGCAGGATTTTCAGTTTCTTTAACATCAATTTTTGGATCCGTTTTTTCTACTTCATCCGCTTTATTTTTAATATCAGTTAAATCACTAATAGCATCCTACTTATTAATTTGTACTTTAACCGTAGCACCATCTAACATAGCACTAAGATGAGCATCTGAAATGGTCCCAGCAGCATCAACAGTAGTCGCCTATACTTGTAGTTCATTAACTACACCAGTTAAAGTTGGAATTTCTTTTGTTAAAGCTTTCACACTCGGATCTAATTGAATATTATCAGAAGTAACAGTTAAATTATCAATTGGAATTGATTCGTTAGTAAATACTGAAGCTAAACCAGAAGCAATTGCAGTTGCAAGATTATTCTAAATATCAGCATTAGCAAAAGCATTCCCAATAGCATCAGTGATTGTTTCTGACATAGCCTAATCAATACCAAGTTTTTCACTCATAGCGGCTCGAACTTTAGCAGGATCAACCTTACCATCTGTTTCAATTTCTGCGCCATTAAATGAAATTTTAACACCATTTTCTAATGTTAATTCATAATTACCAGTAGAATTTGCGCCTTCATTTAATAATTTAATTATATCATCATCGGATTTAGCCTTTAAATTTTTAATCTGCTGTCTTGCATTTGGATCTCTAGTTAAATCTATTTCTTTACCATTTTCACCAGTAATATTGGTTTTTAAAGCAACTCTAACACCATATTCTGCCCATAAGAACTATGCCTTCTGATGTTCATCATTGATATCAGTACCGTCTACCTCTGCAGCCCGCTTCCAAGCATCATCCAACATAGCCTATTTAGACTTATATGGCCCATATTCACCATCATACCATCTAATTCCATCTTCTGTGGATTCAACTCTAATATCCGTATGAGATTTCATTGCATACTTAATAGAAATATCGCCTGTTTCAGTTGCATTTTCAATAGCCTCTTTCGCATCAAAGTCAATTCCAGAATCTAATAATGCTTGTGCACGCATTGCCGCGGTAAAATCACTCTAATTAGTATAAGTTTTACCCTAAACTGTTATACTTTCGATCTTGCCATTTCCATCAATTTTAACTTTTCCAGTTACTGCTAATACATATTTTAATTCTTCGGGCTCTAATTTTTCACCTTGATTATATTTTGTTAATAAATCAATTAATTCTTCTTTAGTTTTACCCTTTTTCTTTTCCCACTATTCTAAAACAGCAGCAGTATCTACATCCTGCCAATTAACAGTGGTCATCATATTACCAGAAATTAATAAAGTTGTATCACCAATGTTTAATGGAATAGTACCATCAAAACCAGCCTATTTTAAAATATTAACTAAACTTTCACCAATATGATCAAGATCCCAATCTCCAGATTGAGCTGCCACTGTAAGCGCCTATAAAAGACTTGGAAACAATTTTTTTACAGATTCATCTGCACCCTACCATTTATCAGGAGTCCATTCAATAATTTCAGATAGTGGAATACCACCAATATTAATTCCAGCAATAGCATTAGCAAGGTCCTTATTATATTTAGGACTATCTTTATTAATTCTTTCTTTAACCCACTCAGTCCAGTGCTTATAACCGTCACTAAATTCTTTATAATTAACTTCCCATTGCTATGTGTCATTATTCCAAGTGGTTTTAAATAAATCTTTAAAATCAATACCATTACCTTCAACATCAATATCGCCTAATTCTTCCATTGATACAATTAGCTCAAGCATAGCAATCATGCCATCAAGCATTTCTACCTATGAATGAGCCATAGCATGAATACCATCCTCTACGCCACCAGACATTGCTTCTGCACCAGATTGAATATTAATACCAGCTGCCTTTAAATTAACTTTAACTTCACCTGTATCAACTGTTGTTAAAGAATCACAACCAGCCTAAATTGCTGCAGAAGCAGACTCAAGATCTCCATTCAAGGTAAGTGCACCAAGTTTAATTGGCCCACCAATTTTAGCTAAATTGTTCATTTCTGTAACAATATTATACCAATCTTGATAATCAATAAAGCCTTTTTGACCACCTTTTTTAGTTTTAAAAGCATCTCTGAATGCCCCAAAGGCTTTTGTCCAATTTTCAGCATATTTTAAAGGATTGTTCTACGCGCCAGGAATTTTATTTGACATAAAGTCAAATCCCTCATCTTCTTCAGTAGAACGAACTGCAAGAATTTCTTTAGCTAATGCTAATTCTTCTTCATATTGCTTTTTACGAGCATCACTTGTTTTTGGATCTGCAATTTTTTCATTTAATTCTTGAATATGCGCAGTAATAGCACTTATTGATTTATAATGTGTATTGGTTTCTTTTAAAGAATCATTTAGTTCTTTAAATACAAGTCGCGCCTAAATTGCATCAATATCTTTTAACTTATTATATAGCTAAATAGCAGATTGAGCACTTAATTTTAATCCTTCGTTTGTCTAAGTAAAATCTAACTTACCAAGGCCCTTCGCGGATGCCCAGGCCTATAATGACTATGCTTCTATATTACTTAAACTGCCAGTAATACCGCCTTTGATTAAATCTATAATACCTTTAATATACTCAGAAACAGTATCAGCAAGTTCGGCCAATTGTTCTGGTAATAAATCACTATATGTTGCAGCATACTAAGCAATACTAGTGATAATACGTTGAATATCTGCATTATCTCCTAATGTAAGAATACCATTTTTAAATTCACCGCCATAAATCGATAACATAGAATTAAACATCTTTTGAGCTTCTGGTGCCATATTTTTCTACATATCCGCCCAAAGATAAGTTAAATTAATCTTTTTACCAGCTTTGGCATCTTTTAAAGAACTTACTTCATCAAGAATAGCATCTCTCGCTTCAGTATCCATTTCAATCAAAGCATCATTATGAGCCTTAAATGCTTTAGTATATTCTGGAGAACTGGTATCCCAACCCATTTCTTCTGCAAATTTAGTAAAATCAGCAATCTATACCTTACCAGCCCCTAAAAATTCAATACCATATCTATCAGGGTCGCTAAGTATATCTTCTAATAAACGTCCTTCCTTAGTAAGTATTTCACCTAAAGCTTCAAATGTCATAGAAGCTGCATCCGATAAGGCCTCAATTGGATTAGATTGATTGCTTTGTGCGGTTGAAAGAATTTTAGCATAGGCATTATTTAAATCTTCTACTGTTGCACCAGCTGTTTCTTTTAACGTATTATATAAACGCATATAAGCTGTGGCAATCTTTTCACCCCAATTTTCTTTAGGTAAAGATTTAATAGCATACTAACCATTACCCAAATCTTCAAAATTATCTTCAGCGGCACCGGCAATCATGAATAACTAATATGTCTATTCATCAATAACTGCTCCAACTCCACTGCTCATAGCATCTAATGAAGTGATTAAACGATCCGCTTTTGAACGATAAACATTAGCAATTTCTTCTGCAGTAACATTATCTGCACCCTTTAATTCTTTTAAGACTGTAACTGCATCTGTTCCACCCTATAATAATATTTGAAGACGTTCATTAGCCCAATCAATTGCTTCTTGTCCAAATTTTTCAGATAACTACATTAATTGATTAATTAATTGCTAAGTATCTTTACTATTTGGATTTAAATATCCATTACTTAAAAAACTATCAATATCTAAATTATTACGAATTAATTCATTTGTTTGTTCTTTAATATAGGCTTCAACAGCATCTTCGCTCATACCAAGTTTCATTAACTCAGCTTTCTATGCTTCCTAATAATTTTTTAATACTTCTAAATTTAAAGTAAATCCACCTAAACCTTCACTATAAGTAAATAGCTGATCTAATGTTGCAGTTGGATCAACTAATTCTTTATATTTCTATAAAAATGCCTACATTTCACTTTGATTATTAGTACCACTAATCTATAAATTCATTGCAGTTTCTATATCACTTAATGCGGCATCTCTTAAAGTAGCAATGGTTTCTTCTAATTTTTTATTAAAAGCTTTACCAACTTCTGTATTAGATTTAGCGACTTCATCACGTAATTTCTATAAATTTAATTTTGCATACCCACTTTCATCAAGATCATATAAATTGGCAATATCAATACCTAAAGCTACGGCACTACTAGTAATAGTATCCTAGAATGCATCCCACTCTGCTGCGGTTGCCTTACCACTAAGAATTTTTTCCCAATCAATACCAGTAAGCTAATTACTAATAGCATCATAAGCCTTAATCATTGTTGTATCAATTTGAGAACGTTTAAAAGCTTTTTCTGCACCAGATAATCCTGTTAATTCTTTTTCTAAATATTCTTTATATTTATTAATATTTAGAACATAATGATCTCCAACTCGAGAGAAAAATTCAGTATCTAAATCATTTAGATTTAATCCACCTTTCTCCATTAAATTAGCAATATTATCATCACTTAAATTAGTTAAATTGCTAGAAATACTAGTCCATGTATTAAAACTTTCAGTTATAATATTTTGTGCGGCTTTCCAATTCTTAGCTAAATCCGCACTGGTCCATCCAGTTTTTTCATATAATTTATCCGCAGAGAGAGCGCTTAATTCTCTAAATAATCCAATAGCATTATGTGCATAAGCTACTACATTATTTATTTTTAATATGCCCTAACTTAATAAATCATAATCTTCTGGATTAACAGCTCCTTGTCCGGCTAAACGCACGACATATTCGCTATCCATCTAAGAAACATTTAATTGTTTAAACTAAGTGATAGAATTAAAAGCATTATCAAATTCTTTTTTAATTAATTCACTCGCCTATGTATCTAAAGTAATTAATCCATCTACATAAGTAGCATAAGCATTATTATATTCGGGTGTATCTACTAATTCAGATATATTATACTAAGAAGTAGAATTGGCCTAAACAAAAGTCATAAAAGAATTCCAATCTTTAATTTTTGTTTTACCAAAAGCATCAATTTCTAAAATACTTTCTAATCCATTAGACCATTGATTTAAAGAACTATCATAAAATTCACCCATTTCTAAACCAAATGTAGTGAATGTTTGACTTAAAGTACCTAAATCTAATGAAGCTCCAGAGCTTAATGTATTAATAGCTTGATTAGCATTTTCAAACTATTTATTTAAAATTTCAGAAAAAACAGTATTACGATCAGATATAGTTAATAAACTATCTTTATATGTATTATATAAAGAAATAGCTGTATTAACATAGTTCTATTCAGCAGCAATAACTCCATTTTCCGCATCTATTAAATCAGTAAGACCTTCCTTCTATAGTAGTGCCGCAGTAGTATCACTAATAGCCTGCCCGGCCCCAACAAGAACTTCATTAATAGCAGTGGATACTTGATCTGATACAGATTTGTTTTGTTGACCCTTAATAGCAGTTTTAGCCGCAGTTTTCTTAGCACTTTCTCCAGCTCCATAAAGTTCATCAAGGTATTTATTTTGAAGAGCTTCCCAATTATCTTCGGAATAACCCTTCATCCATTCATTAGTCTTTTCATTATAAACACCTAATTCAGCGCCCAATTTCTTCATTAGTGCTTTATTAGTGCCTGTAATATCTGTACCAAGAGCAAGCTGGCCCCAATCAATTTGACTATATAGCTAATTCTTTTTATTATCCATATAGGCTTCATATTCCTATTGGGCACGCCTAGCCTCTTCGCTATCCGCACCGGTTTTTTTAATGACATACTAAATAAATTCTTCCCAAGATTTAGTTTTATATTCATCATCTTCCATAAAACCGGTTACTAAAGCTTCATATTCTTCTGCATCTTTTTCATTAAAATATCTCTATGATTTAATGAAACTCATCATACTAGATGAATTAGTAAAAGTCTCATTAGAACGTGTAAAAGCAATATTGCTAGTTAAACGCTATTCAGTATCAACTGTTTTCTTTAATTTATTTGCTTTATCATCTAATTCATCTTCTTCCTACTACATAGTGGTCATTAAACCCTATTCAGTAAGAACATATTTTCCTAAAGCAGCGTCATATTTATAAATTTCATCAAAACCAAACTATTTATCTTTACTACGAGCATTAATTTTATTTAATTCTTCAATAGCTTTATCTAAAGTAAAACCAGATTTAGCACTAGAAACAATAGAATCTATGGCTTTTGCAGCGGATAATACCTATTCAGATAATTCCTATGATAAAGTGTTAACATTAAATACTAAGTTTTCAGCAGCACTATCTAACTCATCTAAAAATGGCTAAACTAAATTCATTTTACTATTCTTTTTACCATAGTCTTCCATTAATTTACGAGTACTTTTAATAGAAGAATAACTAGTAAAATCTGTATCAGTAATCATACCGAACATTTCTTGCTAAGTTGTTTCATCCTATCCTGCCAAAATATTCGCCATACTATGAAGAATTTTTAAGCGATTACTAGCTAATTCTTTATAACCATCTTCTGCTAATTTATTGATATCCACTAATTGATCAGTAAAATAATCTGAATAGTCAGAAATAATTTGACCACTTTTACCAACCAACCATGCAATATCTAAAGCATAATTAGCCTATCCCTTATGATGCGCTTCATCATACTATTGATATTGTTCTGCATCACTAGCATACCATCCGATAGATTCTAATCCTTTCATCTATTCATTAACAGTATGCCCAATCGTTCCTCCCTTACCATCTGACTAATAAATTGCAGATAAAATTCTATCTCTATTTGCTTGATTTTTTTCAGCAAATTCTGCAACTAAAGCCTATCCTAATTCACTATCTTTATCAATATGGAATTTTTCTAAAAGAGTATCAACAGATTTATAAGAAGTCAAATGTGTACTCATTTTAGTAAATTCTTCTAACTATGAATCAGTTAACTTGCTAATCCACTAAAAAATTTCATCTGATACACGCTAACGTGCATCTATGAATGCACTATTGTCTTCTTGTGTCGCCCATGCCGCTGCGCCGCCTTCAATATGCGCTTCTTTTGCAGCATTTTCTAATCCTGCAGTAAGTAAATTAGTAAAAATATTACTATTAGAAATAATATCAGTTCTAGTACCAGAAGTACCTATTAATCGCTCATTAACAGCCTCTTGTGCATATGTGCGAGTAACATTACGATTAATATTTTCCGCTAACTTTGCATCTTTAGTAATTAATTGATTTAATTTATTCTGGCCCTATAAGAACTATTCATAACTAATATCACCTGTAGCAGACCAACCAAAATATGCACGAGCCCACTTACCTTCATAATTACCAGTTGGAGCGGAAATATTTAAATCAGCTGCATGTTCTTCTAAATATTTATCTAATTCCTCTTCCAAATTTGTAGCATTAAAATCAAAAAAATTCTGATCAGCGGCTACTAACTAACGATAATTATCTAATTTAGTAGTACCACCCTAATAGAAAAATTCCTATCCATTGACATTCATCTTAGTGGCACCGCTCATGCCATATTTTTGCTAGGTATTAATAACATAATCTGTTACTAATAATAAATCATCTTTAGAAATAGTCTCTTTCTAATGCGCTGGATCTCTATAATAAGCCAACATTTCATCAATAGCAGTATTTCCAGTTGTTATACCACTACTTAATAAAGCTTGAAATACATCCATCACATATTTTCCTGTATAATCAAGATCTACCTAACCAACACCCTAATTTAGTGCCATGGTTTGATCTCCACCACGAGTGGTAGAAATAATCATAGGAGTACCCCAAGCTGCATATCCATTGGTATTAAAATTTAGATTTTTTTGACCGGTCATATAACCGGTATACTCTTCCATGAAATTCTCATTAATTTTTTTCTAGGTTTGACGAACATTATATTCTGCTATTGCCGCTTCTTTAGCAGCCTAACTACTTTCTAAGCGCGTCTATAACAATAACTATTCTGCACTTTCTAGATCAACAATAGCATTTCCGGCTTCATCATATGAAGAAATTAACTATGGATATTGCTATCCAAGTGTATTCATAGCATCTATATAAGACTACATATCTTCTGTAGAATCATACATATGCTTTCTTAACTATTTTAAATTATCTAACTAATTTTGCATATCAGTAGATTTAGCAGACGCCTTTAATGCTTCATCTGAAGCCTTTTTAGCCTCCTCTTTCTATAACGCTAATTTTTCTTCAAGCGTCATAGTTGCACCATCTAAAATGGCTCCAATACCACCCACTAAAAATCCTGCTAATCCAGCCAATCCAGCTACTAATGGATTACCGGTCATCATACCCATAGAAGCAAAAGTACCGGCCATAGATAAGCCATTACCAACACCAGTTAATATTTTAGATGTTTCAGCGCTATCTGTACTTTTATCCTAATGACTCGCACCCTAAGCCACAATTGCAGTACCTAATAAACGTGCTGCGCCGGAAGCAATACCGATACCTTTCATAACTTTAGATTTCTTTTCTAAAGCTGCTGTATCATCAGGATTATCTTTATCCTTAGAAAGTTGTTTTCCAGTATTTCCTTTAAAAGCGCCAGTATTTTCATTAACTGCACCAGTATTAGTTCTACGAGAATTAGTTTCCTACTAGGTAGCATTTGTTACAGCATATGTTGCCTAAACTTCACCAGTTTTAGAATTAATTAACTAAATAATAGAATTACCCTCAGCATCAGTGGTCTAAATTAATTGCTATCCACTAATAATCTATCCAGTAATAGCATCCTATACTTCCCAAACTTTTTCTGCTTCCTATGCCTTTGCACTAATTAATTCTTTAGAACTTGTAATTTCATCACCTTTAGAATAATGACTTTGTTCAAGTGTAATACGCTCTTTTTCTCTTGATGGTATAGAACCTTCAATTGCAGTTTTTTCTGCTTCAGCCGCCTAAGCGACTCCTTCAGATGAATTTCTTTCATTTTCTTTAGCCTAATTTAACCCATTAATTGTATTGTTTAAAGTATTTAAATTATTGGTTAAATTCTATACAACAGTTGCAGATTCTTGATATGCACTTATAGCAGATTCAGCAGCTTCTTTTTGTTCTGGTGTCCCTGAAGCCATATTAAGTAAAGTTTTTCCAGAATCCTATGAAATACTTTTATCAAATTGTTCACGATTTGCCTAACCGCCAGCATTACGATATGCTAAGAATGCATTATCGGCCGCAGTTCCAGATTGTATTTTAGCCTGAGTTAAATTTGTTTCTAAAGTAGCCTTTTGTGCTTCTAACTAAGACAAGTCCATGGCTACTTCTACTCTTTTCTATACGGTTTCTGAAAGTTTCTAATGTAATTCTTCTGCTCGTTTTCTTGCATCTGTATCATCTAAATCAATTCTTTTCTATATCTATCCCTTTTGTTCTATAAGTCTATTTTTATACATACCAATGAGACTCTTCGCGCCGGTACCCGCACCAACAATATTCATTAATGTTGGCAAAGCACCTTTTAAAGTGCCTAACTTACCAATAGTTTTTAGTATTCTAGTAAGCCAGTCATAAGCACCTTTAAGCCCATCTTCAATATGTAAATCTAAATATAACTAAGAAAATGCATTTTTAACCTATTGTGCTTTAGACTCTAGAGAATCCATCGTCTTAGCAACCTAAACAATACTTGCATTTTCTGCATTATTTGCTACATCCATAGCACGACTTAATTCATCATAGTTAGAAACTAACGCAATAAAACGAGATTGCTATCTATTACCTGCCATGATAGTAGCAATATAACGTTGTGTATTATTATCTAACGTATTCCATTTAGATGCTAATTCCATAATAACATCATCAAAATCACGGAATTGCCCACTAGCATCCTTAATAGAAATACCAATAGATTTTAATGCAGTATCAACCTTGTTGAAAGCGACTTCTTCGCCATCTACGTTTAATAATTTAGCAGGAGAAGCCTTCATTTCACCATAACGAGAAATAATTGACTTCAATGCAGAACCAATGTTTTGAGCAGATTCACGAGTGGTTTGTTCCATAACACTAATAAATGCAGAAGTACTTTGTAAACTCATACCTACAGATGCCGCAGAAGAAGCAGTTTTCTCCATAGCATTAGCAATTTCAGCAGAACTTACAGCGAACTTAGCTGCTAATGCACTATAAGTATCAGTAACCTATTGTGCTTCCGTCATTTCAAGATTAAATGCACGTACAGCAACTGTCATAGCATTCGCTGCGGTACTATAATCTATTCCTGCAATTTTAGCCATCTTTAACGTTTCAGTGGTTAAGGACATTACCTAAGAAGTCTATAAACCCTATTGATAGAAAATCTGGGAGACTGTATATACATCCTTAGTCGCGACACCATATTCTTGCGCCATAGAAGTATATTCACCAATTTTACCCCATAAATCTTTCTAAGACATATTAGTAACAACAGCAATGCTAGTAATAGTCTTATCTAACTCTTTAATATTATTAAATGCATTACGGACAGCCTATGTAACTTTACGAACAATAGCATATATACCAATATATCTATTAATAAAGTTTTGCATACCGCTTAATTTACTTACAGTCTAATCTAAACTAGCGAGTTTTGTACGTCCTTCATCCGCGGCAGCCTATAACTGTCTAATCGCATTACTTCCCTATTCAAAAGCAGCGGCAAACTCAGGACTAGACATAATAGCCTAGCGTAATGAGTCTTCCATTCCATCTAGTGCGGCTTGAGGTCCTTGTAAAGCTGCTTCTAATACTTGCTATTCGCTAGCAACCTACTATTGTACTCTACTTAATTCTTCCCAAGCCTGTGCTACTGCTTTCGCTTTGGCATCTGCACCTTCAAAAGCAATCTAAGAATTAGCCTATTCTTTTAACTAAGCACTATACTGCTCTTTTGATGCTAATAATGAAGCATAATCAATACCTTTACCAGCAAAGATTTCAGCACCCTTTTTCTAATCAGTTGCAGCTTCACGTAATACATCGGCCGCAGTTTTTTTACCTTTCTCAACAGATGCAGTAACACGCTTACGAATCTCTTCTAGCTATTCATTACTAATAGTAAAACGAGATGCTAATTCACGCCAAAATCCTTCTGCACCCTTGCCACCCTAACGACTATTAAATGTAGTAAACTATCCTTTATCTTCATCAAAATTCATATATTTGGAAAGCATCTACTACTATTCATTCCATTTAGAACGATCTTTAGGTAACTATTCAAAAGCCTTAGAAATAAAGTCTAATGCACCCCATGCTGTAAAATTAGCCTTACCCGCAGCATTTTGTGTTACAATCTGACTATTTCTTTCAAAATCTGCCTTCTATACTATTAATTCAGCATTAACTTTCGCCATGCCATTTTTAATAGCATTATACATTTCATCATAATTTTTGGTGAGCATTTTTGCCGCTGAACTACCAAAAGCAGTAGATAATCCAGCAGTAAAATCAGTATTGGCTAATAACTTTTCTTTCTATGATGCTTTAAAAGTAGCAAAACCATCTTTCAGTTCCTGCATCCGCTTAGTTAAAACGGCAATCTCCTACTAAACATCTCCAGGAATTTTCATATCTTTGAAAGTTAAACCCTAAACAGTAGTCTATACATGTTCTAAACTTAACTCAATTTTATTAATATCCTTTTCTAGTCCAGTAAAATCAGCATTGGTCTTAAAGGCATTTTTCGCCCTAGTTTCAATCTATCCTAATGCTCTTAAAATACTATTTAATTCGGACTCAACTTTCTTGCCGCCAAGAGAATCTCCAAGAATATTTTTCCCAGCAAACTATTTTAATTGCTGTGCTACATCCTATAAATTAGAAATCTATAGTGAAATCGGTAGCTAAATTCCTTGACTTGCCATACTTCCTCATCTCCTTTAATCCAGTATAATAAAAAAAGGGCCACTTTCATTAAGAAAGTGGCTATTAGATATCCGCGTCAACATCTTCATTTAAACGCGTAATTTCCATAATTAAATTTTTCTATTCCCCAACAGTTTCCGGCAATCCAATGATATTAAAAGTAGAAACAGTGGGATCGGCCCTTTCTCCCAATCGTAAGTTAATATTACTTACAATCCTAACTTTTGGCATATACAATATATTTGTATAATTAATGCCTTCATTTTCATCCTTTGAGTAGAATTTCGCCTCCAATGTAAAAAGTCCATTGAATCTCTCTTTTTCCATTGTATAAATAAGCGCTTCGTCCTCATATTTATAGTAGTAATCAATCACATATTCCCTACTATTTTCTGCCGGAATAGATAAATTTTTATCCTAATATAATTCAATTCTATTTACTGGATTCCCGAATCCATCAACAACATTTTCAATTCTTTTTCCATATATCTTCTACTATATCGCATTACGCGAATATTCAAAAATAAATGTTTTTCTAATATTACTATCTACAGGACGATGTTTTAAATCAACATGTCCTTGCGTCATCTTAAATGGGCCTTCTTTCATATGTATATATAAAGGCTGTTTATCTTGTTCAGATAGAACATTTGCACCAAGCAAAATACTCATACCAACAGCAGACATAACGCCTTCAACCATCTAAAACTAAACTTCGCTTCTTTCGTCCCAAATTACACGAGGCATATTTCCAAAACCGCCGCGTGCAAATACAGGTCTGTTCTATTCAGTAAGAAGTGACATATTTACATTATTAAAGTATAATACAGGCTCTTGCGCTTCAATATATCTATTACCAAATTGCATAGGGGTTTTCGCGCGAAGAACTACTTCATATAATTCCTTATGACCAAAATATTGATCTATCATAGGCATCACCACTTATTAAAAAAATAAAGGGCTTCCCATAGGGAAGCCCAATTATTTAACTTAATTAGGATCCAGTACCTAAACTACCGTTGTCATTGCCTTCACCAGAAGTAGTGCTAGAACTAATGTTGTAACGAACTAGTTTCATCATTTCGTTTTCGCCAGCTTCATTGGTAGAACGTAATACGTTTAGAGTCATTTCGAAGGTAGTAGGATCGCCCTCAGCCTGTAGTGTTAGAGTTACATTACTCTGTACCTTAGCCTTATTGATAATGAACTGGAATGGCTCATCTTTACCGGTCTTTTCAGAACGGATGAAGGTATCGCCAACAACCTTATAGGTTCCAGGGAAGGTATCGGGAGAGATTGTAACTTCAATTGCAGTTTCAGCACCAGTAGTACTAGTGATTACTTCTTCCCAGAATACACGAACATGGTCGTCTTTTAAGCCAACAGCCTCAACGCCATCGCCGAGTAAAGTAGGATTAATAAAAGTAATGGTACTATTTGGAGCTAATGTCTTTTCTTCAGTACCAGTAGCAACGATCTGAGTACGAGCACCAGCCGCAGATACCTGAGTACCTTCAGGAGTACCGCCGCCTAAATTAATTAGACGAATTGGATGACCAGCAGTTGCTTTTGGAAGTAAAGTAGCGCCGCTGAAACGATCTTTAATTACTGGAACTGCACCATTGTCGCCTAGAACGATTTCTTCAGTATGGCGAACAATAATTGGCTGGCTACCTGTTGGATTCTTTTTAATAGCGCCACCAAGCATGAAACGTAAGGATTCTAGAGACATTAGAGCATCTTCTAGAGTAATATTAATTTCCTTACCATAGTCCCACTGAATTAGTTTAGGATTACCCCAACCGCCTTGCGCAGCAGTGTTTTCACCAGTGGTTTCAATAGTAGAAACCTTTAGAGTATCTAAGAATAGAACGATATCTCCCTTATAGACACCAGCAGCAGTATCGTTTTCTAGAGCTTCGAAATAAACGTTGGCAACCTCTTTAATGCCATACTTATCAAAAATATTAACGTTACTTGCCATAAGAGTTACCTCCTTTTGTTATTTGTCGTCAGCAATGGAACGCATCCAATGCTTTAACTATGACTTGTTAATTTTTGCGCCTGCAAGAGCCGCTTTCTAATTTATATTAAACTAATCACGCCAGCCCATCCGCTTTAACTAGTCATGAAAAGCATAATATGTAATGTCCCAAATATTATGAATATTTAGACCGCAATCATTGATAGTTATACTACCAATTAAGTCAGACAATTTTAAATCCGTGCCATCTTTGGCTGCTTTTTTTGCTTTAGCTCGTCTGACTTTTTCACGATTTGCGCGCATTTGTTCTTTTAGTTTTCGTATTTGAGGATTATCATCTTCATAAATAATAATTTCCTCTCCTTCCTATTCCATAAAATACATTCGCCTAATAATACGCTGCAAATCATAGAAATGTTCTTCTGTAAGAATGTGTTTTTCTTCCGCTGGTCCTACCACGATAGAGGGTGGATCTAATCTAATTATTATAGATTCATGTGTAAAAAACTAAAAGCCAGCTTTTAATAAAGAATTAATCTATACATCTAATGATGACATTAATAATAAATATTGAAAATCTGTTAATGACTTCATTAACTAAGTCAATTCATTATCATCATCATATTTTGTTGTTGGTTTAACTGTAGTCATTACACTCAAATACTACTAAAATTTATCATATCCTAAATCCACTATTTCTCCTAAAGTAGCTGGATATACGGCACAAATGTCTTCTAATAATACTGGCGATCCCCTTAAAAACTTTAATGTTTCATTATCAGTTAAATTCATTTATCTGATACAACATAGAGTAGCCGCCAATTTGCGGAGTAAGTACAATACTTTCCGCACGCACAAACTATAGTGTTCCAATTCCTTCCATCTATGCCTAATTAAACATATTATCTATTTCTTGCATCATAAGATATGGGCGCAATGACTTACCATCTAATACCCATTCATCATATGGGCATGCAACGTCAAAGCGCACAGTAGATAATTTATAATCAGGATTTAACATATTAGTAGTGAAACCAGAAAATATAGCGACTATATATGAAGTTTTCTCCGTACTATCATCGAAGATTTTTGGTACTATCATTATCTACTTATTCAATAAATCAATACCATCAACATCTTCATACTTTTCATTAAAAGGATCTCTAACCTAGTATTTTAGAAGACGACATAGGCGTTGATTCTGCATCAACTTATTGGCGATGTTAAATGTGTTTGTACCCATTACGGCGAACCTACGCTAACTTGGTTGCTGTATAGCCATTTAACTCACCTCACCATAGAGGAACAATTTCTACGGTTTTAGTATATTCTATTCCATTGTAGGTAGCAACTAAAACCAATGTTCCTAATTTATTTTTTGCATTTGCATGAAGTATATATTTATTAGGTATAAGTTGATTATTATCATCAATATCCTAACGTAAAGTCCCATAGTCAGATGGCGGTTTTTTCGCGCTTGGATCAACTAAAATTTCCATTGAAACTTCAGCATCATTTACCGCAATATTACCCTTTAAAGAATATACATCTTGTCTATCTAATCTTAATTTATCTGGACCATCAATATATCCTACAAATTCATCTTCCTGTGCATTAACAGTAATTTCTACTTGCCTACAAACCGCAGGACGATTCTTTAACTACATTGTAATTATACACTATCCTGGCGCGGTTGCTTTAAACTCATTATCAATAAAAGTACAATCTTCAGGCTTAATTAATTCAATCTCCCACTAATTTAAAGTATCCGCTTCGAACTGTGGTACGATTGTATCACCAACTCTATATAAAGTTGGTAAGGCAGGAAACTTATATCTATCAGTTTCTGCTACATCAATATTCCTATCATCATACTAATAATTGACTTTACTTTCAGTTAAAGACATATAAGCAATTCCTTCAACACTAGTCCAGTCACATTCAATTATCTGCCATCCTTCATTCTCAATTATAAAAGTAATACCACGCATTAAACGATCTAAATCCTCACTTTCATTTTCAAAAATAGGACGAGGCATAATGACCTCAGCAAACTTATTTGGCTGCGGCGAAATAAGTGAATGCCACATTCTGAAATTACTCTTAACTTTACTATCTACGGAACTCACGGCATAAGCCCATGACTTCCTTAAATACCCATTAAAATCAATCCACTTCAACTCATAATTACACTTTATAATCTAAAATGTCTAATAAGTTGGATGCACTTTATGCAATTGCTATAATAAAAGCCATTTTTCAATGACTCCATTATCTTGACGCCATGTAAGTATATCACCAACTCTAATTGGAATGTCATTAGCAACATATAAATACATGAGCTTCTTTTCTTCTCTATCCTTACTGGTTTCTATTATGCCGCTAAAATAATAGCCACGTTCAACGGATAGATCGGTAACTGTAAAAGGGGACTGCGCCATCCACTTCTCGAATGCGACAATCCCACTATTTTTTATACGTTCAGCTGGTGTTTCTCCAAAATGATTTACACGGGAAAAATATACATCAACATAATTCATTTGGAATACTTAATCCACTTACTAAATTAATACATTCAAAAATGTTCTTTCTGAAGTATTCATATGAGAGATAACGTAAAAGCGCTAATTTTCCTAACAAGGGCCACCAGTTAATCGAACTCGCGCCTAAACCCATCAACTCAATAATAATTGAATCAAGAAATTTTTCCCATTCTCCATCTTTTTCTCTTTCACAAAGCAAACCATATAGGCGCCCTTTAAGTTTATTTTTATACCCATCAAAGGTCGCTTCTGTTATATTGTCGCTTCCCTGCCAACTATCTGAATATCGCTGCAGGGGTCTTTCCACGCGATCTGTCATATATATCCTACTATTCTTCAACCTCGCGCAATACATTTGCTTCGAGATCATTTAATTTATCTAAGTGATTTGCTGCAGAGAAATCTTTTGAAGTATAAAGCTGACCGATATGTTCCCAACTTGCAACACAACGTTTAATCCATTCATGCTTCATATATACCGCAAGAAGTTGAATTTCATCATTAGTTAAATCATCTGAGAACTAATATATTTTAAGCTGAGGAGAGTTATCTTCAATATCTGCGGCAGATACTTCCTCAAAATCTAAACTCACACGAGGATATTTAAACCGAGCAATGGCCATTTTGAGAAGTTCTTGCCAATCTCGTTCAACGATAGCTAACTCTTCTTCTAATGTCCACTCGTCCGCGGTTATGCGTGCGAGAAATGCGTCATAAACTTTTAAGAAGGGTGTTGCCATTTGTCATCACTTCTCTTCGGACTGATGCTTTACATTAATTGCTTCAATAACATCAACGTCACAATATTTTTTAATTAGAGCCACAATACCAGTATTAGTAATTTTATGCTCGACCGCTAGCGTTACAGCGCTTTCTTTTTCGGCTGCGGTGGCTTTTGGAATAAATTTAGCAAATTTAGTCACATCACCACTTACTAGCATCTTTTCAATTTCTGTAGCTTCTACTACATTTTCTACAACTTCTACCTATTTTTCTTCATCTACACCAATTAGTTTAATATAGTGCCCATTAATTAAAGCACTAAAGCCAACATCATAAGATAATTCATCATATTCTTCCTGTGTTAAAGGAATAGTACGACCGGGTGTTAATTCACGATTAAATTTAACCCCAGGAGCCTGTAAAGCAACGATACAGGTACTAATATTTTTAACTTGAATTGCCATTTTTAAGTCCTCCTTTTATCTCCAAAGGGGGGAGAGGATTACTCCTCTCCCCGTATATTATTATTCAGCAGTTAAAGCCTGATTGTAATCAGCCCAGCCGCTACCAGCGTCTAGAGCACTATTATAATAAATGCCCCAGTAGTTAGGAGTAGTAAAGAGGCCAACGCCAACCTTTACATAACCCTGTAGAGTGAACTGATTGTCGCCTTCATGATCGTCCCACTCACGGAAGTATGGAGAACCTTCAAATGCCATCTTAATAATCTTTTCCTTACCAGCTGGTAAGACATAAGCAAAGGATGGATTGAACATTAATTTCTCATTCTTCTCGTCGGTGAAAGACTGAGGCATAACAACAACTGGTACGCCCTGGAACTTACCAATGTATCCACGTTCACGCACATCGATCATATCCTGGTCAGAAATCTTAACAGTAGTGTTATAAACAATAACATTTACCATTTCAGCAGCAAATTCGGGTGTGCAGTAGATAATTGGAGAGCCATAAGGAGCAACAGTGTTGCATAGTTTCTTCATGGATTGAGGATTAAAGCCATTAGAAGCTACCTTGTTGCGAGCTGGACGACCAGCGGCTTTCCAAGAAGCTAGTAAGCATTCCTGTACCATTTCAAATAGACGGTCAACAATACCTTCCTGGATTACTTCATAGATATCGGTCATAGACTCTAAACCATCTAGGTAACGTTCGAAGTCGACATAGCCGGCGCCGCCGATAGCCTGGATGTATAGGTCAAAACGATCACGATCAAGACGGAAGGTTTCATAGTTACCGGATTCAGTTGCGCGAGTAACGAACTGCTTGCCGCGTTGCTTACCGCGAACTACACGGAACTCTGGGCGCTGACCCTGAGCATAATTCTTTACCTCAACAAACATATCAAGAGCAGCCTTGATATTCTGTGGGAGCATTTCCTCTAGATTTTCTTCTAAGAGTTCAAATACGTCTTCCTTATTGCGATTGAAGACGTGACGGTTGAAGTGTTTGCCATCCTTGGTCATTAGCTTGGCTAATTCGTCACGGAGAGCAGCTTCATAATCATAATTTTCCGCAGAGAATTCTGCAGGAACGGCACGACCAAATACGCCGTTCATTAAAGCACGTAGATTATTCATAAGTCGCACCTCCCTATTATAGATGTACGATCTCGTACTTAACGCCGAGACCACCGTTTGGAACGGTATAAAGTTTTACAACCTTACCATAAGTGCCAGCGGTAGCAGTAGCAGTTAGCTTTGGAATTGGAGAACCAGCAACAGGAACTACATAAACAGGAGTAGTTGCGCAAGCTGCTAGAGTTGCTAACATGTTTTCTTCTGCAGTCTTGGCTTCATCACCGGAACCGGTAGCCTTGAAACCATTTTCGCTGTCATCATACTGGAAGCAGTTGGAAGTAATAGTATCGCCTAAACTGAAGATACCAACACGAGGATAATCTCCAGCGACCTTGCGGCCAAAGCGTTGTAGACCATAGTGCATACTGTCATATTCTTTTTCTGTGGTATAAACTACACCAATTGGGGTATCAGTTACAGCCACGGGAGCATTTAAAACGCCCTTGGATTTATCAGCAACTAGCCACATACCATTCTCACAAGGATTAGCCTTATTAAAAGCTGTTCCGAGAGGGGTCTGAGAAACTACCATACCAGTCTTTGGGAATGCTACTTGATTTAGTTCGATGCTGGCATAGAGCTTTTCATCGGGATCACGATGCTGTGCAACTAGATCGCCTTCAATATTGGTAATAGGAAATCTTTGCATTGCCATAAGTTATTCCTCCTTAATTCTTGCGATATTTCTACATAAATAACGCGAATTCATTCACAACGGGTTCTGGTAGTGGAACTACTTTGTTATCAGCACTGCCAGCCATTTGTTTGTTAGCAAACTTGATTGCTAACTTGCTTTCAATTTCGTCATAGGAATACTCGTTAATATGCTCGCGCACATCAGTTAAATCTTCTTCCTCTAAGTTATTCGCATAACGATCAATTAAAGCATTTTTCTTTTCTACTTCTAAACGAGCACGCTCTGCTTCATAAGTAGCAATCTCACCACGTAGGCTAGCTTCGGTCTCAGACGCGGATGTTATCTGGGCCTCAAGCTCGGCAATACGAGTTTGAGCATTCTCATAATTAGTAGTCATTTCAGTTAATTGATTTTGAAGTTCAGCAATCTGCGCTTCAAAATCTACGGCAGGTTCTTCCTCTGCCGCAGGTTCTTCGGCCTCTTCAGCCTCTTCACCTTCAGGCTCCTCAGCAGGTTCTTCAGCTTCAGGCTCAGCAGCAGGTTCTTCCTCTGCGGCTGGTTCCTGCTCTGGCTCTGCGTTTTCTTCAAAAGTCGCAGGCTCTTCTGCAGCTGGAGCTTCTGGCTCCTGATTTACAGGTTCTTCGTTCTCGAATTCCTGCGCAGGAGTGGGTTCATTTACTTCGGGATTCATTTCAATTTCCATTTGATGTTCCCCTCCTTCATTTGGTTGATTTTCTGCCTCTTCCACTTTAGCCTTCAAATCAGCCAATAGAGAAGAGAACTTTTCATATTGAGATTTATACGTTTCATCCTTTTTAGCGAAGAAGGATGATACAGAGAAACATGGTTCGTGGTCACCAATGATACACAGCCCCATGATTTCAGCTTTAGTATAGACAAAATATTCTTGGTCACCGATATTCGCCCAATCACCCTCGATTGAATTAATATCAAGTTCCATAGATTGATTTTGTCCGACTACGAAATTGGCTTCGTTGAAATATTTGGTGAATAGCACAACTGAAAAAACGGCGTAATCTCGCTGCGTTCCATCAGTGTCCGTAAAGGCCTGCCATCCATCAAAATATTCAACATAGCCATAAGCACTGGCTAAAGTTGGTCCAGTATGACTTGCCCAATTCTTTGATTCTGGATCAAAGAATCCAACAACCGGAGTATCTCCTTTTGTTGCGCTGGCAATCATCATTTCGGCAACAGAATCTGTAATATAAGAACCGTTACGGTTTCCATATTTCGTGAAAACGCCAACCTTTAACCTGTTTAAGCCTGAAGACCCGTTGATAGGTTCGGCAGGTGACATTATGATAGCATTATCAAAATAAATTGGAATATTTCTTTTCATAATTCATTTCCTCCTTAACCCATCGCCGCAATATTAGCTTGCGTTTTTTCTGATTTATCTTCATCAGCTAATTCGGGTCTACCGCCCTTATTAGTTATGTCTTTTGTCTACGCTGATGTACTACTATTTTTTTCTCCAGAATTATTTTTTTTGTCAGAATTTTCATTTCCACTTTGAGTATAAGATGAAAGTAATGGAATCATTTTTTCATCTAAATCTAAGAACTCATTTTCAAAGTCAATCATACTAATTAAGTTGCGTTGTTTAACGCCCATTGCAACACCCGCGCGCATTTTAGAGTAACCAAATTGTGCGCCTTGTAGATATTGACCCTAGTAATCCTTAATATTAAAAACAGTAGTTGGCAGAATTTCAAAATCGAACGTTAAGCCTGTACGGTCAAAACGAGAGTTCAGTAAGAAACGAATCCACGTATCATATGCATTGAGATAAGTGCGCATAATACTTTCTAATCTCTTTATAACATATGCTAATGAGGAACTATTTTCAGCATTAAATAATAGCTCACTGGTACCTAAAGCGTCCCAAGCATTGTTACTATATTTTTCAAGTCTATTATTAGCCTATGAAGCTGCGGATGTATCCTATAAATTTTCTAAAGTAGTTTCACCAAAAGTGGTTAATACATCTACAGTATCTAACTCTTGAAGCATACCAGCTACACCCTAGTGAATCTGCGCCACTTCATCTAATTCAAATACTAAATGTCCATTATTATCAATAGGCATACGCTGAATTAATAATTTATAGAGTTCATTTTCATCGCGCTTTTCTTCGCGCCCAACAGCGTCCTTTAGTTTGGCTAACTCTGGGATTGCGGCGATAAGTAATGGTGTTTGATCTTCAGAAAAACAGAATGTTACTCCACCAGCATTAGCTGGTACCATTACCCAAGGATCTACTAACTTCCCCGCTTTCCATTCTTTCCAAGCTTTCTAAATAGCTTCTGGAAAATTTAATATTGCAGCCTCACGCAGCTACTCATCACTATAATTAGTCATAAAATACTAAATATTAAATTCTAATATACTTAAATTATTAAAATCTTTATAGCGTGTGCGGCAGTATTCATTAGGTAAATCCTATACCACCACTTTACTACCATTTTCCTGTAGTATGCCATAATAAATACCAGATTTTAACCATTCGCGTGTAATACGAGATAAAGTATTTTTAACATCTAAGGCTTCAACAAAAGTACAAGCACTATAAAATGCCTTTATAATTTGAGTCTATGAACCTTTTCCACTTTCATATAATGGAGTTATTATTGTATCATATAGCGGTAATGCCGCGAGAAAATCTATGTTATTACGATAACGCGCATTCGTTCTATAGTAATAGCGGGACAGTTCGCGAATAGCAGAAATCTCACCAGAGCGAATTATAGTTTCAATTTCTTCTAGAGTGAAATCTCTATCCATTACGCCATTGTATCTGCGCCCGCCCCAACGAGAGGTGCGTTCACGAGAATCCATAGGAACGTAATTGATTCGATACTATGCTTTTTGAAACATAGAAGCAAAGTCTTTACTCATAAAATTCACCTCCTACTTTTAGGAGTGAAGAAGCCAAACTATCCAATGTTCTTTTTTCTTTTCTTAAAAATTTCTTTATCTTCATAATATTTAATGCGATAAAGTCCATATTCAAGCGCGGAGAAACGGTCTTTTTCTAAAGATTTTGATATACGTTCTACTTTATATTTATTTTCAATGCCAGTTGGCTTAATTCTCAAATTATTTAATTCATCCATTAAGCGCGATGTCATTTCATATGGTAGTAAGAAAACTCGTCTATCATAAGCTGTCATTTTCTAGCCTTTCTTTGTTTTCATTAACTTATCTTTTACGATGCGTTCGTGCGCTAAAAATGAAGTAGAACCATTATTGATTGCAGACAAAAATGCAGAATTAATTTCATCTTCATTTGAAGCACTCGCTTTAATATCATAAATAATAGCATTATAGCGTGGGTCAGGTTCTTCCTATTCTGCGCGCATTTCTGGTGGTAAATGATGTTCATTATTAAAGACAAAGTATGGTGGAAATTGTTCACCAGTTTTAGCATCAAATGAAGGCAGAACCATAGCATCAAGTAAACCAATGCCTGGTCCGTTACCATCAATTACGATTTCGCGCGGCTCAAATAACTATATTAACTTTTTAAGTCTTGGCGCCTATTCTGTAATATAGTTTGCACCATTTATAACTTCCGTATATACAACTTTCTTACTAAAGCGTTGCGCATTTGGTAACACTTTAATAACCATAATTGCAGTATTCGCACTATATCTACCAACGTCGCATCCAATAATATAGAAAGCATTTGGAGCATTACTAGTTATAGTCGCTTTGCGTTCACATTTAAGTAAGCTGCGATGTTTACTTAATCTACGACTATCGAGCCACGCATCATCGCTATTGCCGGTCCAAATTGATAAATTTTCGCGCGCGAACGAATCTTCGCTTACGTTGTTAGAATAACGCTGGTCTAACATGGTAGATTTATCAATTAAGCCATAATGTAATGGAATTTCGTAGGAAAGGCCCCAGCAGAAATATTCCTTTGGGCGCAACACGGCATTTACAGCAATCTCTATTAAACGCTGATACATATATACGGTACGGTCACTCGCAGTAGTAATGAAGGTCTGTGGAGAGGATGGCTCATCTAGATTAAGAGTGCCATCAACTTCCATACGTTTAACGTTGAGCTGCGGCCACAGAACTTCTGTATATGCTTCTTCGCTAATTAAGGCGCACTCTTCCAAAATAGCCGCGGTTGCACGTAATCCTCTCGAAGTATCCTTCGATACAACTGTAATTTGACTACCATTTTTAAAATATAGTTCGTAATAGTTTGTACTAGATTTAACACCAGTCTTACCATCATCTGCTCTATTAGCTAATTCTTTTTCTAGTAGGGGCCAATGACGGAAGAACTGCGCAAACTTATCTTTCGCTATATTAATAACTGTACCTTTTACTTCGGACGCAATCATTATTGAAGAACGTGGGAGTAATATTGCACGAACTATTGAGCATAGGTAAGCTGTGAAGGACTTAGATGTAGCACGAGTTGCTGTCCAAAAATGGTATCTGTAACGCATGCTCGCGCGCAAAGCAACTCTTTGATAAGGCAATAAATGAAAGTTTTTCGCATCTTCTGAATCTTGTATTGTATCCAAGAAAAGGTCTGGATACAATATCCAAAGATTTAAATATTTCGTGAATAGTTCTTGGTTTGCATCAAGAAATTCGCGTGTGAGAGTAACACCTTTCTCAATCGGTATTCCATCCCTCATTGCAACTTCGCCAAAATCATTCATCTATACCCCCTCCCTATGTCAGTTCGGCGGCAAGTTCATCATCACCTTCATACTCAATATCTGCTGTCTCGTCCAAATCTACCTTCTCATTTTCAATTTGTTCGAGCCTTTCGGTCATATTGTAGCGTGCTTTCTTATCTTCAACCTACTCAGCAAAGTTACCCTCATTAAGGACTAGGCGCTTTAAGTAATTTTGAATATTTTCCATCATAAAGTCGATTGAGTCTTGAGGCTCGGTATGCCAGTTAGGATGCCATCCTTTCTTTCCATAATATACCATTAACTCTCCAACTGACTCAAAATCTGCCGCAGATTTCGCATTTGATGCCTCAAAATGGTATACTTTAACGATGTTGTCTGCAGCATCCATCAATTTCTTTACATCAACGCCTGCGCGCAATCCTTCCTTAATATGAAGTTGAAGTTCGCAAAAGTCTCTTGCCTTTTCCTATAGAATTGGCGTAGAAACATTCTGGGTTGCCACAATATTATTATAGAATTTGTCGAGCCAAAGAAGCTATTCAGGTTTGTATGCTCCAGACCATTCCTTGCGCAAGCGCTTTAATTTCGCTTCACCCAATGCCTTAATCTCATCATCTATGGTACCCTCAAGCTGCGCCTATCTCCATCTTTCATTCTCATCAGCCCATCTTAATGGTTCATAATGTTCATCATACATTAGATTGAAATATGCCGTAAGTGTATGGTCTTTATGTTGAGCATACAATTGCGTCCACTTATTGAGGTCAAATGGGAGGTCTAACCAGCGCATAAGGCGGTCAACTTCGCCCAAATTATCCTGCTTTGTCATTGCTTCAAGGCATGGGGTACAAATGTAGCAAATGCCGCCAGGAAAGTATTTGGAGGGGGTGTGTTGGAAAGCTTCTTGCGGCTGGTCACGCTTACATTTTACGCAACGTCGGGTCTTTCTTTCTAAGGTCTCCATCCTTATTCACCACCCCATTCTTAATCCTACTCGCCCTATCACACTTCTTACACGTATTCGACAACTTATCCTTATGAGCATTATTCTTGCTAAAGAATAGGAGGTCGGCGGGTAAGTATTTGCCGCAATGAATACACTTTTTCTTTTGCTCTTGCGGCGTTTCTTGTTCCAGACGCATCATCTTTGCTACTTGCGCAATCTTTTTCGGCACCTCGCTACTAACAATTGATACGAGGTAGTTGGGAGAATACTCAGTTGCATATTTTGCTCTCATTTCATCTAGAATATCTTCGTAAGCCATACCCCTCTTGCGCAACTCGATTAGGAATTGGCGCAATTCGCTAAATTCGCAAAGCTAGACGTAGCGATCGAAGTCCCATAGTAGGGTACGCCCATACGTATTCAACTTATCTTTCAATGCTTCATACATAGTACAATAATGATTAAGTAGCGCGCGAACATGTTTATAATTCTCCCAATCGAAATGATGTTCACATACAACCCATTTTACCTCTAACTAATCCCCCTCCCCTCTCGTTTCATAATCTTTCAAATCCTTGGAAATACGAGTTGTGTAGGAGTGAGTTACGCGATATTCCCAATCTTTGTAGGGGAGCCAGTAAAAAGCATCTCCCGACCAATCATAGAATTGGGGTTTTGGATGATCCATATTTTGGAAGTGAAGGGTAGGTTTTGCGCTATCCTTTAAATAATACTAATGCTTGCGTATATCTATTAAGTTATGCTTGAGCTGGTATACGCGATAGGGATCCGATACAATGGTATCGTTTTCGTTGGGCGCAACCTTACCTTGCGCAATGTCAAGCATCCTCTACCATCTCTCAATAATCTCCCATTGTTCAATCATGCCGGGGACATCGCTATCGCCGGGATCAATCATCTCACCGGTTTGTTTGTCGTACTTGGGCTTGCGGATGCATGGCTTAGGAACCGTGTACGAATCGCGTTTGTATGCTGATCTAAGCTGCTACTCGTCGAAGCCAGGCACCTCCATCATCTCATCCAGCGACTATACCTTATCATCTTTCGTCTTATAGCTTTTATATCTTTTATCCTTGTCAATTGTTTCTTTCCTCTAAATACTATTATTGCCGTTTTCGTCCTTGCCGTAAAGGATGTAGGAGGCCATTTGCTCCAATTCAGTAGGCGTTGGGTCGGTTTCGAGCGTGTCTAAAATTTCTTCAACAGCTTTTAAGCGTTCCGTATCACGCTCTATCGAAAAGTCCAATGAGTATTTTTTTCTCATATAAATCGCCTCCTTTTCTCTATTATATCACGTGGAATATAATGTTGTCAAATGTTTGATTTTATTTTTAGTTTCAAAATAAAAAAGTTGGTGGACTTTTGAAAATAAAAAGTTGGTGGAATGTGGGGAGCGCCCCGGCCGGACCAGATTGTACATGCGCTGTAATCCCAAAAGCTAGCCCCGGGGTGCTGGATGCTGCATCTGGTATGGCCGCTAGCAGCGCTGCCGGTGAATATGAACCCGCAAAGCCTTATATTTCAACGGCCGCAGCCGCCGACAGTTTCGTTTTTGCGCAGGTGGCCCTCCCAGAAATGACATCGTTTTCGATGGGCAGCGGCCGCCGCGGACCCCGGGATGTACAATATGGTATTTTTGGTGAGACCCGGGGATGTACTATTTGGTATACCAGATTCGACAAATGAGTCCGCCCGAGTTAGTCATGACTAACTCAATAGTCCGCCACACTTTAGCGCGCTAAAGTGTGAAAGCAAAGGTCAAAGTCAGTCAAAGTCAGAGGAAGGGCAAAGAAAAAGATGTACATTCTGGTATACCAGATTGTACATCTCTCGCGGTGGTTCTCATCCGAGGAATCCGAACCGGGCGAGGATCCGCTCGTTGGTGAGTTCCGCGCCGTTCAGTTTAATCTGAACGTTCACGCCGTCAATCACCGCATCACCGGCGAGGAAGAAGGGAACGGAATCCTTCACCCACTTTTCGGCGGTGAACTTTTCGGTGATC
>Ga0310690_10001504_pt1 | contig 41201 bp, 68 predicted proteins | sample AusTroGonzalo_MG_2_FD_207661 | JGI IMG/M metagenome (GOLD analysis project Ga0310690, IMG submission 207661) | Bovine rumen microbial communities from tropical cattle in Woodstock, Queensland, Australia - Gonzalo_04 (v2) (version 2) | ecosystem: Host-associated > Mammals > Digestive system >... | reverse complement strand
CGTGAGGTTTGCGCCCGTGAGGTTTGCGCCCCTGAGGTCTGCGCCCGTGAGGTATGCGCCCGTGAGGTCTGCGTCCGTAAGGTTTGCGCCCCTGAGGTCTGCGCCCGTGAGGTTTGCGCCCGTGAGGTTTGCGCCCCTGAGGTTTGCGCCCCTGAGGTTTGCGCCCCTGAGGTCTGCGCGTTTGCCGCCTTTTTCACCGCTTAACCATTTAAAATGAAGATCAAGTATTTTGTTTAATTCATCCCGTGTCATTTTTTTATCCCCTTTGCTTTAGTCGTAAAACAACCCCATACTAAATAGCGATGTGATTTTAAAAACTTTTCTTTCGCCTGTTCCGCGTCGCTCGCTTCAACGATCGCCCACGCTTCGCAACGCCCGCGCCTTACGTTCCATACTCTAAACTTTTTCATTTCCTGATCTCCTTTATCAAACGATACTCGTATATATTTCACGTCTTATAAAATTACCGTTTTCATCAAAATATGTATAAACTTCTTCGTGGCAGATAATTGCGCTTAAATTGTTCGCTTTTGTCCACGTTTTTTTAGCTTCATCATAAGTATGAAAGCTCCCGTAAAGATAGCCGTTTTGGCATTTTAATCTTGCGCCGTTCTTGTTGTCAACAATAACAAAATAATCGTTTTCTTTTCTTTTTTGATGTGAAATTGCTCTATTCATTTCCTGTTCTCCTTATTTATCAATTCTGAATTCTTTTCTTGTAAATATCAATTGCTGTTCGCCGTTCCAGATTGCGATGTGATAAAACTCGCCGTCAAAGCCTTTTATAATTCCCCATTCTTTATTTGCCCAGCTTGCTTTACATCTGATTGTTACTTTTCTGCCGATTAAATCGTTTTTCATTTCCTGTTCTCCTTTCAGCCGATTATGCTTTCTTGATAATCAATCCAGCGTCTTTCGCAATAGTCAACGCATTCGCCATAATGCCCTTGAAATACGGGTTTATAGTTTTCATCTCTTTCAAGTACATAGTGCGTTCCGTCACGATATACAATGCAAAGTTCGTTGTTTCCGAGCCAGTAGTTATCAATGTTCATTTTCTTTTTCCTTTCTTTGTGCGCGTCGCGCTGTTCTTTACTGGTACTATTGTACTACTTTTTTACACAATTTTCAAGCCCTTTTTTACATTTTTTTACGGTTTTTAATACTTTTGTATCATTGTACAAAAATAAAATGATGTTTTTGTACATTTTGCTACACTTTGCAACCAAGATATGATAATATGTTTTCTGTAATTGAAAAGAGGTGATTTATATGACAATCGGCGATAAGATCAAAGCTTTACGCAAAAGCCGCCGTATGACGCAGGAAGATTTTTCGCAAAAAATCGGCGTGTCAAGATCAACGCTTTCGTGTTACGAGATCGGCGAACGAACGCCCAACGTTAAAACGTTGCAACATATCGCGGATCAATTCGAATTAAGTCTTGATTATTTCTATCTGGGATTAAATGAACAAAACGAAGCGTTCGATCTTTTAGCGCGAGCGCGAAACGTTTTTGAAAATGATAATATTTCGACTGAAACCAAAGAAGAATTATATCGGGAATTTATGAAATTGTATTTAGCAATAAAGGAGAATGAATAAATGGTTATTATTGATAAACACGAAGAATCGCGGAAAGTTATCCGCGCCGTGATCTATATCCGATTTTCTTCCAAAATGCAAGCTGAATCGTTTTCAATCGAATATCAGCAGGAAGAATGTTTAAAGTATATTGAACGAAAAGGATATAAGTTTGTCGGGGAATATATCGACAAAGCAAAAACGGGGAAAAGTACCGCGGGACGCGATGCGCTTGAGGAAATGTTATTTGACGCGGGACGCGATAAGTTTGATCGAATCATTGTTTTCAGTTTTTCGCGCTCATTCCGTAATACTCGCGACGCTCTGAATACTAACCATGAGCTTATGGGGAAACATAATATCGCGATCGAATCAGTTATTGAACCGATCGACCTTACAACCGCACACGGTAAATTCAGCGGAACAAACCTTTTTGCAATGCATGAATTACAATCCGATATCATCGCGGCTCACGTTCGATCTGGAATGTATGTTGCGGCTAAACAAGGTTATTACCTCGGCGGTCATATCAACATTGGATATGATGTATATGATACGAATGAATTTACGCGTGGACGCCCTCGAAAAAAATATTGCATTAAAGAAGATGAAGCGCAATATATCCGTATGATCTTCAAAATGTTTCTTGACGGTTTCACAATGAAATATATCGCGGAAGAAATGCGGCGCCTTAATGTTTCAACAAAAAGCGGCGGCGATCTGATCGCTGAAGTAACAATCGGACGCATTTTAAGAAATAAATTTTTTATGGGAACGCGCGAAATTGAGATAAAAGGTTATGAAAAGCTGGAAATTGAAAATTCTGTTCCCGCTATTATCGACGCTGAAACTTTTAACGCCGTGCAAAATCTTATTGCAAAAGCAAAAGACGAAGTTAAACCGCGCAAACGAAAACGCCGTCTTTACGCTGTTACGGGGAAAACTTTCTGCGGATGTTGCGGCGGTCATTATGTCGGAATTTATAATCAGCCGCCAAAAGATCGAAAATGTCGGAACGAAAACGCTTATTATGTTTGCTATAACAAGCGCGGTTATAAAACTTGCAACGCTAAAAATATCCGAAAAGATAAGCTGGAAGAATACTGTATTGAACAGATTAAAAAGCATATTTTAACGCCTGAAAAAATAAGCGAGATCGCCGCTTATATTGTCAGTCAAACGGACAGCACGCCGCAAATGGTAAAAGAAGAATTTCAATCAGCGGAAAAGCGAAAACGTACAATTATTGACGCTGTTAAAGCGATCGAAAAGAAAAAAATCGAAGCAAGCCTTACAGATAATAGCGCAATGGAAGAAGTATATTCCGAAATGATCGCGGATTATTCAAAAGAGTTGACCGCTCTTAATGAAAAAATCGCTCGGCTTGATACTATCGAACAAACCGTTATTGATATTGAAACGGTTGAAAATTATCTTAATGAATGCGTTTTTGCTATTGATAGCAACGACCCGCATATTGTAAAAACCGTATTTGATAAACTAATTGAAAAGATTATTATTCACGACGATAAGGTCGAACTTTTCCTTATCGTCTTTCCTTTGAAGTTTGTTATACATAAGGAAACGGCAGGTTGCCCGAAGTATGCCTTATGTACAACGGAAAAACGAAGCGCATTTCAACATCGCGCAAAATAAAGAAAAGGCGGGATAATTCCCGCCTTGCTTTGTTTATGTTTGCTTTATGCTTTTGATAACCAAACTTGATTCGTGATCGTGTTATATGTTCCCGTGCTGTTCATCGTGGACGTTACAAGATCAATAATCGTTTTACCAGCATACGCAACGGAAAGATATTGCTGCCAATATCCCGAATACGTAACAGTCGGACAGTTTATATTTTGAGCCATAAGAACCGCGTTCGTTTCCGTGCCGTATGTGTACATAACCGCCGCCGTTTTTCCACTGCCAGCCGTGTAAGCGTAATACGTGCCGCCGATCAGCCGAATTAAATTCGCGCTCTCAGGGACGAACAGCAAACAATGATTCGCGGATGAAGCCGCCCAACAATAACAGTTTATAAACGTTCCATGTTCCGCGATTCGCGCTTCTCCGCTTGTTAAAATCTCAAAGTAACAATCTTCACAACAGACGCGTCCGATGTTGCTTTTTTCGATCATCTGAATATTACAGTTTGACGCGCTCGATGTTGCCTTTGCGCTGACGTTCTTTATTTCAAGATCAGTCCCGTAAAAAATAATGTTGCTCGTGTTTGCCGCACATTCAATATTTATTTTTTCGGCTTTGTTAAAATCAAATATGATCTGCTTCGTACTTGTCGCTGTCTGACTTAAATTAAAATATCTGTATCGGCTTTGTACTGTTCCAGATCCATAAGCAGGCGTTGTAACGCCTAATTTGCCGACAACCTCGACCGTAAGTTTTGCGTCGCTTGCAAGCCCTGTCAAATACGTATTTCCGCCGAGCGCGTTTAAAAACGCGAGCGCCGCTGTATTTTCTTCGCCTGTCAACGCGCCATTATAGAACGCTTCCGCGATTTGCGATAAAGATATATTATCGTCAAGCCCTGTCGCTTTATAAATATACTTTGACGCGCCGCTGATTGTTGCATATTGATTTTGAAGTTCCGTTATTTCGTCCGCAACGCTCATTATTCCCGTTCCGTCAATGGATTTATAAGCTAATACCGTGATTTCCGTTCCAGCGGTCAGCGCTGGCGAAAACGTTAAAATATCATCGTTTAACGTGTAATCGGTCGATAACATCCCGTTCACATAAACGTCAACGAAGCACGTTTCAGGATCGTACTGCGGGATATTGAATTGAACCGCGCTTGATCCGCTTTGCAACGTTGTTTCCCACGTGTACTGCTTAAAAAGCGTTACACTTGCAAGCGTGTTTTTTGTTTCCTGAAACCATTCTTCAAATTGATTATCAAGCGACGTGAAAAACGATTTATCGCCCGACGTGGAATACACCCAGCCGCATAAACCCGTGTTATCGCGTGTATCTATAACTGTAACTGTACTTGCGTTTGCGCTTACAAGTACGTTTGCAAGGCAGATATCATAAATCGTATCGGTTCGCGTCAATGCTGGCGCGGTCGGCGATGTTGCCGCTGTTCCTGTTATATACTGAAGCGTGATTGATCTAACCGTGATCGTATTGTCATAGCGTAAAACAACGCGGTCAATACGTGATCCGCCAGTCGGAGGAACGACCGCGGGCAGGCTGTAAGCTGAATCATTATAATAATAATGTCCCTTGATCCACGCGCGCCCAGCGTTCACGGTCAAGTTTAAATTATTCGCCGTGACTTTTAAATCGTTCGCTGTCGATCTTAAAACGCCGTTAGATATAACGACCGCCAGATTATCAGAATAATCTTCTGCTCGATATGTCCGATCATATACGCCCGCGTTTAATAATGCCGTGAAAAAACCGCTTTTTTGTGCCATAATAAAAACCTCTTTTTTATTCTCCGAATACTATATTTAAAGTATAGCCGTTTTCGTCCTGAACCTCTGCAACTTCCGATATTCGAACATTTGCATATTTGCCGATGTTGTTATCTTGAACCGTTACGATATCGCCGAGAAAATAGTCCCGCCCATATATCCACGATCCGAACGTCGCGTTTACTTCGCCCGTGAAAGATTCGCTGATGATATGCTGTTTAAATTCCTGTTGCGCTTTTTGATTCAGCATTTCGCGATATTGCGCGTTCGTGTATTGCTGTTCCTGATCTTGCGCGTCTTTATACGTTCGATTTATAGTTGACGCGTCAACAAACATTTCACGAAGCGCCAGACCTGTTTTGCCTTGTGTCAACAATGTATAAAAACGCTCTAAATCCTGACCAGCGCCGCCGATCAGCGCCGAATTTTTAAGCGCGGTTTCTGAATATGAATAATTACTTGAATTTAAATTATCGTAATCAACGCTGAATATTATCGGCGCGTTTCCGCTTTCATTATCGACGCTTCGATCTGTTCCTTGAAAGACCGAATACAATAATTTTTTATTGCTGTTGTTGAAAATAATCTTGCTTGATAACCCGTATTCTTTTAAAACTTCATCTGTATAAGATAATAAGTTCTGATATGATACCTGTTTCTGCGCTGGATTCCCGTTTTCGTCAACGATTATCGGCGTTAGGTTATTCAAAGCCGCCAGCCCTAAAATCGACATATTACGACGGCTGTCAAAGCCGCAATCAATAGCGTTATCAAGTATTGTTTGACGAACGGCGATTTCAACATTTCCGCTTAAAATTGTCGGCGTGTTGACCGTTCCCGATAGCTTATAAATAATACGGCGATCCAGCAGACTTTTCGCAAAACGCCCCGACACGCTCATCATATAACCGTTTGTCATATTAAACGTGATCGCTATATTTTCAATGATCCCGATCTCATCATTATTCGGACGCGTTACATAATAATCTTTTTGCAAAAGCGCGATGTTTTCAGGTGTCAGCTTGATATATATTTCAAAGTCGCCAACGCCATTATAAACCGAGCGCCATATAATCGAATTTGCAACGTCAACAACGCCGACCGTCACGCGATCCGTGTTTTTTATCTCTAAAATATCAATCATCGTTTTATATATACCTCTGCTTATAGATTAAAGATAATTGCATATTGTTGACGTTTTCGTCATCGCTGTTTATCGAAAATTCATTGATACCCGCGTCAAGTTGAAGCCATGTACTCTGCGGCTTTATAAAGTCGAATTGTGAAACGCCGTTCAGCGTGACCGACTTTTCGCCTGCTTTCGTGTTTATAATCAGCTTATCGCCCGCGTTCATCGTGACCGATTTACTGCCATACCCAACGCCGTAAAATTGACCGCTTTGATTGAAAATAATCGGATTTGTGACAGTATCAAGCGCCAGCAGTTCAAACATTACGCCGACCGAAACGTCACCCGCATTTACAAAAGTTCGCGTTCGGCTGGTATCGTATTCGCTGAACGGTATTCCTTCCGACGGGAAATAAAGCATATCGTAAATATCATAGGTGAAATATTGAAGCGCCCGCGAATCCGTTATATCGTCGCTGATTTCGTTTAAATCTTCCCAAAAGGGAACGCCGCAATGTATAGCAATTTGCATTGTCACGGCTTCGCTGAAACGCGGCATTGTAACCGCGTCAACAATCCCGTTTATGATCCACGTTCTATTATTCTGCGTCCACCTTAACGAACATTGTTGCTTCAGCTTGACAATCTCCAAAATCGCCCTTTTTGCGCTTTCAACGTTTACCGTTTGCTTTATCCGTAAATCAAAGATAATATCGCGCGGTTGCGCTCTTACGTTGTTGATCTGATCTCCGTCAATGCTCCCAATAATGATTGATGAAATATCGCTCGCTGCAGCTGTCATTCCGTCAACGTTCGTCAGCGTGAAAAGATCGTTATTTATAAGATCAAGAACGCCGCCCCATTTAGATATAAATAAAAGTTCCATATCTTACACCGTCCCCAGCGCTAACCGCACTGCCGCCGCCGTTTGCTGTCTGCTTTTGTAAAGTTCGTATCTGCTATGAGCCTGCGAATATGTGTTATATTGATTTACCGTAACGGTTTTATTATTGTTGTTTACCGTTGCGCCGTTTGCGTTCATGCCAGCATTTACGCCAGCGCTTACGCCGCTAAAATCATACGCGTTTTGAATCGTCTTGACCTGATCTTTTACGGCTGAAACAATATTTTTTGTCGTGCCAGCAATGCCAAGCGCAACGCCCAGACCGATATTTTTACCAACAGCATTTTTAAACAACCTTGACGGGCTTTTTATATCAGCCGCCTTTTTTGCGGCTTTCACGGCGTCATCAACGACTTTTTGCATTGCCTTATTTAAATACCATTGTTCGCCCGTCGCGCCGTCCGCCATGCCTTTTGTTATATTGCCGCCGACTTTTTGAAATTCGACTTTAGCTTTTTCGGCTTGTTCACGCGCGTTTTCAAGCCGTGCTTCAGCTTGCTTTTTTTCTTCGTCGGTCATGCCTTCGGAATATTTAGCATAATCGGCTTCCATAAGTTGAAGATTTATTTCTGTATCAATAACCTGCTGACCGAGAATCTTTTGTTGTTCAGCCGCGCTTTCCTTTTGAACGCTGGTCGCGGTTTTAAAGCCGTTTCCGTATTGCGTTAAAACGTCAATCGCTTTTTGTGTGTTACCCTCAACGACTGCGGCGCTTGCGCTTTCATAACTCGCGATTGTGTTATAATACAATTCAGCGTCCGCGGCGGAATCGTCGTATGCTTTCTTTTGTTCATCATACATTTTTTGTCGTTCCGCTAACGCGTCTTTCGCGTCATTCACTGCGCTTTTATAGAACCATTGAGAAATAAAGCTCCCGTTTATTAAAGCGTCGTCATAATTTTCCTGTGCATCCGTTAAATCTGCTTTTGCATAACGTAAAAGTTCTTCAGCTTTTGCCAAGCCTTGCGCTTGCGTTGCTCTTTCGCGTTCTGCCGCGGCTGTTCCCGCTAAAGCCTCTTTATACTGTTCTTCGTAAGTGTCCAGCATAAACTGCGCTTTTTTCGCATCAATAACGTCATATATACTTTGTTTGACTTTCCCGTTTTGATCTATGATAGATTGTAAATCTTCGTATTCAGTTCCCAGCGCTTTATTTAATTCATTTAAAATAAATTGCGCCCGCGCTTCTTCGCCTTTTTTAACCTCGCCGTTCGCGTCAACAAGGTTTTCCAATTCAGGCAGCAAAGTGTTTTTAATATAATCAACGTTTGCAACTTCCGCGCCGACAGTTTCGTCAATAGCCTTTTTATGATCTTTAAATGATTGTATAACCTCTTTCGTTGCGTCGGATTGTTCTTGTTGCGCTGCGTTCAAAAGTTTAACTTCTTTTGTCGCTTCTTTTTCCTTTGACGTTAAAAGCGCGATCCCGCCAGCCAGTAACGCAACCGCCGTTATTACCGCGCCTATCGGATTTGCCGCCATAACCGCGTTCCATGCCGCCTGCGCTTTTGTTGCAAGTCCAACGCCAGCCGTAAGCCCCGCAATCGCCGTTTTAGCCGCCGTTATTGCCGTAGTGACAGCCATAACCGCTTTAAACGCTTTAAACGCTGTAACAGCTATTAAAACGGTTTTAGACAGCCATTCAAAGTTATTAATTACCCATGAAACGGCTTTCCCTAAAAGCGTCAATGCTTTTTTTATTGTCGGTAAAACATTCTTTGCGAACTGTTTTCCGACTTTCATAATACTATTAAACGCCTTTAACGCCTTGTCGCCGAACGATTTCCAGTCAACTTTACTGATCCACTTTTGAGCGCTTTTTGCGACATTCCTTAAAGTCGGTTCAAACTTTTCATATAACGTAAGCTGGACGCCCTCGACCTGACTTTTTAAAGTCGTAAGATCGCCGCCGAGATTATCCATCATTGTTTTCGACATTTTATCGGCGGCGCCCTCTGAATTTTGAACAGCTTTTGTCAGTTTATTAAAATCTTCAGGCGCGGCGTTGACGATTGCTAAAAGCCCCGACATTGCTTCCTGTCCCGCAATCGCTTTCGCATACGCTGTTTGCTCCGTTTCGCTTAAGCCGTCAAACGATTTCCGTAAATCGCCCATTATTTCATCAAGCGTTTTCATTGATCCGTCTGTTTTTGTTATCGACAAACGGAGCGTATCCATTGCCGCCGCACAATCAGACGGCGGAGCAGATAAACGCGTCAGGATCGAACGGAGCGCCGTTCCTGATTTTTCGCCTTTGATTCCCGCATTTGCCATTAATCCAATAGCGACCGCCGTATCTTCCATTGAATAGCCCAAAGCGCCAACGATCGGCGCGGCATACTGAAACGTCATTCCCATCATTTCGACGTTCGTATTTGCATTTGACGAAGCCGCCGCCATTACATCAGCCAGCCGCCCAGCTTCTTTCGCGCTGTAACCCATAGCCGTTAAAGCGTCCGTTACAATGTCGGACGTTGTAGCGAGGTCAGCACCCGAAGCCGCCGCTAAATTTAAAATGCCGTCAATGCCGCCGAGCATATCTTCAGTTTTCCAGCCAGCCATAGCCATATAATTAAAAGCGTCGGCGGCTTCTGAAGCTGTAAACTTTGTTGTCGATCCGAGTTCTTTTGCTTTTGCGCGTAATTGTTCGACCTCGGCAGCCGTAGCGCCTGAAACGGCTTCGACTTGTGACATTGAACTATCGAACGTTTTTCCAACGTTGACAATCTCTTTTGCAAAGTCTTTTGCGGCGCTGATCGCCATTTTAAAACCTTCTGCAACAAGGTTCGCGAGTGCGCCTTTCATTACGGTAAATTTACCGCTTGTTTTTTCGGTTTTATCGCCGACGTCCTCGATCGCGTCGCCAGCGTCATCGCTTGCATTTTGTAAATCCTGAAGCGCGGCTTCTTGATCTTTTAATTCTTTTTTGTTGCTTTCCAGCGCGGCTTCTTCACGGTTTATTTGCGTTCTTAATTCAATCGCCCTATTAGACGTAGGATCAAGACCGCCGTCAATAAGTTTTTGATATTGATCCTTTAACGCTTTAACCTTTTGTTCCTGAACGGGGATAATCTGATTTAATGATTTGATCTTTGCCGTTAATCCTGCTTCGGATTTTTGCCAATTATCAAGACCAGCTGCCGCCGTTTTAAATTCGCTTTGACTTTCACGGATTAATTTATTCGCGGTATTTAAACCAGCTTTTAAATTGTTTATGTCAATAGTAAATTTTGCGCCGAGCGTTTCAGCCATTAAATCACCCCGTTTTCGTTACTTATTTCGTTACTTTTTCGTTATTCGTTACATATCCCAGAAGTCATCTTTGCGCTTTTGCTGATATGTTGCTTTCGGTTGTTCGCCGTTGCTGGAACTATCGCCGCCCTTTTCAATAAAATAATTGACAATCAATATAAAATCATCAATATCTTTTTGAAGCACATCGAACGGCGAAAGATTCCATTTTTCAGCAAATAAAACAACGGTTTCTGTCAAGATCGTTGATAAAGGTTTCGGGGAATCGTTTTCATTCCCCGTTATGCGTTTTTTGAATTACCCGTTGATATTTCCGCTGATTTATGCACGATCTTCTCCCACAAAAACAGAATATCTGCAACATCGACATTATTGTCATATTCGAATTCCGTCAGGTCGGGGAATAATTCAAGAATCAACGGTTTCAAAGCGTTAAACATTTTTTTATCTGTATCAACTTTGTTTTCGCTTGTTTCTTCCGCGAGTTTTTGAAATTTTAAATATAACGTTATCGGTATAAATGCTCTTTGATGAACTTTTTCGACTTCGCCCGTTTTTGTATCAAACGTTGATAATTCAAATTTCGCCATAAATATTAATCCTCTTTTTCTTCTTCTTTAGCTTTTCCAGCCTGTTTGATTATTTGATTTGTGTAAACGCTTGTTGCCGCGATCAGTACGCCCTGCGTTATTGCCGTAAATAACGCGGTTGCAACGTCCTGCGTTCCGTTTATTTCGGTCGTTGCTAATAAATATATACCCGATAAAAGAACGCTTGTTACGCCCAATATAAACGGTATAAACGCATCTTTGATCGTGCTTTTTTTAATAGCAACGCCGATAAAATATAAAACGGGAACTAAAACAAGCAATTCAGGTTTAATAAATTCTTGATAGTTCATTTTTTGTCAACTCGCTTTACGGATTTGTTGTTTCTGCGGGTTCGGTCGTTTCAGCGGGAGGCGTTGTTTCGGTCGTAGTTGCAACGATCTTTTGACAGATAGTCGAAAGATTATCAGGCGTTACAACCTGCGCCGTCCAGCTCTGACTGGATTTAAGTTCCGTTATGCTTGTATCTATGACAACGCGCTTTGCAACCTTATTTTTAAGGCTGAACACGTGCTTTGTCTGAACAGCAGAAAACGTCAACGTCATGCCGTTTGTGTCGGTTGTATCGTCTTTTGTTTTGTCCGCCTGTTCGGGAATTGCAAACGTTCCTTTTAAGAACCAGAAAAGCTCCGTTGTTCCGTCCGTGTTTTCAGCTTCCCCGCCGAGTGCAAAGTATTTCGGGGAATATTCGCCGCTGTCAACGACTGCGCCCGTTGTTGCGTCAACGTCTTTATTATTGATCGCCGCCAAAAGATCGGGACGAAGCGCTGCGCCCGTAATAGATACTTCTGTTGCGGCTTCGCGTCCTACTGTTGCGAAAACAGTATCGTCATAATAAATATCGACTTTTTCACTATCGACGGTTCTTGACATTTCGCCAGCGGGTATCAGATGAAACGGATTGCCCGTTGTATATCCGCCGCCGTCCTCGTTGTTGTCGGTCAAGATTTCCGCGGCAAATACATTTTTTAAACCGCGTTTAAGTACAAACTCGCTCATAATAAACTCCTTTTTTATTCTTGATATTTTTCAGGATAAATAAAACTCATTGCCCAGCCTGTGTGCGTTTGAACGTCGCTTATAATGTCATAGCCCGCAGATGTCGGTATAAAACCGTTATTTCTCAAAGCCGTTATTATTTGCGGCGGGATCGTCTGCACCTCGGCGGGATTGTCTGAATAAAACATAACGCTGACGCTCCAGTTTATACGATGTGAATTATCATCATAGAATGAATTAAATTCGCTGTCCGTCGTAAAAAACGTTGTGAACTTTTGCGGATATGCTTCTTCAGGGTTTAATGTTCCTTGCAAATAAACATTGTCAGGCGTAAATGTTTCAAGTATTTCAATCAGTTTTTCTTTCATCGCTTTAAACCTTTCAAGATATCATTCAAACATTTTTCCTGCTGTTTTCTTATACGTTTTTTTGCTTTTTTCTTTGCTCTGTCAATAAAACCGAGCCGAATTGTTCCGCCGTCGCTTACATCTTTAATTTTTCCGTGTTTTTTTCTGTACGGTGTCCCGTAATTCATAAAAACAACTTTATAACCGACTGACGGATTTTTCGGATCGTATGCGCCTTTTTTATAACCGACGCGAGCCGTAATTTTTCCGTAATCGTTTTCGACTTCAGGCGCGGGCATATTGTCGATCAGCGTTTTATCAACATTCGATTCTTTCATCTCCTGTTTTAACTCTGATTGCATAATCTTAGCCGATGTATTTAAACAGTTTCGCGTGATCCGTTCGATATCGCCGCCAGCTTTTTCAATATCTTTCATAAGATCATCAAAGCCCGTGATTTTTAATTTTATCGACATAAAATTAAACGCCGCCTTTCACGCGTCTTACACGAAATTTTAAATATTGATTTCGCTGTTCGATGTTCTCGGGTTCATTTAAAATCTGATATTGTGCTTTTGTGTCATTTGCAAGAACGACAACGCAGTCGCTCGTAATATCAGGTCTGAACCACGTTTCAACGCTTGCCGTATCTTCGATTGATAAAAGCCCGTCAACGGTCTTTTCTTCGTTTCGTGATCCGCCGTATGTTTTAAACGACGCCCAAATTAAAAAGCCGTCTTTAAGGTCGGGGAGAACCTTTTTCGGAACTCCCGCGACCTTTGTATATTCTGTTGGCTTTAAAACGATCAACGGCGTTGTAAACGGAACGCTCGGTTGATATCGCTTTGCCATTACGCCGCGACGGGAGAAACCGCCGTGATTGTTACTTCGCCACTACCCAGCACGGCTTTATAAAGCGTGGACGCGTCGTTCTTTACGGTTGCGCTACCGTCCGCGATTGTTGCCGCCGCGCCCGCAACTTTGATTCCGACGTAATCAAACGCCGCAACGAAATAAACCGTTCCGCTTGTTACGCCTGAAGCGAAGTCAAGCGTTTTTATGGGCTGATCCGCGAGTTTATTTCCAGCGGCGCCCGTTCCCGTAACGGTAAAATCACCCGCGACCGACGCAGACGTCAGCACGGTATAGCTTGTTCCGATAAGGTTTAAAACTGTTCCGATCAGCGTCAAAAGATCAGTTCTTTCAACGGGAACGCTTCTGTTATTGTTAATCATTTTTTGATCTCCTTTTATTTTTTGTATTTTAATTGTATAGCCCGCTGTAAAAAGTACGGTGAAAGTTCCCCGTCAGCGCTGCCATAATTCCAAAGATCAGAAACACCGCGAGCAACAATCCCGCTTGTTATGTTGCTTTCCGCAACGCCAGCGTCAACAAGAAAAGCCGTTACTTCATCAATATAAACTTGTAACGTCGCGTCTTGATAATCGCCCGTTATGCCAAGCGCTTTTTTTACATTTTCAAGCATTGCCATTGCCCGCGATCTCCTTTTCTTTTATTTTCACGAAGGTAAATCAGCTTTCGCCCATTTACCCGAAACGACTGTCAAAACCTTGTCATTATCGGTCGTTGTAACCGCAGGAAGTTCTTTTGTCGTTGCCGCCGTTGTTACGGTTGCCGCGACCGTTGCGATTGCGTTTATCATATCAGGAATGATAACGATATTCGCTACATCGTCAGCCGATCCGCCAAGCGCAACATAAAGGTTTTTTAATGCTGTAATGGTATTATCCATTGTTCAAACCCCTTTCGGATTATGCTTTTTTAATGAGTATAAAGCCAGTCGGATTGAGTGCTTTACCGTCGATAACGACAAGCGCTTTATCAACCCATTCATTTGTTCTTTCGTCGAAATAGCGGCGCATTGTAAAGCCGAAGTTCTCGTTTACCGCGTATTCATACGGCTGCCAGTAAATACCGATAACGTCGCCGCTTGACGCCGTATCAAAGTCGGGCAGTATATCAGGCTCAACAATCGCGATTTCACGACCAAAGAATCTGCCGCGCGGGTCTCTATTATCGCCGCTGTCAACTTCGAGCCCTGTCGTCTGTCTGAATACGGGGTTGTTATTCGCGTCCGCCATTGTTTCAAGATATGAATCGACCGTTGCAAGGTTGAAAATAAATTCACCGTCACGATAGCCGAGCGGCATTTTTGCAAACAGCTTTTTACGCCACGCCGTCCAGTTGTTGATCTCTGCGGCTGTCATCGTGATAGACTGACCCATTGACGCGACACGCGGATCGTTTAAAATTCCGAGCGGCATTCCGTTTCCTGTACCGTTGACAATAGCAACATCCATCGCCTGTAAAAATGCGATAGCGATGACTTCCGCCAGTTTTGCTTCAAATGCTTCAAGAACAAGAATTTGAGAAACAAAGGTCTGCGCGATACGAATTTCAGCCGTATGATAACTAAACTGAATCTTTCCGAGCGGTGCGGTTTTCTGATTCGGTGAAGCCGTGCTTTCATTGATCCATTTGAACGTTGCCTGCAAAGCGCCGATCGGATATTCTACGCCGCCTTTTATATTCAAATGCTGAACGCGGTTATACAAATTGCCGTAACGTTTGCGAACGGTATTGATAACCTCTTTCATGATCGTCAGAGGGATCGCCGCGCCTGTTTCTTCCGTGCTGATTGCATCGGCTCTAAACTCGGCGGGAATTGCCGTGCCGTTCTGAACGTATGCTTTGAACGCGTTACGGTATTCCATACTTTCAAGCGGATTCGCGTCACGTGTCTGCGCGGGTTCGGGATTCTGTTTGAAAGCGCCGACGATAGAACCGTTATGAAGCTGCGCGTTTGCGGGAATCGCGGAACGCTGTTCGCCTTCTTGATCCGCTTTCTTTTCAGCGGCTTTTTCTTCGGCTTCGATTGCTTTCAGTTCCTCAACGGTATCATTGATTTCGTCGTTTACGTCCTCGATCTGTTCATTGATAGATCGGACTTCGTTCACGTCGTTTGAAGCCAGCGCTTTTGTTTTAAGGGATTCGCGCTTTGCTTCAAGCCTTGTTTTTCTTTTTTCAAGAATTGTTTTTCTCATTTTTAAACTCCTTTTGATAAAATCTTTGTTTTTTCTTTGAGTAGGTTTAAAAGATCGGTATCCACCGATTCGGCGTTTTGCTGTCTTACATTTTCCAATGCTGACCGCGCGTTCTCCAACGCTTCTTTGCTTCGCGCCTGTATATCGGTCGATTCATACGCGGGAAATGTTACCGCGCTGACCTCGACAACTGTACTTATTGCCCTTATATGCCGCGTTGGATGATCTGTATCAAGATCGCTCCATTCTTCATCTTTCACGGCAAACATAAACGACATACCCGTAATATCGCCGCGCTGGACGGCGCTATATAATGCCCGCGCTTCTGAATTGTTTTCAACGTCCAGCCTGACGATTATCGTCATTCCCTGTTCATCAACGCTTAATTGCATTGTAGAATTGCCGTTATTTCTGCGGGATCGCGCCAGCGGAATTTTACTTACATCGTGATTGACTAAAAAGCGAACATCCGTAAGATTAGCGCCGTTTAACGCGCCGCCCTCGATTATTTCATCGAAATAGCCTAAATCTGTTCGGCTGTTATAAACGATCGGTCTGCCCGTGATGATATTCCCTTTTTCGTCCTGTTCCGCCCTGACCTCGCAATTATATGATCGTCTTTCAAGCTCTTTTTTTTCGTCATTATTCATCATCATCAATACTCCCGTATTTTTCAGTTAAAAGATCACCGTAAAAATCTTCTTCCGATTCGAAGCCTTCGTCGATCATCTCTTTTAATAAAATTTCAATTCGGCTTTGCGGTTCTTCCGTCTGAACATCTTTGCCAAGAAGTTTATGTAAAAGTTTTTCGTTTCGGCTGATCGGTTCTAAAAGTTCATTTTCAGCGCCTAAAAGATTTTCAAGCGCATTTTCGTTTCTGCTCATTCCCATAACTTTATACCTCACGCGTCCGTGATGTTTTCTTCTTTGTTTTCGTCAACAACATCAACGTTTACTTTTCCGACTTGATATTGATCCGCGTTTGCCGCGTCGATCCAGTTTAAAGACATATATCGTTTACCCTCTAATTCTGGCAAAGGACGAAGCCCCAGCGCCGTTCGCTTTTCGTTCTCAAATAATCCGCCAGTCGGAGAAAGAATATTTATCATCTCCAGCGTTTGCGATACGGTCATAAAGATTAAATCTTTCGGATAAAGTTCGATTTTATTTCCGAAAGCCCGTTCGCGCGATGTAAACATCTTTTTCGTAAACGCTTGCGAAAAAGTTATAATCAACGGTTCAAGCGTTTTATTATAAAACGCTTCATACTGTTCTTTCGTATAATCGCCCGTCAAGATCGACAGCGGAACGCCCCAATTCCTTAAAATCTTTTCGTCAATAAATTTTAGTGTCTTATCATCAACGATTTGCAATTTGCGTTCCAGCGGTGTATATTCCGTTGACGCGTCAATCGGTAAAATGCCACTTTCGGCGTTTTTAACTTGCTTTTCAAAGTCTTTTACCGCCGCCGTCATTTTTTCTTCGCTAATAACGGATTTAATCTTTACAACGCCGTTCACGGCATACGACGCCTTCATCGCTTTTGCGATCCCTTTTAAAAGTTCATCGTTCAAATTCAGCGTTTTTAATAATGCGGTATGATCGGGCTGTCCTAAACGATTCCCGCCCATATATTCACTTACGGAAAAGTTATATCGAATATGAATAACATCATCATACGGAAGCGTCGTTGTATAGCCATTCCAGAACCAGAACTTTACAAAAAGCCGCCCCGTTGCGTCCTCGATAAAATCGACCTGCGTCGGATTGATCGGATATAATGATTCATAGTATCTGCGTTCCGCACCTGTTTTATCATCAATCCATGTGTAATACGTCGGAACGATAAACGCGTTATAATTCAGTAAAAGAAGCCACGTTGTTTTCTCTAAAAATTCGCTGGTCGTCATAAGGTCGTTCGGATGATTTAAAACATCTTGAATCGTTCCTTTTACGGGTACGGGATCGCTGCCGTTATATCTGACGTGCGTCGGATTTAGCTTTTTTGTTTCGTCAACGATACATTTCAAAGCCTGTTGAACAACATCGAACATATATATATTTGTTCCATATTGCCCGTAAATCGGAACGTAGCCGTCGAAAGTCGGCGCAAACTTTGAATTTTTCGGCTGTCGTTTGAACAGCTTATTAAACCATTCCATTTTTAAACACTACCTCCCGATACAAGCGTCATATAATCGCTTCTGTATCTTCTGTACATCTCATACAACATTATCAGCGTCACCGCGCCGTCAATCCTTTTTGACTGTTGCCCTTTGATTTTCACGGGCTGGATATTTCCCAAATTGTCTACTTCGCAACAACAATTTTTTAAACACCACTTGTCAAGATCATTATTCCCGTAATTGATTTTTTTACTTTTCAATTCGGCTTCAACAAGTTTCATCGCATTTGATAACGCGCGTCCCTGTTGCAACATTTCCGTTTCGAAGCCGTATTCATCCATTCGATCAATAAACGTTTTCGCATAGCGCTGATCGTAACCGACTTTATAAGGCTTTAATTTATAGTTTTTATAAAGCAAATAAAACCAGTCGCCGACGGCTGATATGTCAATTTCGTTTCCTTCGTGGATCGTCAATAAACCTTGTTTCGCCCATTCCATATAATCAGCGCCCGCAGCTTTATCATCGCTGGCGGTCAATTTGCTTTCAGGTATGAAATAATGACTATAAACATATTTCGTTTTATCATCGGGTTTCATAAGCAGGATTTTAACGTTTGCAAGGTCTGTTGTTGCCGCCAAGTCAACCGCGCCGAGGATCCAACATCCGCGGAAATCTTCAAGATCAAAAACGTCTTGAACATAATCGTAATCTTCAAGCATAAGCCAGCTTTGTGCCGTACTTTGCGGTATATTAAAATCTTTCGTTAAAAGATGAATCCGCGTTGCTTTGTCTGACTTTGCGACCTCAACGTCGCGGCGGAGCTTGTCAATTTTCTTTACGCCGTAACGGATCGCGGGATTCGATTTTTCCCAGCTTAATTCATCCTGCCAGATTTCCTGTTCGCTGTCTTGTTCGAATAAAAACGGTAAAATGTGAACATCGTCTTTTTCGCCCTCAATTACGCTTTTACAATAACTGATCTTTTTATCAAGATAACAATCGCGATTAAATCCCTGCGTCGTGCTGTTGATGAAAAGCGGTTCATCTTTTGATGACATTCCACGCCAGCAGGCTTCGGCGATCTCGCTTTGTCCGTTTTCTTCGTCTATATCGTGGGATTCGTCAAGATATGTTTTTGATATGTTGAAACCGTCTTTATTTTGCGTTTTTGAACTTAAACGAAAAACAGTTATGTTTTTATTACGGTTTTTAATTTCGGTTAAATTCTGCCCCGTGATGATCCTTTTTGGATCAAGGCGCGTTCTCATTCCGCCGATTTCCGACCAGATCAAGCGAGCCTGCCTGTCATCGTTTGACGCGCAGCAGATATCCGTTCCGCCTTCACCAACGAAAAGATCATAATTCCCGTCAGCCGCCAGCATTGTCGATTTGCCGTTTTTTCGCGCGATCTCCAAAAGTCCTTCAGTAAATCGACGCTTTCCGCTGTCCGTCATTTTAAAACTATATAGCGCTTCCCACCATGCCAACTGCCACGGCATAAGCGATATCGGTTTCATGTAATACGGCGCTTTGCTTTGCAAACAACAAGTCTGCATGAATTTAATACGTTTTCGGGCTTCTGCAGTATCGTAAATAAATTGATCGTCCTGTAAATCAAAAATCAGGTTTTCAATTTCTTTTTTGATCCAATAGCCCGCGACCACGTGCCGCCCGTCGATCAAATACTTGTATTCTTCAAGATACGTCATTCAAATTCCGCCAACCTTGAAAGCAATTCATCAGCCGCCGAGCTTTCCACCTTGTAAAGTATTCTTAAAAGCGTCGCCCGCTTTGCGTCGATCACGTTTGAAATGTCTTTTATCATTTTCCCCGCTGGCGTGATCTGCTGCCGTTCGGGATTTTTTTTATCAACACGGATCAGCGGCAAAGCGCGAAGCCTTTTTATTTGATCTTGAAAAAATAAATATTCATCAAGCGTGTCAAGAGCAAAGCCCCGTTTATCTTCTTCAACAACATCAAATATCTTTTCAAGCTCCGACCGATCCGCCATTTTTTCAACTCCCGTTTTTTGACGTTTTATTTTTGTAGTTTTTGATTTAACCGATTTTTTCAAATTTTTTGACGAAAAAAATCGAAAAATTTCAATTTTTTGTCCCGCGTGTAAAATAGGTACCCCCCGCAGTATATTGTAGAACCCTTTTTATTCCATGAAGGGGAGGGTATCAGCAGCGATTAAAGGAATCGAACCTTTATTTCCGCGTTCAAGGCACGGCGTACTGACCTTTATACTAAATCGCTCAATCAAAGAAAGAAAGGACGCGGATTAAAAAAACTTGCTGCAACAATAAAAAACATTTCCGCGCGGGCAAACATGATAAAACCCCGTTGTTTTTTGTTTCAGGAGAGTGGTAAGATAAGGAAACCATGAACGTATTACTTTTAATTAAACGTTTATAATTATTTTATATATATAATAATAATTAATATTATTTATATATAATTTATTTATATATATATTTCCAAAAGAAAATATATAAAAGAAAAGGTTTTAACTTGCTTTGTGTTCAAGCGTTTCGATACGTTCTTTGAAATCTTCTTGTCTTTCGGTTATAACATCAACTTTCTTTTCAAGATCATAAACGCGTTCGACAACGTTATTATGTTTATCCTGTTTTTTTTCGAGCTGCTCGATCCTATAAAGCGTTTTACTGTTAGCGACAACGACCGTTATAATAACTGCAACAAGGTTAAATATGCCTGATAATATCTGCGTTAAAACTTCCGAACTCATTCCGTGTATTCCTCAAACCATTTATCAATATATTGTTTCCACTCTTGTTTTTGCAATGTTGACCGTTTATCGTCGATTGCAAGCCGTCTAAAACACGTTTCTTTATCAACGTCGATAAATATACCCTCCGCGCCCAAACTTTCAATCCTGCGCGTTCTGTCGCTTTTTAGTGCGCCGCCCTCGATAACGTAAGCGCGTTCCCATTTGCCCGATCTTGTTTGAACGATATCAAGTAAACAATCTCGAACGGCAAAAGCATTTGATTTTAACGCGTTCGGCTTTTCGTATCTGTTGCCGCCTGTTATGCATTGCCAGATATTATCCATATCAACAATCAGATCGCTGTTCCCTTTAACGCTGTTGACAAAAGTTGTTTTACCGCTGCACGGTGCGCCGTAAACGTAATAAACTTTGCGTTGTGCAACATAACCAAAACGGGAATGTATTTCGTTATGCTCTTTTTGCGTAACGATCATTATATTGTCAGCGTTCAGCGATATATTAAAATCGTTCACGTTTGCCATTGTCAACGGCGTTTTATGATGTAAAACAATATCGTAAGATTTAACAATCGGCTTTCCGCTGTACTCGCTTAATAGATCGCCGTTTTCGTTTGTTCTTTCGTGAATAAGCTGTAAACGGAACGTCCGCCATATATCCGAATTATAAAATTGTGGTAGTGATTCAAACATAATTATTTTTCTTTCAAAAGTATTTCGTTGACTTTTTTCTGTACGGCTTCATAGTCATAACCTTCAGCCGTCAATCTTTGTTTGCGGTCTGATCCTGTTCCCCAAAAGCCTTTTATAACTTCGTCCGCGATTTCATCCAGCTTTTTATAACCGTTTAATCCGTTGCTTTTTATAATGCTTTCAAAGTCTTTAAACGCCTGATCCGTATCAACGATATATTTATTTATAACGCCGTTATCGCTGTTTTGCCATAAATCAAAAGCGTTAAATGATACGTTCGGTTTTTGCCCTCTCCATGAAGCAACCCATTTTGTAAAACGTTTTAATCTGTACGTTTGAAGCGTGTTATCAAACCATGACAAAGAAGCATAAACGCCCGCGTAAAATCCGAGCTGTTCGAGCCTGTTACAAAAGCCGATGATCGCGTCGGTCGTTCCTTTTCCGTGCCGCGCTTGCCAGTATTGATCTTCAACGTCAATATAGATCGGATATTCAAAGCGCCTGTTTTTCAAACAGTTTTCATATAAAAAGTTCGCTTCTGATATTCCTTCTTCCAACGTTTTAGCACATGAATAATAATACACGCCGCACGGGAATTTATTATCTTTGCATTGCTGATAAAAGTCTTTAAAATTCGGATCAACGCGTTTTTGTCGCTTTGCGCCGTTCCCTGTATATCCCGCGCGGATAATAACAAACTCATAACCCGCGTTTATTACGTCCGTGATCTTTAACCCGTCTTGATACTTTGATACATCAATACCGTTTCGAATATGGTTTCGCTCCTTTAAGATATTTGATTAAAATATGTTTCAAAGTTCGCTTTTTCTTCCGCCGTAACAACTTGATCTGTCGCGACTGTTATTTTATGATCGTTTTTCATATAAATTGTCCAGCCGCTGTTATATTGTGCTAATCCATAATACGAAGTCATTCCCGCCGATGCTTTACTTGTAAGCCACCAAACATTAGAACTAGAAGATCCAACATTTGCAATCCTTACCGCTTCGCCTGTAAGCGTTTCGTCGTCTTTATTTACGAAAGTATAAACCAGCGGAACCGAGAATTCACTTGATTGAATGGTCATCGTCGGCAAATTTGATTTTAATTGATATATTCCAGCCCTAATATAAAGATCATCTTCCCATACTGCGTAAAGATTTGTATTTGCCGTTATTTCCGTTACTTGTGTTCCGTTTATATCCGTCCAATATTCAAACGTATATCCCGTTTTTGTCGGTGAATATGTCGGCATTAATCCATATCTTACGTTTTCAGTTGATAACAATGTCGTTTGATCGTCATCATACATATTCACGGTAAAGTATTTATAATATGTCGCCGAAGCGCTCGCCGCGCTGTCCTGAAAATTCGTCCCTTTCGCTTTTACGGTTATCGTCGCCGTGTCCGCGCTGATTTCGCTTAAACTATACGTCGTGTTTGCCGTGTTATACGTCTGAACATTGTCAACGTATATATCATATGACGTTACAAAGTTTCCGTTCGTGGACGGATTCGAGATCGTCAACGTTTCGCCAGATATCGAGATCGTCGGCGCGTTCAGTTGCGGCTGCGCGCCGCCCGTTGAAATACTATCAACCGCCGATTTCAGATCGTCAAGATCTTTCGCCCCCGACGTTCCCGCCTTCGTGTTGATCGACGCCGCCAGCGCGTTCATCTTGCTTTCAAACGTTTCTTTTGCTGTCGGCATGTTATTCACCCTCTAATATTTCCCTGACGGCTTCGCGCCAGCGCTCTGGTACTTCTTCAAGTGTCATCAAGCCTTTCCTTACTCTATCTGCATATATTTTAGCCATTATATTAACTCTCCTATAAGATCGCCTAATTCAGCAATAGCCGCCTCTAAATCATCAATAGTGATCGCCTGTTCATTTCTTTTTACGATACTGCTTTTCCATTCGGGCAGCGTCATATCCGTTATGACAACGCGATCAACCACTTTCGATTTTTTGCCGCAATACGTATCGAACGTTTCTGCCGCTTCGTCGGGAATTAAAATCGCGTTTTCGTCGTTTGAATGATTGGCTGCTTGTCCGCTTTCGTCAAACGCGGGAAGTTCTTCCCATCTCATGATCCTGCCGTACTCATCCGATACGACGTTTGTTATATATCTCATGGCGTCACCTCCGCAAATGTATTCGCAAATTCGGGCATATAGTGACCGTTGTCTGCCGTGACGTATGTCACATCATTCCCACCTATTCTTACGCATGACGTTTCAAACGTATTGCCCGATACATAAAATTTCGGTATCGTTGCATTATCTGTGCCGAGGATCAATCCTCCTCCGTTAAAACCTGAAGAATATCCAGTTTCCGAACTTTTGAATATACTGTTGGTTATTTTTACGATCGTACTTGCCTTAAAGCAACATATACGAGTATTATCTGTCACATAGCAATTATCAATAATCAACAGAGAGCAGTCAGGAGCGTTGCCCACTCCGGATGTTGGGTTTCCTCCGCGCAGATAACAACCGGTAAAATATAAATAACCTTTTGAAGAATTCGTAAGAAAAGCATAAGTGACAGGCTTGTTTGCCCCGTAGACGTTACAGTTATTAAAATGCATTTCTGCTGAAGACGAATTGTCAAGATCCGCATACACTATACAATTTTCAGCCTTGAAAACGCTTTTGTTTAAAATATAGGATCTTGTCAGGCTTTTACAATTTGATAATATCAAAGAACCGCTTTCGTTCGTATAATACCCATTAATTTGGGAATTTGAAATAAATGTTGAGCCATAGTTTTTAAAGAAAGTAGGCGAGTCCCAAGCCATCGCATTCTGACCGATATCCGAATTGTTTATATAAAGATTGCTGTTTGAGTTGTTAGTAATATAAACGCTGTTAAAAGAACCGGTCCCCGCACCTTTTATTTCGCAGTTGTCAAAGAATACTTTACCGCTGCCCGAAAGAACAAAAATAAATGATTCGTACGATTTAAGGTTGCTTAAATGTACAGAAGAATTTGTCGGAACATTTATCGTTACCATTTCAAGCGCCGATCCTGTATTGCACCCCGCAAAGTTCAGATAAACAGCCTGCTTCTTGTCGGTTTGCGGCGCGATTGTCATTGTTCCCGTGCCGCCGAAGTCGCCGATAATATCAAGCCTATATGACGTTTTGTCGGTTGCAAAAAAAGCGTCAAGCAAAGCGACAATAGCCGTATCGTCGGCAGTTCCCGTGCATTGATAAACATAATCGGGCGTCGCAGGTGCTGTTGGTATACTGTCTACCGCTGATTTCATTTCGTCAATGTCTCTTAAACCTGACGTTCCCGCCTTCTCGTTTATACTGTCAACAAGCGCGTCCATTTTCGCTTTGTACGTTTCTTTATTTGTCGGCATTGCTTACACCCTCACTTTTTCAACGTCAGCTATATTTACAATACTATCGAGATTATGTTTTCGGTCTGAAGAATGACCTAAAACAACTTTATTTCCGCTGACTTTATCAACGATCCATATATATTTTTTTGCCCAAGCGGGAATAGGTTTCCCGTTTATATATTTGCTGCCCGTGATAATAACGCGGTCGCCAGCTTCAATTTTATCAGTCGGCTTTTCAGGCGGTTTAACGGGCTTTTTTTCGGGTTTTTTTATCGGCTGGATGTTTGTATCATCATAAAGCAAATAATCGCCGTCCACGGCTTTTTTAGCGCCAGCAACGTTCATATCGCCGTACTGCCATATCTTAAACTGTTTCGGATCGCTTTGTTTGTTTATAAAGTCTTTCGCGGTCGTTTCATCCGTGTAATATGCAAGCCAGATATTTTTGTCTTTGAGCCTGTCAAATTCGAGATAGTTCTTTATGAAGTTCGGATTGATATAAATAATGCTGTCAAAGCCCGCTTTTTCAATTTCAGCGCAAAAAGCGATCAGAATATCAGTATTGAGTTTTTTTTCATCTTTCGAATATTTTTTCGCTTTGTCGTTTTCCATATCAACGCCAGCAAAAAGATTTATTTTATCTTTATACGGCTTTATAACGCTAATAAAATACGCTGCTTCTTTTTTTGCGTCCTCAACGGTTTTCGCCATTAAATAATGATACGCGCCGCATTTGATCCCGTTCGCTGAAGCGTTTTCGATGTTCGTTTTAAATTTGCTGTCTGTCACAAAGCCGCTTTTCGGATTGCTTACAAGATAACCCTGCGTCGCTTTTATCATCGCGAAATATACATCATCTTCTTTGACCTTTTTCCAGTCTATAACGCCGTCATTTACATATACGTCAATACCTTTTTTCATTTCTTACGTTCCCCATGTTTTCGTTAAAAGTTCCGTGTAAACGGATTCTTCTGTTTTTGCCGTTCCTGTCAGCTTTACGTCGTTCACGTATGCCGTTTTGCCCGTTGCAATATCCGCCGCCGTTGCGTTCGCGTCGCTGGTATCTGTCCCCGTAATATGAATATGAGGCGATAATATGACTTTTCCCCCGTTTATATATGCCATATTAATATACTCCCATAATCCGCGTTATTTTTTGTCCCGCGATAGTCGTTCCGCCGCTTGTCATAACGACGGCTGTTGATGTATTTTGAATAAGTTTATCAGTTGACGTGTTAAAGATAATCGCGATTCTTATCAGAGTAATCCCCGCGGTATTTCCCGTCATTGCATTTCCAACGCCTTTTATATATGCACGGTTGTTCGCGCTGTCGATCTGAACATTACAAAGAATATCGCCAGCCGTGCCAGCCGTTACCGTTACAAGTTTATATGATGTAAGCGGAAGATCGCTTTCGTTTTCATAATCTAAACTGCTGCCGTATTCGACTTCCTGATCTATGATCGGCGCGGCTGATATTGCTATACGATTATTTATATAAATACCTTGACTTTCAACCGTTCCCGATAAAGTTTGAAGCGCTGATGTATGTTCGTTTACGGTTTCGCCGATCTCTGTAACATCAGCGTTTAAATCAGCGATTGAAGCTAAAAGATCGGCAAATTCGACGTCATCGGTCGGAATGTAAAGACAATTTTCTTCTTTTGTAACGATCGCGTTATATTCTGCTGTCGTTCCGATCCAAACCATAAAGGGTTTATTCTTATTTCTTTCTTTTAGCTTTGTAACGAAGCCCGTGTCAACGTCGCTGATTGCGTGAGTTTCGACCGCTTGCACGATCGCCGCCAGCGTCTGTTCTTTTGACATAGCTTCCTCGAGGTTTTTACCCTTTGCCAAAACGTAATATTTTCCGCTTTCCATTCCTTACACCTCTAAATCAAAGTTGTTCGCTTCAGCGATCGCCTTTTTAAGATCGGATTCTTGTTTTTTGATTTCCGCGCTTGCTTTGTCATTGTCGCGCCAGTTTTCATCATAGTTCCGTAAAAGCATAGCCGCCGCCGTTTCGCTCGGCGGGCTGTATCGTTTATATTTTTCAATCAAAACGATGTTTTCGCCGTTCTTGTCTTTTCGTCCGACGCGCTTTTCTTCCTCGTATTCAAAGCCGATCGCCTTTTTTAATAATGCCGCTTTGATCTCAATAACAACTTTAGCGCGCCCACGCGCGAAAGCGTCTTTTAACTCTTTTTTTTCGCTTTTATATTTATGCAAAGTGCTGACCGCTATTTTAAACGCCGCCGCGATCTCCTCAACGGTCGCGCCTGCTTCAACCGCTTTTTTTATATCTTTAATATGCGGTTTTATCTCGCTGTCATATCGTGAAGGTCGCCCCACGTTTTCGCACCCCTTTAAATAAACAAAAGCCGCCCGAAACTGTATTTAATTTTCAAATACACGCGGACGACCTCACTTTTTACATATTATGGAATTATAAATTTACGGCTGTATTCTATCAGATATTTTTTTATTTGTCAATACCCTTAATAAATTATTTACAAAAAAAAGCAAAGCGGGTTTTCCGCCTTGCTTCAAGTGCTATCATTCCCCGTATTTTAGTTTTAACGGGAACGCTTGTTTTTATTCGTTTTCAATGTCATTTTCTTTATTGATAAGATGTTCAAACCATAAAGATCGCTTTACAAAATCTTTAATGTCTTTCGCTGATCGCTTTTCTGTAACGAACATTTTAATTAAACGTTTCGCCTGACGTTCTGGTCGAATGTGTCGGCTGATCGTTTCAATAACCGTCAGCGCGTCCTCAATCGTCATTTGACTGTAATATAATTTGCGTTCTTCTTTTTCTTTTTTCTCGACGGCTTCTTTAGCCGCTAAGATCGTGCCGATAATCAACTTTTTATATGTTTCGTTTAAACCGATTTCGCCGTGTTCATTGCCCGCGTTCTCGATCTCTATGATAATTTTTTCGATCATTGTTTCTTCATTGTGTTTCATTAATATTCAATTCCTTTCGTCAAGGTCGTTGTCTGACCTCTTGATTTAATAATATCAGATATTGAACATAATGCAACATATTTTTTATAGCGTCTGCATAGTGCAGCAAAAAAGGCGGATCGCGCCGCCTTTTACGTTGTTATTTAATTATGCGTTGATCGGTTCGACCTGATCCCGCTTGAAGAAAAACGCCGTTTTCATAAAGCACGATCCCGCTTCTTCTTCCTTTTCTCCGTTTTCGTCCATGATCTCTTTATCTATGTGATATTTCCATATTCTTATTTTTGCAATTGCGTGTTCGCCTTTTTTTACTGAATATCCGAGTTCTTTCCACATTTGAAAAGTATGTATCGGTTCAGGTTCTGGCATTGTTATTTCTTTTCCGTCATCCGTTTTCATTGTCAGGATCCTGCCTGTCGTTCCGATAATCCCGTCTTTCATAAGCTGGCAACTATTTTTTAATATTATTTCAGCGTTCGTCATTTCCGTTTTTCCTTTCTTTTTTTCAGCAATACGCGATTATTTTATAAAAGTTATCTTTATCAAAGAGCCTTTGTGTGAATCGTTCTAATTCCGCCGCCGATTTAAAACTTTTACGCTTTGTCGTTATGCTGCCGCTTTTCGTGAACTCTTGCCATACGATCATATTCATTTTTCTTTATCCTTTCTACTATTTTTGTTTTATTTATTTCTTAAAAATGCGTTTCCAAATTCTTTTACACTTATAACTTTACCGTCTTTGCCGCATTTGCCAGTCATCTTGTTGTATGCTTCAAGTCTGTTTTTCGCCTCAATAATAATTGTTTCGTAATTGTTAAATCCTTTTTTTACGGTTACGCTAAATTTCATTGTTTTTATTCCTTTCTTTTGCGCGTCGCGTTGTTCTTTACTGATACTATTTTACTACTTTTAACATAAATTGCAAGGGCTTTTATACATTTTCTTACAGTTTTTTATACTTTTGTACTATTGCATAAAACAATATAATGCTTTTTGTATAATTTGCGCATAATAAAAAAGACGGATCACTCACCGTCTTTTATATATTCGATATATACTTCTGTCCGCGGTTTTTCTTTATCGTGTAAAATCCGTGATCCGTCGTGTGATTGTACGATCGTATAATTATCATCAGCCAAAAAACCGCACCTTACAAGTATATCGTCGATAGCTTGAAGCATATTTACAAGATCGCATTTTTGCCGATTTTTCATATAGAATAAGCATTTTATATTTACGGGCTTGTCTATGTGATAATTTTTCGGGATGAACCACGCCGCCGCCTGTTCATACTCTTTATATTTTTTTGACGGATAAACAAAAGGTTTTCCCGTTTGCTTGTTTATAAAGATCTGCTGGCTGTTCTTTTTACTGATCGGTTGTAAGGGAATGATAAATTTAATCATTTGTTTTTCTGCTCCTTTGTCGCTTGTTCGATCTCGGCTTTGACCGATTGTTTAATAATATCTGTCATCGCTTTCATCAAAGTATCATTCTGCCGTAATAACGTTGATCGGCTGTCTTTTAGCTCTGACATAATATCTTCTTTCGTAGTTCGGAGATCCTGCTTCTGATCTAATACCGTTTGCTTTTGCGCGTTGCTGGTCGCAATGCTAACAAAAATATATGATCCCAATAACTGAATAATAAACGCTAATATTTCAATCTGCGTCATAATAAACCCTCTTTTCAAAAGTCGTTATATTTTCTTTATAAAATGCCGATAAAAAGTTATCAAAAGGTTTATCAACGCAGGAACTCAATTCGATATACGTTTTTTCTTCTTCGGGGAATGTATGAATTGCAAAATGACTTTCACCGAGTAAATAAAGCGCAGTAAAGCCGTAAGGATCAAAAGAATGTTCATTTACTTTGATGACGGTAAACCCGTTTTCTTTTAATAACTTTAAAAAAATGCTATTTAAAGTTTCGGGATTTACTTCTTTAATCCATGCGTTAAAGTTGTTCATCTTCGCTTTCAAAAAAAACGCCCTCTTTGTATTCTATTTTTTCAAACTCATTCGGAATATCTTTTGTATCGCCTTTATAAAACACTAAAACGTTTTGATGTGTTTTTACGACTTTTCTTGATGTCATTGCTTTGCTGGCGCGTAACGCTGACGATCCAACCATATTTACTAAAATCATTTCGTTATATAAAATCATTCCGTTGCGTTGAAATGTCGCTTTAATATCATCAACAAAACCATAATACGCGCCCGTTTTTTTGTTTCGAACATCGCCCGCAACAATAACCGCGAAACGATTATTTTTTAAACATTTTTCCGCTTTTTTAAATGCCGTATCTAAAATATTATAAAATTCTTCATACGTTTCTTGATTGCTTGCGTCGTTCGGTTTATCGCTGTAAACCTCTAAATCATAATAAGGTGGGCAGCTAAAAAATAAATCTTGCGTTTCCGCTTCTATATGCTGATCTACGTTCCGCCCGTCGTCGCATATATATTTTGCTGATAGTGAACATCTTTCAACCTGTTCAGTATTAAATACTACTTGTTTTTCTCTTAATTCGATCCCCGTAAATTCAGCGCCCAGCGTTGCCGATACAAAGCCGAACGCCGTATCTCCCGCGAAGCAGTCGAACGCTTTTCCGCCGCTTTTCGGGAGAAACCATTTTACAACGATTTCGCATAAAACGGGATCTAATATTGATATGTTTTTTAATTTCCCCAAATTGCCGTATTTGCTTATATGATCGGGAAATAGTTTTGCGTCGCCCCGATCGCCTTGATCTTGGATTTTTTCATTCCACATTTTTTTTCGTTCTTGCCAATAGCCCTGCCGCGTATCAAGCACCGAAAACGGCGGAACGATAAACTTATCAATTAATAATCCAGCTTCTTTTAATTCGATTCTGTCGCTGTTGCTGTCAAGTTCCATTTCATCAAAGCCGAATTGTTGCATATCAAAATCAAGATCGTTAAGCGCTGATATTTCCGTTTCGAGCTTTTCAAAATCCCATTCGGCAAATTCAGCCGTTTTATTATCAGCCAGCCGAAAAGCCTTGATCTGTTCAGGCGTTAGATCATCTGCCACGATACACGGAACTTTGTCAAGCCCTAATTTTTCGGCGGCTTTTAACCGTGTATGACCTGCTACAATCACATTATTTTCGTCAATAACGATCGGGACTTTAAAGCCGAATTCTTTTATTGAATTTGCTACAACGTCAACCGCGTTTTCATTGTTACGCGGATTATTTTCATAAGCCTTTAAATCTAATATTTTTATTTCTTTAATCAGCAAAAAATCAATCCTTTTTGCTTTTATTATCCCCAGCGGATCATAAAAGCATAAGGCGATTTTTTACGGATTATCGCAACAGATTAAATATATGAACGTATAAGCAATAATGATATCGGCGATGATATTTATCATTTATTTTTGCCTTCGTTTAAAAGTTTTTTTAATAACTCTAATGCCAATCGTAAACCGTTTCGATATCCTTTCAACTCTGAAAGATCATCGTCGGTAAAAACGCCTTTTTGATATTGCGCCATTGTAAACGAAACGAAAGATTCGGTTCTTGTTTGATCAAGATGATATTCCAGTTCTTCTTTTAAGTCGTTTAAAATCTTTTCATAATTCATCGGGTTCTTTCTCTTTCAATTCCCTTTTTAAAATCTTTAAATATTGATATAGTTCATCGTGAATAAATTTACTATGTTTGTTTTCAATAAGTCTTTCGATACGTTTGATCTCTGCTTTCAGCTTCTTTTTTTCCACGCTTTCACGTCCTTAAAATAGTTTTATTTGTGCCATAGCGCGATCCAGCCGCGCTTTTCCCTCTTGATAATAATATTCATCTATTTCAAAGCCTAAAAAATCAAAGCCCAAATTATAACACGCGATCAGGCTTGACGCGCTCCCAACGTGAGTATCAAGTATTTTATCGCCTGCCTTTGCATATTTCGATAAAATCCATTCATACAACGCGACGGGCTTCTGCGTTGGATGTATGCGGTATTCTTTGTTTTTCATATCGCCTTGTAAAAATCCGTTCCACTTAAACGAAAACATCCGAACCGCTGTTTTAAAACTCGTCCACGCCAGCTCGCAATCGGCGAAGTCGTTTGCTGTATTTTCTTTGTTCCATACGATCCAGCAGCTGCTATCATACGGGATTTTACTTATAAAATGATTCGCCCCGAATATTATTTGATTTTTTGAAACGCGGATCAGCTCGGTAAAATATGTTTTCGGCGGGCTTTCCTTATCATTGCCGTAAAACGGTTTATAATCTTTTGCAGCATATTTATTCCCGCGCGTTTTATTCCGTTCTCCGCTTTCGCCGATTCCATAAGGCGGATCGACAATAGCAAGATCAAAATATTTATTGGGGATTTCTTTCATTCCAATCATACAATCTAAATTGTATATGTGATTTAATTCAAACATCTTTTTACCTTTCGCAAATATCAACGATATGTTCACATAGCTTTTCGGGAATAATAGAACGGTCGCGAGCGCCTTTAATGCCCTGCGTTCCTGTTTGCGATCCGCGAGGCGCTGATACGTGACATTTATCGCCGTTTTTACACGGCGGTTTAAATTGCGGCTCAAAATGATTCGTCCATATATCGGTCGGTTTCATTCGCGTATCGCCATATTGGCAATACGTGACCGTATGACGATATTTATTTAAATCCTGCATAAAACTTGCTTTTCTCATTCCGCCACGCGGGTTTTCTATAAACCAGTATTTTGGTTTTAATTCTTTTATGAGATTAACAACATGTTCATCTATTTCGTCGCATTTTTTAGCATAAATGCTTTTAGGTTGTAAAATCCCGTTTTCGTCTTTTGTGCGATGATAGCTGATCGCCGCAATTGAGAATGTCGTGCAATCAGGCGAAGCCCATATTACATCAGGAACGCCGCCGCAAAGATTTATAATATCATCTTTTGTCAACGTGCCGATATCGGCGCAAAGCGTCGGTTTAAAGGACGGATTCCAATCTACCGTGTAAACCTCATGTCCGCGTTTTTCAAAAGCGTTTGCAATGCTTTTTGTCCCGCAGAATAAGTCCAAAACTTTCATTTTTATTTTTCCTTTCTTTTTCTTGTTGCGTAAAGCGTCATATTTCCGCTGTTCCACGGGGAACATTTTAATTATCGTTGCGTTTCGCAACATTTAAACCGAGCAAAGCGTCTATTTCGTCAACTTCATCAATCAGTTTTTGTTTGCGGCGGTCTTTGCCTTCGACGTGGACAGGACGGCACATGCCCAGCAGCCTTGAATATAATCGTTGTTTTTTTATGTCGGCGGGCTTTTTAAGTTCTTCGCTCGTAAGGTTTGTCGTTATAATCAGCGGCAGACCAGCACGGGAGCGGCTGTCAATTACATTCTGAACGATCTCGCCCATATACTCGGTATCTCGTTCGCTTTCAAGGTCGTCAATAACAAGTAGATCAAAGTCGTTCAGGCTGTCGATATAATCTTGTTTTCCCTCTCTCATTCCGCTGATCGTATTCACCAGCCGCGTAAAGTTTGTTACGAGGCACGGTCGCCCTTTATCGATCAAAGCGTTAGCAATGCAAGCGGATATAAACGTTTTACCCGTTCCGACTGATCCGAAAAGCAGCAGACCTTTTCCGCGCTTTTTCATCTCGGCAAAATTATCAACGTAATTCCGCGCTATTTGCGTTATTTCGGCGTTTTTTCCGTCGTCCTTGTCAAACGTCCAGTCTTTCATTTCCGCGTCAGTAAACCCCGTTTTTCGCATTCTCATAACCTCAAAAAGCCGTTCACGGTTCTTCCGTTCCTGTTCTTCTTGTTCGCGCTTTTCAACCGCGCATTTACAAAGACAATAAAATATCTTTTCCGTTCCGAATACATCAACCCGCGTTTGCTTTTTTCCGTGACATTTGCCGCAATGTAAAAGCCCGTCCTCGATATAATCATCATCGTCCTTTTGAACGTTCGCGGCTGTCCGCGCCGCTATTTCGTAAAAGGTTTTTTCGATTTCCATTTCATACAATCCCCGCTTGTTCTGCTTTTAACATCGTTATTTTATCCTGTAATATTTTTTCTGCTTTTTCACGGTTTTCAAAGACCGCTCTAATTCCATAATCGGAATACCTGCCCGATGTCACTATATATATAATTTTTTTCATTCTTCATCACTCCAATCTAACGCCCATTCGCAATACGGACAACAACTTTCGGGCAATTGCTTATTTAATTTTTTGCCGCAACGCGGGCATTTTACATAATTGATTGTATGCATTATTTGACCGTCAATCGCTATTTCGTCAGTACATCTAAGGACTTTATGCGACGGTATTTCTTCGATCTTGACCGTAACTATTTCATACCTTTTCAAATTGATCTTTCGCCGTCTGATTTCTGTTTTTATAAAGCTGTCGGTCACTTTTGGGATCAATAACGGCGGCGCCCATTCATCCGCGATTCTGCAATGCGGCGGAAAATAGCTAAAATCCGTTCCTGATACAAACGCCCCGTCTTTTTTTCTTTTAATTGCGTAGTATTCCATATCTTTTTACCTCAATAAAATTACTTTTGCCCAATCGGGAAGATCGCTACTTAAAATTAAATACGTGATTCCGAAAACGGCGGCAATTGCAATTAAACCCGAAACGATCATTAAAACGGTATTTATTATATTATTCTTGTTGTTCCTTTTCATTTTATTACTACCTCGCAATCTTTCCGATCAAACCGAATAATCGGCGCGCGCGGTTCGTCAAATGCTTTTACATAAACATATCTTGAATTTACCGCATCGGCGTTAAATTCCGATCCTTTTTTCATCAAGCCCAGCCCTTGAATAAAAATATCGTCTTTTAAAATGCATTTTGTTTTACCCTTTTTCATCTGTTCACCTCATAGAATCCCGTCAAGATCGTCTGGCGCGTTGCTGTCGATCATAACGCCGTTCGCGCCGCGCCGCTGTCCGTTCCCGTTTTTAGCGTTTAAATAACTTTCAAACTTTGAGCCGAAAAGCGTTACAGGTCGTAAATATTTCTCCATGTCCGTTCCTTTCCATTCCGCGACCTTTTTGTCGATCACGGTATAAAAGTTTTCAACGGTAAAGCCTTCGTTTAATCGCGCTTTTATATGTCGCGCCGTGCTGTCTGTTGTCGGTCTGTAAGCCGTGCCAGCTTTTAAATTTAAATAGCTTACGATCATTGATATAATATTTTTATTATCATTTTTTATATTATCAATATTTATATTTTCTTTAGTATTAGGTAAACGTTGTTTAATACCCTGTTCAACTTTGTTTACCGTCTGCGATTCAACATTATTTAATACCTTGTTAAACATAGTTGAACGGTATTCACAAAACTTTATCCCGTTGATATGCTTTTCGCTTTTTACGATATAGCCTTTATCTACAAGTGATTTAAGGTTTTTTATGACGCCCTGTTTTGTCGAATTCGTCCAATCAGCTAAATACTGCAATCCGCCCGTAAATGATGTATCATCGGCTTGTGAAAACCCGTAAATGATCGCATAGATTAAAAGCTCGTTCCCTTTTAGATTTAAATCTTTTACCATAAACGCTTGTATGTTGATATAATTGTTTTCGTGTAATTTGCTCATTTTTTCACCGCCTTTTATAAAATGTTAAGTATCCGAATTAAAAAATTTATTAGTTCCTTTATTTCAAACTTGTCTAATGTTACGGCGTAATATTCGTCACAACATTCGCCGATACAAAGATTGCCTTCCTCATCAAAGAAAAATTCAACAATTCTTTCTTCTTTTAATTTCTGCAAAACTGAATATGGCTTTTTTAATTTTTCAAATTCGAAACCATTCATATTTTTTTATACCTCTAAATTTCATTAGGTTCATCGTCATAATTTTCATCATATCGTTTTAACGCGTCCGTTATAGCGTCTGATATAGTGTGTGATATAGAATAATTAAGAATATCAAGGAACTTATCGCGAGCGGATTTATAGCCTTCCTGATAACCGTCCTTATAGCCTTGATCGTATTGATCCCGATCATATTTTAATACTTTTATCAGTTCTTCTTTGTCAATATTAATATTTATTTCGTGTCGAACTGCTGCCGTTATTTGATCATCTTGTTTTTTTGTTATTTCAGATACAAGTCTGTCTGTAAGTGTAATCGGTGATTTGTACATAATTTTTCCTTTCTAAATAAAAACCGCAACGGTACTGGCGCGGTGCAGCGCGTTTTCCCGAAGCGGAATTTTGCTGGATGTGTTTTTTTTCGTTTAAACATCTGCACACGTTTAAACTTGTTTTATAACGCGTGGTATACACGTCCAACGTGTATCAGTACATTTCCGACTGTGACAAATCCAATTGTCAACCGCGCGTTTTAGAACACTATTATTATACTACAATAATTTCAAAATGTCAAGAATTTTCTGACAATTCATTTTTTTGTTTTTCTTTTAAAGCCCTTTCGAGACATTCAGGACAATTGCCTTTACATTTTCCTTTTGCATAATTGCCGCATAGCGTTCTTACAACCTCTATGCGATGTTGTTTGATTTTGTCGAAACTTTCTTCGTAAATCATTTTGTTTTATCCTTTCTTAAATTAAAAATTCCATTTTTACGAGATCGTCAGGCTGGCAGCCGTAAAGCTCGCATAATTTACCGAGTTGATACGGCGTAGGCAAACAAATTCCGTTTTCCATTTTTGATAAAATCGGTATGTCAAAATGTTCATCAAACGCCCGCATATATTCGCAGACGGTTGACTGTTTTAAGCTCCGATCTTCGCGGATCACCCGCAGATTATTATTGAACGATAATTGATTTTTTTCAGCGTTTAAAATGCGGTTGATCTTTTTTACGGGAGCGAACACGCTGCGCCCTTTATTCAAGCATTCTTTTTTATATCGTTCTATCTCGATATTGTTGTCGGTCTTGTAAAAGCCTTTGCTTTTGCCTGATCTGATTAAAACGTAATTATCGCCGTTATCGTAGCCGCTTAAATCGTGAAGAATATTTCGCACTTTCCGCGCGTCAGCGTTCCACCACATCATTAAAACGGGATATGTCACGGCGTTTACTTTGCCGATCGGTATATCGTTCCAGTATGCTTCAAGTTTTAATTCATTCATAAAGTGTAACCCTTTCTTTATTTATGTTTGCTTTTGCAACATACGGCACATAATAAAATCATGAAAAAATTACTGTTGTGTTTGTCATCTGTTGCCTTTTTGTCTTTTGGTTTTTCGTCGGTTTCATCTGCTCAATGTACTGTTCAGAACGGCGATTCAATCTGGCGGATCGCCGAACGGTACAACATCCCGTTTTATAAAATGCTTGAATTAAATCGGCATTTACACAACCCGCATTTGATTTTTCCAAAAGATAAAATCGAAATGCCGCAATATGCGGAACACGGTACGGGAACGCGAACGGATGAAAGTTCACATTCTGACGATATCCCGCACGGCGATTCCCAGCCAACGGATCACGAAACGTCATCCCAAGCCGAAGCCGTTTTAAATCTTGTCAACGCTGAACGCTCAAAGCAAGGTTTAAAGCCCCTGACGCTTTCCGAAAAGCTCGATAATCTCGCGACGATGAAGTCGCAGGATATGGCGGAAAAGGGATATTTCGATCATACTTCCCCGACGTATGGAACGCCGTTTCAGATGTTACAAGATCACGGCGTTCACTACCGCGCCGCTGGTGAGAATATCGCCGCTGGTCAAAAAACGCCTGAAGAAGTAATGAACGCGTGGATGAATTCAAGCGGTCATCGTGCTAATATCTTAAACGCTAATTATACACAACTCGGCGTTGGATATTATCAAGGCGGTCAATACGGCGTTTACTGGACGCAGTTATTTATCGCGGAATAGTTCGGCATAGGCGGGATAAAACCCGCCTTTTTGCCGTTTGCAAGCGCTTAATACGCTATTCATTGTTATTCCTTACATTCACATTTCCCCGTTTCACGGTTAAAAACCGCGCATTTTTCACGCAAACATTCAACATACTTTCTTTTTGTGTTTTCTGTTTGTGTAATGCTGGTTTGTCGTCCTTCGTCGTCATATTCATAATGCCATATATTCATAACTAAAATATTACACGCATAAGGACAAAATAATTTTTCATTACTTTCATTCATACTACTTATAACCTCTTGATCTGTATTCTGTATTGTTTGCTTTCGGGAACGGTAAAAGCCTTTTTTATGAACGATTTACGTTCAATCAGATATTCTCCCGTGATAACCTTTTCGCGTTCGCCGATCTTGTCTTTGATCTGACGGTCAATATCTTCATATTCTTTTTTCGCGGTCGATAACTCATTTTTACGATTTATCAACGCGTCAAGTTCTTCGTCAAGATCAACGTCGGCGGGTATGCGGCGCTGTAAGCCGCATATATGCGATAAAGAACAGTTTTCGCATATACTTATATCATCGCAGGCGTCAGGCGTTTTTTCAGCCTTTAAAGCCGCGTAAACGCGTTCCGCTTTTGATAACATTTTATCTCCGTAATCATAATCAAACGGAACTTCAATAAATTTCGTTTCGCCAGTCAACTTATTCGTCAAGGCAAAGAATCCGCGTTCTTTTCCGAAATACAGCATATAGATCATCAACTGCGCTGGATAGCCTTGTATATACGTTTTTTTGCTGTTTAAAAAGTCGTTCACGCTGTTCAGCTTGTCATATTCAAACGGGGATAACCCTTTGATCTCAACGGGGAGAAGTTCCCCGTTTTCGTCTTTTATGCGGATATCTTCACGCCCCGATATGATCCCGCCTTTTACGTCGATTTTCCATGATCGAACGGTCGGCGTTATGACCTCAAAGCCCGCTTCTTTGATGTTGTTGATCGTGTGATCTTCAAGCGTATTCCCAAGATCAAAAATGTTTTGTAATCCTACGTCGTGCGGTTTCTGTTCGTCCCAATGCTTAATTAAAAGATATAAATATCTTTCGCACGGATGACCGAGGTTCGATGCTCGCAGATTATTACACGGATAAACTGTTATTTTAGCCGCTTTTGCTTTGAAAAGTTTCGCGTTCATCTGTTCAACCGTCATCGCCCGTTCTCCTGTTCCACGCTTCGACCGCGCTTTTTTCGTTTTCAAAAGCATTTGAATGAGCTTCGCACGATTCACATTCGACGTAATAACGCGGTTCTGTGTCATTAACTCCGAACCATCTTACGCGGCATTTATCACCGCCGCAAAACGGACACGGTTTTAATTTATAGATTTCATTCATCGTCGTTTACCTCGTTAAATTCTTCAATATCGCCGCTGAAACAATGCGGACAGCCTGACAGCGTTTCAGTACACGGAAAACCCCAAAACTCGCCGCGGCTTTCTTGCCATGTCGCTATTTCATCTTCATCAAAGACGGCGGCGCAGTCGTTGCATTTATACATCATTTCCCGTCACCTTTTGCCGCCTGTTGGCATTTCCAGCAAAGCATTTTTCCAAATGCTCCCTGACTGTAAGACGCAACAGATTGATTAATCGCCGCGCCGCAGTTCGCACAAACAAGCCCGCTTTCTTCCGCGCCTTCTTTATTCTTTCCGCCTTTGCTGCCCGTTTTGAACGTATAACCGTCAATTTTATTCGGATCAAGCCCCGCGCGTTCAAGAGTTGCGATGTCGATATTACGCAAATTCGGGATCAGGCGTTTAATGCCGTTATTCAGGCAGTTCGTATATGCCGCCATTTTTACATCTCGGTCGTCGATTTCATCGGGCTTTTTCAGCGGTTGATCTTTGCCCGCTTTAGCGAAAAAGTCTTCTTTCATTGATCTGCTGCCCTCGCACTCGATAAACTGATCTTTCAGCATAAAACGCGCTTTGTAAGTATACGTTTTATATCCTTCGTTGTCGTACTCAACAAGCGGCGCTCCGATCAACTGAATTGAGATTCCGAAAAGCCGTGCGACCTTCGTTGTTCCGCTTTCTTGCAAATACGGTTTCCCGCCGATCAATACCCAGTCAAGTTCAGTCGTGATCCTTAAAGCCGCGTCCATAATACGATTCATCGCCGCAATATATTTTTCGGCTTTTTCCGCTAAATAAAGAATATTGTCGGTATTCGTGTCAAGCAATCCGCCGTTCTGCTGCAGTCTGGCGGTCAGATCGACGATATCGCCGTCGATAATTTCAACTTCGTTTTTATTCATCACCTTATTCTCCTTTCTGCTTTCCTTGCCGCTTCTGACGCGTGCACCACTTCATCGCCGCTTCTGACGCGCGCACCACTTCATATTCTGTCGCGTTCTCGTTTATGCAAATAGCCTGTGAAGCATCGCGCACGCCTGAAATTCCCGCAAAAATTGAAGTCCCGTATACCTCTTGTAATATTTCGCCCGTTTCTATGTTTTCAATCGTGATTTTTAATGTGTTTTTTCTTTCGCTTTCCATTGTTTTTTTAACCTTTCTTATTTTCTGCTTCTGTTAAAAGCTGTTTTAATTTTTTGATGTGTTCTTGTAAGTGTTCAATCTCGATGTTTTTTACCGCGATGATCTGCGCGATCTTCTGTAAAAGCTCGTTGTATTTTTCGTTTATCATTTACATTCATCTCCCCTCGATTGATTTTTTTAATAATGAGATCAACAACAAGCCGAAGATCAAGCGCCTTTTCGCTTTCAATCAATACCGTTTTATAACGGCGTTCAGGCGCTCTATTTTTCATCTTTTTGAAGCGCCCACATTTCCCCATCGGGAATGTTAAAAGCCTGTTGCAACTTGCTCCAGAACGTTCTGCGCCCTTCTCTGATCCCTTTTTCTACCGCGGAATATGTCGCGCGTGTAACGCCGATACGTTCGGACATTTCCTGCTGCGACAAATCGTTTTGAACACGAAAAATTTTAAGGTTTTTTCTCATTTTCTTATTTCCCCCTTTCCTTGATTATTCTGCTTTTGTTGCGTTTTTATACGTAAAAGTTGCAATTCGCAACATAAACGGTAAATTAAAGATCATTTATCATCTTTCATCTTTTTTGATAGCGATAAAATGAAATTCGCCAAAAAATCGTTCCAGCCGAGATATTTCAAATATTTAATGATGTTTTCATCTCTTACGTTTTTTAAATTTTTAGCGACGTTATGCGCGACCGTTTCGATCCGCACGTAATATTTGCTTTTTACATTCGGTATTTCGTTTTTTATGTTATTCATTGCGTTTTATCCTTCCTTAATCCTTAAATCCGTAAACCAGAACGCCGATCACCGCTCCGACGCAAAGTAAAATCATATAGATCGCTGACTGTCCGAATGTTATGTTGTCGCATTCGAGCGCTCCGACGTTCCAGAAGATCCCGCCGACCGTCGCCCATATAAGCGCGCCGCCGATGATACGACGCGCTTTTTTAATCTTGTTTTTTTTCATATTTTAACATCCTCAATAAATGTAATTTACTGCTTCTTGACGAGTTATGAAAAAATGTATTCCCGCCGCACATTCACAACGTATATCGTCATTGAAATTATCAACGCTGACGATTTCACCGACTTGATAGAAAAAACTTTCATCATAACCAGAAATAGCATAATCATCTAATTTTTCGCTACCGTCAAGGTTTTGAATCTCTAATACTTTAGCTTTGTTACACCGACATTTTCGCCCCGTTGACGAAGTTCGCAAAGCGTCTTCAAGTATTAAAAGTTTAACAATTGAATTATCACGACATTTTTTCCAACCAATAAACGCGCCTGTATCAGGGCACGCCATAGGAATAAAAATTTTTGCGCCCGTGAGGTTTGCGCCCCTGAGGTTTGCGCCCCTGAGGTCTGCGCCCGTGAGGTATGCGCCCGTGAGGTCTGCGCCCGTGAGGTTTGCGCCCCTGAGGTCTGCGCCCGTGAGGTATGCGTCCGTGAGGTCTGCGTCCGTAAGGTATGCGCCCGTGAGGTTTGCGCCCGTGAGGTTTGCGCCCGTGAGGTTTGCGCCCCTGAGGTCTGCGCCCGTGAGGTATGCGCCCGTGAGGTCTGCGACCGTAAGGTTTGCGCCCCT
>Ga0310690_10001502_pt1 | contig 41238 bp, 42 predicted proteins | sample AusTroGonzalo_MG_2_FD_207661 | JGI IMG/M metagenome (GOLD analysis project Ga0310690, IMG submission 207661) | Bovine rumen microbial communities from tropical cattle in Woodstock, Queensland, Australia - Gonzalo_04 (v2) (version 2) | ecosystem: Host-associated > Mammals > Digestive system >... | reverse complement strand
TTGTAGCAGAGATCGCAAACTATTCCGATGCTTTTGAAAAGGTTGCCATCGGTGAGCCGCTCCTCACAAGCGATGATGATTTCAAGCGCGTTGAGAACGCTATCGTTGAGTGGACCAAGGAATACGATGACGGAAAGACAGCTATCTGCTTTATGGGACACGGTACTGAGGCTGAGTCCAATGCAGTATACGCTAAGATGCAGGAACTTCTTACTGCTGACGGACATACAAATTACTTCGTTGGAACAGTTGAGGCTGAGCCTTCCGTTGAAGATGTACTTGCACTGGTTAAGGCAGGCGGATACGAAAAGGTAGTTCTTGAGCCCCTTATGGTAGTTGCCGGTGACCACGCAAACAACGATATGGCAGGCGACGAAGAGGACTCATGGAAGTCTGTATTTGAAGCAGAGGGCTTCGAGGTCAAGTGTCTTCTCAGAGGCCTCGGTGAGAACGAGGAGATCAGAAAGCTCTATGTTGAGCACGCTCAGAAGGCAATAGATTCAATCAAGTAAGACAAGAATATCGGGCAGTATTTACTGCCCGATTTTGATATAACAGCAAATATATAGTTTCAGAGGTACAATATGAAAAAGACTATCATCGCACTTTCGGTGCTCACTGCACTTGCACTCACGTCCTGCGGAAGCAGCTCATCATCCGGAACATCATCCCAGCCGGCTACCCCTTTTACGGGGACAACAGCTGCAGCCTCAGCTGCGGCGACATCGGCAGCAGAATCCACCACCCAGGCGGAAACCACAGAGCACGTTACTGCTTCACAGAACGAAGTTGGATATGAGGGTATGGAGGCTGTAACGGCCGAATCTCTCAATGCAGGAGACTATCACATAAATGTTGATTCAAGCTCATCTATGTTCAAGATAGCAGACTGCATACTTCACGTCGGAAATGACGGTATGACCGCAGATATTATCATCGGAAGCAAGTCATATGACGCTCTTTATATGGGAACTGAAGACGAGGCAGAGAGCGCAGCTGAGACTGAGCGTATAACGTATACTGAAAACGCTGAGGGACAGTCAGTCTTCACAGTACCTGTTGAAGCTCTTGATAAGGAGATACAGTGCGCAGCACTCAGCGCAAAGAAACAGGAATGGTATGGACGTACTCTCGTTTTCCGCGCTGATTCTCTCCCTGATGAAGCATTTGCAGCAAGCAGGTACAAAACGGCTTCTGATCTCGGAATTGCTGACGGTTCGTATAAGGTCGGTGTTACGCTTGAGGGCGGCTCAGGCAGAGCATCTGTTCAGTCTCCGGCAGAACTCGCAGTCAGTGAAGGCGCGGCTTATGCGAAGATAGTATGGAGCAGCGACAAATACGACAAAATGGTCGTACAGGAAAAGGAATACGCTCCGGAGATAATTGACGGCCATTCAGTATTTGAGATACCGGTTACAGGCTTTGACTTTAAGATGCCGGTCAGCGCTGAGACGACAGCTATGAGCGAGCCTCATATGATAGACTATACGCTCTATTTTGACTCCTCAACGATAGAATAATGCGCATGGTACGGCTATTATCCTTCATTACAGCTGCTGCACTTCTGTCAGTCACAGGCTGTGAAAAAAGGAAGGATACCGCAGAGTTTGACATAAAGGGCAGTATGGAGCTGAAGTATTCGGAGCAGTTCAGGGTTGACTACTGTGAAAACGGATGCTCAGTCGTTGATATAGACGGTGCTAAGTATCTTATAGTGCCTGAGGACGTGGATATACCCGATGATACTACCGGTATGACAGTGATAAAGCAGCCTGTTGAGAATATCTATGTAGCCGCAACATCTGCTATGGATCTGTTCGATAGCATAGGCGGGCTAAACCGTGTCACTATGACATCAACGACTGCCGACAGCTGGAGCCTTCCGGTTGTCAAAGACGCAGTTTATTCCGGAGACATAGAGTATATCGGCAAGTACAGCTCGCCGGACTATGAGACGCTTGTAGCCGAGAAATGCGGACTTGCTCTCGAATCGACCATGATATACCACACGCCTAAAGTCAAGGAACAGCTTGAATCATTTGATATACCTGTAATGGTCGAGCGGTCAAGCTATGAGACTCACCCTCTCGGACGTATGGAGTGGGTGAAGCTGTACGGTCTTATACTCGGTGACTATGAAGCCGCTGAACAGCTTTTCAGTGAGAAGACAAAGGCATTCGAGGAGCTTTCTGTCGGTGATATACCCGATACTGAGAGGAAAACTGCCGCTTTCTTCTATGTGACATCAAACGGCTATTTCAATATAAGAAAACCTGCCGACTACGTTGCAAGGATGATAGGACTTGCAGGCGGAAAGTATATTTTCACTGCCGATGATCTCAGCGTCGATGACAATGCTCTCTCAACGATGAACATTCAGGCAGAAACGTTCTATGAACTGGCGCACGATGCGGATATACTCATCTACAACAGCACGATAGACGGTGAACTGAACACTATTGACGAACTTATCGGAAAAAACAGTATCCTTGCTGATTTCAGAGCTGTCAGAGAGGGAAATGTGTGGTGTACCGGACAGAATATGTTTCAGCAGACCACCGGAGCAGCGGATATGATATGCGACCTTAACAGTATTTTCACGGATAAAGCTGACAGTGCAGAACTGACATATCTGCACAGACTTGACTGAGGTGTTGCTATGAGCAGAAAAAGAGCTATACGCTGGACGATATGTTTTGTGTCCCTTGTGCTGCTCGCAGCGGTATCATTCGTGCTTGAACTCGTTATCGGAAGTGCGGATATCTCAGTCAGTGATGTTTTCAGCGCACTTACAGGAAATAACTCTGACAAAGCGGCAGTTACGATAGTCAGGGATATAAGACTTCCGCGTTCACTTGCGGCAGCACTTCTCGGCGGAGCGCTTTCCGTTTCCGGATTTCTGCTTCAGAGCTACTTCAACAATCCCATAGCCGGACCTTATGTTCTCGGTATATCATCCGGAGCTAAGCTGACAGTCGCACTTGCGATGATGTTCACAATGAAATACGGAATACTGCTGAATTCGGCGGAAATGGTCGGAGCAGCATTTGTTGGCTCGATGCTGTCTATGGGAGCGATACTCCTGCTTTCCGGCAGGGTAAGGAATATGGCGCAGCTAATAATCGCCGGAGTTATGATAGGTTATATATGTTCTGCTCTTACGGAACTGACAGTGACTTTTGCCGATGACGCAAATATCGTAAATCTCCATAACTGGTCAATGGGCAGCTTTTCAGGCATAAGCATGGACAACGTAAAGGTCATAGCGGTCATCGTACTTGCGGCAACTGCGGCGGCATTTATGCTTTCAAAGCCTATGTGTGCCTATCAGCTTGGCGAAAGCTACGCTAAGAATACGGGAGTTGATCTGAAACTGTTCCGAACAGCACTTATATTGCTTTCAAGTATACTGTCAGCCTGTGTTACAGCATTTGCAGGCCCTGTTTCATTCGTGGGAATAGCAGTTCCGCACCTTGTAAGGTCTGCATTCGGAACTTCAAAGCCGATAGTTATTATACCTGCTTCATTTATAGGCGGAGCAGTTTTCTGTCTTGTCTGCGACCTTATCGCCCGAATGCTCTTTGCCCCTGTTGAGCTGAGTATCAGCACAGTCACAGCAGTATTCGGAGCTCCGGTAGTTATCATGGCTATGCTCAGTCGCAGAAATCAGAAAGGAAGTGTCTGAATGAGCGGTGTGATACTGAGTTCAAAGGAGCTCTCTGTCGGCTACGGAAAAAAAGTTGTAGTCAGCGGACTCGCATTTGAAGTCTCCAGGGGAGAGGTTCTGACGATCATCGGGCCAAACGGAGCAGGCAAGTCCACAATACTTAGAAGTATCGCAGCACAGCTTCCGGCTATTTCCGGTACAGTCAGTATTGCTGAAAATGACCTTGCGGCTATGAGTGCGCACGACATCGCACAGAAGCTGTCGGTATGCTTTACAGAGCGGATAACTGCTGAAAGAATGACCTGTGAGGACGTTGTCTCCACAGGCAGGCATCCTTATACCGGAAGGCTCGGTATACTCTCTGACAAAGACAGAAAAGTCGTACATGAGGCTATGGAGCTGACAGGTACAATGTACCTTGCCGATACGGATATCCGCTGTATAAGTGACGGTCAGCGCCAGACTGTCATGCTCGGAAGGGCTATTGCGCAGCAGCCGGAGGTACTTGTGCTCGATGAGCCGACTTCGTTTCTGGACATAAACAATAAACTGAGACTGCTCAGTATACTGCGTGAGCTTGCACGGAGCAGGGGAATAGCAGTGGTGCAGACGCTTCACGAACTTGACCTTGCACAGCGTTTCTCCGACAAGCTGCTCTGTATCAGAGAAAACAAAGCCGACAGGATAGGAACTCCCGAGGAGATATTCACCGGAGCTTACATCAGCGAATTATACAGTATAACGAGCGGCACTTTCGAGCCGGTGTATGCCACAGCGGAAGCTCCGAAAGTCTCCGGTGAGCCGCAGGTCTTCGTTATTGGCGGAGGCGGCAGCGGCATTGATACTTACCGCCGTTTGCAGCGGCAGGGGATACCGTTTGCCGCAGGTGTCATACATGAAAATGACATTGAATACCCTGTTGCAGGAAGTCTTGCTGCTGAGCTTATCACAGAAAAGGCATTTGAACCGATAAGCAGTGAAAGTGTTCAGAAGGCTTTGGCAGTTATGAAAAAATGCAGGGAAGTTATATGCTGTGTCAATGAATTCGGTACGATGAATATGGGCAATAAAAAGCTGCTCGAAGAATACGAGCGTTACTCAAAGGTATGAATTAAGCTACCTTATGGTCAGCAAATACAACGAGATTTACCGCATCCAGATGCCTAACATCACGCCTCACGTCTGCCGCTATACCTATTGCAGCAATCAGGCAAAGGCAGGCATGAACCCGAAAACGCTGCAATACCTGATGGGGCATAGCGAAATCGGCGTCACGCTTGACGTTTATACTCATCTGGGGCTGGAAGATGCTGCTGCGGAGCTTCTCCGCATGGAGGAAGTCCAGAACGCCAGACAGGAAATGAACAGAACAAAGGATGAAGCAGTATGATATGCTCAGCTACGGCTCACTTCGGTGAGCCGTTATTTTTTTGCCCGTTTTGACTTGATGAATTGGAAGGATTATGGTATAATGAGAAAAACGAGAGGAGAAGCTACGATGTCCATTGAATCCAAAATAAGTGCTGATGTATGCACTTTTCATATATCATCGCCTATACACATAGTACTCTACGGGTATCCGGAATACGATTATCTTAATCCCAATCTAAAAGCTATTATGGATACTATGGGCATATACATTGATGCAGAAAAGCTATTTGACTTCTTCTTTGATCAAAAATCCGGCGAAGGCGACCTCTGGGTAATTGGAAATCACAAAAACAACTGCATGGTGTTCAATCTTTACGCAGATCCGCATGATCAGATGGATGTCATTTCATTCGGTGTTATATGCAAAAAAGAGCATAGCGATCGTATCTATGATCTGATGAGTGTTATGAAAGAAGAAACACAGAAAAAGCTCCGTTTTGCTTCGTATGACATTACAGAAAAAACCGGTCGGTTATCTGCTGTATTAGCCGGTGAAAACGAATATACCACAGGTGCTTTTACGCAAAAGATCAGATATGCAGAATCATTCGCTGATTTTTGTGCACAGAATAATATTTGAAAAGAATACTACTCCAAAATCCTTAGTAGTAAAACACCCCGATTTCTACTACTATTTTACTACTAACGACGTCCGCAATTTGCTAAAACCTGCCGCGTTTTGTAGTTTTCGTCCCGTTCTGCCAAATTGGTAGTAGGAAAAATAAGCCGCGATATAACGCGCAAAATACGGCAATACTGAGCAAATCAGAGAGGAAAAAACGTATGATAAAAGTTATGTTTGTCTGCCACGGCAGCAGGGCAGAAACACATCTTTTAGAGTGCTGAAATGCGGCAAATACGCGACTTGTATGACCAGTTTGCCATCTGCCTACTACCAAATTACTACTAACGATTTGAAGTAGTTTTTTAGCCGAAAAATGATGTAAAATAGTAACCGCCAAGGAGCTTTGAACGAATAGGTGCATAAAGAAAGTGCAGTCGAAAATAATCGGCTGCACTTTTAATCTACTGGAATATATCACTTCAGAGCTTCCTTCAAAAAGGTCTCAATCTTGTCAAACGGAATCTTATCACCCTTTACGCCGCCATCATAAAGGTCGCAGTGTGTTGCTCCCTTGACCGTTACAAGCTCCTTACTTGCTGCGTTTGTCAGACGATCCATCATCATGACCGACTGCTGATATGACCACACCTGATCTCCGTGAATAAGCAGACAGGGCTGAGTGACCTCATCGGCATAGGCATAGATGTCATTGGTGTAGTGGCTGAGGAAAGTTGTCGGATTCCAGCCGACACCGGAATTGACCGACCTCTTGTGGTAGCCGCGCTCGGTACGGTAATATGCGTAGTAGTCCTTCATGAAATCTGGAGAAGTCTCATCAATATCGGGAACGGTGATAAGAACGGGAACTTCCTCGCCCTGAGTAAGTTTGGTGCGAATTTCATTCAGACTGCGGCGAGCATCAAGGCGCTCCGTTCCATTCGCAAAGCTGTCGAACACACCCATTGTTGCGCTGACAACGGCTTTCACACGGGTATCCATCGCAGCAAGCGGGAAAGTATAGCAGCCCCAGCCGCACACACCGAGAATACCGATGCGGTCAGCGTCCACGATCTTCAATGCTTCAAGATAGTCTATCGCAGATGCAAAATCATCAAGATTGATGTCGGCAGCGGAGATATTGCGGACTGCACCGCCTGATTCACCTGTGAAGGAAGGATCGAACACCAGAGTTACAAAGCCACGCTCCGCAAGTGTCTGAGCATAGAAACCGCCTGACTGCTCCTTGACCGCACCATAAGGGCTTGCGACAGCCAGTGCAGGGAGCTTTCCCTCAGCCCCTTTCGGGGTATAGAGATCGCCTGCAAGCGTGATACCGAAGTGGTTTACAAAGCAGACTTTTTTATGATCGACCTTATCGCTTTTCGGGAACACCTTGTCCCATTCGTTTGTGAGGTTCAATTCCTCTGTGAGCTTCATCTTGTACATAATGATCCTCCTTTACGATCAGGAACAAGGGCAGTATTCTGCTCGTCATCAAATGAAAAGTGCGAGAGTTTCTGAATTATCTCCTCTCTCGGACAGGTGTAAATAATGACTATATCGCAGGTGCGGTCAAATACCTGCACTCTCTTTACTCCGACAATTGCAGACAGAGAATATTCAGCTATATCAGCCTGTTTCAATGTCATACGGCTTATGCAGAACCGCACACGGATACGTCCTTTGGATTCGTGTAATATCTTGCATTTCATAATGTGTCCTCCTATAAAAACAGGCCGCCAATGCGACCTGTTCCGGTTTAGTTTTCACTTGTATCTTCGATATCTTCGTATTCATCGGAGATTACGGCTTCCTCTTCTTTCAAAGCTCTCTGCTCATTTATCTCCCTTGCATCGGCAAGAATATCATCGCAGTTCTCGCGGACTGTTGTAACGGTCTGCATAATATCAGATTTCGCACGGAGAACAGCCGCCGTTGCGTGGGTATAGCACTTCTTCGCGTCCTTACTTGAAAGCACTCTGATACCGGCTGTTCCGAAAAGTACACCGCTTGCGAAAACTCCTACCTTTTTCCATGGAATGTCAGTAAATCTCGTAATATCACCTCAGTTATAAAGTTGAAATAACGGTTTCGTTGTAATTATAATACCATATATCCGGCAGCTTTTCCGCTCCATAAGGGTAAAAACTGATATACTCAGCTAATAATGCGATATAAGCTTTTATACAATGTTTCCGGAAGAGATAAAAGCTTTATGCTCCATTTGGAAATGTTTAGGAGTAACTCCTGTCACAGACCGGAAGGCACGTGCGAATTTGCTTGCGTTGGAGTAGCCCACTTCCTCAGCAGCATCAATTATCTTCACGTCACTTGTCGTCAAAAGTTCTACTGCGCGGAATATCTTCCGCTTTTTGATATAGGAGTAGATACCGCAGCCGTATGTGCTTCTGAAATTGCTTTTCAGTTTTGTCTGATTGACATCGAACATCTCAGAAAGCTGAGATATGGTGAAGTGCTCAGAGACATTCCGGCAAACGAACTCTCCGACCTGCATTGCCTTTTTACTGCTTTTCCGGTCTGGTCTGTTCTCATTCAGAAGCATAAAGAGCTCGATGATTTTCAGTCTCAAAAGCGAGGTGAGTGACTTCTCCGCGCCTGTTATTACAGCGGATAAAATACTCTTTATCCTGCTGTCAGCCTGATATATGAGTGTATCGTTCAGCTGTATATCATTCAGGACTGCGGAGATCCCAAAAATGTCAGATAGATCGATAATATCAGTGCCAGGAGTTATTATCAGAAACGCTCCGCGAAAGTCCTTCGAGCTGAAAAACTTATATTTCAAGCCGAAACTGAGTGCAAGAACAGTATCATCGGCAAGATACCAGTAGCCGTTACCAATATGGTACTCGCAAATACCGCCGGTACAACAGCATATCATAAGCTCATTTTCACCGACAGGCACAGGTTTATCGTCCAAAACGAGCCTTATATCCGGAAACAGCTGAAATTCCTTCGCCATATCAATTCACCGCCTTTCCTGATGCTTCATTTTTGCTGCGTTTACAATCGCTTTGGAGATTTGCAAAAGCATAGCTTCCGTTAGTCGAGGATAACATATAATCAAAACAAAAGCGGTCACCGCCGCATTTGTTTTATTAGTCTAACGGTTTAAAGTATATCACAATCGTATCTGAGTGTCAATATAAAAAAACACCTTTTGGTATTTTACATCAATTATGATACCGGATGAATATATTTTTGTTAGAAGCAACAAACTTGTACAAATATAGGCTAATCGCCTTGAAATGGAAATATTGATATGTTATAATATGTTTGCAAATGCTAACTAATTAAAGGAGAATTACTATGGAACTAAAATTTGGAGATATTCAGGAAACCGCACTCATACCGCTTGCTATCAAAGCGAGTGAGACTGCACGTCCCGATGCCCGTATCAAGGACTTGAAAGCCAAAGAGATAATCGACACACTCGGTGTTGACGTCAGCAAGTACGATCCGTTTCTGTCGCATGAGGGAGTTGTTGCAAGAACTATCATGTTCCGCAATCAGCTTAATGCTCTGCTCAAAAAGTATCCGGATGCCCTCTGCATCAATCTCGGCTGCGGTTTCGATGACAAGTTCTCTCAGGTGGATAACGGACGTCTGCAATGGTTTGATGTTGATCTTCCCGATCAGATCGCGGTAAGACGCAAGGTATATGAGGACAGGGAACGCTGCACGATGCTGGACGGAAGCGCTCTTGACGGCGAATGGACAAAGCAGCTGCCGAAGTCAAAAATGAACATCATCGTTATGGAGGGCGTACTGGAATACTTCTCAAAGGAACAAGTCAAGACCTGCCTGAATATGCTCTGTGACAGCTTTGAACACGGATTTCTTCTTGCTGAACTGCATTCGCCTTTTCTCGAAAAGCACGGAAGTCATCACGATGCAGTAAAGCATACAAATGCTACATTCGGCTGGGGTACAAAATCAGGAAAAGAGTATCTCGCACTTGAACCCCGTATGAAATCTGTTTCCGAACACAGCTACAATGAGGAGATGAAAAAGTATTCCATTCGCGGAAAGCTGTTTGCCATTGTTGGAAAGAATATCAACAACAGACTTGCAGTATTCCGCTGGTGACGGGAGAATATATAATGGGAAAGAATAAGAATGGCTCCTTCGGATGGTTGCTCAGTCAGGCAGGGGAGAGAAAAGGAAAATTCACCGTAAGCGTTGTGCTTGCAGCACTCAGTATGCTGTGCAGCATCGTCCCGTACTATTTTATCGCAAGGATAGTAAAAGACCTTCTTGTGGATAATACCGACAAAAGCGATTATATCATCAACTGTGCGATAATTCTTGCGCTATGGCTCGGACATTCGCTCTTTCACGCACTGTCAACTGCAAATTCACATCTTGCTACATTCCATACACTTGCAGTGATACGCAAAAAAGCTCTTGACAAGCTGGCAAAAATGCCCCTCGGAAATGTCATCAGTCAGCCATCCGGTACTCTGAAAAGCACAATTGTGGAACGTATCGACAGCATCGAGACAACTCTCGCACACATTCTCCCCGAATTCACAACGGGAATCGGCGCACCGATAATAATTCTGATATATGCGTTCACTGTAAGCTGGAAACTCGGTCTCGCCGCACTTATCACAGTGCCCCTCGGCGTTGTATGCTATGCGCTGATGATGTTCGGTTATGAGAAGAATTACAGCAGAACTGTCCGTGCAACAAAAGCGCTCAACGGAGTGACAACAGAGTATATCAACGGTATCGAAGTAATAAAGGTATTCGGTAAAGCTCAGTCTAGCTATGATAAATTTGCCGCTGCTGCAAAGGAAAGCGCCGCAAGCTTTGTGGACTGGATGCGCAGTTGCAATGTGTATATGACCTTTGCTATGTGTATTATGCCTGCAACTATGCTCTCCGTTCTGCCCATAGGTGGTATTATGACTATGCACGGAACTATCAGCACTGCAGATTTCATCACTGTAATTATCCTTACCGTCGGACTTATCGAGCCTCTTCTCGGTATCATGTCCTATTCCGATGATATCGCGCAGATGGACACTATCGTTTCTGAGGTCAGAAGTATTATTGATGCACCTGAAATGGAGCGTCCCGAAAAACTGATAAAAACACTCAGCGGCGGTGATATAGTCCTTGATGATGTTCATTTCGGATATGAGGACAAGGAGATACTTCACGGTATATCCATGACGATACACCAGGGCGAATTCATTGCCTTTGTGGGACCTTCTGGCAGCGGCAAATCAACTGCCGCAAGACTTATCGCAAGTCTGTGGGATGTCAGCAGCGGAAGTATTTCGCTCGGAGGTGTGAATATCAAAGATATCCCGCTTGATGATTACAACGACAGAATAGCCTATGTTTCGCAGGATAACTATCTCTTTGATCTGACTGTCCGAGAGAATATACGTCTCGGAAATCAGTCTGCAAGCGATAAGGATATTGAGGAGGTTGCAAAAAAATGCGGCTGTCACGATTTCATAATGAGCCTTGAAAACGGCTATGATACGTTAGTGGGTTCATCAGGCGGACATCTTTCCGGCGGTGAGCGTCAGCGTATAGCAATTGCAAGGGCTATGCTGAAGAATGCTGATATCATCATTCTCGATGAAGCAACTGCTTACACCGATCCCGAAAATGAAGCCGTTATTCAGAAAAGCGTTGCAAAACTTGTTGAGGGAAAAACTCTTATCGTTATCGCACACAGGCTTTCGACAGTCAAAAACGCTGACAGGCTCTATGTCATTAAGGACGGTAATATCGAGGAACAAGGTTCGCACGATGAACTGCTTGCAAAGAACGGTCTGTACAGCAGAATGTGGACTGCTCATATCTCAGCAAAGGACGGTGCGGACAATGTTTAAGATACTCAGGAACTTCTTTGATTTCTGCAATACCGAGGATAGGAAACGCTTCTATACTTCCATTGTACTGAGTCTGTTTCAGGCGATGTTTGAAGCGCTGAAGATACCTGCTATCGCCTGCATGGTGTCTGCTCTCCTTGACGATGATGTGACGAAAAAGACTTGCCTGACCTGTCTCTGTATTATGCTTGTAAGTATAATAGGCGCCGGCGTAGCAAAGAGCAAGGCAACTATGCTTCAGACAGAAGGCGGCTACAATACCTGCGCAAACAAACGTATGGAGCTTGCAGAGCATCTGCGCTATCTGCCTATGGGCTACTACAACGAGAACAGTCTCGGACGCATTATGTCCGTCACCACAAACACTATGCAGAACCTTGAAAACGTTGCTACCCGTGTAGTCATGCTGGTTTGCTCGGGACTGCTTTCAACGGCAGTCATCACGCTTATGCTGCTGTTCTTTGACTGGCGAATAGGTCTTATCCTCTGCGGCGGACTTGTTGTGTTCTTTCTTATAAACAGCGGCCTGATGAAGGCTTCCGCAAGTATGGCGAAGCAGAAGATCGACAAGGACGCTGCCCTTGTCGCAAAGGTTATCGAGTACATTCAGGGCATTTTTGAGGTAAGGACATTCCGCCTTACAGGTAAGAGAAGCAAAGACCTCAACGCTGCCATAGACGAGAATGAACACACAAATTCGGCTATGGAACTGAAACTCATCCCCTTTATGACTTTGCAGAGTTTCTGGCTGAAAGCGTTAGGAACTATCATCGTGCTGGTATCAGTTCTGCTGCATATCGACGGGAATATGGACCTGCTGACAACTATCATTATGATAATCAGCTCATATCTTATCTATGCACAGCTTGACAATGCAGGAAAGTATTCTGCTCTTCTGAGAACTGTTGATGCTTCCGTAAAGCAGGCACAGGATATTCTTTCTACTCCTCAGATGGACATTTCAGGCAGGGATATACAGCCTGCACACTTTGAGATTACAGCTGAAAACATTGGTTTCTCTTACGACCAGAGAAAGATAATCGACGGTGTAACACTCAGAATCCCCGAGAATACCACCACAGCAATAGTAGGACCTTCGGGCGGAGGAAAGACCACTCTCACATCGCTTCTTTCCCGTTTTTGGGATGTAGATGAAGGCAAGGTCATTCTTGACGGCAGAGATGTGCGTGAATACAGCATGGATGCACTGATGAAAAATTACAGCTTTGTGTTCCAACGGGTGTATCTGTTCGCAGACACGATAGCCAATAATATCCGCTTCGGTCAGCCTGATGCTCCTATGGAAAAAGTAATAGATGCGGCGAAAAAAGCTTGCTGTCACGATTTTATAATGGCACTTCCCGACGGCTATGATACTGTAATAGGCGAAGGCGGTGCAAGTCTCTCGGGCGGCGAAAAGCAGCGTATATCCATTGCCCGTGCTATTATGAAGGATGCGCCTGTTATCATACTTGACGAAGCTACTGCAAACGTTGATCCCGAAAATGAAGCCGATCTGATGAAAGCCATAGATGCGCTCACAAAAGAAAAGACCATTATCATGATCGCGCACAGACTCAAGACTGTCCGTAATGCCGATCAGATAATAGTCATAGACAACGGCAGTATAGCTCAGCAAGGCACTCACGATGCACTTATGCAGACAGACGGCATCTACCGTACTTTCGTTGAAAGCAGGCGAGAAGCCGCTTCATGGAGGCTGTGATATATCGGACTTTTAATGCAGATATTGAAAACAGAAGCCTTGCGTTCGAGTGTACTTGCGTTGAACGGCTCATATAGCAGCACCGCTCAGGAGTGTTCCTGAGCGGTGTTGTTCTTTGCAATAATTCTTGCGGAATGTACTTACCTGATAAATGAGCCGGATGTTATTTCTATCTTTTCCGGAACCATACTGCATACAGATGTCCATATTTTACCGAACACTTTACGGGAGATTATATGGCTTCCGGACGCTGTGATCGTCATTGCATCAGATAGGAGTCCTTTTCCACTGCACTTTCCGACTGCCTCTTTGACCGTCCATATTCTTGTCATTGCATCCTCCGGACTTTTTGAAGCTTCGATCGCTTTTATCTCATAAGATGTGAAAAGCCCGTTTACTATATCAGGTTTCAGATGTATGATCTCTTCCGCATCAATACCTATACTGTGTTCGGAAACTGAGCATCCAATGCACTTCCGGCAATGCGTCAGGCTGAATTCGATAGCAGGGAAATCCGGCAGATAAGGTTTGCCATATCTGCCGGTCACTATTTCGTGTCCGCTAATGTCTGCACCTATTTCAGCACACATTTTCCGCAGCAGAAGATAGCTGCTTATACAAAGCCTGCGGTCAGTGTCAAAGGCGTACCTCTGCGCCTTTTTCTGCCTTGAAGCCGGCAGCATACCGATATATTCATCGACAAAAACAAAGCCGGCTTCATCATATATTACTCTTGTCACTGGCTGATAACTTTGTTGTGTATCTTCTCTGCAAGCATCTGTATGGACATTGGCTCAGCCAGCTTCATTTCTTCTGTAAGGTCAACACCGTATGTTTCCTGACAGGTGAGAAATACCTGTACTATAACGATACTGTTCACGCCGAGCTCCTCAACGAAAAGCTGATCGTCAGTTATCTTTGAAACGTCCTCCTCCATAAGCTCATTTAGAGTGCTTCTTATCTTTTCCTTTATTTCTTCAACAGTCACATTCATTTCAATTTTCCTCCGATGTTCATTTCTTTACCGATAATTCTCTGAAATCCGCACGGTTCTTTTCAAGGAAACCGAGCAGATAAAATCTTGCGGTTTCACCTTTGCTTGTTACAGGCATAGGTTTATCAGTTACGAAAATACGTGTTATCCTCTTTCCGAGCGGCAATCTGAGATCGGCTTCAACTATTCTTTCAAAAGCGGTGCTGTTTTCAAATTCAGCGGCACTTTTGCTGCTTATAAAGAGCACAGGCTCGTCCTCATATCCGACTGTCGCATACTGCTCGACAAGCTCATCCAGGAACGAAAAATGAGTGTCAAGTTCCTCGGGATAGATATTCTCGCCGCTGTCGCTGATGATAACGCTTTTGCAACGTCCCTTGAAATAAAGTCTGCCGTTTCTGATCTCAGCAAGATCGCCGGAACGGAAGTACTCGTCCTTGTTTCTGAAAACTTCTTTGCCGTCTGAGAGCGTTGACGTGTGCATTGAGCGGCCGTTTACCGCAAGTTCACCGTAGCCCTCGCTTTTCACATCACCTGTCTCCGTGTCGATGACAACTGCGCTGTGCTTGTTATAGAAAATACCGACATAATCAAGCGCCGGATCATCTTTAAGAGGTCCCATAGTCACAAAGGAAGTTTCCGTCATGCCCCAGCCGTTTACTATGTATATGCCGGTTCCCATAAGCTTCTTTGCTGCGGCAGGATCAAGCCTTGCACCGGAGCTACATCCAAATGTCAGCTTTTCGCCCATGAGCTTCTTCATAGACTCCGGACCGCTGTCTCCGAAACGCGCCTCTGCGATACGCATAAGCCCCTTCCATATTGCCGGAACGCTGCAAAAGAACCATATACCCTCATCGCGGCAGGTGTCAGCCATACCGAATATTCCCGGCTTAGCCGGAAGTACGATCGGGTAGCCGGCTGTGATAAATGCAAGCGTTACGCCAAATCCGAGACAATGTCTAAGCGGCAGCGTGAGCAGCATAGGATTTGCCTGAACTCCGCCTTCATTGCGTGTTCCGGTTATGCCTTTGTCATGGAGAAGATAGTCCGAAACATTGATGCACTGAGCATAAATAGCGTCTGCATAGAAAACGTAAATCTTCGCCATACCGGTAGTACCGGAAGTACAGAATGCGATCCTCGATTCCCAGCATACGTTCTCCGGAAAGCTTTCTGCAAATTCTTCAAGCTCTGCCATAGAGACGTTCAGCATATCGCCGTGGCTTTCCGGAGTATCTGTAACTATCGCTTTCATGTGCGACTGCACTGTAAATGCTTCAAGTGAATCTTCTGAGGCATTTGCGTCAAGGAGAAGCACAGGATATCCAATCTTCAGAAGTCCGAAGAATACCGCAAGCCAGAGGTAGTGGTTATTGCTTTTCAGTCCTATCCATGTGCCTTTTTCAATTCCGGAGAATTTCTTTTCAAGCACGGCTGCAACGGAATCTGTAACAGTTGCATATTCCTTGCCGCCTGCAATATGCTTTTCGCCGTTTTTGAACCATGTTATCAGGTGTTCACCCTGAAAATTTCCTATTGTGATATCATATACTTTGCTGTAATCCATATTACGTCCTCACTTTCTCTGTGATAAGTTCGTCTATTATTCTGCAAACCTCCGTGCGATAGTTTTTCAGGTAGAAATGGTCTCCCTCAAAATATCTCACACCGAGGAAATCATCAAATTCAAATTCCCATTTTTCAAGATCATGACCTTTCAGCTCAACATCGTCCGTACCGCATAGCAGGATTCCCAACGGCAGCTTTCCAAGCGGATGAGACGTTGTGGGCGTATAGCTGCTGAGAAGCCTGAAATCGCTCAGTGTCAGAGCAAAAAAATTTTTCATCAGTTCCCGGTGCTCTCTGATATAATCCGGCAGTCCACCAAGTTTTTCTATCATCGGGAATGCTACCTCCGGAGAATCCGTATAATAGCCCTGCTCAACATCACAAACCGGCTTCTGTCCCGAAAGTATCACTATCGCAGGAGGTCTGCCGCAGTCAGTCATACGGCAGGCTGTCTCATAAGCCGTAAAAGCTCCCATACTGTGCCCGAAAAGAGCGTATTCCTCGTCCTCTCCGACCGCACTTGATACATAATCGTAAGCCTGAGCGATACACTCGTCAAAGGTCTTAGCAGGCGGCTCACCGTAACGGGTGGAGCGTCCGGCATATTCATAAACAAGTACTTTGTCAATGCTTGAAAACTCATAGCCGGAAATGAAATTATAGTATGAAGCAAAGCCTCCTGCATGGGGAAAACATATCAGCTTCATATCAGAATGTCGCAGACATTATGCCTTCGCTGATACCAACGCCGACACTGATACAGAAGGTCTTTGAGCCCTCTCTGACCATTCCGTTTTCAATAGCTTCATAAGCAGCGATAGGCACATTGCTTGAACCGACATTGCCGTATTTGTCAACTACCGAGACTATCTTCTTCACAAAATCAGATGCCGGAAGGCCCATCTGCGCCGAGAACATATCAGCAACATTATATACGACCCACTTAGCTACCTGAGTCGGGATAATGACGTCGGCATCTGCAAAGGTCATACCGAAAATATCCTTTATCTTTGGAAGTATTCCGGCATATATCTCCTTCTGCTTGTCAGCGATACCCTTAGTAGTTCCGGGAACATAGAGCTTGTCCGAAGCGTGAGGGTACATAACGCCTCCGCCCCATACGACATTGTGGTTCCAAAGGTCGGAATATGTGTGAAAATAGGACTTGTTTATTCCGCGTTCCTGATCATCTGATGCACGCAGAAGGAAAGCACCGCCTCCGTCTCCGAGAGAAAGTGCAACCGGAGCTCTTTCCATAAGTTCAGCCTTGTTGTCGTAATCGAATTTCATCCAACGTGAGAAAGCTTCTCCGGAAACAACAAGAACAGTTTCTGCCTTGCCGGTCTTGATAAGACTGTCAGCAACGTCAACGCCGCTGAGGAAGGCATTGCAGGCATTCTTTATATCGAAAACAAAGGCGTTTCTTACACCCATCTTGTCTGCAACTACATTAGCAGTCGCTGGCTCTGCAAAATCGTGAGTTACTGAGCAGAATAGCAGAGCGTCTATCTCAGACGGCTCGACACAGGCACGTTTGAGCGCATCCAGACCGGCTTTAGCGGCAATGTCGGAGCAGTATTCGCCCTCAGCTGCAAAGTGTCTTGTCTCACAGCCTGTGAGCATTTTTGTAAGTCCTGATTTTACCCCGAATTTTGAGAAATGTGCCATTTCCTCGACTTCTTCCGAGGTGACTATCCTCTCAGGCATATATCTTCCAACGCTGAGTATCTTAGCTTTTTTCATAGTATAGTCCTTTCTTAGTTCTGAAATTTTCTGATAACTTTTTCAATGCTGTTCACTGTGTCGAATTGTCCGACCTCAAGATCTTCAAGCGGGATAGAAATATCAAAAGCGTCCTCAAATTCAGAAATAAGCCCTATAATGTCAAAGGAATCAATATAGCCTCCGGTAATGAGTTCGAGGTCGTCGGTTAAATCAACGCCGTCAAGTTCATCTATGTTGGCGAGAAGTATTTCTCTGATTTTATCTTTCATTGGTATTCTCCTTAGATTATTTCATTTTTGGTCAGGCCAAGCTGTGAAAGCGGTACTGACAGATCATCGTCAGTTATTGGCGTGTTTATGAGTTCCTCAGCACGTTCACGCGACATCTCTCCGGAACGTACAAGATCACTGAATTCAGTCTCATGCTGTGAATAGCCGAACTGCTTTACCGCAAGATACTGCGATACATAATTGAATGAGCAATTTGTGGAATGTGCGGGCCAGCTGTGCTCCGGAAGTCTGAATCCGAGCTTTTCATGTATCTCGGCAATTATCATGTCCTCATCGTAATCAAGGTATTTGAAAGGAGATATCTGCACGATCTCGCGGTAATTCTTAATTGAATACTTTATCGGATCGGTAAACATCTCTTCAAGATACCGCAGTTCAGGTACAGAGCGTATTACATCGAGAGTGTTGCGGTCGGATTCTTCAAATATCCACGAAAGAGCTTCCTGCTTTAGATAGGACTGCCCCTTTGTATAGCCGCCGAGTATCAGCCTTATGCCATATTTCTTACAGATATCTTTGATAGTGCTTTCGAGGATTATGTGACATACGCGGCAGTAATAGATATTTTTCCGGCTTTTCAGAAGATGACTGAACAGCGCTTTCATACGGTTTGTACGGTATGTGAGCCATTCTATTCCGAGCTTGTCTGCGGCACTGCGAATATTATCATACATCTCCGGCAGAGCAAATCCGTTATCAATGAATAGTGCAAGGGGCCGAAGTCCCATTTCATGAGCGATATAAAGTGTCATTATGCTGTCTTTGCCGCCGGATACAGCCACAAGGCAGTCGTATTCGCCGTCTGTTTTAAAACGCTGCATTTTTTTGAGGAATATCTCCTTTTTGCGTTCAGACGACATATCATTGAACTGTGCCTGCTTGCTCTCATCAGGAAGTATCAGTTCCTTACGGCAAAGTGAACACAGGCCGTTTTCATCAAGATCGTTGTGACCTTTTACTTCCGGCATAACGCAGTGCGAACAGCGTCTTGTGCTGAATTCAAGCAATAGATTTTTCTCCATACTGCGCCTCACAGATCAATGTATTTGCTGATCTCTGCTCTTGTCTGCTCATCCCATTTTGAAATGTCAAGTCCCTTCTGTGAGAGAAGCGCGTAAGCAAGTCTCTCAATACCGAATGCAAAGCAGGAACTGTGGCAGTAAGCGTCAGTTTCAGCAGTACGGATATTATAAACCTTGGTAAAATGAGTGCGGTGGAAATTAGCAGAACTGCATGAGATATAGCTGCCGCTTCCGGGGATAAGGCACTTGAATTCACGCTTGGAATCACCGATTATTTGGAACAACTGGAGCTTCTTGTAATTGCTTGCAAAGAATGAATCGTTGGCAGTTTCTATCTTGCAGTTGAGTCCGAAAACGTCAATCCAGAATTCCCATAATGCGGTCGCTTTTTCAATGTAGTTCTTGGATTGCTCCGGAGTACCTACAAAGACATATTCCTTCATATAGAATTCGTTGAGACGTGCGAGCTCTGTGACATTTGCACCCTCGTTGCGGAAACACTTTCCTGATACTTTCACGCATACCGGCGCTTTATCAGGTATAGAAGAATCTCTCAGTGAGGGATATACCGGTACGCAGGCGGCTGTTCTCAGAACGTTTGCAGGAGCTTTTATCTCATTGAAAATAGAAGCGTCCTTTGCTCCGTTCTTGGCAAATCTGTCGATAACGCTGAGATCATTCTTCATTGTGGTCTGGAACATTATGTGGTGGGGAAAAGTCTCGAAGTATTTTCCCTCTTCATAATCCGCAACAGGAGTGAGCACAGGCACCTGAAAGTCTGTTTTTTCGAGCTCAGGGAAGAGAACATCGGCCTGTTCCTCGACCTTGCGGCAGAAATACTTGAAAACTTTAAGATATATGCCGCTGTAGGCGTAAGCTCCGCTGCTTATTTTTGTGATTATTTTCTTATCAAGCATATCTGCAAAAATATCAGCATTATTAAGAACGCTGCGGTCGGTATGATCGACAAGAGTTTTTATTTTCACCTTATCGTCCATTTTCTTGAGTTTGACGTTTATCATACCAACAAGCTCTTCGACGCTGTTTTTTATTGATGCCTCGTCAGTTCCCTCATAGAGTATCTTAACGCTGTCGCCGTTTCTTCGTATCTCCTTGACGTATTCTGAGATGTAGGAGAGCATATCCGTGAAGAATACGCGGTCACTTTCGGGAATAGCTTCAAGTGTGTAGTTATAAGTGTTCATCGTTTAGTCCTTTCAGCCCTGTCTGCGGGCGTTTATGAGATATATTTTCTTTGTGCAGTTTTTCTTGGCGATTATAATATTCCCCTCATCAAAGCCTACGAAATCCTTATCGGTCGGCTGACTTTCAACTATCTTGTATCTGTCCCACACATAGGTTTTGGAATCAAGTCTTATCATCGGACGGCTAAGCGTATCAAGCTTTCCGTAGTCCATTGCCCTCAGGAAAGCTGAGGAGCGGTCAAGATCCCATTTCTTGCTCAGATAGCCGTTGTTCGGCACTTCTCTGATGAGGTGGATATGCTCGTCAGACGGTGGCTGACACTTCATAGCAAGGTCATCGCCGGCAATAAAAGCCGGAGCAAAATCAAGGAATGAAGTATAAGCAAGAGCGGTCTGCTGCTTTAACAGCTTCAATGAGTTCAGCGAATCATCTATCTTTATTTTCTTTTGGACGATTATCTCACCGCAGTCTATCTCCGGGAGTATCTTGTGCCATGTGATACCTGTGTACTTGTCCATATCAAATATAGCCCATGCTTCGGCATTCATTCCCCTGTGATGAGGGAGGAGTGCATTGTGGTAGTTGATACCGGTAAAGTTCTTATGCTGTATTATTTCACGCGGGAAAATATAAGTATTCACTGCGCTAATTACTTTCAGTGAGTAGCGCCCGAGGTCGCGAAGAAGACGTTCGGTCATAGTTTTGTCATTCATAGCGTGATAAGGAATACTTTTTCTGCTGCAAAGTTCCTCAACGGATGATACTCCGGAAATAGCCTTCTCATAAACAGCTGTTTTCAATCCCTGAGCGATAAGGTATTCCGCTATCTGAACGGTAAGCTTTCCCGAACCGACAACAACGAATTTTTTTTCCATAGGCTCATTCCCTCTCTTTCAGTACTTCTGTAAAATCAGCTTTCCTGAGTTTGCGTTTCAGAAGGTATGTGGAAGCAAAATAGGATACGATGATAACAGCTGTGATGATAACGTATATCACAGGTTTGAACGAAAAATCAAGTCCCAGCTCGATGTCGGTGATCAGAGTAGGATAGAAGCCGTCGATAACAGGCTTTCCTACAATGACAGCCAGCAATGCGGCAACTCCGACTATCAGCAGATTTGAATCAACAAATATTCTGTTGACCTCCCTGTCTCTGTAACCGAATATCCTCATAAGCGAGAGCGCAAAGGATGATTTGTCGATAACGTGCTTGAGAAGCAGATAGAGCACTGCGATAAATACAATTACTGCGCCGCCAAGTGACACCCAAATAGTTGACCACATACTGTCAAGAAGATTGTCAGCAGCCTTTTGTATATCATCGCACTTTGTAACGCTCTGAACGTATTTTACATCGAGACTTTCCAGCTTTTCATCGGAGAGAAGTGTATTAAAGAATTCATCGCTGAATCCGTAAATACTGCGGACATTTTCCTCCGGCATGAAGATCAGCAGGGAGGCGGAATAATCAACTATCTTCTTAACTTTGAAGCTTTTCTTGCTGTCATCTTTCTTGTTTATGAGTTCGACGCTGTCACCCTCGGACCAGTCAAACTTCCTCGCGGCGCAGTCAGATATTATGACCTCATTCTCTGTGCACTCACCGCAGAGTTCAAAGTATCTGCTTTCAGAGTCAACTCCTATAAGCGTCAGGTCATGTTCTTTTCCAGAGTAAACATTATTTGAAGCCACTGTCTTGACTACTGCTTTTTCAGCATTCTCCGGAACGCTTGCAGGCATACTGTTCAGGCTGTACATATAACTCCACTTTACATCGTCAGTGCAGTTTTCAGCGTAGTTATTCAGTCCCGAGAACATTGTGAACGCAAACACAAGGATACAAAGCGAATAGAAGCAGCCAACAAAAAGAACGATATATACCACTTTCTCTCTGAGAAGCTGTCTGATACGGTATATCCTGTTAAAACTGCCGCGCTTTATCTTAACTCTTGAAGGTTTAACTTTTTTTCTTGTCTTCCTGAGAAGATCGAGGGGCTGAGAATTCAATTTGTGTCTGATTATCAGCCAGTTTACAGCAAATCCGAATACTGTCGGAAGAACTATGCCGAACAGGATTGAAACCGGATAAAACTTAGAGCTTATATCCGGATATGAGTAGTTCACGGCACTGTTATCCACTGAAACGCCGCACATCAGATAACCGCATACAGTTCCTATGATACCGCCGATAAGTATAACAGCGGTCGGAAGCAGTACATACTGTCTCATCATCTCTCTGCGTCGGACTCCCATAGCATAAAGCGTTCCAATTTCCGCACTTTGCTCATCTATGGTATGAGTCATAAACACAGAGATGATGAATGCTATCAGGATAGCAAGGAGTATCGCCATAAATATCGACACAGAAAGCGTTGTATCAAGGTCTGCTTTGTAGGCGGTCATTCTCTCATTATCGTCAGTCGGTGTTATTGAGATCAGCATACTGTCTATGCTTGAAGCCGCATACTCTTCCGGAACAGCAACATCATTGAGGTAATCCTTTAACCCATCGTTAGTCATTCCTCCGTGAAGCTTGTATGAGTATTCATATACCTCATTATGTATAGAGCTTCCAGTTGCAAAGAGTTTGTCATACCCCTCAGAGGTAACAAACAGAAGTCCGAAATCTGCATCGTCCGGCTTGAGATCAGACATATTCTTCTTCACGGAAATATAGTCGGGAACTGTTCCAAGACCGGATACTGTAAGATCTATTCCAGCAGCTTCTATCGTATCGCCAACTGATATAGAATTTGCCTTTGCAAATTTCCTTTCGAGCAGCACTTCGCCAGCATTTGCAGGGAGAACTCCTTCCGTAACATTGATACGGCTAATCTCGTTTCTCACCTTGTAAACTCTAATATCAGCGTCGCTGCCGTAATTGTAATCAGCGTAGAATTTTTCCTCGATCTGCACACCTTTAGTGCCAAGCTCGCCGATAGTCTTGTCATCAAGGGCAAAGAATGTTTTGAATTCGCCGTCCTGAGCGTTGAATTCCTCAAAGTATGAATCAACGGTATCCTTGATACTGTTTGATGACATTATATTACCGCCTGCAAGCGTAAGCGACATTGCAAGTATGACTATTAGGATGATGTAGCGGGCTTTATGAGCCGCAAGTTCTCTGAATATCTGTTTATAGCACAAAACTTTTCAGCTCCTTTTCACGCCCACTGTACGGAATCAGGATCAGCAGGCAAATCCACTTTTTCATCACGTACTATCCTGCCGTCGGAAATGCCGATTATCCTGTCAGAAATACTGCATATCAGCTCATTGTGGGTAACTATGAGTATCGTTGTTCCGTACTTTTTATTGATCTCTCGGAGGAGCTTCATTATCTCTTTGGTATTTGAGGTATCAAGCGCACCGGTCGGCTCATCGCAGAGAAGAAGCTTCGGATTTTTGACAAGAGCTCTTGCGATAGCACATCGCTGCTGCTGTCCGCCCGAAAGCTGAGAGGGAAACTTGTCCCTTTTGTCAGCTATGCCCAGAACCTTCATCATTTCCTCTATGTCAAGCGGAGATGATGAGATATTCTCGCATACCTTGATGTTTTCATATACCGTAAGATTTGGAACAAGGTTGTAGAACTGGAAAATAAAGCCGAGGTTTTCACGGCGGTATTCAAGGCGATCCTTCATACTCAGTTTGGTTATGTCCTTACCGTTGAAGATAACGCTTCCGCTGTCGGCGCTGTCGAGTCCGCCGATAAGATTGAGAAGAGTGGATTTTCCCGAACCGGAAGGTCCGATTATAGCGCAGAACGAGCCGTCCTCAATGGTGACAGAAGCGTTGTTCAGCGCATAGGTCTTAGCCTCTTTTTCGCCGTAGGTCTTGACGGCGTTTTTCACTTCAAGCATTTATATTACCCTTTCTGTATTACTTACGCTGTTCGGCAATAGCTGTCAGCGCTTTTTTGTCAACTTTTCCGACTGCCGTATATGGAAACTCATCAACTATCTCGAACTGATCCGGCAGTTTGAAATCAGCTACGCTGCACGACCTGAGATAGTCCCTGAGTTTTTTCAGATCAGCGCTCTTGTCATTGACCTTTGCAAATACGCATATACGCTGTATCAAAAGCTCATCGCTTGCAGGAACTACATAAGCCTCATCTATCCATGGGCAGTTTACAAGCAGATCTTCAAGCTCAGAGGGCATTATTTTTTCGCCGAGACGGTTTATCTGCTCTTGAGTTCTTCCCATTACCTGCAAGCAGCCGTTTTCAGGAATGATCCTGCCCTTGTCACCAGTCTTGTAAAAACCGTCATGTGTGAATGCCCTATCATTTGCAGCCTTGTTGTTGTAATATCCTGTGAATACACACGGACCTCGCGCTGCTATCTGTCCCACTTCGCCGACTGGAAGCGGTTTGTCATTCTCGTCAAGAATTACTAAAGTATCGCCCTCAGAGACAGGACGTCCGTGAGCGGTCATAAGAGTGTCAATATCATCATCGGGAGAAGTTCCGCAGACAAGCCCCTCACTCATACCGTAAGCCTGCTGAATTGTGCAGCCGAATGTGCTGAAAGCGCTCTCCATAAGCTGTCTTGTACTCATAGAGCCGCCTATCTGTATGCTGCAAAGGCTCGAAAGATCATATCCGCCGACAAGCTCGATTATCTGAATGCAAGCCATTATCAGCGACGGAACAAGTCCCGCATGAGTTATCCTGTGATCGTTCATAAGGCGCAGTATCTCGTCTGCCGAACCGTTATAGGCAAGCACGGCGGTCGCACCGTTGAGCAGAGAACCGAACAGTCCCGGACCGCATAGATTCCACGCATGGGTCAGCGGCATAGCAATAAGAACTTTCATTTCACTATCTACACCGAAAGCCTTCGCACAGCGGTCCTGTTCGTGCAGAAAGCTTGCGTGGATACGCGGTATCAGCTTGGGAATACCTGTCGAACCGCCGGAAAGCACGAACATAGCGCAGTCACGGCTGGAAGGCTTATCAAATTTTATATTGCTCAGTTCGTATTTGCCAAGGTCAAGTGCCTCTATCTCGTCTGCATACCAGAAATGCTTCAAACTGTGCTTTGCAAGCATTTTCTCAGCAAGTGCCGTATAATCAAAGCCATGATATGAGCGTATAGCTATATATCCCACTGCCCCGGAATTTCCGATTATCGCAGAGACCTCAGTTTCTCTGTGCGCCGGCATTGCAAGAACAGGGATCGCTCCTATCCTGAAAAGCGCAAAGCATATCACAGCAAAGCTTATAACATTGACGTGCTGGAGCACTATCCGGTCACCTTTTCTGATGCCGCATGACAGAAAATATGCGGCCAGCCTATCGGAATCCCTTTCAAGCTGAGCGAAAGTTATACTGCCGTTCATATCGACAATAGCCGTCTTGTCACCGCGGATAAGCACCTGTTCATGAAGCCTTTCCGAGTGAGTTTTTTTGTCCCACCAGCCGTTCCTTTCGTATCCGTCATACAGAGCGTTCAGCATATTACTGTCCATTGTCAGCCTCCTTGGCAAATACACCATCGACCATTCTACCGAAAGTCGCACTGTCATAGAACATTTCCGGAGAGACTGTCCTGCCGAAACGCTGTGTCATCATAATGTTCATAATTCCTATCATCAGAGAAGTTCCGCCGTATTCAAAGAAATCAGAATCATCGGTAAGGCTGGAAGCTTTCTCACCGTCAAGTCTGAGCACCTTTGTCCATATTTCAAGCATCTGCGCTGTTATCTCAGTTCTGTCCACTTCATCACTCTCTTTCTGTCTTATTATCTGTAACAATGCCGAGAATAAGCTCCATATCGTCCGTGAGACTGAAATGATCTGTCGGAATAGAAACTGGATCAAAGCTGTCTCCTGCAAAATCCTCCCAGACCTTCCACTCATCACCGATAACATCATCGTCCCTGCCGTAAATAACAGTCAGCGGAGCCATTATCTTTTTCACCGGCTTTTCGGAATTGCAGTATTCTATCAATATCTTTTCATCCTTGATATACTGCTTGAAATAGTCATTGGCAAGCTTTATGACGTATTTAACAGTCTCTGCATCGGCAGCAATTAGTTCGCTGAATTCATTATCGTCCGCGCTTACTTCCGAGACTTTTCCGGTGCTGTCATATATACCGTAAAGCGCTTTCATATAGGCGCTGGATACCTTCTTCTGAATATCTGCATCCTTGAAAAGATAAGACGGGAACATATGATAGAACATCCTCTGAAGCTCATCGCGCATATTCTTTCTGCTTACCATTTCCGTTACCTTTTCGCGCGGTGATGGCGGATATGAACCACACATGAATACCTTTTCCGGTCTGTGAAAACCTTTCTCTTCCAGCTTCATACACACTTCATACGCTGCCACAGCACCAAAACAGTAGCCGAATATCAGATACGGCTCATCCGCAGACTTTGCCATTATCTCAGCTGTAAGGACTTCTGCGATACCGCTCATATCCTGCTGCTCAGGTTTCTTTGAAAGATAACCTCGACCTGGAATATCAAGGTACTCCACCTTGATGTCGGCACCGAGCTTCTTCTGCCATTGAATGAAGAGGATACTCGTAGTACCTCCGCCGGGAATACAATACAGTCTTTTCATATAAATAACCTCCTGAGTTCATAAACACTTAACGCACAGTATCACAATCGCAGCTGCAACTGTGGCGGCAAATCCTATACAAACCGGTTTCAGATTCTTCTTTGCAATATCATAAGGATCAACTCCGCATACCGAAGCGACCGGGATCATACTCCACGGAATTATAGTTCCGCCGCCGACCCAGATGATCACTATCTGTCCAAGCGCTGTGAGTAGCTTAACACCCTCCGCACCAAGTCCGAAACTGTTTGCAACTTCACCTATAACAGTCAGTCCTGCAAAACCTGAACCGTCAATACTATAAATGAAACCGATAGCTGCAAGGAATACCGGAAGTATCGGTTTTGGCACGCTGATATGTTCTCGAATATAGCTTACAAATTCTGTTATACTTCCGGGAGCACCCTCGCCGAGTATCTGTGAGCTGAATTCTGCATTGCCCATTGAGAAAAATCCTATAATAACTATTGCCGGCGCAAAAACCTTCATTGAAAACTGAAATCCCTCAACAAGAAATCCGAGCACCTTTTCCGGAGCCTCTTTTTTAGGATAAGCTATAACTCCGGCAATGCAAGTGCATATAAGCGCAGTTCCGGAAATGAGAGCGGTAGCATCATCTCCCTTGATGTCCATTATCATCATCGCAATAATAGCCGCAAGGAAGATAAGAAATGTCAGGAGCATTATCAGTTTCAGGCGCTTGTTACCGCACGGCGGGGTTATTTTTTCATCTGTATTAGGAGCTGTACATTTTATTGCGCCTTTTTTTACTCCCACACGCATAAGTATGAAAGCTGAAACCACCGTGGTAACGCTCATTACTATCCACAACGGCACAAGATATACCATTAAGTCCTGACACTCAAAGCCTGCACCCTTTGCTGTTATCGAAGGTACGCCCTGTATGAGGAAATCTCCGGATAGAGCAAGTCCGTAGCCAAATATGCTCATTGATGAAGCTGCATATACAGGCGGAAGCCCTGCTTTTGTGGCGGCCGGTATCATTAACGCTCCGATAAGGGCAACTGCCGGTGAAGGCCAGATCATAAACGATGCCGCCAGCATAAATATACCGATAGTGAAATAAACTCCGCCGATGCTCTTCGGAAAATACCTAGTAACATATGAAATATAGCGATCAGCGTTTGTCTGCTTCAGGGCGATAGTCATCGAAACTATCAGCGAGATACCGATAAATATCGGCAGCATTTCACTCATGCCTGCTGTTATAGCCGAGCATAGTACTACTACACCTCTGACGGGATTACCTGTGAAAACAGTTCCGACTATCAGTATCGCCAGAACTCCGGCAAGAGTAATCTCCTTTTTCCTTATTATCATGACGAGCATTACTGCCGTCATAAGCATATAAGCAATACTTACGATTCCCATAGGCGCTCCTTGTTTAATAATACTAACTGATGTACAAAATAAAAAGCGCATCAGCGCTAATTTGTTAGTTTGACATAACCTTATACACAAAACAAAAGCAGCATCGGCTGCACTTTCTCTGTTTGTTATATCTAACGCTATGAATTATATCACAATCGTTTCTCGGTGTCAATACAAAAAATAACTTTTGGTATTTTACATTATTTATCATACTATTTGGAGATAAATTTGTTAGATGCTACAAACATATATGTTTATAGTTGACTTAAGCGTTTATCAATGATATAATCATATTGTTAGGAACGCCTAACGTGAATTAATCATTATAGCAGGCTCCTTTCGGATTTGCGGGAGAAGTGCGAACTCCCGCTATATTGCATACAAGAGCCTGCTCACGTCAATAATGTGAGTATTCACATTAAATAAATAATAACAGGAGAAAACTATGGACTATTTAGAAATTGAAAAAGTTGTTGGACGAGAGATACTTGATTCTCGTGGAAATCCTACTGTGGAAGCGGAGATCACTCTCGCAGACGGTACAGTTGCAAGAGGTACAGCTCCGAGCGGCGCTTCTACCGGCGAATTTGAAGCTCTTGAGCTTCGTGACGGCGGTGCTCGCTATCTCGGAAAAGGTGTAACCAAGGCTGTAGAGAACATAAACACTATCATCGCTGAAACTATCACAGGTATGGACGCTTCCGACATCTACGCTATCGACGCAGCTATGATAAAAGCTGATGGTACAAAGGATAAGTCAAAGCTCGGCGCAAACGCTATCCTCGCCGTTTCTATAGCCTGTGCAAGAGCAGCTGCTGCTTCTCTTAATATTCCGCTTTACAGATTTCTCGGTGGTATTCAAGGTACAAAACTCCCTGTTCCGATGATGAACATTCTAAACGGCGGCGCTCATGCTGACAGCGCTGTTGACACTCAGGAGTTTATGATAATGCCTGTCGGCGCTCCCTCGTTCAAGGAGGCTCTGCGTTGGTGTGCTGAGGTATTCCACACACTGAAAAAGCTCATCAAGGACATGGGCGACGTTACAGCAGTTGGTGACGAGGGCGGCTTCGCTCCGAACAAGCTCACCTCTGACGAAGAAGCTATCGAGAAGATACTTGAAGCTGTAAAAGCAGCAGGCTTTGAGCCAGGTAAGGACTTTATGATTGCTATGGACGCTGCTTCCTCAGAGTGGAAGAGCGAAAAGGGCAAGGGCTTCTACAAGCAGCCTAAGTCAGGCAAGGAGTTCACTTCAGATGAGCTTATCGCTCACTGGGAAGCTCTCGTTGACAAGTATCCGATCATATCTATCGAAGATGGTCTCGATGAAGAGGACTGGGAGGGCTGGCAGAAAATGACTGCTAAGATCGGTCACAAGGTTCAGCTTGTCGGTGATGACCTTTTCGTTACAAATACAGAGCGTCTTTCCAAGGGAATCGCTCTCGGCGCAGGCAACTCCATCCTCATCAAACTCAATCAGATAGGTTCTGTATCTGAGACTCTTGAAGCTATCAAAATGGCTCACAAGGCCGGATATACTGCTATTTCTTCACATCGTTCCGGTGAGACTGCTGATACTACTATCGCTGACCTTGCAGTTGCGCTCAACACCTGCCAGATAAAGACAGGTGCGCCTTCACGTTCGGAACGTGTTGCAAAGTACAATCAGCTTCTCCGCATCGAGGAGCAGCTTGGAGCTTCTGCTTGCTATCCTGGTATGGGAGCATTCAACGTTAAAAAGTGATCAATAGTCCATAGAACAGACCACTTAAAAAACTCACCTGTATTGTATTACAGGTGAGTTTTTCTTATTATTCAATTTATAATTATCTACGAAGCATCATTTCTTAGCAATTACAGTTATCCATGGCTTTGATGGATGATGAGCGGATTTCACACTCGTGAAGCCTGCTGCTTTCAAAGCTTCTGTGATCTCAGCAATCGTATAGCAGCGCATACCGTCAATAATGGATTCAAATTTCTTGCTCGTCTTATCTGTACCGTCAGATTCGTTGCATATCATAAAATATCCGCCGTCTTTCAGAATATCAACGACCTGAGAAAAGCACTTTTCAAGTCCCGGCCAGAAATATATAGTTTCAAACGCTGTCACAAGCTCAAAGCTGTCTGATTCAATAGGAAGCTTTGAAACATCGCCCTGAATAACCCTACATCTTCCTGCGTCTATCATCGCCTGATTGTATTCCTTTGCTTTCTGAACTGAAAGTGCAGAATAGTCCATTGCAGTAATAATTGCCTGCGGATATTTTTTCAGCAGTTCTCCGGCATTTCTTCCCGCACCGCATCCAAGATCTGCCGCCTGTTTCGGAGAGAGCTTCGGCAGATGCTCAAATCCCCAATCCGCCAGCTTTGCATGACCAGAATTCATACCTTTCAGCATCATTTTTCCAAGTGCGCCTTCAGGTTTTCTTGTCTGACTAAAAAATTTCTTCATAAGTCCCATAGTAATCATTCTCCTTCAAAATTATTCATTTCAGTGCTCTATCCAAGAGCAACATCCAATATCATCATCAGCGTGAATCCCACAGAAAACAGTATAACGCCGATGTTTGAGTGTTCACCCTCAGACATTTCAGGTATCAATTCTTCCACTACGACATATATCATCGCGCCCGCGGCAAAGCTTAGCAGATAAGGCATGACCGGCAGCAATCGGCTTGCAAACAGTATCGTGAGAATTGCGCCTATCGGTTCGACTGCACCTGACAGAACGCCGCCTGTAAAAGCCTTCCCTTTGCTTTTTCCCTCTGCATGAAGTGGCATAGATATGATTGCTCCTTCGGGGAAATTCTGTATCGCAATACCGAGAGCCAGAGCCAGCGCGCCGCCTTCGGTCATATCTGCCTGATCTGACATAAATCCTGCATACACTATACCAACTGCCATTCCTTCAGGAATATTATGAAGAGTTACCGCAAGCACCATCATCGTTGTCCGCGCCAGCTTTGAGGGCAATCCCTCTGCATTTTCGGAATTCATGTGTAAATGAGGTATCAGGCTGTCAAGCAGCAAAAGGAACAGCACACCGCACCAGAATCCTATCACCGCAGGCAGAAAAGCAAGCTTCCCCATGTTCTTTGATATATCCATGGCAGGAATAATAAGGCTCCATATTGAGGCGGCTGTCATCACGCCTGCGGCAAAGCCTGTCAAAGCACGCTGAACGCCTCTGCTCAGATCGCACTTCATGAAAAACACACAGCCTGCGCCCAAAGATGTACCGAGAAAAGGCAGCAGCAGACCGCTTATCACTTCTTTTTGCATGATGCACCGCCTTCCTTATACGGAAATGTACTGTTTACTTTCTGCTGAAAAAGCCTTTCTTCTCATAGGGTTCGCAAGTCACATTCATAACATTATAACCTGAGCCGTTAAGCGCGGCAGTTATCATTTCCGAGGTCATTTCATTTTCGCTGATGATTGTTGTCTCTCCTTTTTTATGTGAGGAGCTCACTTTCTTTACAGGCATCTTTGTACGGATCATATCATTTACATGAGATTCGCACATTCCGCACATCATGCCGTCTATTTTCACTGTTGTCTTATACATAGCGTTCACTTCCTTTCGGTTCGTTACCTTTTATAACCCATAACCAAGAACAGGTTTTCTTTCCTATTTACCAATATATCAGTAAATCCTGCCGCTTTAAGCATTTCAGCTATCTTCTCTGCCGTGTATCTGGTCATGCATGGTACTTTCTTCTCCCAATCCACATTTGGATCGCCGTAATTATTGATTACAGCAAAGCAGCCTTCATTCACAAGCGAACGATAGATCTCGCTGAACGCTTTGTCAGGATTTTTCCAGAAGAATACCGTTTCAAAAGCGGTGATGAAGTCTATGCTGTTGTCTTTGAACGGAAGCTTTTCAGCGCTGCTTTTGATGATTTTCACACGTTTGCCAATCTCATCTTTATTGATCTTCTTCGCCTTTTTCACGCTTTCATCGGATATATCCACTCCGATAAACTCCGCCTCAGCACTCATTTTCAGCATACGCTTGATATTGTATCCTCCGCCGCAGCCTAAATCTGCTATTTTCCCATTATCGGGAATACTTATATGTTCCAGCGCCCATTGTGCCATTGGAAGATGTTCTCTGTCCATACTGACAAGCATCATTCGTCCAAGAATTCCTTTTGGATTTCCAAAATTATCCGTAAAACCCATATCCTTCTCCTTACTGCTGTTCAAATCTGAACAGCTTTTTTGTTATATGTAATTCACCACAGCAACGGCTATTCCAATTATTATTACAAAATGGAAGCTATTCTCTGTTTTGATAATAAACTGACCTTCTTCAAAAATTTGACCCCCATATACTAATGATCGTTAGTGCCTGCAAACTACATATTATTATAGCATATGCTAACAAAAATTTCAAGATGTTTTCATAAGAAAAGCCATCCAATACTGAACGGCTTACGGCTTTAATTTCTGTGCTAAATTCTCTTTTTTTACCGCCGTAATCCGAGCACACAAAATACAAGACATTCACCTGCTAAATCAATAATTTAAAGCACCTGCAACATATATAATTGCAGGTGCTTTTTTATGCGTTTATCCAAAGATTAAAAAAGGCTCTCCAAGTTCTCTATAAGTAGAGGGGGATAGAATCTTGACAATTGAATATCCTGCGCAGGAGTGATACATAGCAGTTAAGTGCGCTGCAATAGTTCAACAGCGACTCCACGATTTGAGTACGGTTTGCTTTGAGATCAATGATTAAAAAAGCAATAGCCGCAGGGATAACCCTAGGGGAGTATCATCTTCCTAAGGGCAGTGTTGTCATCGGTGCAGGAAACCGTTCGCAGGACGGTGCGATAGTAAAAACAATGTCAACTGCACTCATAAACCGTATGTTTCACGTTCAGCTTGTTGCTGATCCGCAGCAGTGGCTCAACTGGGCGTATGAGAACGAGCTGCATCAGTGGGTTATCGACTACATAACACAGCGTCCGGATCACCTTTTTTCAGAGCCGCCCAAAACAGAAGAGCCGTATTCTACGCCCCGTTCGTGGCATATGCTCAGCGATGCGCTGAAAGAATACGGCGCAGGCGAGAAAAATGTTTCGGAAAGCATACTGAGAGTGCTTGCTTACGGTTCAGTTTCACCGAGCCACGCAGGACTTTTCCTTGCATTTGTCAAGAATCTCAGCAACAAGGATCTTCTTGGAAAGATCATCAAGGGTGAGGAGAAGTTTCCCTCTGATCCGGCTGACAGAGATGTGCTTTATTTTGTATCTCAGAGCTTCCGTGCCAAGCTGCTTACGGAACTCCCTGAGGATAAACAGAAAATGAACAAGTCAGCGCAGTACCTCACACACAGAGCAAAGGCGCTTATCAAGGACCTTTCCCACATAAACCTTGAACTTGCTCAGATGATAGTATCTTCCGATGACGGAAAGGTGCTTCCGGAGTGGTTTATGCTTGAGATAGTCCGTGATCTGCCGAGACTTATAAAGAATGACAGGTGATCATGGCTAAGAAAATAGAGGAGAAGATCTCCAGAAACGAACAGCAGCTCCTTAACGGGCTTGCTATTATAAAAGAGCATCGGCTTTTCGGGAATCTTAGCATATCTACGCATAATGTTCCGAAAAGTCAGCTCGGTAGGAATATTCCGGCAAAGGTATCTTCGTCAGGTCACGTTTATCTCAACAAGGACTGCGACAGAACTCCGAAGGAGTGGGCATACATCATAGCTCACTGTATGCTCCACCTTTGCTTCGGTCACTTCGATGCTGAACGGATGCCCGGTTATTTTCAGCAGATAAACGAGAAAAAACAGGTATGGGTGAACAACTATGATCCTGTGCTCTGGAATATGGCTTGCGATATCTATATCACACGTTTTCTTGCGGATATAAAGTTTGGTTCAACTGATATAGATGTTCAGAAGCTTGTTGAGTTCGGCACTGCCTCGACTGAGCTGAAAATATACGAAAAGCTTGTTGATAATCATATAGACGGGAACTCCAACTGCTTTGGTACGGCAGGGGATTTCCCTGATATGGTAGGCACAGAAAAGCCGCTGACTTATGGCAGCGGCAAGAATGAATATATCACAAGATTTGCGTGTGTTTTAGCCGAATCTGTTCGTTCTGTTATTGACCAAGCCGGAGCTAAGGACGGCGATAACGGCAGGCGCAAGACTACAATGGACAAGGCTGCGGAGTGGTTCGTGAATCACTATCCGCTGCTCGGCGGAATTGCAATGGGCTTTAAGCTTGTGGAGGTATCTCCGGTTAATCCCAATTCAGAGATAGAAGTTGCAGCGGTCGATGTTGTAAAGGGCGAGATATATGTAAATCCGGCTGCCGGACTGACGCTTGAAGAGTGGAAATTCGTAATTGCTCACGAATATCTTCACGCCGGATTGCAGCATCACGCCCGTAGAAACGGACGTGACCATTATCTCTGGAACGTTGCCTGTGACTTTGTTATCAACGGCTGGCTGAACGAGATGCAGATAGGCGTTATGCCGCAGAAGGGTATGCTGTTTGATCCGGAACTGAAAAATCTGTCAGCAGAGGAGATATATGACAGGCTTATTGAGAATATTCGCCGGAACTTGAAATATGCAACATTCCGTGGATACGGCAGGGGAGACATTATCGACAACGGCTGGGAGAAGTTCGGCAACGGAGGTACTTCACTTGATGATTTCTGCAAGAGCGCTCTCAGGAACGGACTTGAATACCATACTGCGACCGGCAGAGGGTATATCCCGGCAGGTCTTATCGAGGAGATAAAGGCACTGTCTATGCCGCCTGTTCCGTGGGATGTGGAGCTTGCTAAGTGGTTCGATATGTGGTTCGCTCCAATAGAAAAGCACCGCACTTACGCACGTCCAAGCAGGCGTCAGAGCAGCACTCCGGATATTCCCCGCCCGAACTGGGTAAAGCCTGAGATACCGGAATACAGCCGTACCTATGCTGTTATCATTGATACATCCGGTTCAATGACTCCGACTCTCATCGGCAAGGCTCTCGGAGCTGCTGCAAGCTATTCCGTTGCAAAGGATGTGCCGCTTGTGAGAGTAGTGTTCTGCGATGCGGCTGCCTATGACATTGGCTATGTCGCTCCGGAGGATATTGCAGGCAGAGTTATGGTAAAGGGCAGGGGAGGAACTGTGTTGCAGCCTGCCGTTGACCTTATCGAAAATGCCAGGGATTTCCCGAAGGACGGTCCTATACTGATAATCACCGATGCGGGAATCGAAAGTAATCTGAAAGTACGTCGTGAACACGCATTTCTTATTCCGGAGGGCAGGAGACTGCCGTTCAGCCCGAAAGGTAAGGTGTTTTACTTCAAATAATGAGAAAAGCCGCTTTTTTATAGCGGCTTTTCTACGTTACGGTTGAGATTTGTTCAGTTCTGATCATGATAATGCCGGTTCAAAGTATGTAAGGAAAATCTTTTCAGGGTATGATGTCAGTTTTCCGTCATACCACTCTACATATACATTGTTTTGGTCGTCAACGTATAGTATTGTTGCTGTACTCCCTACGTTTTTTTCACTAATTATGCTTTCGACAATTAGTTTAATTCTTGCTCCGATCGTAATTGTTTTCATATAAAGTAACCTCCAATTTTTGTAGTTAGATTTGTTGAATTGTCATCAGAACAGCATATCTTTGGCTATAACTTCAATACTGTAAATATCGTCAAATGGAATTGATGTTTTTATGACTTTTAAGCGACGATAAGGATAATTGATCTCGGTTATACCCCCTGTTAATGTGGTATATGCATCAATATCGTAATATCTTATCTTAATCGTGAGACCAGTATGAAGATTATTCAGAGTATTTGAGATCATTTCAGCATCTTCTTCGCTGACGGATATTCTGGGCTGAGTAATACGTTCCTCGGCTCTGATACGTTCATAATAACCTTTTAAAGCAGCAAACGCAGCAAATTGCATAGCTCTGTCAGCATGCTCTTGTGTTTTCATAGTTTTCACCTCGATGTAATATTGTTTTATACTTCAAAAGAGTTGCTGGTAAGCAGCTGATTGTAAATGGTTTGGGTCCATGATAATAGTCTGACATATAGTATCTCTCCTGGTTACCTATAAAAGAATTCAAATTGTTGTATATGCAACATTTGTCAGTCCAGTGGCAAGTAGTGCATCCATATGTAAGTATTACGACGTCAGCTTTTTCCATAAGGGATCTATAGAGATTATCGTTATAATGATAGATGCTGATAGAGATATCAGGGTATGCTGTTTCGAGTAACTTAAGAATCCTCAATGAAGCGACATTTGCATCATCAATACAAGAAACAGCAAAATCGGTAACATTGTGTTTCAGGATGAGATCTTTAATAAGGTTATTGAGAGCAGTGATCTCTTTGATCTGTATAGACTGATCTCCTGGTGTCTTTATAATAGCTGTTTTACCCATTGTGACCTCCCACCATAGTGTTTCGCTTTATTCCGGTTGCTTTTTCAAGGTAATTGAAGCCTTTAAGTAGTGAGTTTTTTCCGAATCTATTACGGATACCAATCATAGCTACTTCAACTTGTTTCTCTTTCTCGGCGTCTTCAGGATCATCAAAAAAACTTAATTGTAAATCGGGTTCGTATGTAAGTTCAGTCAGTGAAATAGCAATTTGTCGTATTCCATATCCAATTTTTACTGTATCCATAAACAAACTGTCGAATCCAGCTTGTATCTTTTTTATAGAACAGGTTGTCTGACTTAGTTTCTTTGAGCCGCCAGTTGAGCGGATACAATCTTTAGTATAGCGTATGGATAGAGATATTCCTTTGGCATAAAGATTATTTTCCACAAGTTCGAGTACAAGATTTTCAACCATTTCTCTCATTACGATCCGTGCTCCATCTACGTCATAATCTTCAAACAGTATCTGACTGTTTGATAATGAGCGGCTTTTCCCTTTGTAATTATGGATATCAGCCATAGTGCAGGGCTCACGTCCCCATGCATGATCAATGAGAAATTCAGCTTTTATCCCGAATTCTGAATACAAAACATCCTCAGGAAGTTCTGCTATCCCTTGCATATCATATACACCATACTTAGCAAGTCGGTTAGCAGTGCCGTGTCCGACGTTCCAGAAATCAGTCAATGGCTTATGATTCCATAGATACTTACGATACATAGCCTCGTTTAACACTCCGATATGTTCCGGAACATGTTTAGCGACTATATCCATAGCAACTTTAGCGAGATACATATTAGTTCCGATACCTGCGGTAGCACAGATGCCTGATTTTTCCATAACTGCCTGCATAAGCATTTTTGCAAAATCCTTAGCAGAACAGTTATAAGTTTTAAGATAAGGTGTTGCATCAATGAATACCTCATCAATTGAGTACACATGTATATCGTCAGGGGATATGTATTGTAAATATACCCCGTAGATCTGAGCGGAAACTTCTATATATTTACGCATCCTCGGCATAGCGATCTCATATTGGATATGTTTGGGTATCTCATATATCCTGCACCTGTTCTTTACACCGAGTTCTTTGAGGGCTGGGGAAATTGCAAGTGTTATGGCACCTTCTCCGCGAGTAGGATCTGCCACAACGAGTGGGACCTTGAAAGGATCATAACCTCTGGCAACACACTCAACACTAGCGTAAAATGACTTGAGGTAATGACGAATTCGTCATTACCTCAATAATGCCGAAAAAATAGTAATGCCGAAAAAATTCTAAAATCCTCGATTATTCATTTAAATTCTCTATAAAAATTCAGCATTATTTGTTATACTTAACAGACTAAGTATAACAAGGAGGCATATATATGCTGAAAATCGTAGATGCAGTTGATGGTGTTTTCGAGCAGCTGAAAGAACACGGATTAGCTGAATATACTCTTCAACAGAATATGTGGAGTGTGTATCGTGCAATAATCAAGTACCACTTTGCCAACGGAACCGATGAGTATTCGTCGCAACTTGTTACGAAGCTATGTGAGATACAACGTAAGCGGTACGAAAATGGAGAGATCAGCCGCAAGTTTTATCGTTCATTTGTCACAGCGGAATTTCGCATCCGTACTTATGTAGAGTTTGGAAAAGTGGACTTTTCTATTGTAAAGGATTTCCGTCGCTTTAAGCCTTCCGAGACTTATATGGAGTTATCAGAAACAATTTTGAACAGCAACGGCCTGACAGAAAGTATGCGAGTAAGGCTGTCCCATACTGTCAGAAAGTTTTTCTGTTTTTGTGAAGAAAAAGGGCGTCCTATCGAGCAGGTCACTGATAAAGTTTTTCTTGATTTTGTTTCAGAAGCCGCGAAATCCACTCCCGGAAATATGACCATTGTAATGCGTGCACTTAAAATCATTGCTGATTATATTAGGAGAAATGGTATCGCTGATTTACAATTAAATCTCAGCCTTTTCCGACCTCAAACGGCTTCGAGACAGATGATCTCCGGCTATTCTCAGGAAGAGATATCTAAAATTCTATCTGTAATAAATGAGGAAACCTCAAGAACTCCCAAAAGAGACCGCGCAATGATCCTCTTATCATTCAACGCCGGATTTAGGGGCGTTGATGTCAGAGCCGTACTGCTTTCGGATATGAACTGGAAAACAGGTGAGATAAGGATAGTTCAGCATAAAACAGGAGAGCCTTTATCAGCCTCCTTGAACGGCGTGACATTAAACGCTATTGCCGATTATATTCTGAATGAACGTCCGAAAAGCAAGTATCAGAATATTTTTCTGAAATACGGACCTCCGTTTTCGCCGTTAAAAACAACCGCCCCCTTAGATTATGCGATAGATAAATATTGCAGGCTTTCCGGAGTTTCCAAAAAGAAGAACAGGGCTTTTCATGGTTTGCGCCGCGGTTATGCCATTGAACTTGCCGAAGCCGAAGTATCGCTGACGACTATTTCTCAAATGCTCGGTCATCGTGACTTTTCGTCTGATAAGGCATATCTGACCTTCAACAGAACGCAGACAAGTCTATGTGCTCTGGATTTCTCCGATGTACCTATATCAAACGGATTCTACGCAGGTATATTTTCATCTACGCCTTCCGAGAACTTGAAGGGCGGTGATACGGAGTGAACTTCAAATCCGAAATGATGTCGCACTACAACGATATGCTTGATCTTAAAGAATCGTTGGGATTCAGCAGGCAAACTTACAGCGCACATATCGTTCAATTTATTGAATATTGTTCTGAAAATTATCTCGATGCCGATACGATAACGAAGGAAATGGTTGACAGCTGGCTTGCCGCCCACAATTTTAAGGCAGAAAACACCCGCAGGCTTGCCGTGATAAATATCCGACATTTTACCAAATATCTTCGTGTGATAGGCAAGGACGCTTTTATTCCGAACAGTGATTACAATGTTAAAACCAAGCGTTTTGTGCCATATATATTTTCCGACGAACAGCTTAAGCGACTTTTTGATTCGATAGACAACGTAAGCCCCGACTCCGAAACTCATGCTGAAATGATACTCCCTGTTATTCTACGACTGGAACTTTGCTGCGGTATGCGTCCCAATGAACCGCTTGCTCTCAAAATCGAAGACGTTGATCTGAAAAGCGGCGATATATTTATCAGAAAGTCCAAACGAGGAAAAGATCGCCATATCATTATTTCGGAAGATATGAGACATCTTTGTGAAATATATGACGCAGCTGCCGGAGAGCGTGATTATTTCTTTCCTTTTTGGGCTGGCAAGCAAATACCTACAACATGGGTACGATATCAATTCAGCAAAGCATGGATAAGAAGCAATCCGGATTCTGCAAGTAAAATCATTCCCAGACCTTATGATCTTCGGCATAATTTTGCAACAAGAACGCTCATGCGGTGGATCGACGAAAAACACGATGTAATGACGCTGATGCCTTTTTTGAGTGAGTATATGGGACACGTCAGCCTTTCGGAAACATTATATTATGTACATCTGCTTCCCGAACGATTAAAAAAGTCTCCGAATATTGACTGGGACATGATGAAAGATATTTATCCTCATCAGGAAGAGGAGGGCTGACAGCATGAAGATCAGAGACCCTCGTCTGTACGAAAAAATCAAAAGCTTTCTTTCTGACCATATGCTGAAACTCCGAAAGAAAAGTATAAATACAGTAGATTCTTACAAATATACCATAAATTTGTTCCTTGAATTTATCGGTGAGAAATACGGGAAATGCCTTGCTGATATTGAACTGAACGATTTTGAGCAGAGCAATATTATGGCATTTACCGAATGGCTCACGGAAAAGCGCGAAAACAAAGTATCGACCGTAAATCTGCGTCTTACTCACATGAGAAATTTCTGCCGTTATCTTTTACAAGACGATCCGCAGCGCATTGCACAGCTCTCCGCGATACAGGATATTGCAAAACAGAAAGATCCGGACGGGAATAAGCTCATCTATCTCTCAGTAGAGGAAACAAAGCTGGTTCTGTCGCAGCCGGATATTCATGATCTGCATGGTATCCGCGACAGATTTTTTATGTATCTGATGTATGACAGCGGCTGCCGTGTTCAGGAAATGCTTGATCTGAAAACAGATTCCTTTGAGATAGGAAAAACCGGCGCAATGCTTCATGTGATCGGAAAAGGCAATAAATACCGTGTTGTACCTGTTTCTGACGAACTGATACCGATGTACACCGAATATTGTCAAAAGTATCATGGTTCAAACATTGATACCGATCTGCTGTTTTACACTAAGCGAAAAGGATTGTACTCAAAAATGTCATCTGATAATGTGAGGACATTTGTTGAACAATACGGCGCGGAAGCAAGGAAAAAACTGCCGTCTATCCCTCGCATAAAACCGCATCTTTTCAGGCACACCCGGGCTATGCATCTGTATATGGCGGGAATGCCGCTGGAACTTATTTCACAGTGGCTCGGACACTCTCAGATGGAAACGACCCTGATATATGCAAGCGCTACCGCCGAAATGAAGCGCAAAGAGGTTGAGAAGATCTACAAGAAAGAAAACTCTGTATTCAAAGAAGACGAGAAATTCAAGTATGAAAATGATGACGAGGTCATCAAGCGGCTGTATGGATTGATGTAGTTCAAGAAAAAAGTAATGCCGAATTGTTTTGCGAGGAGCTATATGAAATATGTGGATTTGAGATATTTTTCGGCATTACTATTTTTTCGGCATTATTGAGGTAATGACGAATTCGTCATTA
>Ga0310690_10001501_pt1 | contig 41275 bp, 62 predicted proteins | sample AusTroGonzalo_MG_2_FD_207661 | JGI IMG/M metagenome (GOLD analysis project Ga0310690, IMG submission 207661) | Bovine rumen microbial communities from tropical cattle in Woodstock, Queensland, Australia - Gonzalo_04 (v2) (version 2) | ecosystem: Host-associated > Mammals > Digestive system >... | reverse complement strand
ACGCTCTTCCGATCTGCAAGCAGATGAGGTTTTATATGGTGGTAGCGGTTATGCCATAGAAATTATAAACGGCAAAGAGATTTTTCATAAAGAATTAGACAAAGTGTTACCCAAAGAAATTGAAATGCAATATCCTGATTATGATTTATATGAAAATCAGTATAAAGATACTGCTTATGGCTTTTTAACAAGAGGATGCCCTAATGATTGTGATTTTTGTGTTGTAGCAAAAAAAGAGGGTTTATGTAGCCATAAAGTTGCTGACCTATCACAATTTTGGAGAGGACAGAAAAATATTAAACTTATGGATCCGAATATACTGGCTTGTAAGGATAGAGAGGATTTAATAAAGCAATTAATTAATAGTAATGCCAAAATAGATTATACGCAGGGTTTGGATGCACGATTAATAGATAATGATATTGCAAAATTAGTATGTCAGACAAAAATAGAAATGATACATTTTGCTTTTGACTTGATGAAAAACGAACAAAGAATTTTAAACGGTTTAAGAATATTTGCGAAATATTGTAAAAAAGGTGAACGTGAAAAGCGAGTGTATATTCTAACGAATTTTAACACGACTTTACAAGAGGATTGGTACAGAGTTAGAAAAGTTAAAGAATTAGGTTATACACCTTATGTAATGATTTATCAAAAAGGAACGCATCCACAATTTTTAACAGATTTGCAAAGGTGGGCAAACAATATGTTTTTACATCGTAGCACTTCTTTTGAGGATTACACACCGAGAAAAGACGGTAAAAGTTGCAAGACATTATATAAAAAGATTTTGGAGGGCGAATGTGGCGGACAGTAGATTACAAAGGAAATGAGCAGGTCTGGTATGAGGAAGAATTAGTAAATGCCATAGAACAAATTGTAAAAGATACTCTTTGGAATGACAGAGTTATTTTTATAGAAAATATGCAAAGAATTTATGATTTGATACAGAGTTATAGGTACAGGAAAGGAGCTAAAAATGGAACTAGAAACTTTGATTAAAATTGCAGAAGCATTAAAAGGAATTGAGAAAACAGAAGCAAAAAAAGGAGAATGCAGGAATGATTTAAAACATCCAATGTTGGGAAAAAGATGTTTAATTCGTACTTATTCAGCAGGTGTACATATTGGAGATGTTGTGTGGATAAATCCTGACAACTCAATGGAAGTAAAACTAGAAAACGCATTAAGATTATGGAAATGGGAAGGTGGCGGTCTTTCATTATCAGCAGTTGCAAACAATGGTATTAAAGGCGGTAGATTAAATAAAACAGGTGAAGTCTATTTAACAAATGCAATAGAATATATTCCAACAACAGAAGGAGCAGAGAAAACTTATGTTAAATTTATTGAAGATTAGAAATAATGGTTATGATGGCTCTGGCTATGGCTCTGGCGATGGCTCTGGCTATGGCTCTGGCTCTGGCTCTGGCTATGGCTATGGCTCTGGCTTTGGCTCTGGCTTTGGCTCTGGCTCTGGCTATGGCTTTGGCGATGGCTATGGCTCTGGCTATGGCTCTGGCGATGGCTATGGCTCTGGCTATGGCTCTGGCGATGGCTATGGCTCTGGCTCTGGCTATGGCTCTGGCGAATGTTAATACAGGAGTTTGAAAGATGATAAACACTTTTGATTTGAATGAAATACAAAAATTGTTTGGTTTTCAATTACATATATACGAAATAATGCCCACAAATGCCTTTGAACCTGTTCTATATCGATTTAAAGGGAATTTACACCCTAAAATTGCAAATGAAATTTTAAAAGATTATATCCCTGTTGGAATAAATGGGAATATAAACAAGATAAACGGATTAAAAGATGGAAAATTACAACAAGATATATTTTTTAGAAAGGAAAGAAGATGAAAACAGAGGAAATAACTATAACATTAAGTCGATTAAAATTAATTGGTGAAATTTATACACACGCAATGCGTGAGATAGACGCTGATTGTGCATCGGTTAAACTTATTGATGAGTTTATAACTAGAGTTGAGGAGTTTATGAAATGTCAATAAAAACAGAGGATGAAATTAAAGAAAAACTAGAAATGTATAAAAAAATAAAAGAACAATCGGCAGTATTTACAAGCGAGTTTACATTGGCAAGTGGTGCTTGTACTGCTCTTGAATGGGTATTGGAGGAATAGGAATGATATTTGAAATAGATGAAGAAAAAATTTATAAACACTACTGGAGTAAAGAACGCATTGAAGGTTATGCAAAAACTAATAATAGTACATTTATAGAAGCATTGTTATATTTATATTTTTTCAATTATGTAAGTGTTTCAAATAAAGACCAATCAGAAAATCTTGGTAGAGAAATGTATAAAAAATTTGCTTCAGGTACTGCAAGCTTTTTAAATAAATTTAGTAAAGAAGAAGTTTAAGAGGTGATTTATGACAGAAGAATTGTATAAAAAGATTTACAGTAATACAGAAAATCTCACAAGCAGAGAAATTGCAAACAGGTATGAAGAAATTATGGGAATATCTATTACTGTTGCTTCGGTCAGAGATTATATGAGAAAGCACAATATTAAATATAAAAAACAAACTTATAAAGGAGTGTAGAAGAATGACAGAAGAAATAAAACCTTTTGATACATCTAAATTGTTTAAAGAATATCGTGGATTACGAGTATTAAATAAAAAGTATTGTCGCACAGAAAAAAGAAATGTAACAGAAAAATTACCATTATCAGAAGGAGTATTTATATACAATAACAATAAAATATTGGAGGACTAAATGAACAATAAACTTTGGCGAGAAAAGAATAATGCCAAGTATGAACCACAATTAATTGAACTTGGTGCAATCAAAAAATCTGACGGGGTGTATGAATTAGACGGTTGGTTTTTGTACCCTACAAAAGGTTTTGCTATGAATAAAGAAAATGTTTACAAAAGAATTAGGTTAAGCAGATTTATAAAAAAAGAGGTGGCTAAATGAACGAAGTAGAATCGGAGGTAAGGGAATGAAAGCAAGGCTAATTAGCAATCCAAAAATAACTGGTAGTACAGGTAGTTTCAATGTTGCTTCTATAAGTGAGGTAATTATGTATTTTGATGATGGGTCTGCTGATTCTATGTTTCCATCGGATATTGAAGTTTTTGTTAATCAAGAATGGATACCTTTAGACATAGCGTTTAAGGATGAATTAGTAGAAATATCAGATGATAATACAATATTTTATGAAAGGAGGTAATAATGAGAAATCTAGTTATACTTACAACTATTTGATATAGAGGAGATAAATAAATGACAGAAGAAATAATAGAACTTATAAAAGAACAAAATAAAAAATTAACTGAACTTAATACAAATGTGCAAGCTGTTGCTGATATGTTAGGGCATTTAAACGCAACACACAGACAATATGCAGAAGATGCATATTTGAGAAATAGAGGTGATTTATGACAGATACAACATTATGGATAAATCGTATAGTATGCGGTGCTGTAACCGTAATTATGATATTGATATGCGAAAAGTTTAATATTCGCCCTGCGTGGTGTTTTATACTTGCATTTATCACGCTCATAGGCATAACTTTTTTGTTTGAAATAATAAAGTACATAATGAATGATTGAGGTAGAAGAATGACAGAAGATAGATTTATTTTTAATGCGATAGTAACGGGTTATTATGATATAGATACACCCGATGAATACAAAGAAATTGAACCACAGTTATATTTAGAAGATGTTGATGTCTTTTCTGACGAAATTGGTATTGATTATGACAGGTTATATGATGCTGTCAAACAACAATGTAAAGACATTGCCGAACCTGAAATACAACAAATAATGGAGTTTTTTCAAGACAATTCAAATGCTTATGATGGCGATGTATATGTAACTATTAAACCTGATAAAATATTGCAATGCACCGGATTAAAAGACAGAACAGGCAGGCTCATTTTTGAGGGGGATATAGTAAATCAAAATGGCACAAAATATATTGTTAATTGGCAAAATGGAAGTTTTTGCTTTAAAGATATTAAAAATGGCAAAAATTATACAGTAGAATTTGTTATGTCTGAAAAACAAGAAGTTATCGGCAGTATATACGAAAAAAAAGAATTGATAGAGGTAGAAGAATGACAGAAGAAATAAACGTAGTTGAAAAATGCAGATTTATAACATCAGATGGGATTTGCAAAAGCCCTGTAAATACGAAGCAAAAATATTGTGACGAGATACCTGAAGAATGGTGTTATTACCGACAATATATGGAATTAGAGCAAGAAAACAAAGAACTGAAAGAAGAAAGACAAGAAATTAAAAGCTATTTGGGTATTAATTCTAAAACAATATTAGAACGCCTTGAAGAATTGGATGAATGGAAGCACGAAGATAAATTGCTTTTATGGAAATACAAATCAGCTCTTGAAGATATAAGAGAAATTTGTATGAGTGCAATATCCTATGATTTTGAAAAAGAAGAAATACTAGACAAAATAAACGAGGTATTAAAATGAAATGGATAGATATAATACACTCAATGAACAGTGCAGAACTTGCACGACTTTTGACATTCGATTTTGAACATACCGGAGTATGTAATGTTTGTTGGTACTTCCATAACAGCGGATGTTGCGACCTATGCGAAACAGGTATAAAATTGTTTTTTGATAGCGAGGTGGAGGATTGAAAGCAATAATTTTAACTTATGCACCTGTTCCGGAATCCGAACGGGAGCTTTTAAAAACAACAAAAATATTCAAACTAGCATTGAATAATCACGCAGAAGAATTTAATCCGAATATGAGAATATGTTCGGATTATATTTTGTCTGATATTTGTCAAAATTTTCCGCAAAAAGTTGTTAGTGTACGGGATAGATTTAGATTTACAACGGATAGAGTTGAATATTTTCCGAATTTTAAAGGTGCGACAATTCTATCAGGAATCGAATATTTAATATTCAAAGGTTATGACGAAATTCTTATAATCGGAGATAATAAAGTCAATACAAAAGAATTTCAGAAAAGAGTAAATAAACACATAGAACAAGTGAAGGAATACGCCAGTATTTACCAATACACAAACGGCAATTTTGATTTACCGGTAAAGAGTATATCGGAATTCTTAAACGCTGTTGATGTAGGATTTTGGGATAAAAATGGAGAGTATAAAGAAGATTTTCAGGAAGTTGATAGTAAAGAATTGTAAAGGAAAAGGAGTAAAAACAGATGGATGATAATATAATAAAAATTGGAGAAGGTACAAAATATATAAGAGCGAAACAGATAATGCGTATATTCAGTATTGCGCGCTCTACTGTAGATAATTGGGCGAAAAGCGGAATTATCACACGTCACAAAATTGGCGGCGGAATATTTTATGAATATGCAGAAATCAAACAATTAATGAAAGGCGGTATTGCAGGGCTGGTATAAGTAAAAAAACTTGGAAAACCAAAAAAGGAATTGAAAAATCTTGTTATGAAATAACATATTATGACAATGACGGTAAGCAACACCGAAAAAGCGGATTCAAAACAAAAATAGAAGCGCAGCAAAACTTAGAGAAAGTTACCAAGATTCGTGTAAGCGATATTACTTTTGGGGAACTTTGCAACAGCTATATAGAAGAACATTGTGAGCTTTTGTGCAAAAAATCAACGATTAATTTGTATAAAGGCTATGTCAATGTTAATTTAGTCCCTTTGCATAACAAAAAGGCAAAGAATATAACAAAACGGGAAATAGATTTATTAGTAGTGTCTTGGAAACAAGGCGGAATGAAGAATAAATCAATTAATAATCTTACCGGCTTTGCTTATTCTGTTTTCAAGCACGGAATATCAAACAAATGGATAAAAGAAAATCCGATGAATGATGTTAAGAAGTTGCCAAAAGAAAAGCGCGATGTCAGATTTTTTGATGAAGATGAAATTCAAGAATATCTAAAAATAATTGCGACATTTCCTTTTAAAATATATCTTGCTCTTTTAACATTGTTAGAAACAGGAATACGAATAAGTGAATTTACGGCGCTAGAATGGTCGGATATTAACTTTAAAAAATTAACAATAAGCATAAATAAACAATATTATAAAGGCAGATTAACAACTCCAAAGACATACACATCAACAAGGATAATAGATATTCCTCCTAGTTTAGCGGAGTTATTGTTGCAACTGAAAAAAGAATCAACAGTATTAAGCAAAATCGTATTTTGCGGACGTACTGGTGGATATATGAACCAAGAGAAATTTATTAAAAATTGGTTTAAAAAAGCAGCGGCAGCAGTTGGCAAGCCTGAATACAATATACATTCATTAAGACATACACACGCGACCTTTTTATTACAAAACGGGGTACCTATAAATTATGTTTCAGAAAGGTTAGGACACAGTTCTCCACAAACAACATTGAACGTATATAGTCACGTTATGCCTAAAATAACGAATCAGGCTATGAATCTGTTTGAAAAAATAAAAAAAGAGCAATTTAAGAGCATAGAAATTTTAGAGGAGGTTAAAACGCAGTAATAATGCACGTTAAAAAAATCGGAACGACAGGATTTGAACCTGTTTCTATAATTTTACATCTTTTACAATATTTACAATAATGCAGTAAAATTAACCCTTTTGTTAATTTCTGTTAAAGAAAATTTTACAATTTTTACATTATTTTTAAAAATTTAAGAGCATTTTAAGAGCATAAAAAAGCTCCGATTTTTCGGAGCTGGATAAGAAAATAGAGCTTTATCTATGAAAAAGTTTATTGAAGATAATACCAATTTATTTTTTTTCTTATAAAATTATCCGTTTCAGTAGCCGCTCCGGTTATGTATGGTGTTTTTGTAAGGTCAACTTTTCCAATATTTTGATATAACCAACGATTTAAAGGTAATAACATTGTAATTGTCCCTTTTTTGCACATATCACCGATTGCCGCGTGAGTATAACAATTCGAAGGTTTTATATTATACTCTTTGCACTTTTCGGCAGCAGCTTTGAACATAGCTTCAATCTGTACTTTTGTTATTGGTGTTCTGTCTAACCCGCCACAACAAGATATATTATATGTAATTGAATTCATTCCGCCGGTTGAATTTGTTTTCCCTACCGGCTTTCCGTTATATTTTTTGCCCTCACTATCAATAAGTAATTGGTATGAGTCCAAATCTAATTGGCACGGCTTATAATTACCGCCTGTCCAATGTAAAATTATATATTTTACGGTCATTCTACCTTTATCCTCCAATAGTATTCGACTAAATAACTTATCGCGTCAAATGGATGTTCTAAGAATTTATCTTCGTGATTAGATTTAATTTGATGTATTGTAGGCACATCGACTATTGTCGTACCTTCTTTGAATCTAAGATTATAAATATTTTTGAGCGTATATTTGCATTTGCGCGGGTCAATAAAGAAATGCCTTTCTCCGTTTGCATTTTTAACTCTTGCATTAAACGCCTGAATTCTGCTTAAAATCGGCGGGTTATAATCTCTTAGGGCAAATTTAATGTTTTTATACCCGTGAGCTTTAAGCGCATTTTTTATAATCACATAATTTGTGTATTCGCTTTGTGTACTGCGGTTATCTCCGGACGCGTCACCATTTATAATTATTGTTGATTCGTGCTTAGGATATCTGCGTATAAATTCTTCTATACATTGTTGTGTTGATGTGTTTTCGATAACTATTTCATCAAAACAATACACATTTTCATCATCTTTATGCGCTACACACCAACACATCGGGTCGACGTTGAAATCACAAGTCAAATGTAACGGTAATGTAGGACAATATTTAAGATTTCTTTTGTTTTCTTCGGAAAATCCTTTTACAACAAGCCCGCTGTTATAATTCCCAAATTCTCCGAGTACATTTATTTTATAATATTCTTCATCAAAACTTTCCCGCATTTCGTTAATAAAATGCTCTGGGAGATAAATATTATTTGTTGTCGGCGCAATTATTAAACGATAATTTTCTTTTGAATTCTCGACAAACCTTTCCCATATCCAGCCTTTATCCGGCTGCGGGTTTGTGTGTCCGAATAATCTATACCGGAAATTTCTCCAATCTTTTCCGCGATAAGTATTTCTTAAACGTCCTAAAAGCTGCTTAAAAGAAGAATCTTTAATTTGCGAAGCTTCTTCGATTTCCGCCCAATGTAGGTTTAATGACTTGAATTTTTCAGGGTCATCTAAAGCTGAAAAAAGTATCTCTGAACCATTCGAAAATTTTATAATCTTATCAACTTTATTATAAGAATAATCTTTCCCTTGAACATATCCAAGAGCTTCCAAATGGTCTAAATAACTTACAAGTGTAGTTTTCCTAACCAACTCATATTCTTTCGCGCCAACAAGCCCTCTACATCCGGCGAATTTACGCGCCAAAAGAATCCCCAATAATGAACCGCACCAAGTCTTTCCGCTGCCATATCCGCCTTGATATATTGCAACATCAAGCTGGTTTTTATGTGGAATCTCCAAAAACTCTTTCTGCTTATCTAATAACTTGTACCGCCTGAAAACCTACTTTCTACTGGTTAAAATATCGTATATCTTATCCAATTTTTTATTGACATCTATGAGCTGACTTTTTACTATATCAAATTCGGCTTTTGTTGTATAACTTTGACTAACATCATTCAAAATTTCTCGGTGTTTTTGTTCTAATTTTTCAGGTGTTACAAATAAATTATACTGAAAAATCAAGGCTATTACTAACAAAATTATAGGCGCATATTTCATAATAGAATCTTTATTCATTTTCTTCTCCTTTTCTCCATTTCCCGCAAACACTTTGGTACAAGTCTACCGCACTATACATAATATTAGCTTTCAATTCACTTACTCCAGAAGCAAGTAATAAAGCTCTGAAAATTTTACTTGATAATTCCCTATCATTATCAATATATTGGTGGTTTTCGCAAAGTACATCGTGAATAAGTGCGGGGATTAAAAACTGGTTATCTGTATTAGAGCCTATTACCCTCCAAAAGAATCGAGGTATTGAAGCACCGTCAAAACAATATCCCTCTTTTATATCAAAAAAATATTGTTTAAGTTTTTGGTTATCAAAAACCATAACTTTAAGCTGTTTTTTACAGCAAAACGGGTATTTGATAACCGAACGTTTTTCAAGAGGTGACATTTCCGGCTTGATAACTCTAACCATAACAACAGGTTCTCTATCAAAAGTTATTAATACATCTTTGTTACAAGCCCAGTCTATCATCCCCAAATCACCTTATTTTTATTATCACTCGTTAATACCTTTTCCAACTTGCCATCCTTATAATATTTTAGCTTTGATTTAAGCCATTCTCCGGCTTTTTTAACATAGATTAAAGTGCAATACAGCTTATTATCAATATAATTACTTGAAAGTTCTACTTCTTTATCTTTGAATTTCTTAACTGATTTTTCGATATATCCACCACACCCGTAATAAATACGTTTTCTAAATGCCATAAAACTGTAATCTATTGGTATGATATTCATTTCAGAATTTTATCCTAAATTCAAAACCTGTTATGTCATGGTCTTCATCATTGAATGTCGGTAATATCCAAAAGTGCCTTAAAAGAGTTGCTAACCAACTTATAATAAATATGATTAGCAACTTTTTCATTATTTGTTTTCTTTCTTGGCAACTGCCTTGAGCAACAAGTCTTTTATTGTTTCCTCAATTTTATCAAGGATGCCGTCAATATTTTTTTCTACAATCTCTTTTGCCTGTTCTTTAAACTTTGGCATTTGCTTAATAATATTGTTAATTGCAATTTTTAAAATTAGTTTTTTAAACATTATTCCTCCTCATTATTAATAGGCGCAAAGTCTGCGCTTAATTGTAAGAAACAATCTTGTATGAATTGCGGAGTGACTACCACTTGATGTTGATACTCTGTCCAGTCCGTAACATCCTCATCGAATGGAGGTTTATCATAAGTCAAGATATTTACAGGTATACCACTTTCCAATCCCATCTTTATTGTCGGCATTAAATCACTTAAAAAGTCTTTATGGCTTCCGTCTGCCATAGTTACTGACCGTCTTACATAACCTAAAGAAGTGTTGAAAAAAGCTTTATTAAAATCAGCTTCTCTTTTATTTGCTTGCTCTTGCTCCCAAGCTTCATCTTTTATAACGTATTCGTCACCGTCTAATACATATTCATCCTCTGTTTCCACCCACCTGTCAATTGGGTAAAAATTAGGATTTAGAGGTGCTTCTACATAAAATTTTATTTTATTATTTTGATATCCTATATACATTTTTATCCTTTCTTACAAACTTGTATTGCTATTCCGGAGTTTAATATATTTACCCCGCCTCACTTTCTGAACCTTTTGCATAGACAAATCTAAAATAAGACCAAGCAGGAGTACCGTTTCCATACAGTAGTGTTAATTCTTGCCCTTTATATACAGGAACGGTTGTAACAAGGAAGTCGTTTGCAGCAAAACCCATTACTTGCCCCACAGCTCCTCCATCAACATAAATAGTTAAATAATTATATGCCTGAACTGCAGAAGAACTTACAACAAAGTAACCGTTTGCTGGTGCAGTATAAGTAGTACCGCTGGCTCCAACAGTTAAAGTATCATAAGTTGTACTTGGCATTGCCCATCCTGCACTTGTTGAAGTACCAGTGGTATTCACATTAGATAAGCTTTTATTAGCAAAATCACTAACGTCTGGTATATCAGCTGTTCTTGCAATATTACCAGACAATCTGTCATCAGGTATCAACCCAGTTGTACCACTTACAAGAATACTATTATTAATTTTTACTGCATCAGCTTGAAGCGTAACAATCCCTCCACTAGCAGTTGGAGAATATATTGCTACACCATCGCTTACTCCTGATACATATCCTTTATAATTGTTATCGTATGAATATAAAGTACCACCTTTATAAGTAGAAGAACTTGTATTAAAAGTTTTATCCCCATTTATCGTTTCGTCATTTGTTAGATGTACAACAGAATTATCGTGCGCATAACCACTAAGTGAGGAGCTTGTTAAAAATCCCGCACTATTGATAGCTACACCTGATTGAGCATTGGTTGAAGCCGCGCTATATGTTTGGTCTACAGTTTGTTGTGCCGGAATAGTAGGTTTATTACTTAAATCGTTATAACTTCCGCTTGTTGCTACAGTTGCTAAAGTTGGTTTGTTAAGTATCTGTGAAACACCGCTTACAGCGTTCCAGTCAGAATTTACTTGTGCCGCCGGAATAGTAGGTTTATTTTTGATATAAGCCTTGCTTGTATTATCGGATTCGTTCCAATCAGCCTGTACTTGACCGGTTGAGCTTTCATTCGCCCATCCCTTTGCTGAATGAACACCACCTAAAGCTTGTACTTCTTCATCTGTACCTTCCGCCCATATTGAAGAATGAGAAGCAGAAGTTAAAGCTCTTGTCGCAATAGTTGTTATAGTGTTAACATATCCTGTTCCGACTGTATTAATCGTACTTAAAGCTTCTGTTTTTGCTCCGCCTATTGTAGTTAAAGCTCCCGTTTCAGCACTTCCGATTATTGCAAGTGTAGCTTCTGTTGTACTCGCTATTGTAGATGTAGCGGAATTTATAACACTACTTCCGGCAGATTCAATACTGCTTGTTGCTTCCGTCAAAGCCGTACTTATTGAACCTAAACTATTGGTTGTAGCAGTTGAAATACTCCCCAAATCTGCCAACGTGGTTTCAGCTAAAACACTTAAAGCTTCTGTTCCTGCTTCTGTAACAGACGTAACAACACTTGTTGTAGTAGCATTGATTGAACCGATACCACTTTCAATTGTATTTACAACTACTGTTCCTAAAGCTCCTATAGTCGATATTGCTTCTGTTCCTGCCTGCTGAACTGATACTAAAGTTTCACTAACCAATGTTGCACTCGTACCCGCCGCAACAGCATAACTCCCCGCTCTTTCAGCATAAAATTTGGAAGAATAGTCAGTATTTTCAATTATACTATCAGAAATCGCCCATTGTTTTGCAATTTCAGAATAATACCAAGCAGCGTTATTTATAGTTTCTACAGAACTATTTGTGCTCCCTGCTGTTACTGTAGCATTACCTATTGTATTACTTGGTCTAACTGTTATATTTCCATTACTAGAACCACCGGATACACTAACATTATTACTCATTAATTGTACCTTCCACTTTTTTAGGGAAAACAGTTATCGTATTAACATCACCAATCTGTGAATCACCAATAAGCAATGTATCTTCAAATTCACTATCTTCATCACAAATCTTTACGCCGTAGTAATAATCTGTGCTTTCATCATTCTTTTTAACAACAAGCAAGTTCGTTAATTCAGGAATAAAAGTAAAAATTACGCTTTCGTGGCTTCCGGACTCAAGATGGATTTCTGTCCCGATTGGTTTTCTTTTAGAATCTTGGATAGCAAGATAAACGTCATAATTTTTGTCAGTAGGTATCCCGCTAACTGTGAGTTGTCCGCTATCACCTTGTATAAGTGTTATGTTTCCACTTTCATCTACAATAAATGCCATTATTCTTCTCCATATTTTGCTTTAAATGCTTGTTCTGCCATTTCTGGTGTTATTGTTATTCCATAAACAGTAATTGGCAGAATTTGTTTTACAACTCCGCAATATACAGAACTGCAATAACTTAACTGTTTGTCTAATTCAACGTGTTCTTTTAAATAATTTTGTATATTCTCATAGCTAATTCCTAACTTCTCAAGAAATTTGATAAAATCAAGAGGAGTCATTGTTAGTTTGTTTATTCTGTCTTTTTCCATCTGTTCTTTTTCTTCCGGAGTATAATGAGGACATTTGTTTGACAGATACCATTTAAAATCTTTTTCAGATTGCTCTACATCCCTTTGTTTCATACCTATTTCAATATAGTATTCATCACTACATCCAGCACCAAGAAGAACTTCACCGGTTGTTTCATTTAAAATTTTGCAATACTTAATCATTTTATGCTGTCCTTTCCCAAATGTTGACTACATAAGCCGGAGGTTGAACAGTATCAGAGTTTCCGTATATAGAATTACTAACAGAAGCTTTTGTAAATGTACCGGTCGCATAACCTCCGCCACCATCACCACTACACCACCAAGGGGCAGACCAAGATGGATCTTTACCGAATCTACTTAATGCTGTATATGAATGGTCGTGGTCTGGCAGTCCTGCCGCAATTGTTGTTCCGGCTTCGTGTGTTTCGTCAGAGCCCTGTAACACCCTACCCGAGCTTTTTAATGTCCAAGTTCCAAAAAGACTTGCCAAAGGACAAGTTGACATAGTACCGATATAAATACTTCCTACTGGATAAAGAGTTTGTAATGTGGTTGAAATACTTGTGTCAATCTGTGCACTTAATGTGCTATTAACTGACTGAATATTCGCTTGGAGTGTTGTAATACTTTGACCGACCGTATTAATACGTCCATCAAGATATTCAAAATTATCATTCACAACTTCTGCGTCTGCTAATGTCCCGTTTTCTATTTCTATTAAAGCCCTGCAAAACCTCCTTTTCTTTTAATTTTATATTATTTTAAAATTCGTTTCATAGTGTTAAGATTGATTACTTTTTTGATATTCTTCCCAAGCTTTATCGCGGATTCGGCGCTGTTCTTCTTCTGAAAGATGTTTTTTCGTCATTTTTTCCCGAATTCGTTCATACTCTTTTTCGTCTTCATTTTTATAAGAATTTACAAGCTTATTCTTATATCTTTTAGTATTTTCTGCCTTATAATCTTCTTGTGCATCTTTAATCATAGCTTCAATATCTTTGTAAGGAACGCCATCTTGATATGCCATCCGCTCAATATCTTCAATTACTTCCGGTTTACCGGCTTTTAAAGCTTCTTTTACCTGCTTAAATACCTTGCTTTTTGAGCCGCCGGCATTTGTTTGAGCAAAGAAATCCCACGCACTTGGTTCGTGTTTGCCGCTAATATATTTACTTCCTATAAATGGTGTCAAACTTTTACCCAAAGCCTTTGCACGTCCTAAAGCTAATTCCGCACCTTCTTTTTTCTCGGCATTTTCACCATAACCATCCCATATATCTTGATTCAAATATGCTTCTCCGCCAGTAATTTTTTTAACCACATCACCAGCGCCCATACCTAAACCTACCTGACTTGCTGTATTTATAATCGGAGAAGTTTTTCCGCCTAGTTTTGTTACTGGTTCTGTTAAGAATTCCGGTACTTCACGGAATTGTTTTCCCACTCTTAACATTCTCGAAGTCCCGTCTTTATTCCTTCCGATGAATACTTTTGGCATTATTCGGTCATAAATATTGTCCATAGGATAAGAATTAGACCATATTGAATAATCTTTCGGTGTCATTTCATCCGGATATAAGTTTGGATGTTCTTTACGGTCTTTTTCTCTGAATGCCGCATTCATAAGATTATAAAAAACTGTAAAGAATAGCGCAGAACGAAGCCAAAAACCTCGTCCGATTTTCCCTCTTGCGCCTTTTGAACCGGTTTCACCACCAGCACCAATAACTTGTGCAATTCGTTTTCCGGTCTTATTTTGGTTTATTAAATCATCCGCCCATTCAGAATTTATTGCAGCAGCAGCCTGTCTTATAGTTGAGAAATTCCAGTCCGGAGATAAAAGGACACGGCTTGCGGCTTTTACAGATGATTTTTTTATTCCCAAAAGTTCCCAAGCCTGACCGCCAAAACTATCGTTTACCCATTGAGCGATAGCTCTTTCTTGTTCTTTTGAAACATTTCCGCCTAAATTTTCAATAGCTGTATTGAATGCAAGTATCTTAAAGTTATTGTGCAAAACATCCCAAAGAATTTTATTGTTTGCACTTACCGCACCGGCTACATATTTACCGACTAAAGGAATTTTCTTTAATGTATCTTCAACTAAATTTCTTTGTAAATCAGAAGGTGTTCCGAGCTGTACTCCGGCATTTATCGCACGTTTTGCAGCTTCTTCATTTTTATAAACATCATAATTACCGTTTTTAATAGCGTCAACGAATTTTTTCGGATTCAATTCTTTTAATGTTTTACCAACTCCGGCGTTACCTATTGATGATTCAGAAAGCGCGTAGCCGTGAAAACCGCTAAACCCTAACAATGCTTGTTTTATCATACCATTCAAGGAATCGAATGTATTCCAAAATTTACTCGGTTTCTGTACCTCAAAAATAGCATTTACATAATCAGCTATTTCCGGATGTACTTTTACCGGAGTTTTCATTAACATCGGCAATTCATCTTCACCGACTGAACCCATATAAACAGCTTTATTAAGTGCCGGATGATTAACCTCTATCCATTCACTCGGGGCTTTTGAAGCCGACAGAACCATCGGTTCACCTTTATATTTCAGATTCTTAATCTCATTAGCTAAAATACTATCGTGAGTAGCTTTTATAAGGTTATCGGAAGACGATTTTAATATTTCAGCATAATCCAAAGTCTTCGGCTTAAATTGTACCTTTTCGCCGTTTATCTCAATACCGTCAATACCTTCTACAAATGTCCCTATTGTTCTCTTTTTAGCAAACTTTGAATTTGTTGTTATATAATTTGTTAGCAAAGATTTTTTCTTATCGTCTAAATCCCAAATATGTGAGATATGATTTTCAATGCTTTCTTCTGTCTGCTCGCCTTTAGCGTCTTTATAATTTGTATAATATTTTTCAAACTTATCAGAAACACTATCTGCAAGCTTCGCTAATTCTGCTTTATCAGAACCGCTTAATTTATTAAAGATATTCCTTAAATCATCACGGTCTAAGGTTTTCGGGAATCCCGTGCGCTCACGCAAGAACGGTAAAATCTCTCGGAGTTGCTTATCGGAAATTTTTACTCCTGTTTTTTGTGAAAGACTTTTAGCTTTGTGTTTTGTTAGTTGAATAAAACTATTAAGTGCCTTATCGACATCATAACGGTCACTTTCAAGCTTCCCGTGCCAATCATAAACCTTGTCACGAACGACTTGGTTTATCTCGTCGCTGGTGTTTTTGTTTACTGCTACTTTTGTTTCTCCGAATCCTTCAAATTCTTCGCTGGTTTCTCCGAATTCTTCCGACGGAGTACCACCCTGTGGTCTTGTTCGAACATTCCGCTGTTTAGATAATCTAGGAAGTTGGAGAGCTGTTCGTCCGTTATTGGCATTTATAACCTCCTTTGCCTTTGCTTCGCCCGTTTTTCGAGCATTAGCTTCATACTTTGCATTATAGTAATTGTTGAAAAGTCTAGTATAGTTATCTACAATAATCTTTTGGCTTGGTTTTAACTTATTATAAACTTTCCTTGCTTCGGTTTTTGTTTTTCCGATTGTTTTTTCCGCCCATTTAGCCAAAACGTCTTTATGATTATTATAATACTCGCTTTTTTGTTTATTGACAACTTTTAATTCTGCATAATCTTTTAACGCATCTACTTCATAATTTCTTAAATTACGCTTATTGGCGATTTTATTAACCATATTGTTGAGAGTCGATATTATTTTAGAAGACGGTTTTTCTTTCACAAGTTCTTTTGCTAAAGAATCAAATATTTTTAATTCAGAATCTTTTAATCCTCTTGTTTCGACAATATCATTATGTTGTTTTTCCTGAATAGCGTGCTCAATTTCGTGCCTTACAGTATTAATAAATCTTCCTGTTTGCTCATTTTGCGGCAAAGCTTCTATTGCATCAGTATTTATGTATATAGCCTTATCTTTTCCGACGTGCAAACCATATCTATTAGTTGTTTTATCGGCTTTTACCATATCTGTAAAAGTATAATCTTTAATATGCTCAAAAAGCGTATTGCCGTTATAATCAGTTCTGTTTTCAAGCTCTTTGCGTATAGCATTAAATATTTCGTTATTATTACTTAAATCCTCAAAATTACTGCCGTTTTTGAAAGCTTCTTTTGTTTCAAAATATTTATTAACATTACTAATTAAATCGGTAATTGGTTTAACCGGATTGAATTCTTCGTTGTACAACTCAACCCCCTTTTCAGTTTCACGGGTTTTGATTGTATCGAATAGTTTATCAAATGCCTTGAATATTCTCGCTCTTTCGTCCCCTTTTGGAATTGTTGAAAGGGTTAAAGATTCTCTTTCTTCCCCTTCTGCCAATTCTTTGAAAAAGTTTAAGTTTAAAACTGCACCGTCACCACTACGTGTTAAAAATCTATTCTCAATATTTTGATTTTTCATTTTATCGAAAATATAAGCCGCGAATGCGCGCGCACCCAGTTCTGTATCTTCCGACCAATATTTACCACCACCTTGACCGTCAATTTTTTCTGCATTTTCTAAATATTCACTTTTTTTTGCACCTTTACGGGCAAGTTCTTCAATATCATTTAATCGTCTTATTTCTCCTGTTAGCCAAGAAAATTTGCCACGATTAGTAAGCGTATCACGTTTTGATGGTACTAATTTGAAAAATTTGTTTTCAATTTCGAACAAATCTTCAAACGATAATGTTTTATACTTTTCTTGATTCTCGACTAAATCATCAACTATTTTGTTTAATTCAGCAGAATTTTGAGATTTTGCATAATCCTGTTTAATAGAATCTGCATATCTCTTTATCCTTGCTTTTGTTTGTATAGTAAGCTGTTCTGCTCTTTTCTTTATATCTTCTTCTGTAAACGGAGATTGTTTAATCTGTTTTTGAAGATTTTCTAATGTTTCAAATAATTCCGGTCTTAATTCTCCGCCTTTACTTAAAGATAACGCCCATTCTCTACTGTATTCTTTTTTTGTTGCTTGATTCCCGAAATAATTGTCAAGCGCGTGCCACCATTCGTGAGCAAGAGAACCAGCACCGTGTTCTTTTGTAAGGTTTATTTCTTTATATTCCGGAATATAGTGTGCTGCGCCAACTCTACCGAAGCCGCCCTTTCCCTGCGCGCCATAAGCTAAACCTAATTGACCGTTTAAACTTAATGCTTTAGGCGGTAAATTCAAAAGTTCTGCCAAATCATATAAAGAATCATAAGCAAAGTTGGTAAAATCTTGTCTTTCTTTTGCATTCGCCCAGTTCCCAAAATTTACACCACGAAATCCAAACGCATTTTGAAGTTCTTCTGTGGTCACATTTTTATTGTTTTCTCTGCGTTCAATATGATTGCGCACAAAATTTTCTTTTTTGCTTTCAGCTTTCATTTTTTCAATTTTTTCGTGAACACGTTGAGCCGCAGCAACTGCTTCTTCTTTTGTAGCGTATTTTGCTAAAACTTGTTTATTCTTTTTATTGGCAACTGCATAAACTTTATTCCATTTATCCGGTTCTAATATAATAAATGTCTTTTCCCAAGGCTCTGTTTTAACTTTTCCACCGGTTTCTTTTACTTTTTTAGAATCCTCAATAGCTTTCATTACATCAACAAGTGTTTTGTTATCTAATTGAAGCGCACCAGTAAATTTATTTCCACCAACAACAAGTGCTTTTCTGTTATATTCCGGATAAAGTCTAAATATACTTGAATACCTATTTGCGGCTTTTTTATTCTCTGTATCAGGGAATACAGCGTCAAATAATGATTTGTTGTAATCATACGACCAGCTTCTATATTTTTTAGCTGCTTCCGCGATTAAATCAGTAGTAAATTCATCCGAATGAGATTTAATGTAGTCTTTTACTTTACCCATAACCTCATTTATTGTATCTACATACTGTTTTTGATGATCAATTGAATCATATCCGGCTGCCGGTTTAGCATTTATTTTGTTATAAACATTTTGTATAATTCCGGCTTGAAATTCAGAAAATCCTTCTGATTTTAAATCTTCTATAGACGGTTTTGGGTATACCCGCGCTTTTGTCGTATTCTTAGCACGAACTAAGTCGTTCATTTCCTTCAAATCATCCCAAGTCAAAGAAGTGTCTTGTTTTCTGTTGCCCTTTAAAAATTCTCCAGAATCTTCAAGCTTATTGGTTTCTTTTTTCTTTGCTTCCATCTTCGGTTCAGATTTAACGGGTTCAGAATTTTGTACGCTTTCAAATTCGCTACGAGTTATATAATTATTTTTGTACAGCCATAATGCCTTAGTTTTTTCATCACGCCTGTAATTTTTAGGTATTTTATTTTCATAATTTTTTATTTTATCTTGTACGGTTTCTTCTGTTTTCTCAACTACCGAGTTTTCCTCGGCAGCTTTATCTTTCACAAGAATATTTTTTCTTTCACCATTTAATAAAGATTTTCCGTTAGTGTACCAAGTATAGCCGAGTGGAGCTGTAGAAGCTCCTTCAAGTTTAGAATATCCTTCCGGAATTTCTTCAACATACTCAAATTCTTTTTCTTTACCGGATTTCATTATGTATGAAGACTTTTTAACTTCCTGTTCTTTCGGCATATCAGAAGTATCGAACAACATCTGCTGTCCGTTTTTGAACTGTTCTGTATTGAACATTTGATTCTGTTTACCGCCTTGTGTGGTTGAATATTTTTCTTTATTTTCTTTTGCGGTTACTTCGTCTTGTTGTTTTTGTACCGATTTAGCGGATTCTTCTTCTAATCCTTCAATTGCGACTTGGCTGCCGCTCTCTTGCGACAAATCATTTCTATCCTTACTAGGAGTTGTGCCATCACTTCCGCTCTCGTTTCCGGTGTCATATTCGGATATTTTTCCTCCATTTCTTCCATTATTTTCGTAAATGTTTCTTTCACGTTCATTATTTACAACTCCTTTGTTTCCATTATACAATGATTTATTTACCGTGTCATCTGCTAATTGATAGAGCTCATTAAAATCATTTTGCAAATCTTCTTTTGGAAAATTATTATGAATATTTTCAATTTCTTCACCAGCGACATCATAACCTTTTTCACCAGCTTCTTGAATCTTTTTCCGAGCATTCTGCAACATACTTTCAATTTCAGCGCCCATTTCGTTATATTGACTTACAATTTTACTTACAGGCGCTTCATATTTTCCGTCTAATATTTGTAAAGCTCTTTCAACAATACTACTATTACCTTCGCTAATATCACCAAAATACCCTTCAAACCCTGCAATTGTAGATTGGTCAATAGTATCGGCAGATTGTAACAAAGCTTCTCTGAGTTTTTCTGCTTTTTTCTTGCCAGTCAAAGTTTTAGGATTGCTATTTAAAGTCATTTTAATATAAGACTCTTTTTTACCGCTTGCTTGTGCCAAAATTTCGTAACATTTCTTTCTTAACGCTTTTTGTTCTTCTTGCTCTGCTTTATCAGCAACAATATTTGGAGCAATATTTGAATATTTATTCGGTAAATCTTTATAACTTCCGTCTTCCATAACCTCAACGGTTTTACCATTTTCATATTTATAACGTTTTGGTTTATATTCTTCCTTAACCGCATTGACAATTGGTTCTGTCACCACTTGAGTAGGTGGATTATAGACTACCGGCAAATCTTGTACCGTTTTCTTTTCCATAGTTTTTGGCGCAATAATATTGAGTTCCGAGCCTTCACCCATAGTAAAGCCTGTTCCATTATCAGTAATCTGCTTAGGATTAATGTCTTTGGCATTATAACCGCTGTTTTGTTCCGGCTTATAAACCCGTTTAACTTTTGGTTCATACACGGTTCTCTGTGACATCCCCATCCCTCTTTGAACAGGTTCTGCAACAATTTCTTGTGTATAATTCTTTGGATTAAGTCTATTAATACCTTCTTTTATTCCGGATTTAATATATGGTGCTCCTGCCCTTCCTGCAGCTAAAGCTGTAGTAATTACCGGATTCAATATTGCATTTGTAACCCCAAATAAAGCGGCGTCTTCAAGTGGTTGTGTTATCGGATTGGAGTTTTTATCAATAATACTACTACCTAGACCATAAACACCACCGAATTTAGCACCTTCAATTAAACCGGTTTTAGCTGTATTCCCAAGGATATTTGCTACTTTTGCAAGATTAGAAGCATTTGCCGCCACACCTGCTGTTGTCGCTCCTGCCCCTGCTGCTGCTCCTCCCGCCAGCATAGGTAAGGCACTTAAAGCAAGAAGTAGACCTGTTTTTCCCCATTCTGGGTTTCTCCAATCACGATAATTTTTATCTAATCGCGCGTTTTCCACAGCCAACTTATCTTTTAGTGTTTGCAAGTATACATCTTGCGTCATACCGCCGTTTTTATACTGGTTAAGAAGTTCCTCATAACTCGGAAATTCAACCCCTTCAAATTTCTTTAATAAAGCTTCGTCTTCTTGAGAACCTAAAAAACGATTTTCTAATCCTTTAGGCAATAAAGGTCTTGTAATATTACGTCCGACATTTGTCAAAGGCTGATTAATATACTTGTTTTTCAAGTTATTAACCGCGCCCAAAGCTTTTGTTGCTTTTTCTGTAACACTTACTCCACCGGTTAACAATGGAGTATCGCCATTCATTTGATATTGTGGCTGTATGTTTTGTGTTATATTCCCGATATTACTAATCGCATTATACGCATTTTGCGGTAATTGTTTTATCCCTTCTACTGCAGAATTAATAACCGGATGATTTTCCGCAAATGTTGGCAAACTTTCTCTTACATTTCCATCCGAATCGGTATATCCGGCATTATTTCTAGCCGGCATTGGTACTTGCGGAATGTTATAGATAGAATCAATATTCTTTTTGAAATCCTCCGGAGATATTCCATTTATATCTTGATTTGGATATGTATAATTAGTCTTAACGTTTTGCTTTGGCGTTCTCCAACCTTCTAATCGTTGATTAATTTTAGCTTGTATGTCATCATCACTTAACCCTTGACTGCGATAATGATTAACAGTATCACCAACGCTCTGTTGATTAAATCCGTTTTGTTCAAAAAGTTTTTTGTCTTCTTCATTAATATAAATTGTCATATTTAAAACGCCCAACCTTTATCATTACTGTTGTTTTTTTTGTTCTTGAAAACTCTGTTTTTGAAATCTTCCTCTGTTTGTGGAGTATTGTTCGCCGTAACTATACTATTCCCAGTTGAACCGACTCCCCCGCTTCCTTGACTTCCTACGACTTGATATTCTCCGGTTGCCTTATTCAATTTGTAAACTTTTCCGTCTTTTCCGTTTACTAATTGATATTTTGAAGAACTTCCACCACTTTTGGTCGTTTTAACAGGTTTATTTTTCTGATTTTCTGCTTTTTGTTTATTTGTGTCTGCATTTTGTTGGCGAATCTCATTTAATTGTTTTTGGTTTTCAATCATCTGATTATGATAATTTTGTTGTTCTAAAAGCTTTGCTTTTGCCAAGTCCGCCATAATTTCCTTATATTTTGGCATTATTAACGCATTAAAATCTCTGCTGTCATAATCCCCAAATAATCCGGCATTCGGTACATCAATTCCTTGGTTTTTAAGCGCATTTTCATAAACATTACTCATAGCGCGCCTATTACCAAATTTATACCCCTGTGCCAACGCAAACGGATTTCCCATAGCTGCGGAAATTCCTGTCGCAAGTGCGGCTTGAACAGCCGGATTTTGTGCAACGCGTCCGATTGTTCCAAAAACTTCTCCGATTCGGTTCATTTTGCTTTTATTATCATCACGCTGGAGATTTTCCGGCTTAAATCCGGTATTTCTGTTTTCCTGATACCCGCGTGTAAAATCACCTATTCCGCTTATAAACTTATCCATAAGTCCATTTTTAATATTTTCCTCTGTACTTGCTGTTTGTGCCGGAATATTAAACTTACCGGAGCGAGCTGCTGCAATTTCTTCTTCTGTTTGAGGAATATTAATCGGATTATTTCTTCCACTTCCGGCATTATATTGCTTAATCCAATCATCAATTTCTTTATACCCACTATTTAAACCTTGTGACACGCCATTTATAACATCATCGGAATAACCTTGTTGTCTAAGGCTATTTTGATAATCCTCTAATGGTGTTAATTGTGGTTGCTGAATAGGAGCAGCACCACCGGTAATATTTCCGGCTGTCGAATTAGCAACAATATTATTCAAAACTTCTTGATTATTCTCTGCCGGACTGGGTTCATTTATAAGATTTTGTGATTCTTGTTGCGCATTTTCCATTCCTTGTTTACCTAATGCTTTTGTATTGTTTGACGCATTTTTCCCTGCGGCTCTTGCGACTTTAGCTGCTGCAACAATCGCCCCGACCGGACCGCCTTTTGCAAATCCGTCTAGTACTTTACCGGCACTATCTGTAACAGACGCACCCATTTTCTGCGTATCTTGTGCGTCTTGAGCGGGATTCATATAATCGTTAAACACCTGACCATAAACATTCCCACTATTTCTATCAGAATAACCCTTAAAACCTCCACTTGGTGTTTCTTGGGTTAATTGCGGTTGTGTTCCGGTTTGTTGTGCGATTTTCTTCTGTAATATTTGTTTGTATAAATCAGATAAATTCATTCTTTTATCTCCTATGAACTAAATCCGCGTGATGAACTTTTACTTGTAGTATTGCTTGTAGTATTCGCATTACCTTGGCTTGTATTAAGCGAAAGTGCTTGGTTGCCATTAATAACATTCCAACCTTGAAGAACATAATTCATAAGATTATTTATCGTATTGGCGGTGTTATCTTGACTGGAAGCCAATAAACTTGTCGCATAATCAGAAATAGCGTCATTATTTTGTTTCGCCAGATTATTATATAAATCAGTAGCTTGCGAACTTCTAATCATATTTCTTTGAGCTAAAGGGGATATAATATTATTTTCTAAGTTTTTGCGCGTTTCATCATTCAATGTCCGTCTATATAAATCCATTTTCGCCTGATTTGTAGTGTTATTTAAAGACGGATTTAAGTACTCATTCAATAAGTTATCTATATTGTTATTAACAAAATTGTTTACAGACTGTAACGCTGTCCCATCTTGCCAATTGGTTATTGTACCATTATTATTTGTTGTGCTCGTTATATACGGATTACTTGTTGTTGTGGTGCCGTAAGTTGTATTTTTGTTTGACGAGCTTGACGCTTTACTATTAGAAGATCTTCCGCCCATTTTTACCTCCTATAAATATAAATATTATCTTTTAATTTTTTAAATCCGGAACGTAATAAACATAATATTGCCGGTTTTCTGATTGATTCTGCATAAATATCACCGTTAAACCAAGAAATAACTAAATTTAAACACTCGATGTTTTCTTTATGATGGTGTCTTGTTGCAAAAGCATTAAGAAAAACTTCATTATCTCTTATGAAACAGTAAATACATCCCAAAAGTTTTTCATCATCATAGAATGAATAAAAAAACGTGTCTTTAATTACATTGTCGAACGGTACATCATCACCGATTAATCTTTGATTTTTTTTGTATAAATCCTTGCATTCTTTATAATTAAATTTTTCATCACGCGGGATTCTGACAGTTATCAATTTTATACCTGTTTAACCTTGATTTTACTAAACTCTATATTTCTTATTGCAAAATTTTGACTGGAATTTTCGGTATAAATACTTATTTCAACAACTTTAAAAGTAGCATTGGGAAATTTCCCGATAACATTGGTATTTTTGCTTAACCAGTAATCAGCACCCCAGTAGCCGACACCCCAGCGCATATAATTTTTAAGCTTTGATTTAATTAATTTAATTTTAGACTTTTTGAAAATATTGTAATTCTTGACGTATTTGACATAAAAAGAGTTAGAATAAGGCATTCCAAAAGATACTCTAGGAGGTAAAACCAACACTTTTAATGTGTTCATTGCGCCTAAATTCCAAGCCACGCAATCATAGTGATGGTCTATATATTGACCGTTAAATAAATCAGTAGTGTATTCCTCTAAGACATTTCCGTCTTCTGAACCGGAATACAATTTATTATCAACAACTGCGACTGTATTTATTTTCTGTGATTTTCTTTTAACCCACTCACCTTTAAGATAATCATAAATAAGTATATATGAAGCCGGTTCTTGTGTTTCCACCTTTTCACCATCAACTGTTTCAATGTGTGTATAAGTTGTAGTTATTGGCAATATCCACCAAATTTCATTCCTGCCCTCGGTGAATACTGAAAGTGTTTTAATTTCATTAAGCCTGTCTTCCTCGATATCTTGTAAAATTTCCTGAATATCGACTGCAATATTTTCTCCAAGGGTTTTTTGCCCGCTGATTACTTGTTTGAATGAGAAAACTGATTTTTTAGTATTATCATAAAAATACAAATTTGTATCGTGGAATATAAGAGAATTAATTCCGGCACATCCGGCGGGGGATTCTTCGCTTATCGCAAATACTCCGTCTTGAACACTTAACAAAGCTGAACTGTCACTATAAAATAAAGCAAGTGAATCCAAATAAGGATGTATAGCTGTTAAATCTTTCAGTAGCTCAATATATCCGGCGCTTGTTGTCCATTCTGCGTCAGCGGTTGCAAAATCATATATATTTGATGTTACAGAATACCAAAGAACATTTTTGTTGAAAATAAATAACCTGTTTGCATAAATCGCACACCCTAAGCCGATAACATCCCTATTATCTCTGTCTTTGGGCTTCATATCGACAACTGTATTAGCAAATGAAATATTATCATCAGATGAATATGACGCAGTATTCCCGTTATAATTTACATCTGTTCCGGAAATCACCCAGTCGTTTCCGGTATATTCGTTTCCATTAGCATTATAAAGCTGCGTCGGAGCTGTCGAGCTATCAGCATAAATAATCTTGGTATCATATTTAAACGCGTATAACTGTCTTAATTTCCCCATTTCAACGGTAAACATTTCAACACCGTTGGTAAAGAAAAATAAATCAGACCATCCCTGAATAACATCAACCCCTTGTGCGTTTGTCGTGACTGTTAGACCTTCTTTGATAACCTCTAGCTCTAAAGTGAGCATATTTAAGTTATAAAGAACACCTTCCGTTGTGTTCGTTGCGTACACAAAAAAATGTTTTTGCCCTTTTTGAACACTTTCGAATATTTCAACAATCCGTTTTTCTCCGGCGAGCTCTGAATTAATCGGCAAATTACCTTTCATTGTACGGATTCCGACACCATTATTTATTCCGGTAAAATATAATTCAACATTTTGAATATCTTGTGCCGAAATCATTTCTTCGGTAAAAACAGCATTCTTTTCTCTTATTCCGCCAAAATTACGACATATTAACTGCGTTATTGTGCTCATTATATATCTCTCCAGCCAATATGCTTATCGAAATCCATCTTTTTACAATTCTGTAACAGTCTTTTATAAGCCCGTTCGTACTGGATTTTATACGCTTCCGAGTTTTCATCTGTTTCAGCGGCTATCAAATAATTCCACATACAAAGCGGCATTAATGTAACTCTAAATATTTCCTGATATTTTTCCGGAATGTTTATATAATCTGTTTCATCTTCGAGAGTTTGTTTTTCGTCCCCATCTTCACTCAAAGCAGGATATGTTGTCATATAATCAATCGTAATTGTATATTTATTGTCCGGAATCGGATATAAATATATTTTTTCTTGCTTAAAATAAAAATATTCAGGCTTCCCTATTTTCGGTTCACTAAACCTACAATCCGGATTGTGTTTCAATGGTTCATTGTCACAAAACACACTATAACAAATTTTTCCATTTACATTAGTCTGTATAATATTATTTTCTGTTAAAGAATCAGGAACACCGTAACTTGCTCCGCCGTTTTTAGTAGGAATTGTTTGTGTCCGTTCTCTAAACGGGAATTTATAAGAATGCCACAAATCTGATAATGATTTCTGTATAGAAGTCATTACATTTTGTTCAAATTCGTCTTGGTCTTCTACTTCGCTATCAAACATAGACCAAGCTTGACCCGTAATATCATTGTACAGGTCAAGCAAAGTTAGTCTTTTTTCACCGTCAACTATCGCCATTAAACTTCCTCAACAACTTGTTCTACTTCTTCAATAACTTGTTCATCCGCCATTTGTTGTGTGAATTCCAAACATCTTTCAAGCAATACTGCTTTATTACCACTGGTGCTTAAACCATTTTCTTTACAAAATTCTTTTAGTTCAACAGTTGTATAATCATAGAAGCTTCTGACTGTTTCATCTTCAACAACTTGTTCATAAGTAGTTGTAATTTTTATTGTTTCTTCTTTTTCCAAGTTCAAATCACCATCAACCAATTCATAATTATGACCGTGGTCATCTTTCCAAATTCTTTTTATTTCTGCTTCCGGAAGCGTAAAAATAATTCCGGTCGGTTTGAACTTAATTCTGCACTCTTTCATAAAACCTCCTTAAAAAAGGGGGACAAGCGTCCCCCTGATAAACTACTGATTAGCTTTCGGTAAAATACCAGCGCGTTTTGCAACTGCGTAAATTGTACCTACAAATCCAGTACCAAAGTCGATATAAAGAGAACCGTCAGCTCTTTCAAATCTAGCTTCGTCTAAGATTTGATAAACATTCGGCTGGTCATCTGTAGGTGTAACGTTCAAATCCCCTAGCATAGCGTTAGGATATTTGTCACCGGCTTTGAATGTTATTGTACCAACTGCTGTCGGTTCAACAATAATAAACAAAGAATTGTTTTTATCTGCGAAAGCATTTTCAACTTCAATACCATTTGCAATTGTTACAGCTTGTTTTGTAAACGTTGCTATTTCTATTGATTCTGTTGCTTCTCTTAAAGGAAGCTTAACTGTAATTTTATCTCTTGCCATTTTATTTTTTCCTTTCTTTTACTAAATAAAAGGGTTAGTTTACGCCAACCCTAAAAGCTGTGTGTATATTATAGGAATTAAGAACCTAATGATAATGTTGCGGAAATCTTTGCTGTTCCTAAGAAATCAGCACGAGGAGCACCAACACCATATAAACCATATCCTTTGTAAACTTTATCAAAGTTCTTTTCAGGTACATAGTTCATCATATTGAGGTCTTTTGACATACCACCCGCAAGTGTTTTACCTTTAATACCGAATAACGGATAGTAAACGCCGGTAGAAGGAGAAGCGATATTGTTAGAAACAAGGATGTCCCATCCTGCCAAAGTTCCGATATATCCCTTTTCAATCTTTCTATGACCGGATTCTACGTTACCATAGATTTCGTTTTTACCGAGGAAGAATTGATATTCAGGAGGTACAATTGCAATCATTTGACCGTCAATCCAGTTTGTATGACCCTTTTTATCACCCCTTTTGAATTCTGCTTCCATATATGCAAACAAATCTTTTGCTACTGTAGCGTCAAGAGCGATTGCGTTACCGGAATTATCAACATAATGTCCAGCTCTTGTATAAAGTGCGCCATAAGCTTCATCAACATCTGCTGCTGCTTGTTTAACTGCGTCTGTGCAATATTCTCTGATTAAATCAGCTTGTGCAACTTCGGATTTTGCATTCTTGATATAATCTTCTTCGATTTGTTCAAGTTTAAAGTGAACGCTAAAACCTTTGTCAATCTTAACTTTTGCGAAAGAAGTTGTAACCTTTTCTGGGTCATCCAAATCACCGCCATCGTATTTTGATACTGTTACCATAGCCGGCATTTTTACATCAACTTCATCACCTTTTTTTATAAGTGCTTTAGTTTGGTGTTGTGCTAACTTACCAATAACAAGTTCATCATAAAAATATTTATCGAAGGCTTTTTCTAAGCCTGTTTTTATTAATTGTTCTACTGCCATTTTTTTATCCTTTCTTTACTATGCTGGTGCGCAAGCACTCCGGCATTATATTAATTCTGCTATTCTTGCGGCAGCAGCTTCATCGGATAGGTTAAGCAAGTTTGTCCCTGCTTGATTTCCTCTGCCACCGCCTGTATTTGCTACTCCGGCGATTGCGTCTGTAGCGTTTGAGTTCTCTTTGTTGATTTCGCTTTTAATATTATTTACTTTATTAGCGTATTCAACATATTGATGAAGTAAATCGACAAGAACATCTGTCTTTAAATCACATCCAAAAGCTCTGAAAGCTTCGCCAAATATTTGGTTAAAAGCCGGATTTTCGAATTCTTTTGCGTATTTAGGTACTGTTTCATCGAGATACCCCCGCGCGGAGCTTTCCAATTCTTCATAAAGGGCTTGTTGTTCTTTTGCTTCAAGTTGTCCTTCGAATAATTTCTTTTCTCCTGCAACTTTTTCTATGGTTTCTAAAGAAAACTGGGATTTGATTGTGTCGCGAAGCTCTTTTGTAGGATGTTTTTCTAATTCATTCAACAGATTTTCCATTTCGTCCGGATAATCACACTCATTGATGTATTTTCTGTATTCATCGGCTTCAAATTTTGCCATCTCTTTGTGATTCTCATAGGCTTTAATGGTTTCAAATCCGTTTGAATTAGCTTCCGCAAGCTTTTCGTTTTCAATCTGTTCCCGAAGCTTTTGTGCTTCTTCTTTGATTTTTCTAAGTTCGCCCAATTCGTTAGATTGTTCGCCAAGCTTCTTTTGAAGCTCCTCATAAGATTTGGTTGCGTCCTCCAAGGTTTTAAATTTCCCTTGTGCTTCTGTGTTTTCTTCTGCGTTTTCTGCGGTTTCAGGTTCTTGAATTTGTTCTTCTGAATTGTCGGAAATAGTTTCCGGTTCAGTTTCAACAACTTCGGAAGAATTATCTAAACCCACATTTTCCTGCATTTCTTCCATAAAATCTCCTTAATTTAATTTTTCCTTTGTACTCTTGATTTTTTTATCAAGTTTTTTATCCCAATCGCGAGTATTAGCAAGAAGTCGTGCCATTCCACGGATTTCTTTATCGTCAATATCGCCTTGAGCATAATCAAACATCATATTTAGTAAAATTTCTTTAAACTGCTTACAATCTTTGCTTTGCGCTAATTTTGCTTTTAGCTCTAATTCTGCAAACTTTTCTTTATCTTCAAACCACATAATTTTATTTACCCCTACTCCATAGGTTGAGCTTCCGGAATACTTTGTTCCGGAATTACTTCTTGTTGTTGTGCCGGAGGTTTTTGACCTTGCTGTACTGCTTCATAATCCTGACAAGCTTTTTGTACCGCCGGAAGCTGTAAAAGTTTTTGTTGAATCTCCATTGGAATTGTTGCTTGTGTTTTTATAAACCTTTCAGGATTTTCAACGTCTTTTTGTTCCATATACCAAGTGAATATTTCTTCTGCATTTAGCGGAATAAATTGAGCAAATCGCTCTATTGCGTTTGCAATCATATCAGCTTTGTTGCTTCTTTCTGTTGTCGCTGTTCTATCTGCGTATTTATAACGATATTCGGCTTGTCTTATACTATCATCAATAGTAATCATTTCTTTTTCTGTCCCGTTTTCAACCAAAACTTCTTCAACGCCCTGCTTAAAATCTGCTCTCAATTTTGCAACTTTTTTAACATCATCGACAATAATATATTGATTAATATAGTCAATAAGCATAGAAAGCCTTGTTAATTGACCTTGTGCTTTTGTACTGATTTCTGTAGCTGTTTTTGCACTTCCTTCATCCGCGCCAGCCATATTTGGGAAAATACCGGAAATTTCTGCCATAATATCATTCAGATAAGAAATATCATTCAAGAAAATACCTACAGAGAATTCCATCTGTTTAATTCTCTCCGGACTAATTCCGTCACCATATTCAATAATTTTTCCGGGGTAGAGCCTAATTTCATCATCATCAAAGAACCCCTCCGGCGCGTATATTGGAGGATTTTCTTGCAGCGTTTGCATATCACAAGTACGATTCATTAAATCCTCTTGGAGTTCTGCAAGTGACAAAGTGCAATATAAAGGGCTTATTCCGCGTCCTGTTTCTGGGTCTGTTATTGGCGCACCGAAATTAAACGGGTTAATAATGCTACTATTCTTTTCAAATCTAACCAAATATTTTCCGGCTACAACAACCGCGTGGAAGTTTTTAAGAATAGTGCCGTCATCGAGCGAAATATTTCCCCAATGTTCAAGCACTTCTACAGTTTTACCTCTTACGGTTTCATCTTGATACTCACTTGATTCTCTTGTATCAGTAACAGAAGAACCGCGCACCATTGATTTCAATGATTCCGCGTCTTCTTTTGATATTTTATAGAATTTGTTGTTTATAATATCATTCGGAGTCTTGAAATGCCTGAATATTTTCGGGCAATCATCCCAATTGTCTTTTTGTGAATTATCAAAAACGAAGTTAGCTGGGTCAACCGGATAAACGTAGGGATTATCGTATATAACCTTTTCATCCGTGTAGAAAAACTTACCCTGTTCTAAGGCTTTAACCGCTTTCGGATTCGGTTCTGTTTGCTTCAAATCTTCTGCGCTTACAAGTCTTCTGTATTCTTCTGTTTTCTTTTTCCACGCGTCATAAGTGATTAATTCCCCGTAGCGCAAGAAATAATCAATGACTTTATCCATTGTCTTTTGATATTCCATTTTCTCAAAACAGTTAACAAGTCCGGCTTTTTGCTTATTAGACTCATTTGACGCTTCCATATTTTCACCGGAAACATCAAACATAGAATTTGTGTTAGAATAAGTGTTTTTCCATATAAAAGATTTCAAAGTTTGATAAAACATATATGTTTTACACATTTTTACTTTTGTTTTCCAACTTTCATACTTATTTGTTTTATCGGACTCTTTGACTACATCATTAAAGAAAATTTTCCTTGTTAATCTTTGCGCCATATCAAGGTTTTTTGTCCGTGCTCTGTCATATTCTTTATAATCAGAAACAACAGTCTTACAAATGTAATCTGTTTGGTCTTTTGAAAGCTTTTTTGTTTGCTTATCTACAATGTACTCAAATGTCATTCTTTATATCCTTGTATAATTTCACGAGCGCAACTCTGAAAACATCATTTTCTGAAATTCCGAGTTCCTTTATTAAAAAATCGAGTTTTTTGCTTTGCTCGTCTGTAATTCGTACTAATTTCTTAATTTCCATTTGCTAGTATTACCCACGCTTATTTTGATAAAAATGCTAGCATTTTGCGCTAAATTTTATCTTCATTTAACCCTTCAATAATATGAACTTCCGGTTGAGTATCTGCGCTGTCTTCCGCTCCGATATTCAGACATAAGCGCTGCCCTTTTTGTGCATTCGCGATTGCTTTCATAATAAAGTCCATATTATAGGCATTTGCACTGGTTTTTTTCTTACCTTCTTTTAAATCTCTTAAATAACCTTCAAGAATCAGCTTTGCGACTTCTAAACCTTTTTCATAAAGCTCGTTGTGAATCTCATTTGCAGCTATTTTTCTATTAACCGCCTGTTCTGTAATTTTTTCTTCACTTTTCAAAGAAATTTCTTCACGTTTCTTTTCGCGCAAATCCACCCATTTTTCTTTGCTACTATAATTTTGCATTGTTCGCAAATTTACATTAAACTTCTTCGCACATTCTTCTAAGGTAATATCGTGATGAATATAATATGTTCGTATCGTTTTCCAATTTGTTCTCATTCACTCTATTTACCCCTTTTATAAATCTGTCTTCTGCAACGCTCTAAATGTTCAATAAGAATTCTGCGTTCTTCTGCAACTTTGCTATATTGGTCTTGGACTGTAAACGCAGTCCCTGTAATTTCTTCTCTATCGAATAGCACAAATTCCAACCCTCTTAATAACTATAACCTCAAAAAAAAACTGGGTGGAGGAGAGTTATACTCAGAGAGAAAGTGTAAGAATATTGATCACCCAGTATTCAACAACAACATATGTAACTACGAATCGACTAATAATTCTTTTGTCCCGTTGAAATCAACCGCATACCTTTTTATAATTGATTCCCCGTTTTTTACTACTTCGGTATTTAACCCGTACCGGAATCCCATATTAGATTTGTTTCCGGTTTTAATATTTTGCTCAAATACCCCAACAATATCGGGGCAATATTGCTCATAGAGTTTTAAAGCTTTTTTTCTTTTGGCAATTTCTGTCACCCAGCGTCCGTCAAAAAGTCGCTTGCTGATTTCAACAACAAGCGCGTTACATTTTGGACAAAACCCATACCGCATAATTTTTTCTGCGTATTCTGAACCGGACGATAAAATCGAAATGTCTTTAGCCTTAAAACTGCAACAACAATTCCTGCAACACTCTCCTTTTGAGCATAGTAATATTGTCCTCGACGCTCTTACAGCTACTTCGTTTTACCTACTCACCTAGAACGCCACCAAAACAATTTTAACGGATTTCAAAAACACTTTCATAGTGTTAAGATTTGTTAAAAGTTATCTAAAATACTTGTTCATTAATAAAATCTTGTTGTGCTTCTTCGTTTAATTCTTTGTTGATTCCGTGCATTGCTTTATCATATTCAATAATCTCATCTATTTTATTAGAAATTTCATTCAATAATTCCTTACTATCGCGGTTATTATCATTTGCTAAACTTTTAATATCTTCCAAATCTTCTATATTAACCTTTATAGAAACAGGCTCATAAGGTATATCCGGAGTATTTAATAATCTATTGCACCCAACAAATATAAATATAATCACAACCCAAGCCAATATATCTTTTATTTTATCTTTCATAAGTTAATCAACATTCCTTACTTCTCTGACTTTTTAATTACGGAGGTGATAATATGAAACATACCCTAATTAAAATCTACTATGCTTTATGCCTTACTTATGGCACAAAAAAAGCGGACAGATTGCTAGATGAACTATTAAAACTTATCTTTTAATTCACCGGAAGCAATCATTTCCCTGACAGCCTGTTTGATTTCGTCTTTGAGTCCAACAGGCTCTTTTTTATTGAACATTTCACCTTCTCCGGTAACAAACCAATTGGCATTCACATTATAAATTTTACTCAATTGAGCAACAAGCTCTAACGATACTGCACGCTCATTTCTTTCATAGCCGCCAATAGTTCTGGCGGGTATTTTAATGTTTTCCGCCAATTCATTAACGGATAAACCCAATGACATTCTAACTTTTTTAAGATTTTCTGCGTACATTTCTACACCATTTGTATGAAGTTTTGTAACAATTATTCTCAATTGGGTTGTTTTATTTCTCAATTGTGTAATAATGTGTATAGTGATACTACGTTATGGAGATTTGATGATGAAACAACTTCCACAACTAAGGTTTAGAATTACCGAAGAAGAAGATAACGCACGCAAGTATTTAAATAACTGCGGTTACAACGTTAACACTCTTATTCGTAATTTTATTATGCAATTGTACGAAAAAGAATTAGCCAAGCGAAGCGTAGCCTAGTTACCTTTCTCGTACACAATTCTAAAACAACTGAACATCAAAAGCAAGTCCAAAAGAGGGGCTTATTTATGATGCTTAGTTTTAATGCAAAAAATTCATATAGCGGAGAAGTTTTGAAAACTGTATTTTAACTCCGGAAAAAATAAACAGACTGAGCCGGCAGTAAACGTTTTGGACAGAGGGTGGTGGTGTAGTTGCTGCCTATATGAATTTTTAAATAAGAGCTTCACATAAAAAAGGTTTGGTGAAATCGAAACGGAAGTAAACAAAGAGTTCCCCTTTTTTTGAAAACAGAGTACAAAGTAACCTACCGGATTTATGGAGAAAAAGTTTCAGGCGAAAGATTGCGCAGTTGAGTACCCTCCAATGACGATTGGTACAAGTATCTCGGAAGCTCTTATTTAAGAGTTTACAAAACGCGGTTATCCGCAGAAAAGGACGGCAAATATGGCAGAATACGAAGTACAAATTGATGTAACAATGAGCGGCAGCATTTTTATTGATGCCGAATCAGAAAAAGAAGCAAGAGAAAAAGCAAAAGCAAAGTTTACTAATGTTACACATTCAGACCTAAGTAGTTTTCATTGCATACACAAAGAAATTATTGATGTTTGGAAAGCAGAATAACTAGAAAGAAGGGCAAAATATGAGTTTAAATTGGGACATTTCAAAAGTTAAAGACTGGAAAACAAAAAAGAAAAGCAAGCGAAACAGAGCTGTACTAGAAGCTCTTATTTGGGCAACGATGGGTATTGGTATTAGAAAGATTACAAAAAAGAATCTTATCAAATTCTATGCGCGGCTTGTAGCTTGGGAACATATCCGCGGAGCGTTCTTATACACAAAAAGCGGTAAACCAGCCTATATCACATTCGATGAACTTCAAACTTGGATTGGTTTAGAAACAAACGCCAATGAATTTTCAGCAGCAAAGCTAGAAAACTACTTAATGTATGGCGCATAGGAGGTGCTTATGACAAACAATTACTACATCAAAAATAAAGTTTACAACAGGCAACTTAATGACGAGCTTTGGGACAGGCTTTCCAGAAAAGAAGAATTAACCAAAGAAGAACACGACTATATGACCTATTGCTATCACTACGAAGAATGGCAAGCAGGACTTTTGTAGGAGGTGCTTATGAACGGCGAATACATAATAGATAGTTATTTAGATTGGTATTTTAGAGAAGAAGAAAGCGAGGAAGAAAATGGGACTGATGAAGAGAATATTTGAAAAGCTAAGACAAAGACGACTTGAAAGATACAAAAGGATGCATTCCGAAATAATCTGTGCAATAGCGCATCAGGTTTATAAAGAACAGACAGAAGCCGGAGTTAATCTTCCGGCTTTTCAAGTAATTAACCAACGTTATAACAGTTTGGGAATTACAACCCCAAAAGACTTAATGAAAGCTTACACGCAATTCTATTTAGATGGAAAAGTAAGCGGTATTGAATTATAAAAGAAAGGCGGCAAATATGGCAACACAAGTAGTATTTTCAAACAATGTAACCGAGAACAGACACGAATTCATCGGAGCGTCAGAAATCGGTATTATTATGGGGGTTGGTTTGTTTAAAACTCCATTCCAGTTATGGTGTGAAAAAACACAAAAAATCAAGCCGGATGAAAATATTTCACCGGAACAAGAAGAACGTATGTTAATGGGTGTAATGTTAGAAGATGTCATAGCACAAAGATATGCAAAAAAACACGATGTAGCTGTTAGACGCGCGCCAAAAGTTTATATTCATCCGAAATACTCGTTTCTAAGAGGACACGCAGACAGAATTATAACAGGTTCTGAAAAAGGGCTTGAATGTAAAAACACATCCGAATACAATTCCGATAAATGGAATGGTGATGATATTCCGGAACAATACATATTACAATGTCAATGGCTTATGGGTTTATCCGGCAGAAAAGAATGGGATATAGCTGTTCTTATCGGTGGGAATAAATACAAAGATAAAACGATTAAGTTTGATAAAGACTTATTTGAACATATGGTTGAAGTAGCTGTTGAATTTTGGAATAACAATGTATTAAAAGATGTTCCACCGGCTTTAACCGAAGCTGATAATGAAACAATTAAGAATCTTTATCCTTCAAATAATGAAGAATTACTTGACTTATCCGGTATTGATAAAGCTCTACTGGATTCTTTTGAAGAAGCTGTTGCACAACGCCAAGAATTAAAAATGCACCAAAAACAAATTAATGATGAAATTGCAGAACTTGAAGCAAAAATAAAAGATGTTATTAAAGAAAACGCTGGTGTTTTAACTCCAAATTATAAAGTAACTTGGCGCTTGCAAAAAGGGCAAGTAACTTATGATAAAGAACAAATGATAATCGACGGAGTATATGACAAATACGCAACACAGGGCTCTTTTAGATGTCTAAGAATTTCAGTAAGAAAGGACGGGTAATATGGTAGCTAACGCAATAATTCCACAGAACTCGACAATCGTAGAGGTTGAACCGAGTTATGTAAAAAAACAGGTAGAAAAAATAAGAACATTACAAAAAACTATCAAAAGTGTTCTAAAAGATAAAGTTGATTATGGTAAAATTCAAGGGTGTGGAGATAAACCAACTTTATTCAAATCCGGAGCTGAAAAAGTTTGTATAACATTTTCGCTTCAAGATTCTTATGAAATAATTGAAAGCAAAGAAGATTATAGTGGTAATGGGTTTTTTGCTTATACAGTCAAATGTTATTTGTTTTCAAATGGTGTAAAAATTACAGAGGGTTTGGGTTGCTGTAACTCAAAAGAAAGCAAATTCAGATATAAATGGGTAACAGAAAAGAATCTTCCAATCGGTATTGATGTTTCACAACTGGAAAAACGTAAGAAAAAAGGACAATACGGTGAATATGTTGAATATCGAGTTGAAGATGACGCGTGTTCCAAGTCAAACACTATAATCAAAATGGCTAAAAAACGCGCTAAAATTGACGCTGTATTAGGTGTAGCAAATTTATCTGAATTATTTACACAAGACTTTGACGATATTGAAGAACTCAAAGAAACGACTACCGACAAGGTTGAGGAAATAAAAGAACAAATTAAAAACACCGAGCAGATTCAAACAGAAACAAAATTAATATGTTCTGATTGCGGTAAAGAAATCCCTAAAAATGCTTATGACTATAGCACTAGCAAATATGGAATGCCGCTTTGTTTTAATTGCCAAAATAAACATAAAAATTAGTGTGGGGAATACTCCACACTTTTTATAAGGAGAGGTTTTATGCAAGAAATAACAGAAATTTATCAAGACATTGAAGGCTATGAAGGACTTTATCAAATATCTAATAAAGGAAATGTTAAAAGTTCTATAAGTTCTAAAATCTTATCACCTCTTTTTGCTAATGGATATTTGCAAGTGCGTCTATATAAAAATTATAAAAATATTAGACAAAAAATTCACAGACTTGTAGCAAAAGCTTTTATTCCTAATCCTGAAAACAAGCCACAAGTGAATCACAAAAACGGAATAAAAACAGATAACCGCGTTGAAAACCTTGAATGGGTGACTGCGAGTGAAAACACGCAACACGCACATAAAAGTGGATTATGTACTATTACTGATAAACATAGACAAGCACGCAGACAAAATGCAATAAAAAACGCAGGAAAAAGAAGGAAACTAACTTTTAATCAAATAGAAGATATTAAATATTTTCGTAGTGTTTTAGGTTGGGGAAGTCCCAAATTATCAAAATTTATGGGCATAAAAAAACATTTAATTGATAATATAATTTATTATACAAAAGATTAAGCCCGTATTTGCCGTCGGGTTAGGTGGCGGAGCTCCGTCCGTCACCTTTTTTATTATTGCCTAATTATGGCGCGGCGTTAAACCTTCCATACGGCGATTTTTTATTATTATATGCCGTGAGCAAAGAAATAATATGACAGCCGGAAAGACGGCTTTTATCGCAGGATGAAGTAAGGGTAGCTTGTGTGAATCCTGTTCACAATGTGGGGGTTCGAGTCCTCCTCCTGCTATTTATTAAGAGAGTAACACAAGGAAGGAGAATTTTATGACAACTGTAGGAAGTGGATGGACTGGCGTCAGTCAAAACGGGAAAACACAAATTAGTATTCAGATTGATGAAACTTTTAAGGAAATGTTTCCGCAGCTAAAAAACATAAGGTTTGGCTTATCACAAATACTTCAATCTGAACGTACAAGCGAAAAGTCGCCGCATTGGAAATTTTATGCTTATGTACCGCAACAAGACAGTAAAAAGATAGAAAAAGCAAACAAAGCTATTGCGGAAGAAGCTCAAGCAAACGCAGAAATTTATGACGAGTACGCTTATGAGCAGACATCGCAGCTATAATATAACAATCAACCGCTGGACAGATACGGCAATAGACTGTTATAACCGTGGCTGTGTATGTGAAGGTTGTAGGATATATGAAGAATATTTCCGAGGTACGAAACAAAAATGTCAAATGAAACGCGCCGTTCTTGAATCGGTGCGTTTATTTGGCGCACCAAAAAGAGAAGATTAATGGAATATAAAATTAAACATATACAAAATGGTAATACATTAGAAAGCTTTTATACTTACTATTGTGAAGAATGTGGGTGTGAATTGCCGGAGAATATTCCGCAGTATGTTGAGAACGAGGACAAAGAAACCGAAATACATTATTGTGGTGATTGTGCTTTTATAAAAAGTTTAATTAATACAAAAACTTTTATGAAAGATTTCTTATATTTTCTTCCAAGCGACATATATACACCAATAATTCAAAACGGAAAAGTGGAAATAGTAACAATCGCATATCTTAATGCAGTCAAAAAAGACAAAATAAGAAACACAACAGAATATAAAAAGTGGCGCAAAGCTATTTATGAACGCGACAATTACACTTGTCAAATATGCGGACAAAAGGGTGGAAAATTAAATGCACACCACATAAAGCCATTTGCTAAATTTAAAAATTTAAGAACCGAATTAAACAATGGCATTACACTCTGCGAAAACTGCCATAAATTATTACACAGAAAAGAGGGAATAAATGCAAGGTTGGATTAGACTTAATCGGTCATTATTAGATAATTCAATATTCAATAGTGAACCTTATACGCGCGGACAAGCTTGGATAACATTATTAATGTTAACAAATCACAAAGAAGGATATATAACCGTAAAAAACGGTGATATGTTGAAAATCGAACGTGGCGAATGCGGATATTCAGAATTAGCGCTTGCTGACATATTTAAGTGGAGTAGAGGTAAAGTAAAACGATTTTTGAATTTATTAGAAAACGAAAAAATGATACAGCAAAAAAGCAGGGCAAACCGCAATATTATCAAGGTTCTTAATTACGAAATTTATCAAAATGATACACTAAACGATACACTAAATGATACACTAAACGGACACTTAACGGTACAGCAAACGGACATAAACAACAATGATAACAATGATAAGAATGATAACACACACACTAATAAATGTGTGTGTGTAAATTTATCAGAAGAAGAAAAAAAAGTGCTCGTTCGTTACGCAAAAAAATCAAACGCAAGGAATATTGAAGCCTACGTTAATTCTTTGATAAGAAACGGCGGATATAAAGAAATCCTTGAAACAGAGAAAGCCCGCCGGCAAAAAAATGAACAAAAAGAACAAGAACAAAGAAAACAAACGGAGGTAATAACAATACCACCGGAGGAAGAATCCAAAATTATAGAGATACAAAAACAGTTGAGAGAAAGGTTACAAAGGAGATAGTAATGCCAAATGAGAGAGAAATAAACAATTTTCTTGCCAAGCGTACAAAGGCAAGCATAGTTTTAGAGCTACTTATGAACCGAGAATATGTGACGTGTTCAGACATAATAAACATCTACCGGATGTATGACAAGAATTGTAATGTACCATTTACAACTTGTCCTCATAAATTAATCGAGAATATCCGGAAACGGTTCGGATATGATTTTGTGCAAGACCGAGAAATTAAATTTTTCAGAACTTTTTATAACGGGGATGGCGCAACATATAGGGTAAGTGATACTTACAAACAATACTTTTTGAAGAAAATGGAGGTTTAAAATGCAACCAACAATGAACGATGATATTAAAAACTATCCAAAGTTTATGGTCTATAAAAAACAGATGTATAAAGCGGATTGGATAACTTCGGTTGAGAGTTATAACCATAATGTTTACCAGCTCAACCATTTTATAAGAAAATCAGTCCGGAAAAATTCTCCGGAGTTTTATAAAAAGGTTGAACCGCTTCAAAAACTAATATTAATGCCGGCACAAATGAATTACGACCTTGAAACAATGGGTGAAGCCGGATTTTTTAATAAATGGGGAATGAACAAAAACGACTTAGTATTCAGTAGATTGAAATGGCGCGAGGGGTATTATGACGAATAAAATTGATTTGTACACAAAATTAATCCTGAAATACGGGAAAGAAGCACAAATTATTGTAGCAATAGAGGAGCTTGCAGAACTCCAAAAAGAACTCACAAAATGGCTACGGGGTAAGGGTGATATAAGCCATATTGCGGAAGAAATAACAGATGTACGAATTATGACAGAACAGCTTGAATTTATTTTTGCCTGTAAAAACGAAGTTATTGACACGCATTTCAAAAAACTTGAACGAATAGAAAAATTGGTTGAGCTGGAAGAATTTGCCGAATCTTTAGACAGGAAGGATGTAACACTATGACAAGAGAAATGAATAAGCCGGATTGGGATTTACTTTCATATTGCCCTACATATAAACGAATGATGAGTTTATGGCATTGTGAAAATATTTGTAAAAAGTGTTTTGGAAAACCCCAAGAACCAGTTTTGGACGAATGGATAAAACCATTCTTTGATAACTGTTGCAGAATGGAGAAGATTAAAAGATGAAAGCCAAAATAGGATTAATAACCGATAGTATTAATTTCCCCTCTTTGCCTTGTATGAAAATATCTGCATATCATAAAGCGTTAGGCGATTCAGTCGAATTTGTAACAAATTTTTTTGAAAAATATGATAAGGTTTATATTTCAAAAGTTTTTAATTTACCACATATTGCAGACATCAATTATATACCGCAAGCAGATGAGGTTTTATATGGTGGTAGCGGTTATGCCATAGAAATTATAAACGGCAAAGAGATTTTTCATAAAGAATTAGACAAAGTGTTACCCAAAGAAATTGAAATGCAATATCCTGATTA
>Ga0310690_10001500_pt1 | contig 41289 bp, 36 predicted proteins | sample AusTroGonzalo_MG_2_FD_207661 | JGI IMG/M metagenome (GOLD analysis project Ga0310690, IMG submission 207661) | Bovine rumen microbial communities from tropical cattle in Woodstock, Queensland, Australia - Gonzalo_04 (v2) (version 2) | ecosystem: Host-associated > Mammals > Digestive system >... | reverse complement strand
ACAAAATAATTTAGAAAAAGATGATCATTGAGCATTAATGCTTTGTATCATCTTTTAATTTAATACGCTTTTATAATCAACGTTTTTTCTAACTCATCTAATCTATCAAATAAATTATTTAAAAATGTCATTAAATAAATATGGGGTTTCGTTATTAAACTACTAAATTTAAAATCAATTCCTTTGCTTGTAAGTGATAATTTTATCATTGTAACCTCATCAATTAAAATGGGTATGAAAGCTAAAGATATTGCAATAATTAAAGTTAAACTATCTATATCTATTTTAAATACTTTCAGAGGATAAAATAAATACTGAAAAGCTATTCTTATTTTTGTAGGATTAAAATAAATACCCATAATATATGTGTAATCAATAGCAAGAAATAATCGTATTCCTACTTTTAATGACGAATTAATATCACTAAATAACACATTACACAATACTATAAATATGACAAATTTTATATTATTTTTAATTACTATAATATGGTTCTTTAATGGTACCTTAAGAATTAAAGAAATGATAAAGTTGAATATAAATATGAAAATCAGTATATATATATTATTTATTAAAAATATTGACATGCTATATATAAAGAAAAATATTAGTATTAAAAAGTTAATCAACATTTATCAAATCTTTCAAGTATATATTTTTCATTAATTTTATCAATATCCTTAATATTTAATGAGCTGGCTAATTTTAATATAAATGGTATATTTAATTTATGTCTTGTTAAAATGTCGTTGTTTTTTATTATATCAGAAAGTGAGTATTTATAAACTTTATGATTATCGACAATAACAATATCATCAGCATGTATTAACTCACTCATATCATTTGTAATATAAATAATTCCCATATCTTTTTTTAGGAATTTAAGTAAATTATATATATCATTTTTTCCGTTTATATCAATCATCGATGTTGCTTCATCAAAAATGAGATAATCTGGGCTATATGATAATTGTGAAGCTATTGCCACTCGTTGTTTCTGACCACCAGATAGTTTATATGGATTTGCATCTATATAATCAATCATATTTACTTTTTCAAGACTATTTCTAATTAATGTAGGAATTTCTTCCTTAGGACATTTCATATTTTCTAGCGTAAATTTTATATCATCATATACTTTAGAAAATAAAATTTGATTACTAGGATTTTGGAAAACCATTCCAACTTTTTTTCTAATTAGTTTATTATCTATTTTTTTAGTAAGTTCAATATCATCTAAATAAACTTTCCCAGATTTTGAGAATAATAAACCACTTATAATATTAGCCAAAGTAGATTTTCCACTTCCATTTATACCTATTATAAATGTTACTTTATTTCTATCTATATTTAGATTTATATTATCTAAAATAACTTTATCATATTTAAAAGTTACATTTTCTAATTTAATCATTTATTAATTTTTGTAGCCTTTCTTCCATTATTTTACACAATGTACTAATAGTTACTACTTTTATAGGAGCCATAATTAGCTGTTTTAGTATTCTAATAGGTATTACTATTTTACTAGCACTTTTATTTATCATAATAATCCATATAGTATTTAATACACCATTATATATACCTGTAACTATTATTGTACTAACAATAAGTCTAATAATAAAATTTTTATTCATTTTAAAGTCTTTTCTATATAGAATTAATCCATAGGTTAAACCTGTTAAAAAAGCAGTAATAGTAAAACCAAAGAAATAACTTCCAGTCGGAAATAACAATGCTCCGATAATATCACTTATAGTAGCAATAAAAGTGCTATATTTTGGACCTAAAATAATAGCTCCCAACATAATAGGTACAAAAGAAAAACCAATAGTAATAATGTTTGTTCTAATAGATAGAATTCTTCCTAGTACAACACATGATGCAATAAAAAGCGCACATAATAATATTCTTCTTGCCTTGTTCATAAAAAAATCCTTTCTTTTCCGCATGAAAAAACAGGATTAATATCTTTATTTTTTCATTAGCGGAATGCGAAAATAAATAAGCGAATCAAAGTTCTTGCCTTATAAGCAACTTCCCGTCTTATAAGTCTTAACTATTTATTTTCTACTCTAATTATTAATTGTATTTAAGAAAAGAAGGATTTTTAATAAAACTTAAGTCGATTGAATATTAGACAAATACATTTTCTCATATCAATCACCTTCCACATATATTATACACAAAAAGTTTTAAAAGTAAATATTATTAAAGAAGAACTTTCATTAGAAGAATCAATAAGAAAGAAAAATATTTAGATTTTGCTAGAGAATTATATCAACATAGTACTTTAGAAAAAAGATTTTAATATGCTAAAAAATATAAACAAACGAAATGAATTCGAAATAGAAAAAGAAGATTTTGTGGGTTAATGCTTAAAATCTTCTTTTAAAATTTCGTTAATTTTTTAACAGGGCCTTCTTGTTTATGTGGTGCAAAAGCATTCATTTTTCTATGCCATTCAATAGCATACTTTAAATTATTATCGCCCATTTTATCTAAAACATCCCAATACTCTCTAGGTAAGACGCTTTCAAAAAAACATGTAAATGCTCTATGTCCAGATTTTCTTTTTTGAGCTATTCTTCTTTTTAATTCTTTAGGATCTGTAACCTCAACACCATTTTTATAATATGTCCAATCCTCTGGTTTAATTTCTTCCCAACCGAACAATTCACAATTATCCTTAGCAAATCTACCTGTAAAGAAAGTTTTTCTTATTCTCATTATGTCTTCAAAGCTTAAATCTTTACTATACCCAAAATATTCAAGTAATGCTGCTAAATTACAGGCGTCTTGTATTACTATACTTTCTTGTCCAAGACCTAAACAAGTTTCATCATCTGTAATATTCAGTATAGGATAACTAGGACTTCTATATAATAAGTCATTTGATAATTTTTCTTCATTTGGAACAAATAGCATACTTCTATAAGTAAACCAACTTCCTACAGCTAATTGTCCTGGTTTGGTACGAAGAAAATCATGATCTCCTTCCCAACGATAAATTTCACCACTTCTTACAACTTCACCAACATAAATATTATCTCTATTTACTTTATAATTTCTATTTTCCATAAATGACCCCCTTAAATTTGTGGTTATAATAGCACAAAACCATTATAAAGTCAATAAACTCACTGATTTTATTTTAAACTCGTTATAGTTTTTTTAAAATATAGTCATCGGTTTTATTTCGTAAAAGAAAGTTTATTTTTTATGATCTTTTATTAATTTTCAAACTTAATATTTTGTTTCTTTGTTCTTCGCTCATAGTAGGCGCATCTAATTCTCCTAATTTTCTATATGCCAATGATAGCTCATAATAGCATGGACAAGTCATATCATCACCTAAAACGATATCTATAAAGTCAGTGTAATGATCTGCATTCCATATATCTTTAGATGCAGTTATTTTTACACAATCTTCTGCTTGATCAAATGTTAATTTGTTATTACCTTGATGAAATCTATCTATTGTAGTTAGCTCTCTATAGATTATGCTTGATGCATAATAAAATGCATTATATAATCCATTTTCACCATCATTTTCCTTATTAAATGTAAATGCAACATCAGTAAAGTCTTCATCCGGGTCATCAATTCCATCTATACTAAATGCCCTAAAGTTAAAAACTGGAAATCCACAACCATCGATTTTGTAGAACTTAAAAAAGCTTGTTATTTGTTCACCCTCTTTATGTACAACAAAATATCCTGGTCCTAAATAAGTTTCATCATATAATAAATAATTCTTCTCCATACAAAAACCTTCCCAACATGCATTTATTATATCAGTGATTAGTTATTTGTCAACTTCTACCGTTAGAGTTTTGAATGGGCTTTCCTATCGTCCTATTTCAAAACAATTTATGAACGAATTAGAATTTGCGAGTTATTATTTATATAAATTTATAATTAATGTCCCCTTTCTAGAAAATAGAATACTATTTAGGTTTAATTCCCTTAAGTCTTTCACTTCTGTTCAAAATCAATTGGTTTCTCTTCTATACTCATTCATTTTCATCGCGACTTTTCGTATCCATTATTGTAAATATCATTGACAAATATAACAAAATACATTATACTATTAAATCAATTAAGGAGTGATTTTGGATGTTACAAAATGCTTTAAACTATAGGCAAAATTTATGTAGTGCAAGAATCTTTTTAAATATGTTTGGTTTAGTTTTGGATGATGTTTCAGAAATAGATGAAAATACAAGAATCAATATTTATTTAAAAGATACAGATCTTGCTGTTGGAAAAGTAGTTTTTTCTGGTGATAAAGTAGTTATGAAAGCATCATTTAATAATGATTCTTTGGAAGCAGATTATAAAATGGCTACAACTGATGGTTTTATTGATGAAGAAGATGCTGGGGCAGTTTTTATTGATTGGGGAACCAATATAGGTTTTAAAATGAAAAATGATAGTGGAGAATTCTTTGGGGAAGTATTGCTTGAAAGTGTTATGGACAGTGTCTTTGGATTGAATTGTTGTTGTCACACATGGCTAAGAGGAAAATTCGCTGGAAAAGAAATTTCTTTAAAGTTTCAAAGAGATGGAGCAGCTTTTCAGGCAGATATTTGGGATGATTTAAATGATGAACATTTCTTAATCGAACCTTTTAATGAATTTAATGGCTATCTAAGACATACTATAAATGAAGGAAAATATCAAAAACCAGAAAAGAGTTGGAGTTCATATGAACATCAAAAATATATGACAATAGCTAGTGGTTGGGATCCTGATAAGCGCACTACCTTACATTCGTTTTTTAAAGAAAAAAGATATGATAAAGCAATAGAAGAAAAAAGTGAAATTATACCTGTAGAGATGATTAACGGAAAACCATCACTACAACAAAAAGGATACTTAATGCAAGCTATAGATAATACTTTTGTTAGCGGTATAAATAACATAAGAAATGTTTTGGCATTCGGAAATACTTCTTTTATAAATGGTTGTATAAATGCTTGCTTTGATTCATGGTCACAAGAAGATTTAAAAGCTATCTTTGGTATAGAAAGAGCAAAAGACTTTTATCAAGATGGAAGTCCGAATTTGATAACAGCATATTTTAATCCTGGAACAGAAAATCCTTTTCACTTAGGAGAAAACCAACTTAAATTACTAACTAAAAATTAATTATAACTTATATCAAATTTCTAAAAATAGTATTATTTTTATACAAAAAACAACTTATAAGTGTATGCTTATAAGTTGCTTTATTTTAAAATTATTGATTTAACACTGGTTCATAAACGGTTCCAACAAACCAAACTTCACTTGTATTTTTATCTCTAATTAGGAATAAATATGGATTATCAAATGTTAAGTCAATTGTTTCTACTGGTACATCGTATTTGTATTCAAATCCACAACTAGTGGCTCCTGCTCCTCCTTCTTGAGTAACAGCAGCAGCTTTGATTCCTTCATTAGAAAATTCTATCGTTGCTTTATGAGAAGCATCATTAATGAATTGTTTTTGTCCTTCTGCTAGCATACCAGACAAATTGGCTTTTGTAATATCAAAGACATCTGTAATTCCTATTTTTTTTAAGTCATTTATAAAATCCAATTTATAATCAAATTTAAATAATGGAATATACCCAGTAACTTTAGTAACTACTCCTTCTTTAAAGTTTTCTAATTTTATTTCTTTTAAGCTATTCATAATTTTATTTAATTTTTCAGGATTTGTATCTTTGACATAACTAGCAAGATCCATATTTTTTGGCATGATAGAAACATACTGTAAAGTGGTTCCATCATATTCTTTTAAATCCTTAGCAAATACTTTTACTTCTTCATCATCATATAAATAGAAATCTGTAGAAGTATCTACTCGTTTATAGTTAGAATCTAACTCTTGTATATATCTATCAAGATCAAAATCTTTAGAGCAATCATCATCAGGATTTTGTTTCATATGTTCTTCATAAGCAGCTGTTACTTCTTTTCTAATATTTTCTTCCCCCAACGTTTTTACAATATCATAATTATTGATACTAGCACCAATTTCTACAGCTTTAATGTTTTCTTTTCCATTAAATGTAATTGAACTATATCTTTCTCCTTCAATAGGGAAAATATTTTCACTATAATTTTCATGATTATAATTTACATGATAATTTATACAATTAATTTTTCTAGAGGTTGCGCATTGAATTAAATTATTCCATTCCATATCAATTCCTAAGGCATTAACAAGAATGAAATTCTCTTCTCTTACTGTATCATCATCCAATAAATTATTAATTAAATTAAATGTCTTATTGCCTATCCATGAATTTATTGTATTGGCATTTTCAAATGGGTCATAGATAATTTCTGCATTATATTTATCACTTAAAATATTTGTGTAACTATCTTTAATATTTTCTTTATAAGAATTTCTAATAAACATTGCATTCGCAAATGACATATGTTCATTATTGGTATATTTTTTTGCTTGGTAATCTCCAATTACTGCATCGATTTGTTTTTTAGTAGTTCCTTTTGATCCTTCCCCTAACATTTCTAACGCATATTTTATTGATAACGGACTATATATTAGATTTTTTGATGAGTTTTCTAATTGAAGAAAGTACAAATCAAATTTTTCTAATGTATTACCCGACATTCTATATTCTGATTTTACCTCTTTAGCATTGTTCGTAATTGTATTATTTTTTGTTTGATTTTGCCAAAGGAATAAACTTCCGCCTATAAGCCCTAGTAAAACTACCACCATTGCGATACTAAGTATTATTTTATTGTCTGATTTTTTTGGCTTTTTCTCATTTGATTCTTCTTCTACAACTGTGGTATTTTCTTCTGCTTTTTCCATAATTAGTGTTTCTTCTTTTTTCTCATTATTTTCCATTCTATTTCTCCTTTTATCATCTATTTATTCTGTATAAAATTATACCCCCCCCCAAGTTTGTCAATATAAATATAACATTCTTTTCTATTTTTCGCTATATTCCTGATTTTAAAGATTGTCAATTTTGTAAAGTTTCTTTAAATAAATATAATTCCCTATAGAGCAGATTAAGGAACCAAGGAGGCCATTAAAGAAAGCAAGCATAGTATCATTTAATCCTATATCTATATATCCTCCATACTTTTTCATCCAATCTTTTTGCATATCAGAATTCATTGTGGAATGAACTGTAAATTCAACACATTCCCATCAGGGGTAATGGCATACCATTCTAATGCCTCTCCTATAATTTGTGTCCTAAACACTACAACATATATATTTAATTCCAACGCAATGAATTCTCTTAATTATAGTGTTTCTATATTGTCGACTTCATATAAGAAAGCACTAAATATCCATACATCTCTTCCATTTAAAATTAGTTTGACAGAATTGGTTTTTACATCTACTTGTTTAACTTCATAAATATTTTTATTAATTACATAACTTGCTCCTCCATGTACAATATCATCTTGCCCAATACTAGATCCATATTGATCTACTTCTGTAAAATCATTTATTGGTATCCAGTGATAATCTTTAGCTCTTTCATTATAGTATATATTAAAAGATACTCCAGTTAATTTGGTATTTCCAAATAAATTTGTTCCTCTTTTAATAATGTCTACTTTAAATACACCATCAAATTTTACTTTTGAACCAATATGGAGAATTTGATCAACAGCCTCATATCCTGGCAGGTCAATTACTGGTACATCTCCTGTTGTTTTCCAATTTCCACCCATTCCATAAACAATATTTGTATAATCCACAAAATAGCAATCATCTAAATCATACTCATTATTAAACATATAATTTCCATACTTATTCTTAAACCAAGAGGTGTCTTTAGATTGACTAATTTGGATATGACAATGGACCCCAGTTGCATCCCCTTTATTTCCCATATTTCCTAGTTGATTACCTTGTTCTACAATTTGTCCCACTTTTGCATCCATAGTATTGTCATGTGCTGTCATATATGTTGCATAGTCAATTCTACCATTAGAAAATCTAACTTTTTCTACTGACTGCCACATTACTTGACCAGATTCAGGATAGGTTTTTATACATTTTGATTTACAAGGAGCATAATAAGGATATCTAATCCCTGCCACTCTTCCTCTTACATCATTTGCCATAATGCCACGATGAGAATAAGCTCCATTTGATCCTTGTGATATATACATATCTGTGAAAGGACATAGAAAGTCTTCTATTCCTCCTCTTTTACTTTTTTGTCCTTTATACATGTTATTCTCCTTTCTCTATCATATTTTATGTTATAAAAAAACTAGGAGTAACAATTGTTACCCTAGTTATCAAGAATTTACTTAAATAAATTTTTAAATATTTTATTTAATCCCTTATTAATTACTTTATCCACTGCTTTATTCGTTATTTTTTTCGTTAATTTTGTCATAGGATCGTTCTTTTTCTGTTTTTCAGATTCTTTTTTTAGCTTTAGTTGTTCTTTTTCCTTTTCTTTCGCTAATTTTTGTTCTTCTTTCTTATTCTTTTCAGCTTCTTCTATTGCGAGTTGTTCTTCATACTTCTTAGTAACTATTTCGTGAGCAGATTCTTTATCAATTACTTCATCATATTTTCCAACTAGTGGACTATTATTGATGATTTTGTTACGAGTCATATCATCAATCGCACCCATTTTACTTTGTGGAGGTAATACTTTTACTTTTTCCACTACCGCTGGTTCTCCCTCTTCATTTTGAAAACTTATTAAAGCTTCCCCTGTTGATAATTCTAAAATCGCTTTTTCTGTATCAAATTCTGGATTTACTCTAAAAGACTCTGCTGCAGCTTTAACAACTTTTTGTTCTGCAGGAGTATATGCCCGTAAGGTATGTTGGACTCTATTTCCTAATTGGCCTAAGATATCATTTGGAATATCTGTTGGCGCTTGAGATACAAAGAATAAACCAATTCCTTTGGATCTAATTAATTTTACTACTTGTGTGATTTGTTTTAGTCTATAGATTGGCATCTGGTCAAATAATAGATGTGCCTCATCAAAGAAGAAAACAATTTTTGGTTTTTCTAAATCTCCTACTTCTGGCAAGGTATTAAATAATTCCGTTAAAAGCCATAACATAAAAGAAGCATAAAGATCTGGACTTCTAAATAATTCTACTGCATGCAAGATATTGATAATTCCTTTTCCATTATCATCTGTATTTATAAAATCTTTTATGTCTAAAGATGGTTCTCCAAAAAATTTATCCGCTCCTTGGTTTTCCAAAGTAAGTAAGCTCCTTTGAATTACTCCAATACTTTGCGTCGTGACATTTCCATACTTAGTGATATAATCTTTTTTATTATCTCCTATGTACTGAAGAACACTTTTTAAATCTTTTAAGTCTGTTAATTCTAAATTTTCATCTTTAGCAATTTTAAATACAATATTTAAAATTCCTTCTTGTGCTTCATTTAAACCTAACATAATGGATAAAATATTAGGCCCAACAGTTGATATTTTTGTTCGAATTGGGTGACCATTTATTCCATATAAGTCCCAAAATCTTACAGGATATTCTTTATATTCAAAATTGTCTAGTTTTAAAGCTTCTACTCTTTTCGTTACAGCCTCATTACTTTCACCCGTTATCGCTGTTCCTGCTAGATCTCCTTTTACATCTGATAGAAATACGGGAATTCCTGCATCCGAAAAACCCTCAGACATTACTTTTAATGTAATTGTTTTCCCAGATCCAGATGCTCCTGTTATAAGGCCATGCCTATTTGTCATTTTAGGAAGCAAATACACTTCTTTTTTTTCATTCTTACCAACTAGTATTTTATTATTTATATACATTGGACACCTCCATTTATTAATATAATTATATCATATTATAATTTTCTAATAATGGTTTTATTTTTATTTTTCTTGAATATTATAGAAAGTATGGTAAAATATATGTCTCAAGAGGGTGTTACTATGGCGATTTATGAAGATACTGCTAAAAGTTTAATTGATTGTGAGCAAGCTAGTGAATTTTATCGTTTTCAGGGTAAGAAAAGTGTTAAATATTTTGATGTTGAAGCTCCTACTGTTATTAGTCGAGATGCTTATATCTATCTGTCAAGAACATTATCTCATCATGAATATTTTACAGTAAAAAGACTACGTCAGGTTATTAATCAAGGAGTTTTATCTGGTTTAGAATATCAATTAACCAGAGCAAATTTAGCTAATATGTCTTCTTATAGAAGAATTCGCAACCTAATAATCAATAGTGATCAGGTGGATGATTTACATAGTATTAGAATTGTTTGTGATAAAAGTATAGAAGGATTAATTCAGGGAAACTGCATATGTCCAGCTAGTAAAAATTCTTGTCACGCAATAGAGTTGGCAGATAAAACTATGTATGGCGGAGGATATGGTTTAAAATCTGAATGGATTACTTTGTTATCTTACATGACATATTTTAATGCTTATCAAAGAATTACCAAAGATAGTCTTCTTCAATTACTTGCTAATATGCGCAGAACTGGGAAAATTTATCAAAGAAATAATATAGATTTTTTATTAACAAATCCTGCTAATTATAATTATGAGATAAATCCTTATTTACTAAGTGATTTTAATAAATATAATATTATGAACTGCTTAGGTCAAATAATAGATAATGGATCTTGCTTACCGGATAGTGAACTTGCCGTTAGATCATCAAAAACAATTAAGGGTGTCGTTAAATCATACGAACGAGGCAAAGAAAAAGTGCTAAGATTTATGGATGAATATTATAAAAAAGAGAACCATTAAATTTCATTTTTATCGGAATATATTTTTATAAAAACAATATATTTTAGTATGAAAAAGATTAAGTTTTTAATGGTAATTATTATATTTGTTATGTCATTTTTTTCACATTTTATATATAACTGGTTTCCAAATTTTATCACTAGTATTTTCTTCCCTGTTAATGAAAGTATTTGGGAACATATGAAAATCATTTATACAAGTATCTTACTGTCTAGTATTATTGAATATTTTATTTATAAAGTTCAAAAAATCTCCGTAAATAATTTTTGGATAAATATACCTATCGTAAGTATTATTGGAATCATTGTTTATTTAATAATATATCTACTCATTGATAATGTAATACCTCATAATTTATTTGTATCTATATCTTTACTTTTTATTATTTATATTCTTACTCAATTTATTAGTTATAATATCTTAAAATCCAAAAGTATTCCCTATGAAAAAATAATTGGAATTATTGCTATTGTACTTATCTATATTGTTTTTACTTATTTAACATATTTCCCAATAAAATCCTATTTATTTTTAGATACACAAACAAATACTTATGGTATAAATCCAACATAAACATATGAATTATAATGACAAAAAGAGCTTTAGCTCTTTTTATGTTTTCATAATAAATTATGTGTTTTTACAATATCTCTTTGACTATAGCCTTTTATTCGTTTGGAATCTTCCTTTTCATTTTTCCACCGTCATCAGAAAACTCCCTATCTTTAGATAATATTTCATAAGGATGGTTGCTTCTATATTGTCTCATTTCATCTTTAGTCATTCTAAAAATTTCACTGGACTTATCCATATGAAGGACTCCGTTTAAATGATCATACTCATGAGAAAATACGGTAGCCTCAAATCCTTCAATTAATTTACTTTGTCTTCTACCATTCATATCATAATATTCTATTTCTAATAAATATGGTCGCTCCACCACCCCTGCCAAATAAATATTATTATACATACAACTTGCGCATCCTTCTAGAAATCTGGTATGTCCTTTAGAGGAAATGACTACTGGATTTATATAAATAATGCTTTCATCATATCCATCAGCAACATTATTATCCATATTTTGCTGAGTATTCTTAATATAAATTAATCTTTTTGGAATACCAATTTGAACAGGAGCAAGGGCATAAACAGCATTGTTTTGACAATACTCCTTTAGTTTTCTTATATACTCTTTATAATCATCTTTATCAAAATCAACTTCTGTTGATACTTGTCGTAAAAATTCTTCATTATCTTCAATCGTTATTCTATCCATTGTATTTCCTCCTAAGAAATATATAAGTTTATTATACTATAATATTACCTTTTTATGTATAAGTTTTCATTAACTTATCTATTTTTATTGATATACTTAATTGCTTCAGAGCAAGCAACGGCACCATCTGCCGTTGCAGTAACTAATTGCCTAACAGATTTGGTCCTATTATCCCCTGCTACAAATATACCTTCTACATTGGTATGACAATCTTCACCTGCGATAATATATCCTTGATTATCTAAATGAATGATTTTAGCAAAATTTTGATTTTCTGGTACTTTTCCTACTGCAACAAATAAAGCAGCCACATTTATAGTCTTTTGATTTTTATCAATATCTTCCACTTCAATACTTTCTAGGCTATTAGTCCCATTTAATTTTGTAATTTTGCTGTTTATTAAAAATGTTACATTGTTTTTTTTCATTAAGTCATTTACTAACGTTGCATCCCCTTTGAATTCATCTCTTCTATGAATTAAGTAAACGTTCTTAGCAACATCTGATAAATATAAGGCATCTTCCAATGCAGTATTACCACCACCAACAACCGCAATATCCTTTTCCTTATAAAAGGCCCCATCACAAGTTGCACAATAGGAAACTCCTTTTCCTAAAAAATCGGCTTCTTTTTCTAAACCCAGTTTTCTACTATCTGCACCTGTTGCGAGAATGATGGTTTTTGTTTGATAAGTATTTTTCGTAGTGATAACTTGCTTGAAATCTTTTTCATCCTGAATATCTACTACCTTTTCAAATACTATTTCTGCTCCTAAATCTTTTGTTTGGTTGTATAATTTAGTAGCAAAATCAAAACCTGAAATATGTGGTTCTGCTGGATAATTTTCTATATCTAGTGTATTAATAATTTGTCCACCATAACTTAGTGCTTCTAAAACTAACACTTTTTTATCTGCACGTCTTGCATAAATTGCTGCAGTTAATCCAGCAGGTCCTGCTCCTACTATCACAATATCATACATTGTTTATTCTCCTATTATCTTTTTGATTTCTTCTTTAGAAATTAAACCAACACTTCTTTTTTCTTCTTTTCCATTTTGAAATAAGATTAGGCACGGGATGGAAAGAATTCCATAGTCCCTAGCCAATTCTTCTTCATCGTCTACATTAATAGAGACTATTTTACATTTATCTGATTCTTTTGACACTTCTTCTAGTATTGGTTTTAACATTTGGCAAGGTCCACACCAATCCGCATTAAAATCCACCAATACCTTTTTTGATTCTTTTAATACTTCGGCTTCAAAATTTTCTTTTGTTACATTTATTATTTCCATTTTCATTCTCCTTTTCTATAAAAATTATAAGCATTTTATTTTCGTTACTGATATAGTTTGCAAAATAATTACTTACTATCTTTATATATTATACTCCATGTGATTTAATCTTAACATGAGGTCCTATACAAATCAATACATTTTACAAAATAGGACTAAAATCAATATTTTATGATATACTTAAAATAGAAGGAGGAAGAAATGAAAAAATATATTTGTGAATTTATTGGTACTTTTACTTTGGTATTAGTAGCTTGTGGAGTTGCAGTTGTTACAAATGCAAATATTGTTGCTACATCACTAGCTTTTGGACTTGTTATCGTAGCAATGGCATATTCTATTGGAAATATTTCTGGTTGCCACATTAACCCGGCTGTTTCTTTGGGTATGCTTTTAACAAAGAAAATGACTACAAAAGATTTCCTTTGTTATGTTGCTTCTCAATTTTTGGGAGCAATTGCAGGAAGTGCAGTATTAGGATTACTTCTTGGTAGTTATAGTTCTTTAGGCGCTAATTCCTATGGACAAAGCGGCCAACTTGCCACATCTTATGGTGTTGCTATATTAGTAGAAGTAATCTTAACTTTTATCTTTGTTTTAGCAATCCTTGGTGTTACATCAAAAAAAGAAAACAAGCAAGTTAGCGGAGTTGTGATTGGCCTTTCTTTAATGCTTGTTCATCTTCTTGGTATTTCTTTTACTGGAACGAGCGTTAATCCTGCTAGAAGCTTTGCACCTGCTCTTCTTCAAGGAGGAATTGCTTTATCACAGGTTTGGGTATTTATCCTAGCTCCCCTATTAGGTTCTATCCTTGCTAGTATGATTTATAATTATTTACTTAAAGAAAAATAGACTCTAAAGATGGCTCTCAGTCATCTTTTTATTTTGTAATTTCTTTTCTTAGTTTGAAAATACTATAAATATTTATAAGAGATAATATTGCCACGAAAATATCTGTTAGCTTCCACATGATTGTTGGTGATGAGATTGATCCTGTGAAAATAACCGCTACTGTTAATAGTTTTAGTGCATTAATATATTTTTTATTTACTTTAGTAAAAAAATATTTTAGACTAGACTCTCCATAATAATATCCTGATAGTATTGTAGAAAAAGCAAATAAGAACATACAAATTACTAATATGGTATTTCCCATATTACCTAAATGATACATAAAGGCATGCGTTGCTAATTCAATACCATTGGGATCTGGGATATTTAGTGTACTATAATTAGAGGTTAATATGATAATGGCAGTTGCACTGCAGATCAAAAACGAAGTAATATAAATCCCAAGCATTTGAATATATCCTTGCCCTATTGGATCATTACTTGTTCCGCTAGATGCCGCAATACTACCGGTACCCAATCCCGCTTCATTAGAAAATATTCCTCGTTGTACTCCAATTAAAAGCGTTGCTAAGAAACCTGTTGAAAAGCTTTTTAAATTAAAAGCACTTTTTATAATAGATAGAAAAATTCCAGGAACTAATTTAATATTGATAGTAATGATTATGATAGATAATAAAATATATACTCCCGACATAATAGGAACTATTTTACTTGTAGCATCCGCAATCTTTTTTACTCCTCCAAAAATAATAATAAAGGAAATTATTGCTAATAGGATTCCTACTATAACAGGTTCTATATTGGCAATACTAGTTACTGCCTTTGTAATTGTATTTGATTGAACGCTCATAAATCCTATTCCATAGCAGATAATTATGATAATAGCATATAAAGCTCCTAATTTGGGTTTATTAAGTCCTTTTTTTATATAATAGGCTGGTCCACCTTTATATATTTTATTTTCATCTTTTTCCTTATATTTTATTCCTAAATAAGTTTCTGCATAAGCTAAGGTAGATGATAATAATGAAATAGCCCAAATCCAGAACAAAGTTCCTGGCCCTCCTAAATAAATTGCTAAAGCAACCCCGGATATAGAACCTACTCCTATTCTTCCCGCTAGAGAAAGCATAAGTGTTTTGAAAGAATTTAATCCTCCTTTTGATTGTTCTTTTTTTGTTAATTCCTTTATCATTTTTATAAAATTAAACTGTAGTCCTCTTAATTTACGAGTGAAATAAATGCCAACTAAAAAAATGAATATTGTAACAATTATCCATAATTTTTGATCAATACTATTTAATAATAAAATAAAATCTTGTTTCATCATACCTCATCCCTTTCAGCATCTATATCAGTATAGCATATTTTTTTCATTTGTTTACCATTCTTTTATATTATATTTTATTAATAATAGATTATTTTTATAAGGATGAGTTATGAATTTATTTTTTTATTTAATGGTTTCGTTCCTGGACTATTATTCTGCCTATTTCGTCATAGTCTATTAAAAAAATATACTTATAATCTCATTTTTTATAACTTTATATTTTTTACTTTACATATTGCCATCATAAAAAGAAGTATTTCCTACTTCTTTATAATTTTCTTTATGACTTTTTTTATTTTATTTAACAAATCAATTATATAATAATAGCATGTTATTGGTAGAGAAAACTCTCCTATCAATTCTTCTACATATCCATTGAATCCTCTTTTAAATTCATAAATGCCATAATCTTTAGGATGTGTATTTATATTAGCAGGGATTCCATAAAAATTATGTTTTTTGAAACCATGAGCTATTCCATACTTTATCATTTCCCATTGGATAAGATATTGGGAATTAAATTTCATATATTCTTCATAGTTACCACCTGATAAATAAATTATTTCTGGCTGAATCAGTATAAACATAGATCCTGATAAAGTTATAATATCCTTGCCCACTTTATTTCTTATTTCTTCTGCATCTTTTATCCTTTTTTCAAGGAATGAAATATCCTCTCGTAAGTTTTTCTTAGTTCCATCATTATATCTAGAATCACTTAATATGTTTATTTTTTCATATTTTTCATTCTTCTCATTTTTTAGAGTTTCTATATAGTCTTTCAAATTTAATTCTGTTATATAATACTTAATCTCTTTCGTATCAGAAAATAATTTATACATATTTTCAAAATAGGATTTACTTTTTGTTGAAAAGTGTTTTCTTGCCGCAGTTTCTTCCATAATATTTTGAAATTGATCTAATTCTTCTAGTGTTAACTCTTTGATATTAATATTATATTTTTCTGCTTTATGTATTGTATTCCTAGTATTTTGTTTCATTTCTTTCAAAATATCTTCTTCTGTTTTTCCCTCTAAGTTTAGACTGAACATCCAACTTGCTTGTTCTTCAATATCGATAGGTACTTTTCTATATCCAAGAGAATTTAGAAAAGCAACAACATCAGAATTGTCAACTCCGCCTTCTACAATATTTCCATCAATATCTCTTTCTTTATAAATAACGTAGGGATCTATTCGTAAAATATATCCTTTATTTTTTCTTACAAACTCTTTTACTTTTGTTGTAAAAAATGCTAATAACTCTTTATCTTTAAAGTCGATAAGAAAACCTCTAGGACTATAGAATTCATACTTTCCAAAATACCTTTTATGAGAAAGTAGCATAGCTGCCGCTAATATTTTTTCTTTTTCTTTTATACCAACAAAATAAACCTTCCAACCTGACTTTTCTCTTAGTTTTCCAATTTTATTAGAGGAAAGGAATGCCTTGTTGGGGTGATTTTCCCAGAATTCTATATATTCTGTTTCTTTTAGTTGTACAAATTCCATTTTTTCATCTCCTATAATTTTCTATTTTTAGTATTTCTTTTTTGTATTATTTTATTAACAAATTTAGTGCCATCAAAAAGAGTAAATATCATAACAATAATCATAATAGCAATTAATAATAGAACTAAAAATAATGTTATGCTAAACCTATCTTGTCTGATCATGGTAGTATCTAAATAGCTATTTGTTAAGTATTTATCAAAATTTTGATCTGTAATTACTACTTCATTTTCAGAAGGAACAAAATTACTGATATTTTTAATAGCTATTTGTTTTAATTCCTTGCTAATGATTGCTGCATATCCATAAACTACTATTGGTTTTGGTTCTTCTTCCATTCTTTCATAAGTATAATCAATAATTTCTTTGTATTTATCGTAATCACTTTCTCTTATAGCAATTAGATAAGTATGCCACTGTCCTGTTGGTTCTTTTTCAATTACAAAATGAAATTGTTTACCAGAATCTGAATAATAAGCAAATTTTTCTGACATTTGTGATATTTCAATGTATGTATATTGGCCAGTATTTGTGACCTTATTCCAAGACCTGGCTTCTTTTTTTTCTTTATGAAGCTGATAGGCGCAAACTACTAGACTTGTAATTACTATTAAGTATATTGAACATAGAAGAAGTTTTACTGCGCATTTTTTTTCTTGCTTGGGTTTTAATTTATTATCTTTTATCATAGCTATCTCCATTCTTTTTAATAATATCATACTTTTGCAAATTTAAAAAGAGTTCATTACAACTCTTTGGATTGGTTCAAACTAGGTATAAACTTTGTTGGAAATTTATAATCATCTTTAATATAGAAATATCCCATCGTGGAAAAAACAACAGCTCCTATAAAATTTACAAATAGATCTTTCATAGTGTCAATTAATCCTATATCAATATATCCACCTTCTATTGTGGTAATTGTTGTATTGTTATTACTATAAATTTCTGTTTTATTAATATCTTTAACCACCACTGGATTATGAGCTGCGTCTTTATTTAATTTTACAGATGATATTGTAGTTAGAATTCGATCTTTTTGAGTATCTCTTAGTAAAAATCTATCAAATGCAAATTCTCCAAATTCCCATAAAACTCCGATTGTCATAGAAAAACAAAAGGATACTAAGGCTACAAATATAGGCGTCATTGTAATATGAAATCTATCTGCTCTATTTAAGATATCTATCAATGAAAATCCTATTGCAGCACAAATGAATCCATTAAAAGTATGAAGAACTGTATCCCAGTGAATAAAAATATTATAAAAATTTTGGATTTCTCCTAATATTTCTGCTGAGAAAATAAATAAGTATACCATAATCTCCAAAACAGATGGCAAAGCTATATTTAATTTTTTAGATACCATCCCTGGTAAGGTAAATAACAACAATGTTATTATACATAAAAACACATTATGCCAGTTTCCTCTCATACTTTGAGCAACCATGCAAACTACTACTAATATTCTTAATACGATATAAACAATAATTGCTGCGGTTAATTTTTTCTTTTTTTTATTCTTTTTGATTTTCTTCATACTGCTCTCCTTCAAAAAGTTTACTTATATTTTCTTTTGGTAATAACATTGTTGTAGTTTTTTCTACTCGAAAATTGAATTTTGTCATAGTACTTTTATATTCTTCTCCATCTATACACCATGAACTTTTAGGAGAATTTAAAAATTCTATTTCTAAACTATCTGTTTGATAATAAATAATTCCGGGAATTTCCTTTACATCTTTATTATTGAAATAAAATAACATCTTTAGCATATCTTTCTTTGTCTCTATTTTGGCAAAAGCAACTTCAAACATATTGTCATCTAATTTTACATCATAATAAATGTCATTGATTCCTGCTATTCTAGATGTATTTGTTATAAAGAAGAAGGAATATCTTCCTTTATACTCCTTTCCATTTACTTTATATTTTATGTCATACATATGGATTTTATTTCGAAGTTGTTTTAATCCATATATTATATAAGCAATCTTTCCATATTTCTTTTTTAATTCTCTAGGAGTATTATAAGCCATATCTATATAATCTCCTAAACAAGCAATATATACAAATGGAGTTTCATTTATATAACAAATATCTATTTTTTTCTTTTTACCACAAAGTAACAATTCTAAACTTTTTAAATAATCTTTTGAAAGCCCATACATAGTTCCAACGTCATTTGTTGTACCCATAGGTAGATCGGCTAAAGTTAATTTATGAGACCTTTCTATATTTCCACGAACAACTTCATTTAAAGTTCCATCTCCTCCAGCACTTATTACTAAGTCAATATCATTTGGTAGATCTTTTACAATTCTCGTTGCATCTTTTGCTTTCTTTGTAAACTTTATTTCTGCTTCATATCCATATTTTCTTAAGATATCATAAAACTCTTTGAAGTTATTCTTCTTTTTGACTATTCCACTTTCAGGATTCATAATGATTATGCTTTTTTTCACATGATCATCCCCTTTTGGTTATTATTATAACATTTTCACATAATTTTACTAGTTATTAATGACATTTTATAAATACTGCTTCTATATACTATATTTCAAATTATAAGAATAACTCTTCTTACAAAAACAAGAGAAAAGATAATTTTTCTCTCATAATTCTAATATCCTAAATACTATTTATCATATTCATTTAAAAATTGTTCTAGACACCATAATAACCATTTTTGATTACCTGAATATTTGCTCATATCTATATTACTTTTAAACTCTTTTCTTTTTGGTCCTTCCCAATTTTTAAAATATTTATCTACAGGTCTTGGCATAGGATGCTTTTCAGGCAACGGAATATTAGGATATTTCATTTTAAATAGTGCTCTTATATAGTATTTAGAATCTCCATTTCGTATTCTTGATAAATCTACTGGTTCTTTCATTTTCATTTTTTCATATGGATCAATATAATTCATATTAGCTGCACTAAATGCATTTTCATATGAGCCATAACTTTCCTCTGTTATACACTTATCATAAAATCCTAAGAAATCTATCAAATTATTATCTTTTCTATATCTTTCAAATATATATTTAATATCTTTGGGATTCTTTAATACTTCACTTGGTTCTATGTATATTGCTCTTTTATAGAATTCATCAAATGTCCAATCTTTAGATAATAAGCCGTCCATTCCATAAAAAACGTAATCTGCTGCATCCCCTATTACAAGCAATTCTATACCATCTTCTTTTGCTTGTAATGCAGCCCTATATAATTGTGGTTCAATAGAATGAACAGGAGCATTTTTACTTTTCATAACGGGTATTAAACATTCTTTGATAATATCAAAATCTATATCTACATAGTGTAGATTTAGTCCATATTCTTTGGCAAATATCTCTGCCCTTTTTAATTCTTCTGGATCATACTTTCCATTTAAAAATCTAAATGTATATGCATTACTACCTTTAGGCATATATGCAGCAAGACATGCCGAATCCATCCCGCCTGATAATAGTATCCCTACTTTTTGGTTAGAAATAGACTCAAATATTCTCTTTAATTCTTTATCAAGATCAAATTCGTTTCCAATTAAAGTTAATTCTTCGTCTTTTGGCAATTCATATGTTCTATGGTGCATACCTTTATAAAATATTGTATTTTCTTTTTCAATATATCTAAGTGCTAGAAATGAACTACAGCAGAAATCTTTATCTACCATATTATTTATCTTCCTTTTCTTCAATACTTTTACCACTTTCCGTTGTTGTCCAGCCTCTGCTTTGTTTTAATGCTTCTCTAATTTTAGTGGAAGATACACCTTTTGTATAAGGGAAATATATAATTTTAATTCCTTCTTTTGCAAATTCTTCTTCATATTTATTCCATTTTTCTGTTTGGTACCAATCATCTCCAACGAATAAATACGATGCTCCCAACTTTTTGCACATTTTTAGTTTATCCATATCCATTTGAGGAACAACTGCATCAACATATTTAATAGATCTAACTATTTCTAATCTATCTTCAAAAGGGATTAAAGCACTTTTCCCTTTATACTGTACTAACTCATCGACAGTAACACCAACAACCAACTTATCACACATTCCCTTGGCATTTTTTAATAGATTTAGATGTCCTATATGAAACAAGTCATATACCCCAGCTGTATAGCCAATAATCTCTTTTTTTTTCATTTTTTGCCTCCGTTCTTGATTTTATATATTCTTGTAGCAATTTTATATAATTTACCAGTTCTATAATTTTTTAATTCATTTACACAGCTGTTCAATTCATTATGTAGTTTTTCACATTCTTTAGTTAAGCCATCTAGTTTATCCACTTTTTCATCATAATCGCTTCTTAGAAGTCTATGTAATAGATATGTCTGTCGATCAATTTTATCAGTATAATACTTTTCAATTATCTTTACAAAGTCACCTATTGGATCTTTAGAGTAAACTAAATTTTTTTTGCTCCATTGTCGTTGTCTTAGAACAATTTTCTTACTTAGTGTTTCTTCTAATATATCTTTAATTTTTCTAGTATTGTTTGTGTATGGAAGCAGTCCTTCTTTATACAATTCATATTGGATAGAATTAAAATCTCCAATTTTATTTTGATTAATATCATTAGAAAAAGTAGCTACAGGAATATTATTATAAAGGGCTTCGAAAATGGAAGCAGAATTATCCGTTAATACAATATCTGATATTTCTAATAAATCCTTTAATTCTTTATGTGAGTCATAGTACTCATCTACTGCATCTTTAATTAAATTTGATCTTTCACTTTCATTCTTTAAAAAAGAGGTACCGTGATGAATTTTAGCGATTATATAATATTTTTTTCTTAATTTTTTTAATTCATTTAATATTAATTCTATAGAACTTTCTTCTCCATAAGTCGGTAAATATAATAATACTTTTTTCCCTTTATGATAATTTTTTTTCTTAAAACCAACGTATTTTAAGTCAGCTAGGATTTCCGTATTGGTAAAATTACTTAATAATCTAGCCTCATATGTACCGGAGCACAAAACACAATCATATTTTATAAAAAAGCTAGGTATATAGACTTTATTAGGCTTAGCTGTTATAGGGCCATATCGATATCTTAAATTATATTCACCTTCAAGCCCAAGACCATTTATGTATGGTTCTAATAAGATTTTATATTTTATTTTCTGAGATTTTGTATAAACCTTGTGTCCTTTTTGTAATAAAGCATTTCTAACATCAGCAAACAAATTATAAAATCCTGTTTCATCGCCTTTTGCTTCATCACAATAAAAATCAATGTCGTATCCTTTTTCAATCAATTTTTCAATACCAGGCATAATACTTAAATACTGAATATAGTTAAATATAACTACTGCAATTTTTTTATTTCCTATTTTCATACTCTACACCGCCGATAAAACTACTCCTTAGTTTTATTATAGCATACGATAGTTTGTATATCTACTTTTATTTAGTAGTTAATTTTAAAATTCTTATATTCTTTAGACATAAATAAATACGTAAAAAAAATAAAGAGTTAATACTCTCTATTAATTCTTTATTGATTATATTTTTCAATAATGGCATCTACGATTCGTTCACTCGCATGTCCATCACCATATGGATTAGATGCTTTACTCATTTTTTCATATTCGCCACTATCAGTTAGCAACTTTTTGGTTTCCTCATAAATTATGTTTTCATTTGTTCCAACTAATTTTAAAGTTCCTGCTTCAATTCCTTCTGGACGCTCTGTTGTATCTCTAAGCACTAGTACCGGTTTTCCTAAACTTGGTGCTTCTTCCTGAATTCCTCCAGAATCTGTCATGATTAAAAAGCTCTTATTTTGGAAATTATGAAAATCAAATACTTCTAGTGGTTCTATTAAACGAACTCTTTTGCAATCTGCAAAAATTTCATTTGCTACATCCCTAACCTTTGGATTCATGTGAATTGGGTATACTACTTTGACATCATCAAACTCATCAACTATTCTCTTTATTGCCTTAAAAATACGGCGCATCGGATCTCCTAAATTTTCTCTTCTATGGGCGGTAAGTAATATCATTCTATCATTGCCAATCCAATCAAACACTTCATGACTGTAGTCTCTTACTACTGTTGTTTTCATAGCATCTATTACTGTATTTCCCGTTACGTAAATTTTAGATTCATCGATATGTTGCTTTAATAAATTATCTTTACTTAAATTGGTAGGTGCAAAGCACATATCCGTCATGCAATCAACCATTTGTCTATTCATTTCTTCTGGATATGGTGCATATTTATCATACGTTCTTAACCCAGCTTCAACATGCCCAATATCAACTTGATTATAGAATGCAGCCAAAGCTCCAGCAAAAGTTGTCGTTGTATCACCATGTACTAATACAATATTTGGCTTTTCTTTTGCGATTACTTCTTGTAACCCAAGAAGTGCCCTTGTTGTAATATCTGAAAGCGTTTGCCCACTTTGCATTATATTTAAATCATAATCTGGTTTAATTTCAAATGTTTCTAGTACTTGATCAAGCATTTGTCTGTGTTGTGCAGTTACACACACTATACTTTCTATTTCTTTTCTTTTTTCTAGTGCCTTAACAACAGGAGCCATTTTAATGGCTTCTGGCCTAGTACCAAAAATACTCATTACTTTAATCATTTTTTACCTCCATTAAATCTAGTATTTCTTTTGCTTTTCTTTGCCATGTATTTTTTAAACTCTCTTCTCTAAGTATTTTCTTATATTTTATATCATCTTTAATACATATCGCTTTTTCCAAATTTTGTATAAATTCATCATAAGTTTTAGATATCATAACTGATTTATACTTTCTGCATTCTGGCAAATCGGTTGTAACTATAGGCTTTTCCATAGCCATGTATTCAAATACTTTGACGGGTGATGTAGCTTTAGTTATTTCATTAATTTTAAACGGAATTGTAAGGACAGTGCAGTAGGCACCATATCTAACAAGCTGTTTATAATCCACCGGTCCAATATAGTAAATATTGGAAATATCTTCAAAATAATTATACTTTTTAAACGATTCATCATAATCTATTCCTATAAGCAAAATATTGTAGTCAGGATGCTTTTTAGCAATTTCCAATATTAGTTCATAATCAAACCACTTGGCAAGCGCTCCATAATAGCCTATTATGTTTTTTCCTTCACTAACTATGTCTTTTATCTTATCTGGTAATTCAGGCATTTTATCTATCTTAAAATCTTCATAAATAACACCATTAGTAGATAATATTATATTTTTATTTCTATATTTTAATGCTTTTTCATATAAATACCCGGCTGTTGCCACCACCTTTATACTTTCATCCTTAAGGGCATACTCGTGTCTTTCTATAAGACTGGGTGGAATAGTAGTTAAATCTTCATGTAAATCATCAATATATTCATATAGTATATCATTCCCTTTGCCCTGTATTTCCTTTAATTCGTTAATCCAACAACCATTCATATTAGCATACATTTGTAGCGTATACTTAGGAAGCTTTTTCTTTAGTAGTTCAAAGTAATTAGTAACATATAAATTATCTTTAATCTTTTTAAATCCTCTTACTTTGTCATTTATATTGAGTGTACAATAAAAATATAAAATACCATTTTCGGATATTTGTGATGCAATATGCTGTGGCCTTTGATACATCTTCATATACCAATCATATCCAGGATAAAATACAAATATTTTTTGTCCTCTATGTTCTCTTAATATTTTTTTTAAAGTAATATTATTAATACAGCTTCCAATTGTTATTCTAAATAATTTGGCTATTTTTCTAGCAATAAATTTAATTCCATATATTATTAAATTAATTATGCTTTTTAAAGCTTTATATATAAACTTACATAGTTTCTCTTTTCTTAAGTAGTGATAATTAGCTTGAGCAAACCTCATCAGACTTGGGTTGTCATTATTTTCCATCAATTCTTTCCTTAAATTTTCAATTTCTTGTTTATATTTCTTATTTTCGCTTTCTAATGCGTTTTTTTCTCCCAAATATTTCATAAACAAAGTAAAACTATTCAGTATGTCACTATTGATAATAAAGCGGTCACTATACTTTTCTATCAAAGTAGTTATTATTGATGATTCATAAAAATTATCATTTACATTTTTATTAATTTTAAATATTTCATCTGCTAATTTCACTAGATTAGAATAAGATTTAGCATTTGAATCATAGGAAAGCCCCAACAACTTCGTTCCTTCATATGAACAAATTACTTGTTTTTTCGTTTTAGCTGCAGCTAGAACACAAGGGAAAAAGCAATTCGCTGATTCCACTATTATTATATCTATTTTTTCCTTGCTAATAATGTTAATAAGTCCCTTAATATCCTCAATTACAGCCTGTATTGATTCGTCACTACAAAATTTAAATTTTTCATAAATTTTTATATTTTTTTCTTCTTTTTGTTGAAATGTGTTAGTAGCCACATAAAGTTTGCTATAAGTATCATTTGTCAAAGTATTTATGCGTTCTTCAAATTCATTTTTCAGGTACCTTTCTGTTGCTATAAGCATTTTCATATTTATTCATCACTTCCAATCTTTTTCAACAATTCATTGCATCTGTTAAACCAATTATTCCTTCTTATAAATTCTTCTTGTTTCTTTTTAGAAACATATTCATCGCTTTCTATAGCCTTAATCCATTCTTTATAATCATTACTCCTAAATACGCCCGGAAAATTTTTGATTTCTTCTGAACACGTAGCAAGTACTTTTTTTTGCATAGAAATATATTCAAATACTTTAAGTGGTGAAACATATAAACCCGTTTGATCTATTTTAAATGGATATAAAGCAAAATCGCTATGAGCAAGATAACTTGGCAAATCTCTTTGTCTTTTAGGTCCTAAAAAACGAATGTTTTTAGGCAATTTGTTTTTCTTTATGCTTATGAATTTATCATCACCTATTAAATTAATTTCATATTCTTTGTTGCTTTTAGCAACATTAATAATTAGATCCCAATCGAAGCAGTCAAGCCATAGTGAACCATAATAGAGAAGGGTCTTCCTTCCAACTACTAAATCTCTAGGTTTTTCATAATCTAGTTTACTATTAAACATTTCATCATTAACAGCATTAGGCAAGTATAATATGTCCTTGCTTATTTTATATTTATCTAGAAATTCTTTTAATTGTAATTCTAATAATTTGGCGGTTGCAGTCAGTAAATCACTACTTTCTAAAAACTCCCTCAGGGTTGTTTCCTCAAAAAAAGCATTACCTAATTTATCCAACCAATTATCTATATTTTCGTAAATCACTTTGCATCTGCCTTTTGCTTCATTTAAATATGGTAAATACTTATTACTAGGGACTTCAAATATCACTATATCATCTTTATTTATAAGTTGCCGAAATTTTTTTATATCAAATTTATTAACATATGTATGTATTATTGTGGGATAGACCAAATTATATATCTTGCTTTCGCTTGTGGGAAAAGCATATATATATATAACATTATATCCTATTTTTTTAAATTCCCTAGACAAACTAGCGCTCCTTTGCCCTCCCCCTACATCAAAAAATGGTACAGAAGCGAACATAAATACCTTCCTTTTATTTTTATCATAATGTTTTATATTTCCTGCTTTACTATTAATAGATTTATAATAATTTTTTTTTCTAACTATTCTACTGCAGAGACTACTTATTATAAATTTAGTGGTATTAGCAAAACCATTGTTTTTATAATATTCTTTAATTTTGCTTATCATTAGCCCTCCATAACTGATCTAACATATTCATCACACACCTCTTGGGTATTTCCTATTCTAATTACTTTTCCATGATCTAGCCACACAACTTTTGTACATAATTCTTTAATTTGATTAATCGAATGAGAAACAAACAAAACTGTTGTTCCTCCTTCAATAAGTTCCATCATTTTCTTCTTACTTTTTTCTTGAAATTTGATATCTCCAACTGAAAGTATTTCATCCACAATTAATATTTCTGGATTCACTACGGTAGCAATAGAAAAAGCAAGTTTCGCAGTCATACCTGAAGAAAAGTTTTTTACTGGAACGTCTAAAAAATCCTTTAGCTCAGAAAATTCTACTATTTCTTCAAATTTTTCATCTAGAAATTGCTTAGAATATCCAAGGATTGCACCATTAAGATATATATTTTCTTTAGCCGTTAAATTTCCATCAAATCCTGCTCCTAACTCAATCATAGGCGAAACAATACCATTGACGGTTACTTTTCCACTCGTAGGTTTCATGACACCGCTAACAATCTTTAATAGTGTTGATTTTCCTGCACCATTACTTCCAATCAAGCCTATTACTTCTCCTTTATTGACTCCAAAACTAACATTTTGTAAGGCTGAAAATAATTCTTTTTTCTTTTTTCCTTTTCTTTTCTTATGACTTAAAAAATTTACGAAGGCTAATTTGAGTGAAAAATCTTTTTCAATGCCAAGATTAAATTTCATTGTAACATTATCTACTGTTATCATATCAACACTCCCTACACATAATAAATAAATTTATCTTGATTCTTCTTAAATACTAGTCCACCAACGATAAATACAGATATACTCATTACAGCCAATATCAAAAGTGTTGTAAGAGATGGCATTTGTCCATATACAATTATCTTTCTAGCGCTTGTTAAAAATTGATATAGTGGATTAAACTGCATAATGAATTGTAACTTCTTTGGCAATATTTGTATGCTGTAAAAAACAGGTGTTAAATAATTCCAAATTGTTAATATGATTCCATAGATATAAAACACATCTCTTAAAAAGACAGACACACACGATAGAAACAGTCCTATACCAACTGTAAATATAAAGAAGCATAAAAATATATATGGTAGTATTAAATAATAGATATTAATATGACAAGTATATTCTCCAAGACCTACATAAGAAAGTAATATTACCCCCAACAATGGTATTAGAGTAAGGACAAAGTTTATACCTACAAAAAGGCACTTGGCAATTGGAAATACATATTTTGGAATGTATACTTTGTTGATTAATGGGAAGTTTTCAACTACAGAAGACATCGCTGCACTTGATGCTTCACTAAAATAATTAAACATTACAATTCCTGTCATTAAGTAAACTAAGTAATTGATGCCTTCTACTTTAAACTTAAACATTTGTGAAAACACTATGGCCATAACCGTCATCATTAATATCGGATATAATAAGCTCCATAAAACTCCTAATACACTCCTCTTATATTTTACTTTAAAATCTCTTGATATAAGTTGCGTCATTAAAAACCAATATCTTTTGAAATTATTTATTAAATTTTTAATTTTTTTCATTTCTACACCTCTAAATCATCCTAATAAAGATTATATCACAAAATAAGTACCCAAAAAAGGAAAAGAACAAATTTCTCTATTCAAACTATATTTTTATATATAGTTTCGTTAAAAATTTATTCTTTTCAATAACCCTTTTTATTAATGTTCTCTTTCGATATATTTCATTGTTTTTCCAATTTGGAAAATTCTTGTTTAAATAAGAAAATGCATCATCAATAAATTTACTGCCTAATTTCTTATCTTTTTGTCTTTTTTGTTGTAAGGTATATCTTAAAACAGTCCTAATAATAAGTGCTTCTTTATAAACACTATTATTATCTTTTAGTTCGTCTAATACTATATCTAATATTTTAAATATATCAAATACTCTTTTATCCAAAGTGGTTGTTTCTGTTCTTTGATGGATTATATAGTAATATAGTTTTTTATTTACAAAGCTAATTTGATTCGCCCTATTCAATGCTTTTATTACAAATGCTACATCTTCATATTTTAAATTTTCAGGAAATGTAATTTCCTCTATTATAGATTTTTTATATAATTTATTCCAAGGAGATAAATTAATGTCTAATAGCAGGCTTTCTTCTTTAGCAAGTTTTTTAATACTTTCATCCGTTATAGTAATATCATTTTTTATTTCAGTGCCATCTTCTTGTACCATATAATAGTTACATACTACTAATTCAGATTTTTCTTTGATTGCCCTATTATACAATTCCTCCATCATATGCTTATCTGCATAGTCATCACTATCAATGAATGAAATATACTCTCCTTTAGCTGTTTTGATACCTATGTTTCTGTTATAACCAATTCCTTTATTGATCTTATTATTTATGATAACAATGTTTTTGTATTTCTTCTCATACTTTTTTAGAATATTATAAGAATTATCTGTGGACGCATCATTTACAACTATTATTTCTATATCTTTTAATGTTTGTTTAACTAAGCTATCTAAACATTTTTCTAAATATTTTTCTGCATTATATGCTGGTACAACTACTGACACCTTTACCATCCTAACACCTCAATTCTATTTTAACAAATATTCATTGTCTCGTCTACTTCCCTTTATAAATTTATAATTTGAGTCTAACTAAGATTTTTTTCTTTATCGTGATTAATTATGAAAATAATCGATATCACAAAAATACTTACAGCAGGAGATATAATAATATGCCCTGTAAAGAATGATAAGAATAATATTAATAAGAGACTTGTTAATAACATATACCTATCATAAGTTAGTTTTTGTTTTTCTTTTAGTACTTTGATAAGAATATATAAATATGTTCCAAAGAAAAATATAAATCCTATTAGGCCATGACTATAATAAATATCAAAATAATCCATTTCTACTAGTTTTGTTTTTCTACCTTTATTTAGGTACCCAATCCCAATTAATTTCTCATAAATAGATGCTTTATTATAAAGCTTTTGTTTATTTCTTAAAAAAGTTAATCTTTGACTAAAGATAAAATGATCGATTAGTTTTTCATCTTTCATAATATCATTTATATGGTCTACTTCTAAATAATCTAGATGTGTTTTAATATTTCTATAAAAGTTAGTCTTAGGTACAATTATTATTAAACTAGATACTCCTATTCCTATTATAATTAAACTATAAATAAGTATTTTATATTTTTTCTCTCGTATTGATTTTACAATAATCCAAATAAAAGTTAATATCATTGTAATCAATAGGGATAATAAAGGTGTTTTTGTACCAATAGTTAATATTACTACGAAATATAAAACAGCAAACAATAATTTTAATATTAGATATTTTTTTTGTTTAAAAATTATAAAAATTATAGGTGTTAATATAGAGATAATTCCACTGATTTCATTAGCAGAATTATAAAACCCGGCTGTTCCTACTTTTGTTATTTGATAACTTTGATATCCCATATTTAAAATAATAGGAATCAATATACATATTAAATAAAGAAATAGAGATGTAAATAATGTCATCTTACTTATCTTTATATCTTCTTTTATCATATAAAAAGATAATAAAATGGTCGGAAAGTAAAACACCTTGAATATTCCTTGTAACTCTCTAAATATACCTATACCATCTTTAAATATATAAACTCCTAAAATGTATAACACTAGGTATATAAATAGTGTTATGTAAAAAAATAAAACTTTTTTCTTTTTATAAACAAAAACTGTTATATACATCGTTAATAATAAAAATAGAAGTCGTATAATCATACCAATTGTTATATTCATATGAAACAAATGAATTCCTATGCCAGTAATTAAATCAATCATTGGTTGCAGCAAAATAAAGATTGCTATATACTTATTACTATTTTTCTTTATCCATTCATTCATTTTATAACCGCCTATTCCTAATAACTATATTTATTATAACATAGTTATTTATAATAGACAGCTCTTTTACATAGCTTTTTTATCTAATTATTTCTATTTTTTATTATTTATTATATAATGATATTAGAATCGAGGGTGATTGTTTTGAGTAAAAAAAATAATACGAAAAATGATTTTGTAACAAAAAAATTTACTAGTAATGAAAGAGAAATATATTCTAAAAATAGAAGTACTCTTGTTTCTTTCTTTTTAATACTGATTTTTATAGGTGGGATTGGGTATTTTATTACGAATTTATTTTCTTTTGAATCTTTATTAGATATTATAAATAGCTTACTAATTGTTATTTTTTCTATTACTTTTATTATGTTAATTTCCTCTACTAAAGTTAAAAGAAAGGGAATTATTCTTTTAACCTCTATCGTTCTCTTTACTTTTCAACTTCTAGGTATCCTATCTAATATAGGAGTTATTTCCTTAGATTCTTTTGGTCGTATGAAATCCTTCGTTGGAAAAAGCATGACAGAAGTTATTGATTGGACAACAAAAAATAAGATTGAACTAAATCAAGAATATGAATATAGCGATATGATTGAAGAGTATTATATCATTAGTCAAGATGTTTTACCCGGAACTAGATTGAAAAAAGTAGATCGTTTAACCGTGGCGATTAGTGAGGGACCTAATCCCTATAAAGAGGTTGTTATTCCTAATATGGTTGGTTGGGATACAGAAAAAGTATTAGCTTTTATAAAAGAGAATCATTTATCTAATGTTCTTATTGACTTTGTTCAATCAGAAAAAGCAAAAGATACAGTGATTGAACAAAGTACAAGTGGAAATTTAAGAAGAAATGAAGAAATAAAACTTGTTTTCTCCTATGGTGAAGAAAGAGAATACTCTGAAGTTAAACTGATAGATTTAAAGAATAAAACAAAGTTTGAAGCTCTATTTTATTTAAAAAGATATGGTATTAAATATGAAATTGCTTATGATTTTTCTGATAGTATAACTAGAGGAAATGTAATGAGTCAAAGTATCAAAGCAGGTACTTCTATTTCTATCAATAGTGATATGGAAAAGACTTTAATTGTTACGATTAGTAAAGGACCTAAAATTGTTGTTCCTGATCTAAAGAGTATGTCTGTTTCTCAAATAACGGATTGGGTTATTAAGAATAAATTAAAGATCGAATTTTTAGATCGATATGATGATTCTGTTAAAGAAAATGGGGTTTTAGATGTTAATTATAAGAAGGGAGACGTTTTAGAACAAGGCTCTATCGTTAAGGTTACAATTTCTAAAGGAAGTTTAAAGATGGCAGAATTTACTTCTTTATCAGAATTTAGAGAATGGGCCGATAAATATGGAATTTCTTATCAAGAGCAATATGAATTTAGTGATTCTGTTGAAGCTGGACAAGTCATTCATTATTCGTATAAAAAAGGAGCAACGATCAAGAATGGAGATACAATCATTGTTACTATATCTGATGGAAAGAAAATAGCGGTTCCTAACTTAATTGGATTAACAAAAAATGAAGCAAGTTCAAAACTTGATAAAGTTGGCCTTTCCTATAATTTTGTTTATAAATATAGTGATACGATTGAAAAAGGAAAAGCCATTAGTCAATCTATTTCTGCAGGCGCTGAAGTATCCAAGAATACAACGATTACAATTACATTAAGCAATGGAAAAGCTCCTGCAAATAATTCTAGTTCAGGTTCCTCCGGTGGAAATACTCCTACTCCACCGCCTGCTCCTGTGTGTGATACTTCGAAAGGAGCAACATTCTTTGTAGGGGTTGGAAATACTGGTGAACAAGCTTATGCGGCAACAAAAGCGCAAAATCCTGGTTTTACTATTACAGTAAGCTATGTTGATAGTTGTTCTAACGGCGCTACTACTTCTGGTATGGTATGTAATAGTACTAGTTATGATGATAAATGGATTTCGTATTGTACAACTATAAATTTACAAATTGTTAGGTAATTAAAAAAGATGGACTCCTGTCCATCTTTTATCTTGAATCAATACTTTCTATTATTTATTTTCATCCGTCATTTGATTAATAATTTCTTCTTCTACTTCTACGGCTATTTCTTTTTTATCTTCTTCTTTCGTAAATTTATGTTTATTTTTTTCTGCTCTTTCTTCTTGAATTAAGACATTGTAGGCTACTTTTCCCACTAATGTTTTAGGAAGTTCTTCTCTAAATTCATATTCATATGGCCATGAATATCTCGCAAGATTCTTTTGACAATGTTCTTTAATAGAGTTTAGTGTTTCTTCATTCGCCTTGCTTGGGTCTTTTAGAACAATGAATGCTTTGGCAACCTGTACTTTATAGGGGTGATCGATTCCAATAACACAAGACATCAAAACATCTTTGTGACTATCAATTGTATTTTCAATATATTGTGGATATAGGCAATATCCTGATGAAACAATCATTCTTTTAATTCGTTGCTTAAAATAGATAAAACCATCCTTATCCATCAATCCCTGATCTCCTGTATGTAACCAAATATGACCATCTTTATGTTTTCTTAATGTTTCTTTCGTTGCTTTTCTACTTCGATAATAACCATTCATAACGGTTGGCCCAGAAATAACAATTTCGCCTTCTTCTCCATAAGGGACTTCTTTTTCTGTATTTGGATAAACGATTTTATACAAAGTATCTGGATAGGGTATTCCAATAGATCCTACTCTATGATATCTATCTGGTGTTAAGCAAGAAGCGGAACCACATTCTGTTAATCCATATCCTTCTCTTAATTGAATATCTGCTCCATGCTCTTGAAAGAACTCATCAATTTTTCTTTTTAATTCAATAGACAAGCAATCTCCTCCAGAAATTGCACATTTTAGATATGGCATTTTATAACCAACCATATTTTTATTTTTTAAAAGAGCTTCATATAAGGTGGGAACACCTACAATAACATTTGGCGTGTAATGCTTTAATAACTTATCAAATGTTTTCGCACTAAACTGTGGTATTAAAATAGAAGTTCCTCCAAAATATTGAACGGTATGAATACAAACTCCTAAACCAAAGCCATGGAAGATTGGCATTATAGCAAGAACTTTATCATTTTCTTTTAAACAGGAAACGGATTCAAATGATTGCATAGCTAAAGCATTCAAATTTAAATTGGTAAGTTCTACTCCTTTTGGTTCTCCTGATGTTCCACCGCTATAAAGAATCGTGGCAACATCTTTTCCCTTAAAATCATCATCTATTTCTTTTGTATATGATTTACCTAGTTTAATGAATTCACTCCATTTCATAGACATTTTCCTATTTGCTAATATCGTTGATTTTAATGTCTTTTTAGGAAAATTCAGTGCCTTATAAGCAATACTTAAATACTTTGGCATAGAATCTGCTGCTGATACTACAACTATATTTTTTACCTTGGTATCTTCTACAATATTATTTAATTTTTCCAAAGACACATCTATTGCGACTACCACTCTAGAAGAAGTTTTATTTAAGAAGTGTTTTATCTCATTTTCGCCAGACAAGGGATGAATCATATTTGAAATTGCACCTATTTTGTTAATTGCGTAAAATGCAATAATTGCTTCTGGCGTATTTGGCATACAAATTGTTACGATATCCTTAGTTTTTACTCCTAAAGCTTTAAAGGATCTAGCAGCCTCATCGATTTGTTTTAAAAACTCATAATATGTTTTTTTAGTACCATAGTAATTATAGCTAATATTATTCAAATGTTTAGAAGAAGTATACTCTATTAATTTATAGATTGAAAAATTAGGATATTCCAAATTTCTTTTTACTCCATCATAATATTCATACCATGGTGTATTTACTCTTTTTTTCATAAATTACATCTCCAATTTTATTATATAATTTTTAAGTTATGAAAGCAAATGAAAAGGATTGATTATAACCAATCCTTTAATAAACGGATAATTCAATTACGTTTCCTTGTGAAAGATTTATACTAAATTGATAAGTTTTTTCCTCTATTGTTTGCTTTTTACTACTTAAATCTCTTCCTAAGTTATCCGTAAATTCTGAAATATCTACTACATTTGATTTCGTCATAATATAGATTCTATACTCTCCTATTGGTAAATTCCTTATATCAATCGTAGAATCATACCATGCTCTTGTCTTATCATAATTATCAGATACTGGTAAAGCTACCGTATAAAGTCCATTAGTAATACTTCCTATATTATACTTATACGTTTGATAAGTATTTTTATTTTCAAATATGATCGTTCTTTCCACATCCGCATTTTCTGATAAATCCATTCCATAGGAGTAAGATGCTCCTTTTAAGTGAAGTCCATCATCATTAAATTCTAAAGTCCTCCAGATATCATATTGATTATAATAACTATCTACAGTTTTTAAATCTAATTCATCACGTATATAAAGTGTTACGGCACTCGTTCTATCACTGTAATTATTCTTTATATTTACATATTTATTTCCATCTGTATAACTCGTTTCTTCTGTTTTATATAGTTTATTATTAACCAACGCTTTTGAATAAGTTGTTTTTCCCTCTGCTTTGATATAGATAATATAATTTCCATTTGGTACAGAAGAAATATCTATATCCGATGTAAACCAACAGTGTGTATAGGTAAATCCATCTGAAGAATAAATTGGTCTATTAATATTACTTAAGTCTGTAATTCTAGTAGCAACTTGTTCATATTTTTTTTGATTATCATTTGTATCTACCAAAATAATTTTATATACAATATCTTCCGTTAGCGTATTATTCATACCACTAATTGTTAAATATCCTCTTAATTGAAGATGATTATCAACTCTTTTTAAATAATCAAAGTAAAACGATCCTTCTTTTTCTATTTTATCTGTTACTTCTACCATTATGGTTTTTTCCACCATATGATTATTTTTATCGCTGACTTGATAGGTTATTTCATATTGTCCAATTTCCGTTGTATTAACATTATTTTGGGTAATTGTTATTTTGTCTGTGATATCTCCATCTTCTTCATCTATGGCACTGACTCCTTGATATGGATTAAATTCTTCATTGATTGTTATTGTGATATTTGTTGCATATAGAATTGGTTTTTGATTTTCATTAACTGTTAATTTTACTTCTTTTTGTGTTATATTTTGAAAACTATCTATAACAGTATAAGTAATAAGATATTCTCCTACAACATCATAATTGACTAACGAATCATCTACTTCTATATTTTCAGTAATATCTCCATCTTCCTTATCCATCGCTGTGACATCTTTTAATAAATCTGGTTTTTGCTTTCCTACTGTTGTGATGATATCTATGGAATTTATTACAGGTTTCTCATTTTCTATAACGGTTACTTTTATGGTTTTGGTTGTAACTTTATTTTTACTATCTACTACTTTATAAGTAATTTCATATTCTCCTATTTCATTGATACTGACATTATTAGAAATAACTTCTACCTTGTTTGTAATATCTCCATCTTCTTGATCATAGGCACTGACTCCATCTAATTCATTATAAGTTGTTCCTTGGATTACTTGTTTATCAGAAGCACTAATTACCGGAGCGTTATTTTCATTCGTATAGTTAAACACCTCTATCTGAGCATCAAAATCAGAAGCTTGTGTCCAACCATATATATTAGAAGAACTACTTAAGCTTACTGGGACTTTATACCATAAAACCCCATTTACTTGTTTCTTTTCTAAAATTGGAAAATATGTGTACTTGTATAAACCACTAATGATAGTGTCTTTTGACTGTACAGTAGTAGAATTTACCCATGACCACGCATTTGAATCTACTAAAATATCTTGTTTTCCATAATCTGAACTTACAAAGTCAATTGAATCTGCACTTATCCAATCTTTTTGATCATAAAAATAATCAGAAGTAACTAAATAGGCTACTACTCTCCCATCTTGATTATAGGCAGCAGTATAGACCATAACATAGCGATCCTTTAAAAGACTTAATCCTTTTCTTACTTGAAGGGTGGAATCATAATAATACTCTGTATTTTTTGTAGTAACAGCTACTTTTGGATGTAATGTATTATTATTGTCATATAGATCGTATGTATAGTATTTATCTTGATACTCTGTTACATCATTTGGAGAAATATAGCCATTCTTACCCGTATTTATCTTTTTTACATAACATGCAGGAACATAAACATAAGCATTCCAGTTATAATTTCCAGATGTGATTTCGTTATAGTTGGAATCAATATTTAAGTCACTTACTACTTTATACCATGTAGTATTTCCACCAACGCTTTCTCCCTGTTTTTCCCCTACTATTACGACTCCATCTTCTGCTTCTGGATATGTATAAATGAATTTAGAACTATTGGAAGCATCACTCATAGCGTTTACTGCTTGTGTAACAACTCCTAATTGATAGAAATTGTAGTCTTGCATACCTTTTGCTTTGTCTAGTGAATAGTAGTTAGAAGCCATCTTTTCACTCCAATAAGTATCAGAGGCATACTTTACGTTCATTCCAATCCACTTATCTCCAAACTGAGGTCCAAAGTAACGCCAATCTCTTGGATGTGCATATCCATAGGTTATCCATTTGGATGCATATCCTAAAATACTGCTTGCAAAAGAGGCATACCAATCTGCTGCTTGCGTTGGATTAGAGTCAACTGCATTTAAACCAAAACCATTGTTTTTATTAATGGCTAAATTACTACGTCCATTTCCTGTTTCGTTTCTACTTAAACTTAAAGAAAGAACAGCATTTACTCCATATTTTTCTTGAGCATAATAGAAGAAAGTTCCTTTTCCATATAACCTTGAACTATTATCTTTCGTAGCAGTTCCATAGGCATCTTTGGTAATACCTAAAGAGCTTCTTATATATTCATCAATGTTTAAACTAGAGTAACTCGTTCGCGTATGATTTGATAAATACATATAATAGTTATAATATGGGTGATCTTTATTTATAGAATTTACATAGGTATTATTTCTATTATCTTTAATTAATGTCGTTAAATCTGTATAAAAATAATGTCCATCAAAGCTATAGTAAGTTCCAACATTTAACATTTCTGGTTTTGGTCCAATTGTACTACCCGCTGAACCACTATAAGCATTTTGAATCTTGGCAACATAATTATGTCTTATAGAATCATTTGTTACCGTATAAGAGCTAGATGATTTTATCCATGTGATTGGTACTACCTCATATGCTTCTTGACTTATCCATCCAACATAATTTCCTATTTTTACTTTGGCAGCCCATACGTTTTTAGAAGAATAAGCAGCCTCTAACATAACACCATCTACTCCACCATATAAAGATCCTGTATCCATATATGTATAAGCAGATTTTAAATCTGTATTTCTATAAAAATAAGTTAACGTAGTAGGATTTACACTTAAATCTAATAAGGCAACATTCGCATCAATTACTTTTGTAACACCATTTACTTTTGTCATAATAGCCAAATCATTAGCCCCATTACTTCGCATATATTCTTCTGCTTGATAGAAATCATTAAAGCATTCAACCTGATCTATATAACCATCTGTATGAAATCCTGCCACCTCATATGTTCCACATAAATTTCTATAGGCATAATCTGCAGATGAAAAAGCTTTAACACTTAAAGTATTAAAAAAGAATATTGTAAAAATAAGTAGCGAAATAGATAAAATTCTTTTCATTTTCCACCTCCAGATAATATATCAATTATATTATATCAAGTTTCTAATTATTCCTTAATACCTTTCTATTAAAAACTATATTTTTTACGAGAAATTGACATTTTCTCAAAAGAAAAAGTTTGATTTCTCAAACTCTTACTAATTTCTTATACAAATATTATCAATATCATCGCTTTCAGCCCACTTAGTCCATGCATAAGTTGAATCCGTATAAACATCTGCTCTTTTTAACTCTTCCATCTTAACCATCATCATATTGTCATCATACCAATTAACCGTGTGTGTACCATCACTTAAGGCTACATAATATGTTGCCACACCGCTTGAAACACGCACTTCAACAAATCCCTCTACATTTTTATTTCCCCATGGAGATTTTCCACCTTGTTGTAGTAAAACTGGATAGACAGACTCATCATTATCAGATGTATCAATCATTATATAATAGATATCATCAGGTAAAGCTGATGCTACTTGATAAGATGTATTCGCACCACTCATACATTCTAATCCGTCAGTATTCCATAAAGTTTCTACAGCTCTCGCATAATTTTGAGCGGTATCTACAAATTGATCCTTTCTTGCATTTTCAATCGTTCTGTTGATGGCTGGAATTGCTGCAAACATTAAGATTCCCATGATTACGATGACTGCTAGTAATTCTATTAATGTAAATCCTTTTTTCTTCATATACTTTATACTCTCCTTTATTTTTTACTTTCATATAAAGTATACCCCCCCCCAGACTTTTGTCAATTACAAACACAAGTTCGATTGCTATGTTGTTAAAAATTAGTTATAATGGTAGATGAATACTTTAATAAACGGAGGTTAGCTATGGCGAAGAATAAAGAAATGAAGGAAAAATCAAAGTTAAAGACTTTTATAACGATATTAGTAATCATTTGTATTGGTACTAGTTTTCTTGCAATGTATGAAATTTTTAGATTAGAAACAATTGAAAACTTAATTCGTTATATTGTAATTGGAACTTTGGGAGTTATTGACTTAATCATTTTATTTAAGAGGTTAGTCCTAAACAAAAAGAAAAAGAAGAAAAATATTGGTTTTATTACTTTTATGATATTTTATACGATTATCTGTGGTCTTATTACTTTTGCAATCTATTATCTTCTTGGAAAATTAGATAATATGAATAAGAATTATGTTACCTACTCTTCTAGTTTAGTAATTATGAATTCTAATCAGGCGACTAAGATAGATGATATCAAGAATTTTAAACTTGCTATCCTAAATGACGAAAAGTCTCCTGATGGATATATCATTCCACAAGAAATTATTAAAGATAATAAATTAGTTGATGATAATGAAATCGTTTCTTACGAAGATTACTCTTCTATGCTTACGGATTTATATATAGGCGAAATTACTGGTATGTTTGTTCCTACGGATTATCCTAGTATGTTTTCTAGTATTAGTGGTTATGAAAATATTAGTTCTGATACAAGAATTATTATTACAAAAGAAAAGAAAATGAAAAAATCAGAAACTTCTCAAGTTGAAACCGCATCTAGTGGTAAATTAATTACAGAACCATTTACTATGTTACTTATGGGTATTGATTCAACAGATGAGGTTTTATATAAAAATGCAGTTGCAAATGGTGATACTTTAATTTTACTTACATTTAATCCAAAAACATTAAACGCAACTATGTTATCGATTCCTCGTGATAGTTATGTACCAATTGCTTGTTGGTCAAGTAAAGCAGAAAATAAAATTACACATGCGGCTGGATACGGAAATGATTGTATGATGAATACCATTCAACAATACTTTGGAATTAATATTGATTATTATGCAAAGATTAATTTTAAAGGTCTTGTTAAATTGGTAGATTCTGTAGGAGGCGTTGAAGTAAATGTAGCACAAAAATTGTGTACAGATGATTCTTCTCGCTATGGTCAAATTTGTATCTCTCCTGGTTACCAGACTTTAAACGGAGAACAAGCTCTTGTATATGCTAGAAATAGAAAAGCACTTGTGAATGGTGATTTTGGTAGAAATCAACACCAACAAGAAATTGTCATGGCTCTTGCCAACAAAGTTAAAACCATTACAGATGTATCTACTTTTATGAATATCTTAAATACTATTTCTAATAGTCTAGATACAAATCTTACTACAAAACAGATGTTATCTTTCTATAGTGTTGGAAAAGATATTATTAAGAAGAGCTTATCTTCTGAACAAGCAGATTTAATTAATATACAACAATTATACTTAGCTGGTAATAGTCAAATGATTTATGATGAAAGAATGAGAATGGTTTTATATAACTATATTCCTAATAATAATAGTAAAAAAGATATTGTCCAAGCAATGAAAGAAAACTTAGGATTAGTTCAAATTACACCTATTAAATATTTTAGTTTTTCAATCAATTCTCCTTTTGAAAAAGAAATTATAGGAAAAGGTCCATATAGATCTGCAAGTTTATATACTTTATTACCTGACTTTACTGGTGATACAGAAGAAGCCGCTAGAGCTGCTGCTGCCAGGTTAGGAATTACTGTTACATTTGTTGGAAATTCAGGAACGGTAGTTAGTCAAAGTTATCCAGCGAGTAAAAGAGTGGATTTAATAACTTCTCCTTTGGTTCTTACTTTATCTGGAGCAACAGAAAAAGACGACAAAGATAAGGAAAAGGAAAATAACAAAGATAAAGATGAAGATGAAGAAAATCAAGAAGATAATCAAGAAAATAACGAAGGCAATAACAATAATAATGATAACGAAAACAGTAATGAAAGTGATCAAAACACACCTAATCCTGAAGATCCAATTATAGATAATGAAGAATAAAGAAGCTTTATTAAAATAAGCTTCTTTTCTTTATTGTAATTTCAACCGCACCATTTTAATTATATTTTAATTCTATATCATATGCACATTTGTAGTCAAATATTTTCCTTGGCATACTGTTT
>Ga0310690_10001499_pt1 | contig 41291 bp, 34 predicted proteins | sample AusTroGonzalo_MG_2_FD_207661 | JGI IMG/M metagenome (GOLD analysis project Ga0310690, IMG submission 207661) | Bovine rumen microbial communities from tropical cattle in Woodstock, Queensland, Australia - Gonzalo_04 (v2) (version 2) | ecosystem: Host-associated > Mammals > Digestive system >... | reverse complement strand
CGGTAATACCCGATATTATGTGAGTTCAGGCCTTGGAATCTGGGGCGCGAAGATCCGCATCGGCACCCGGTCCGAATATCTGGTCCTGCATATAGAGAACTGATCCGGAGCACAAAAGTAGCTTTCGTAAAATTCCCCGTTTATCGAAATGAATATGCCCCGACAGTCCTTTATGGATTGCTGGGGTTTTTATTGTGAGGAGCGTGACGGGAACGTATTTACGATCGATTCGACCTAATCACACCCGATGAAATGCTAGATGGCAAATATGTACTTTCCAAGTCCCTGAGTACATATTTACCATCTGTGACATGCAACAAATCAGGAGTTAAAGCTCAAAAACCCGGTAGATAAATTGAAAAAACAGCATAAATAAATGGTACTTGTACAGCATAATAAACAAGTTAAATGCTACTAAACAACCTCATAGGACGAAAGTGTAGGGGAGTACCATTCTAAAACCATGCATTATTCGTGTAAACTTTCCAAAAACATCTCGTAAAACAACGACTTTGGTAACATTTAGTGGTAATTGTGCCAAATCTCTGTCACAGTCTGTCACATTGTGACAAGAATTGTGACAAAACCGAGCCTTCCTATCTATAATCGAGTCAAGAATCGTGATAAGAGACCTCGCCCAAACCAATTTTGATGGAATTGAGTTTCAGCAAGTTTCAGGTAGAAAAATGAGTTTGAGCTAGTTTCAGCCAGCTTGAACTAGTTTGAGCTATTTCCCGATGAAAAAAGTTAAACCTATTAATAATCAATCAGTTACATGGCGCGTGGTTCAAATGTGGTTCAAGTCTTTTGGTAATAACTTCCACGTAGCCGGTACAATAACGGACTTGGTTTTTCTTAGGTGAAATCTTCGGAAACATTCCCAAGCCCGATATTAAAGGAGTGATCATTATTTTATTATTCTTTGGCCAAACAGCCGAACGATTTATGGCCAAACGGGTGAATAGTTTATCCAATTCCGTTTGTGTAATGGATAAAATTAGCATAATTTGTGCAGTTAATATGAGAATCCGCAGTTAAATTGCTCCCCCTTCCGCACCTAATCGACTCACCCATAATATGACGCGTTTTCTCTTGCATATTCATTTCTTTTTTCTAACTTTGCAACAGTCGTAAAATTTACGGCTGTAAAATTTTGGTGATATGAAGTTTTATGACAGGGAAGAGCAGTTGGCGATGCTGCATGAAATGAGGGAGCTATCGTACAATGGATACTCCCGATTGACGGTAGTCACCGGGCGGAGACGTATCGGGAAGACCACACTTATCAAAGAAGCCTACAAAGACGAGCCATATGTTTATCTGTTCGTGGGCAGGAAAAGCGAATCGGTCCTGTGCGGGGAATTTTGTGAGGAGTATCAGGAGAAGACCGGGGTATTCGTCCCTCCGATGAGCGCTTTCCGTGATGTGTTCCGTTTCTTGATGGAAGAAGGAAAGCGCCGGAAATACACGCTCGTCTTTGATGAATTCCAGAATTTCCTGGAGATCAATCCATCCATATACAGCGATATTCAGAACTGGTGGGACAAGTACCAGAAGGAGAGCCATGTGAATATGGTTGTCAGCGGTTCCGTGTATTCACTTATGGAGAAGCTCTTCAAAAACAGGAAGGAGCCCCTTTACGGAAGACAGGATTCGACCATTAAACTGCAGGCTTTCCCCACATCAGTCCTCAAACAAATCATGGAGGACAACGCTTCGGGATACTCCAACGACGATCTCCTTGCACTCTATACTTTTACTGGTGGCATCCCTAAATATGTGGAGTTGTTCATTGATGTGAAAGCCACGACTTGCGGAAAGATGATTGCCAAAATCTGCAAGGAGGACTCCCCATTAATTGAAGAGGGGAGGAAGCTCCTCGTCCAGGAATTTGGAAAGAAATATGCGACCTATTTCTCCATTCTGCAGGCCATCTCGATGGGATACAATACACAGGCCTCCATCGAAGATTACCTGGGAGGGAAAAGTTTAGGCGGACAACTGTTGAAACTGGAAGATACGTATGATCTTATCCGGAAGGTCCGTCCTATTTGGGCAAAGCCCAAGACTCAGACTGTCAGATACGAGATCAGCGATATCTTCCTTCGTTTCTGGTTCCGATATGTGGAGAAGAACCAGCGACTAATCGAAATCGGACAGTACCCTGCGTTGCGCAGAATCATTGAAGATGATTATGAAACCTATTCAGGCGACGTCCTAGAACGATACTTCAAGTTGAAATTAGTGGAAAGCATGGAATACCACGATATCGGCGGTTGGTGGGACCCCAAAGGGTACACAGACAAGGATGGACATCATCAGCAGGCAGAACTGGACATCGTTGCCTTGCGCCTGAAGGAGAACGTACTCGATGTAATAGAGGTAAAGCGCAATCCGGACAAGTTCGATAAGGTGCTTCTTCAAGAGAAAGCAGCGTACTTCTCTTCCAAGGAGAAGCAGGCCAGAAAAAACAAGATTATATTCTCCAGCCTTTCCATGGATGATATGTAATGGTCAGCCATGCAAGACTTTTCGAAAGTGGGGAAAAAAGAAATATAAAACTTAAAAGATAATTAGGTAAATATGGATTCTATTGTTTATTCATTATTGTCAGGCGGTATCGGTGCAATAATAGGTACTTTTTTCGGAGCATATTTGATTATTCTTAAGCAGGATAAGGCAAAGAGAACCACTAGGAAGATGGCAATTAAGGCTATAGCCCTATTCAATAAATACTCAAAAAAAGATGGAACTTTTGATCTTGCCGAACAAGAGTTTAACAGTACAATAAGCTTGGCAGAGAAAAGGACTATCCTTGTTGCGCTTCATAAACTGGGGATTCCAGTTATCATCAAACCAGACAGAGATTTTTCTATTGAAAAAGTGAGTTTTGACTGTGTCAAGATAGATAGAGACGAACTAACGGCTATATCGAACCAAATTGAAAAGGGACTGTGTGATCATCTTTTCTATACTGATCCCGAGACCTACTTCAAAGAAGGGATTCGTCTTTCGACATTAAGATTTTTGGCAAAAAGATGGACTAATGAGGTGCTGCTTAATAGTTCGTATGATGAAGAAACAAAGACAGTTTACTACCCAAACAACTGGTTTGCAAAGTACTCTTGGGGAGAGAGATTATCCTTAGCCGTTTTTAAGGTTCGCGTTAGTTTGAATGAATACTTTGATGCAGATGGCAAAAGCGCAAAGGACAAGATTGATCAACTGATAAAAGAGATTGATAGAGGTCTATGGGATAACTGTCTCTATTGGGATATTGAGGCCTATCAGAGCATCCAGTCTACAAATAACCTTAATAATCAATTCTCTAGTCTCCTACAAGCAAAGAAAGAGGAAACTGTTCAGGTTGTTTAAGAGAAAATTAATGGCATAATTATGAACGAACAGAATAATGAGACGAACAAGCAATTCGTTTTAGAGTTCCTTGACTTTTTTCGATATAAGATTGAGAATGACTTGCTGACTATGGGGGAAGTCGAGTCGTTAGCTAAAGCTATCAGTGAGCGTGTTCTTCTGCTCGGAACAATAGACGACTTTGCACAGTTCTATGAGCAGTCGCATACTAACGTGTCATCAGTGATAAAACGCCGAATGATCCCAAAGCCCGTTCGGCGTGTTTATTATCCGTTTAATGTTTTCAGTAAGATTGTGCCACAGAAGTGGCATGAGAAGATTATGACACCGTATAGGCCACTTGAGAAAAAGAAACAATAACTGTTCAATGATGCAGCCCTTTGCGCTGAACCATAATGCTCCTTCAGGTGATCAATCTCCTTTAAGAATCGACCGGGCCGGTTTGGAAGCACTAAAGCCTATCTGGAGAAAAATGACTGGACTAGCTGCTGAAGAGCCGGCCTCAGTTATATAAAAAGAATGGAATAATCATGACGATGATTCAGCAAAAAAACAGTTAACTTTGTTTGTTGAAGAGTGTTGTACTATCATAATTGAATTAACAAAATGAAACACGACCCTATAAGACATTTACGCAATCTGAGACTGCTGCTTTCCCAGAACAAGTCGCCGTTAGGTTTCCTGTTGGCTGCAGGGTGTCCTCTGTCTGTGAAAGACCCAAGTACGGGAAATCCTTTGCTGCCAGATATGTCTGGTCTGACAAAGCTCATTAGCGACAATCACATTGCGGATACTGCTACTAGTCCATATAAAAGGCTTATTGATGAGTTAGTGAAAGCAGGAAAGAACACGAAGAATTTGGAGGATGTGCTGACCTATATCCGCTCAATGAAAGAGGTATCAACGGGAGGAGGCAATGTGCGAGGATTCACGGAAGGAGAACTGTCGACTTTGGAAACGGAGATATGCACTACAATATCAAGTGCTGTAACCAAAGATTTGCCTGAAGGCAATAATTCATATAGGAAGTTTGCCAGATGGGTGGGGGCGATAGATAGGGAAGTGCCAGTGGAAGTGTTTACGACCAACTATGATTTGCTGCTCGAACAGGCATTCGAAGAACAGAGTGTCCCATACTTTGATGGGTTTTCAGGATCCAGGTATCCTTTTTTTGATATCCACTCTGTTGAGGATAATAGATTACCGCGTTATTGGGCACGGCTGTGGAAACTACACGGTTCAGTGAATTGGAAATCCGTTAAGGGGGAGGTGTGTCGGTTATCGAAAGATGTGGTAGGCTCACCAGAACTTATTTATCCTTCAAAACTGAAATATGATCAAAGCCGGAAGATGCCATTCCTGGCCATGTCTGACCGGTTGTCGAGTTTCCTACTGCAACCGCAAGCCGTATTGTTCGTATGCGGATACTCTTTTAGCGACGAACACATTAACGATACTATCATCAATGCGCTAAAGGTGAATCAGACAGCTAATGTGATTGCCTTGATGTATGGGGCCATGAAGAAGACCACCCCTTCAGGGGAACTCAACTTCCCAGAGGCTGTGAAACGGGCAGCGGAACGACCAAACCTGAGTGTTTGGCATGATGAGGAAGCCGTGATAGGCGCACAACGCAGAGAATGGGCTAAGTTTGAAGACCAGAAGAAGGAGTTTTCGAACTTTACCTTGAAGATGGTTGGTGACCTCGTGAGTTTTGGAGACTTTGATGCTTTTACAACCTTCCTATCGGAACTAATAGGAGACCATACCAATGCAGACAAATAACAATCCGGCGGTGATAGGCGTGGTGAGGAGTATATCGGGTACCAATGTATCAGTGCAACTGTACAAAAGCCTGAACTCTACCATCTCGTATATCAACGGAAACGGTTACAAGATAGGCCAAGTTGGGGGATTTGTCAAGATTCCTCAGGGTTATGTGAACCTATACGGAACGATAGTCCAGATAGGTGCTGATGCGATTCCAGAGTCTTTAAGGAATAATGAGACTGCCGGAGTGCGGTGGATGACCATACAACTTGTTGGAGAAGGAGCTCTGGGACAACCTTTTGAGAGAGGCATTTCACAGTATCCGATGATTGACGATGAAGTCCACATAGTGACGGAGGAAGACCTTGTGAATATTTATGGGAGACAGCAAAGTGCAGGCTTTGTCTCAATAGGGACTATCTCTGGGGCGGAGAATATCCCTGCTATGGTTGATGTGAATAAGCTTGTGAGCCGTCACTGTTCGATAGTTGGTTCTACAGGAACTGGCAAATCAACCACGGTGGCTGGACTTGTTAATACACTTATAGACCAGAGTATATTTCCTTCTTCTAGAATTGTTCTCATTGATATTCATGGGGAGTACGGTAAAACCTTTAAGGAAAAGGCAAATATATTCAGAATAACCCCCGAAGATTCAACTGAACATAAACTAGTGGTGCCATACTGGGCAATGAGCTTTAATGAGTTCGTAAGTTTTGCCTTTGGCGACATTCAGGATAATGATCGTTTCCCATTGTCTGAACTGGTACTCTCACTCAAGAAACTGACTATTGAAAAGAATCCCGGACTATTCCCTTATCTCGCAAAGGATAGTATTACTGTTGATACGCCAATTCCTTTCAGTCTGAATAGGCTGTTCATGCATCTATATCGCCAAATGTTCTCGACGCACACTTGTGCAGGGACAGGACAAAAGCTTTGTGCTATCGATGAGAATTTTGATGCCTCCAAGACTACCGAGGCTTTCCTTACTGACGCAGTAGGAACAAAGCTTACAGGAAGTTTAGATCCGTTCGTGTTGCCACGATATATGGAACAACAACAGTCGAAAGTGTATCTTTCTGGTGTTCCTATGTCCATAAAGCGACAATTGATATCGTTACAGGCCAAACTCAATGACCCGAGATTTGATTTTGCCTATAAACCTGATGGTTTCATTCCAGACAAAGAAGGGAAAGTTACAAAAGATAGTAATGATCTTTTGGAATTGTGGATGGGGGAGAAAACACTCTCTGTGTTTGATGTCTCTGGTGTACCTGGCGGTATTTTGCACGACATTATTGGTATCCTGCTGCGCGTGATGTATGACTCTCTGTTCTGGGGGCGCAACTTGGTTCAGGGAGGAAGGGAACGTCCGCTACTGATTATCATGGAGGAAGCGCATAATTACCTCGGAAGTGGTGATAAGAGTCGCGCATCGGATGTGGTTCGAAGAATTGTCAAGGAAGGAAGAAAGTACGGAATAAGCGCCATGATAGTCAGTCAGCGTCCATCTGAGATTGATACAACCATATTGTCACAATGCGGAACCACAATAGCATTGAGACTTACTAATTCGAACGACAGGGGATTTATTGCCAATACGGTTTCCGATAGCCTTTCTAACCTGATCAATATGCTGCCAATCTTAAAGACAGGAGAATCGATTATCGTTGGGGAGGCTGTCAGGATGCCTATGCGTGCCAATATTACCTATCCTGAAAAGACAAAACGTCCTGATAGTCATGATCCTGAAGTAGCATCTGACGAGGCGGGTAAAGGAGGATGGAATAACCCTCTTAATATCAACGTGCAGGACTATCCGGATATCGTCAAGGCATGGAGATTACAACAGATAAACATATAAAACAAAAATGCGATGGAAAGACAATTCGTAACATCATCAAACATTATGTCGGTTGGGTATGACCCCGTCAATATGATTTTGGAGGTTGAGTTTAAAACCGGTGCTGTTTATCAGTATTACGATGTGCCGCAACATATCTATGACGGATTGATGGCGGCAGATTCACATGGTACATATCTGGCCGCTTATGTCAAGAAAGGCGGGTACAGATACGCTCAAGTATAGTATATGCGTATAGATCATAAACTGCAACGCGTCCAGGTTGATCGTTTCGAAATATCGGACGAGTTGGTATATCGTTATTTTGGCTCCCTACCGGATGCTGACAGGGAATCGGCATTGTTACGTGCAATCCGCATAGGTGTTCTGGCCATAATGGAGGATCGTTTTTCTTCTTTCTTGTCTAAGACAACGGATGATTTGGGCGTACAATTGGAGAACCTCAAACTTCTTTTTAACATAAAGCAGGAGGTGTTCCACAAGACAGCCATCAAAGGTCTTGCTGCGGAGAATGATATCCTCCAGTTCTTGGAAGAGTATATCTCATCACGCCGCCTTAATGATGTTGTGTCTCTGTCCGGGACTTCGAAAGGGAAGCTTAAGAATAACAAGACTGGAGATATCTTGGCATTTGTTGGTGGGGAGAGCAGTGGTCGGAAACTAGCTATCGAATGCAAGTTCGACAAAAGTATCAAACTAGGGGATGTGGATTCCGTTGAGGTTTCATCCAATCGCTATGATACTGCGTGGAGTCAGTTGCTGGAAGCTTCCGTGAATCGTGATGCCAATGCCAGCATTATTGTGTTTGACAAGACGCTGGCAGACGCTTCCATTTGGCGGGCTGTTGATGGTGTGTCTTATGTGGATGGTATCGGCTTTATCTGCATCATCGATTATGAAGCTGGAGATTTCCATAATTTGGCTGTTGCTTATATGCTGGCACGTGGCTTAGCTTTGCGTAAGGACGGCAAGAGCGTAGATGTTGAGTTCGTTAATATGCTAATCGAGCGGCTTCTGAAAGATATCCGGGACGTCCAAAGTATTGAAGGCCTCGTCCGCAATAATATTAAAAATAACCAACAGATTCTTAAGAATATAGAGAAGAGTTTGCTGTCTATTGAGTTTGATCAACAATACCTTGCCAAGTACCTCCAGGATGGTTTCTTGAGTAAGCCTGACCTCCTGGATTTTTATCAGAGGGAAGACATTAGGACAAAGTACAAAGTCTTGTCCAAAGAGATAGAGGCGGAAGAGTAGAAAGAGATGCTATCACCAACGATACAACAACAGATTAAAGGAGATGAAGATGGCTCCGCGCTAGATTTATGTCATTGATCATTGTTTTTATCTATACTGATTCATCGAATTGTTCAGCAATAGTAGAAGGCAACTAGTTTTTATGACAAGAAATATCAAGTTATACAAGTATCTTGACGTGAATGGCGGATTTATGATGCTACATAATAGCAATCTTCAGTTCACTAATGCTACGCGTTTGAACGACCCTTTCGATTGTCATCCTGTCCTTTTCGACTTTTCTCACGCACCTGAGTATCCAAACAATTGGCCTCCGAAAGATTTCATGCTTGAAAAAGTAAAATCGGATACGGAGAATTTACGGAATAGCGCGTGGATTTGCAGCCTTTCAAAGATTCACGACTCCCTTCTGATGTGGAGCTATTATGGGAATCACAAGGGTGTATGTGTTGGTCTGGATATGGAAAGAGTTAATAAGTACCTTTCAAGAATTCTTTGCGGCATCTACGGTGCTATGGAAATGGAGGTCCAATATCGGGATGTGATCGACAAACCCGATTATTTCCGTGACGCTAAAGACTTTTTCAGCTACCAATTGTCCACTAAGGCAAAAGCATGGGAACACGAGCAGGAAGTGAGATTGTTGCTTATTGATCCTATTCCGGACGGGGCATCAGGACATCCTTGCTTTGCCCCCATGGCATTGCCCTATAAGCCCAAAAGTAAAAAAGAGGCTATTGATTGGAAAGAAGTGCGTGCTTACCCGCATCTGGGGGGCGAGTGCTTTGATTCACTATATTTGGGGATCAAAATAGATCTAGAGAAACGTGAGAGAATAATAGCGGAAGCTCGCAAGTGCAATCCTGCTATTAACATATATCAAATGACAATAGATCCCGATGCTGACTATAACATAGATTGATAATCAATTAGTTACGCGGTTCGTGGTTCAAATATGGTTCAGAAAAAACAGGTGGCACTTGTCACGAATCCGGATAGAGAAAAAGACCAAATTAGATTAGATAACGATTCATTCTTTTACATTAATGTTGGCAAGAACTCCGCCAAGGTTCTTAATCTTGTCTATTACATCCTCTTTCGATAATTCATTTAACTCAAATCCGTTTATTCTGTCGTTCCAATCAAACCCGTAATTGTTTAGGATAATCTGTGTATTATCTTTGATGGTGTTGTCATTCTTTATAGACAATTGAATATCCCAATCATCTGATTTTTTCCTATTGAAATGGACAAAAACAGAAATAATCAATCCGTCAATAATTCTATCAAATACTATAGCTGATCTATCCCATTGCCATAACCACATTTTCCATCCATCATAATCAATGGCGTTCTCGTGATCTAAAGCAATGACAGCCTCATTATTTGAGTTGTTCATAAATTCAAGATATAGACAGAATGTTTCCATCTCTAAAAAGGTAGTGGCTCTCTCTTGCTTTACCAAGCAATAGGATTTATCCCACTTCTGAATTTTCTTATGTTCGCAATATCTCAACAACTCCGGGTGCTTTACAAAACGATGGAATATTTCTTTTTTATTGTTTTTATCTTCAATGTAGATATCTATCATTTTCTGAAGCGTCATTGATTCTCTCAGCAAAGCGTCAAAGAAATCCTTAAACTTTTCTTTATTGTCATTGATTAGAGTTTGCCAATCACTCCAATCCCATCCAAAAGAGTAATTAGTATTGCCCCTAAAAATACGAGGATATTCTCTCAATCCTCTAGTAAGCAGGGCTCTGCGAACTAAATCTATATTCGAATCGCATTCACCCGAGAATGTCTCTTCAAAAATGTTCTTATAACGTGTAAATGCCTTGTGGCTGAAAAGGTTATCATTCTTCGCCCAATTGATTATAGGAAGAATCTCTCCGTTCCATATACGATGCTCTTGAGCGCTCCAAAACGCCTCCTCTACAACTTTTCTATCCCCATCTTCCTTTGCTTTTCTTATTATTGTGAGTTTTTCTTTTTCCTCATTAGTCAGTATCTGTGATGATATCTTTTCTGTGTAATCCAGAATGCTGATAATATCACCTTGCTCATTGATGATATCAACTATATGGAATACATCTGTAAATAATGTGTTAACCGCTTTTTGCACATTATTTATACGAATTAGATTCTTGAAAAACTCATAAATTCTTTTCGCCGTTCTCTGTTTATCCTGGCAAGATTCAATGTCTGAGATGTTCAGGTATACATATTTTAACAATGGGAGTAAGACAAAGCATACCTTTTGATCAACCGCATGTCGACAATTCACATCTCTATTAATACCCGGTGAAAGGTAATCTTCCACAAAAGAGAATACATCTTTCTTCCCATCAATCCACTTCAAGGCCTTCCAATAATTGTAGAGACTTTCAAAAGAAATCTCGTTATAAGGGAAATCGCACTTTTTGCCCTGTAGGACCAGTTGGATCAGTCTGGTGATGCTGTTTGTTATTTCTTCTTCTGGCGCAGGCTTATTAACCTGCTCAATGATAGAAACCCATCGCAAAAACTCCGCAAATCCAGCATCGGCAGTATCATTATTGCCCTTTCTTCTCCTCCAAAACCAGGTTTCAATATCTTCCCAACATTGATCAACGGCCTTCTGCTCGATAGAAAAGGTTGAGTTGTCGAATTGACTGTTCTTTTCTAGTATAACCAACGGTTTCAAATTCTGTGTGGACGAAAGTGATTCTCCTGTTGTGTTTATCACAACAAATGTTTCCTCTCCATTCTTTCGATTCTCCATATCAAAATACAGGAAGGTAACCTTGTTGAGCAACCAATCTCCCAATTCTATCAAGTAATCAGGCTCTTTGTCAGAAAATAATGACTCTATCTTTTCAAGAGCTTTCAGCATACTTTGGATGCTAGGGTCTAAATTATAATCTTCATAATACCAATCTGCCAACCGGATGCTATCAACATTCTCTTGATTTCCGATAAAGAATCGGCAAACCAAATCGCTTAGAAAGTAAATGGATGACTCTCTGATTGCATAATTCAGATATGGCTCTTTGTCATCATGCAGGTATTCAAAATCTGATATAAGGTGCTGTCGAAAAGCATCTGTATTTTTATGAATCATACCAAGAAGGAGGTACAAAGTTGTCAGACGTTGCTGACCATCGCAAAGTTGAATATGATTGGCAGGAACTTCGTAACCATAGAACAACCCAAGATTCAATGTGCTACTATCTTTGTAATTTTTCCGGTGCGCATTGAATTGTTCTATCAGGCTCTGAACAAACCCTGTAACCAGTTCTCCTTTCTCGCCTGTGCTTCTGGTATTATTGTCATCACCCCAACAATAATCACGCTGGAGATCTGGGATAATAATTTTTCTATTTTCTGAAAAAAGCTCTGCAAGTGTATAGCTTTCTCCAGTTATGAAGTTAATCTTATTTCCCATAGTATTCTTTATAGTCCTTAAGTGTTTGAAACTTATTTATTGCTATTTGTTCTCCATTCCATGTAGACTGCGCAAACTTGTAGATGGTATGCAAAAGATGGCGGCTCTTGAAAACCTGTTTCTTCTTCACGTCTTTACAGTTAGGGTCTAAAAAAAACATCGACTTTTTCTCCTCGAAGGAACTATCGTTGAAGGCCGAATTATCATCCTTATATAACAATACAAGATTGCCAATTGAATGCTCACTTGCTTCTATTCTATCTTTTCCTTCAAAATAACGGCACGAAGCCCTTGCTATATAACCTGCAGTTTTATCAGGTAAATTATCAAGTCCCTCCCCATTACCATTAACGATGCATAACGTATCATTTCTCCATTCTTTGTGCAATACTTTTGATTTTGGGAATATATGTTCTAATGAACGACCGCGAGAATCCTTTCTATCCCATATTGAGAAATCAAATTTCCGTCCTTGCCCCTCTTCTTGTTTATTATCCTCATCGATATTCAGCCTCAACAGAAGATGAAATGCGGCCTCATCATTTTCATTATACAAATCGTTACTACTCAATATTTGATAAAAATAATCAAATTTATTATCAAATACATCTTCGTCCTTTTCGCCTTTTACCCCTGAAAGTGTAAGATTATGAGTAATTATTTCTTTGTGTGTCAATCCCCAAAATGACCATTTATAATAATTCTCCAAATCTTCCTCCGAAGGTCGGTTTTGCGCTACAAAATACCATTTGATAAACGCCTCTTTATCTTTTCCTATTCTCAAAATTGCGCCAACCCAATTGTATGTCTTGGGATTATTAAATGCATCTTCGAAACGTTTCTGTAACCTCCTTAATCCATCAAAGGTAGTTTTGGCCTCAATCGGTTTCTGCCCGTAAAGAAACTGGTTTCTAAAACTGTCAAACGATAGTTCTACTTGTTTTTGAGCTTTCAAATAGGACTGAATCAATAACCCCATCACATTGGAATGTTTGAATAGCCTCTTAACATCCTCTCTGTTCCACCATTGAAGCCATTTATCCCATTCTCTGGCATAGCGACTTCGTAGCATACTGTTATCCCATTCAATTGCATTTTTCTCAAAATCGCTTTTTGTTTCAAAATCTGTATTATTCAAAGAAGCAAGCCGGAGGAGTTCTGCTTTTATTATTTCTTCACTTCGCATTTCTGCTTTGCTTCCATTCATCATTGAAAAAACCTTTGTTGCCTTGTCAAGGGGGATATCGATGTAAAGAAATCTCACATTGTTTAATAGATAATCGAGAAAGGCTCCTTTATGTAGGCTTTTCTCTTCCTCATTCATACTTTTACATTTTTCTTTCAAGATATTGTGAATCGTCCTTAATGTCTTTTTGAAAAAATAAATATCCTGATGTTCTTCATGAGCATCCTCAAAAATGCAACTAGGCAAATCATTCCTTGATAGAAAATCATTTGATTCTTTTCTTATGTCATATTTCATCTCAAAGCGCCCGTCATATCCCAAATACTTCAATAACAGATAAAAGAAAGTGGTACGCTGTTGCCCGTCAACAAGGACGATCCTGTCACCTTCGCACACTGTAATTCCTTGGATGAAAACTTCTGTATTTTTTTCAAATCCTGGAATCAATGAATTCTCAAGGATATAAGTCACGGCGTCTTTTTTCCCACTTTCCTTCGGCTTTTTACCCCATACATATCCTCGTTGATAGTTTGGAACGACAAATATTTTATTCTTTCCAATATATTCCCGAAGAGTTATTGTTGCATTCATGTTAAATTGTGGTATTATATGTTATAGTAGTTCCATTAGACTGATTTATATCTATAACGGGAGTAATTTGGTGATAATTATATTGTGAATTCTTTCCCACGCAATTTGCGGATCATATCCAAGTTTTGGTCTAAGCAAGCCGGTGGTGTCACCGAGAAACTCCGGGTTCTGCATCTTCCCGTCCAGATTGAGCACGTATTCATTGTAGGTAGGGGCGTGGCTGGCAACGAAACGGAGATAACGGTCGTAAGCCGTCATTACGCGGTCAATATCCAGTTCGCCGGAAGTAAGAGCCGTATAGACATCAAAGAGGTCGCGCCCTTTCAGTCTCTGGTACAAGGCACGAACCTTCGTGCCGACGAGTTCATTCAGCTCATAGGTCAGCACATCACACTTGCCGGTAAACCAATCGTTTTCCACCGAGAATGGTACTCGGACCATCGGGAAGACACTGAAATGCTCCTTGCAGTTGATTTCCACCTTCAGATGAATTTCACCGGCACCCACGTCCGTAGGCTGTACTTTGAACAGAAGTGTGTTGTTATGCTTCTTCTGTTTGACTACCGGCTCGCCAAGCCAGGTGAGGGCGTCACGAAGGTGATCGATGGTTTCCTTGATGGGCTCGGCATTGACTTGAACCAGGTCAATATCCTCTGAATAGCGGGGCTGCGGATGGAGATACAGCTTATGCAGCGCCGTGCCGCCTCGGAAAGCCAGATGCTCCGAGAGGAACGGATCGTTGTATATGGATACCAAAGCCCGGCAGATAATCAGGTCCTGCTCAATCATCTTATTCTCAACCCACGGAGCGATTTCACTCCATCCTGTTATGTAACTCAACGGTATCATAGTTCGTCTATTTCAATTTCAACATTCACAATAACTTTCCACTTGCTATCTTTCATAAACCCATCTGCGCTGGAGCCTGCCCGTAAAGGAACAGGCTGTAACTGAACTCCAGAACGTTTAAGCAGCCCAAAAACATCTCCAGCAGCTTTCCGTTCTTCCAACACATTATCTAAAATATAGCCCAATCGCTGAAGGCTGCTTAGGGGAACGATATCCACAAAGTCAGGTGTAAGCCTACTGAAGTCTGTTTTCTCCACAAGTTCGGCGAGTACCGTAGCGGCACGTGTAACACTACCAATTTTAGCTTGATAGGTAATCAGATCAACCGCCGTCAGTTCTGGACTCGATACATTAATATAACCAGTAATGGTTTGTCGTTTCTCTATGTACTCCTTTGCTATTTGCTTTTTACAGAAGAATAGTGTGTTATATTTATCGGTCTTCTTATCTCGCATTGAAGGAGGCTCAATCATCACGCAGAAACTCATTGGTGCCTGATGGGCTGCGCCATGCATTGCCGCAGCGCTCAATAGAGCAACGTAGTAATTGCGTCCCAGATGACGCATCATATCGTCTAAATAAAATGATTGGGGTACTGACCCCCGAAGCCGATACTCTTCGGGGATAATAACATAAAAACCTCGTAATGGAGAAATGATTCTCCCTTTACTAACTTCTCGGGTTAGAGAACGCGCCATAGTCCCGTCGTTCATCTCTGGGAAGGCTGAGACGACATCACTATGCGTGAAAGTGTATTTCCCGCGTGGCGGCTTCTCGTTAATCCATCCAGATATGCTAAGCTTTTTCTCCATATTCCTTATATTTCATTTGCAAATATAGACAAAAATTGTCTAATATTGCAAGTGAATTGAAAACATTTATTTGTCGAAATTCCAAAAACAAAGAGGACGAAACCAAACATATCCCGAACAATTAAATGCTTATACGGGCATTAAAACGCCATTGTTGTCCAGATATGTTCGGAATGGTACCCGTTCAGTACGGAAAAATCACTTTCCGATGCAGAAATTAAATTCTACAACCATAAGCAAGCAATCTGCAAGAATAAGAAAGGTAATATAATGAAATATAGCCACTTACAAAAGTAGTTCCCTGCACTCCCGTGCAATGAAAATTCACTCAAATTTGCTTTTGTTGTGCAAAATGCCTAAATTTGCACAACACTAAAATTTGAGCATATGGAACGGTATCAACTCTATTATCGGAAGACGGAAGACAAGAAATCTGTGAGGGTTAGACTGCGTTTGGTGGACGGTCGCAAAGTCAACTTTTATCACAAGACCGGCATCATCGCCACGCTGGAAGATTTGGAGAAGTTCGAAAAGAACTTGGAACTCAAACCCAGAGTTACCGTATACAACAAGGAACTCCGTGGCGAACTCCTGCGTCACATCTCGGCGATGAAAACCGCCTATGACAATATGAAGAAAGATGGTCTTGATATGACCAGCGACGTCTTCGAACTCGAGATACAAAAGGTTTTCAATCCTATAGTAAAGGTCCGGGCCAAGGCATCCGAAACTTTGGTCGAGCGATTCCTGCGACATGAAAAGCAGGCACTCCGGGATGGAGTAATCAGCGATAATAGATATGTGGAGGCTGAATGCTATGCTGGCAAACTTCGGCGCTTCCTGACCATCAAGGGAAAAAGTATGATCACGCCGCCAGAATTCACGGTGGATATGCTGCTGGAGTTCCGTAATTTCGTGTTTGATGAATACCTTTATGTCCCCAAGTATAAATCCTTGTACGCCAAGGGGAAGATAACTCGCAAACCTTCCCGCCGTCTGTCCGACGCATCAGCCGTCCAGGTCATGTCGATGTTCCGCGCCTTCTTCAGCGAGTTGGAAGCCAACGACGAGATAACAAAGTCACCGTTCCGCCGACTCACATCTGAACGTCGCAAAAACATCTTCCGCGTGATGTACGACGAGCCGGTCTTCCTCCGACAGGAAGAATTCCAGAAAGTGCTCGACACAGAAGTCCCGGAGGATTTGCGTCAGGTCAAGGACACGTTCATCCTCAACTGCTGCTTCGGTTGCCGCATCGGTGACTTCCGCCGCCTCAGCATGGAGAAGGTATCCGTCTCTCCGGAGGGAATTCCGTACGTCCATTACATCCCGGCCAAAACAACCGGCTCCCAGACCACCAATCACGAGATCCAGACTCCCATCGTCCGTCTTGCCTACGACATCATCATGCGCACAAAGTTCGATCTGGGTATCTGGATGAAGGCATCCTCCTTGGCCGCCTATAACAAGAAGGTCTGCGAATTGATGAAAACCTGCGGCATAGACCGCAAAGTCACCACCTACGACACTGAGAAGCACGACAACGTGTATATCCCGCTCTACGAGGCCGCCTCGTCAAAGCTGGCGCGAAAAACCCACGTCGACATGATGAACAAGGTTCAGGTCAACATCTACGCCGCCGGTCTGCACCGTCAGGGGAGCGATGCGGTTCACCATTATACCAAGATGGAGATGAAGGACCACTTCGCCCTGATGAATGTTGCCTTCGGCCAGCCTGACTACCGTGTTGATAAAGATCTGAACATTCTTGAGGGCGAATCCGCAGGAAATCAGTAAATTTGTCCTTCAATATGAGAGTATTTGACCACATAGAGTTCTACAACGATTTCCCTGACGGAGTCGACGAAGAATACATTTCCAACTATCGGAGCCTGCTTGAGTCCCATATGGACGAGCTGTCTCCGATTCGTTCGTCCAAAGAGAAAACCGAAAAGTACTTCAAACAGCATATTTGGCCGGGGGCAATCGGCGGAGATATGCCGGAATTCCGTTCAATCCACCTTTATACCTGGGAGACCGGGGAGGGGCAGACCGTCCGTGTGAACATCGATAGGACTCAGTTGGTTGAATCTCTAATGGATGTACTCCGAGACGACACCATCAGTTTCAGCTACATCTACTGCCTGCTGAAGTACGGCTGCAACTACGCAGATCCAAAGACCAAGAAAGTTGACTTCAAGGAAGCCCGGGCACATTATCATTCGGCGGCCGACATCAGCTATGCCATCGAATTCGACCTGGACAAGGTTTCCGTCCGGATTGATGAAAAGGCAACCCCGGATGCCAATATCGCAAACCTCGAGCAATATCTTAATCAGAGCCGTGCAACCGAGGGCGTGAGCCAGGATCTCAAAGAGCAATTTGAATTTTCCATCGAACTGCGTCTGGAGAGCTTGAAAAAGGAATTGACCGTATTCGAGAAGGCCAAGAAAACACTGATGCCCGACGATACAGACGCATCCTCCAGACGCTCCGAAGTACTGCTGTTTTATAACTTTTGGGGAACAAGGATGCTGGAATTTCAGGACAGGGCACGTGTCCTGCCTGAAGATAACGGCTACAAGCATTCGGTTCTATCCCAGGATTCCAACTCCGAGATGCTGGTGTCCAAGATTATTCCACTCTTCCGGACACTGAAAAAGCGCAATTCTCCCAACGCTGACCTTGAGTTCACGCGAACAGTTGAACTGCTCGGCCAGCTTATGCTGGACTTCACAAAGCGAGCCCTTGTTTGCTATCACGATGATTACGCGGGCTTCTTTGACGAAGGGAAAGCCTGGATGGCTGAAACCCGGAAATGCATCGCTGATGCATACAGCAGGTCTCTTACAGTGACCGAGTCCATCCCCAGCAGCCAGTGGGAAGATACATCGCGTCACAAGAACCAGCTTCAGCAATGGTGCGCTGGTGCTTTCACTCTTGAGATGCTGACGCCGGTTCTGTGTCCTCACGCTAAGATTAAAGATACGATGCCATACAACTTCTGGGGCGACACCTACGAGGCTCAGAAGGCAGAGGCTCTTCAGAAGTTCATCTGCGACAACGAGGAGGAGGATATGATCGACTTTGCCTCCAACGCCCAACATTTCAGCAACGCTTTTGCCGACAAGTACTGGGCTGCCGAGAAACTCGTGGACGAAAACAAACCGAACAGGGAAGGGGTGGAGGCTCTTTGCAAAATGGTGACTGATCTCGCTAACGATTACATTCGCCGGGTACAGAAAGACCAGCCGTCAGATGAATCCCTGCTGCGCTTCGCAAAGGAAATCTGGCTATGGCTGACCCGTCTGTTCGTCGACCTGCCTCTCGAAGAGGATATGGACAAGATGTTCCGCCACATAAGAGCCCATAGCAGGCAAGAGATCGTGGAAGACGGAGCATTCCTCGCTCAGGTCGCATTCCGCTCCCACGTGTGCGACACTATGGCGCGTACCTTCGATAAAATAGCCAAGGGGTTTGACCGCTTCATCACCGCAGCCTGCAAGCAGGATGACAGCATCCCTGTAAGACCGGTGGCGGAGAATATTGGCAAAGCCGCTCCGGCACCCAAGAAAGCCCAGCCAGCGGAACCGCCGGTATCAGAGAATATCACATACAGCAAGTCGCTCTCCCGCGACCAGCAGGAAGCCCTCCACGCCTTCCTCCACCAGAAGATGGATTCCGAGAAGGATTACCACGGCTTCGCGGCCATCTACGCCGCCATCGAACTTCAGTACCTCAAGAAGCCGACCTTCCCCCAGGTCAGTAAGGAATTCGGCATCCCCGATTCCAAGGAACAAAACTACAGCAGTTTCATGGGCAAACGCGGCAAGTTCTTACCCGCCAACAGAACATACGAGCATCGCGATCTGATAGATGGACTGAAGGATGAAATAAAGGCTCTACCTGCGTTCACTACCAAGTAAATACAACCATTTGCAATAGGAAAAATGGGATTCGGATGGGAAACCACCGAGTCCCATTTTCTATGCTGGATTCCCACTTGCTTTTTTCTGAATCTTTGCGGGCCAAACAGAAGGAGTCCACTCGAGATTGGCCCGGCGCACCAGGTAGGACAACTGGAGCCTGCGCCGGTTTTTATAAACTTTAAAGACCGACGATATATGGATCTTTCAAAGTTAGGCTCCCACGAGCCAGTCATCATTCTCACCGCCCCTGATCTCGAAAAAGCGATCAGGGATGTACTCTCTGACCTTCTCCAACAGAAGGAAACCGAACGCATGGAATCCCGCCTCACCCGCGCAGCCGTACGTGAGCGTCTGAAAGTGGATGACACCACGCTCTGGCGCTGGAACAAATCCGGCTACCTGAAGGCCATCAAGGTGGGAAGGGCTTGCTACTACAACGAAAACGATGTCCGGAACATCGAGGAGGGCCGCGTATGAGCCAGCCTAAGCACATTTCGGAGTTCCTCCAGCAGAGCTGGACACCCGAGCAGGAAGCAGCCGACCGCAAACTCCGTGAGCAGCTCGCAGCGGAGAAAGGGGAGACCCTCTACCCTGAACCGGAGGGAACATTTGTAGATATGGAGGACTGATTATGGCCGAGAAATCAAACGAAAGCAAGACCAGGCCGACCAACCCGGTTGACGCCATCAAGAAGGAAGTGAAGAAAGCCCAGAATGCTCCCCGCAAGCTGGGACGCCTCCGGCTCCAATCCGCCAACAAGTGGATTGACGATGCCAAGGCCCAGCCTGACCCCGAACATTACTACCACGGTATGTTCGTGGAGGGCGAGATCACCTTCGTCTTCTCCGCTCCCAACTCCGGCAAGTCTCTCTTCCTGATGCAAGTCGCCGAGTCCATCGCCCGGAACCAGAAGGTTGTAGTCATCGATTGCGAGCAGTCCAGCAAGCAATTTCAGCGGCGCTACACCAACGACGAGACCGGCAGCACCCACTACTTCCCGAAGAACCTCTACCGGGCGGAAGTGGACTCCGAGCTGCTCGATACCGTCGACCAGGACCAGGCCATTCTCGACAGCGTGAATCAGGCGGCCAAAGAGGGTTTCAAGGTAGTGGTCATCGACAACATTTCGTTCATCTGCGTCGACACCGAGAAGAGCCAGACGTCTATTGAGTTTATGCGTAAGTTAATCAAACTCAAGAAGAAATACGGCCTCACCATCCTTGTCGTGGCGCACACGCCGAAACGTGACCCGAGCCGTCCGCTTACCCAGAACGACCTCTCCGGCTCCTCCAAGCTGATGGCCCTCATCGACGCTGCCATAGCCATTGGCGTGTCTGCACAAGACCCCCAGCTTCGCTATGCCAAGACGGTGAAATTCCGCTCCGGCGAGTACCCTTGCCCTGCGGACCATGTCGCCGTTTACCGTCTGGAAAAGGTCGACAACTACACCCAGCTGACCTTCCTGGACTATGGTAACGAGCGCGATCACCTGCGCGAGAAAAACGGCCTCACCGAGGTCGAAGACATGCAGGAATTCGTCAATCTGAAGGCCCAGGGAATGTCCCTCAAGGAGATTGCCGAGGAGACCGGCTTCGCCAAGACCACCATTCACCGCAAAATCAAAAAGGCGGCAGAAATGGGCATCGTGGCCACCATAAACCCCACACAAACTTCCGAGGGCGAGTCGTTCCGTTCCACATCCGAAACGGACCAAGTGGAACAGGTGGAACGCGACCGTAGGCTCCCGTTTAAAGATGAGGAGGATTAACTATGGAACATCGCTTTCAGCTCGCTCCCTACGCCGGCAAGGCGTCCCGGCTTGTCTGTCCGAATTGCGGCAGACGAGAGTTTGTGCCCTATATTGACACGGAGACCGGGGAAATCATCGACGAGACTTGTGGCAGATGCAACCGTGAGAGCAATTGCGGCTATCACCTGACCCCGAGTCAGTACTTCCAGCAGCACCCTGAGGCACGTCCTCAGGGTGACGACTGGCGGCAGGCTCCCGATTGGCTGAAGAAACAGCAGCCTTACCGGAAGCCGGTTATCCCGCAGCCAAAGCCCGCTGGCCCTATCTGTGAACTCCCGCGTGAAATCGTGGAGAAAACAATCCGTATGGAACCGATGAGCAACTTCGTCAAGTTCCTGGACACCATTCTCGACCCGCTCATTTCGGAAGGAGTCGTCTTCCTCTATAACCTCGGCGTAACCAAGGCAGGGGAGACCATCTTCTACCAGAAAGACCGAAAGGGCCGCTACCGTGGCGGCAAGGTCATCCAGTACGATCCTGTCACCGGCCACCGCGTAAAGGATTCCGCCTATCCGGTTTACTGGGTACACCAGAATTTCATGCGTCAGGGCTACATCCCGCAGGACTGGAAAATGACGCAGTGCCTGTTCGGCGAACACCTCCTGGACGAGTACCCTGACCGGACTGTATGCCTGGTCGAGGCCGAGAAAACGGCGGTCATTTGCGACGGCTTTATGCCCGAATACATCTGGCTTGCCACCGGCGGGAAAACCCAGCTTGGCGAACGTCTGGATGTGCTCCGTGACCGCGAGGTCATAGCATTCCCCGACATCGACGCCTTCGACCAGTGGTCTGAATACTTCAACGGTCGCTCCGACCTCAATGTATCCGTCTCCACGCTACTCGAGGATAACGCCACTGAGGAAGACCGCGAGGCCCAGATCGACATAGCAGACCTGCTCATCCGCTGGTATCGTGCCGATAACCCCACCGTTCCATACGTTCCACCCGTTCCTTCCCAAGGTGGAACGGAACGGCCCGCTACGGAGTTTACCAACCCGGTCGTAGCCGAGATTGCGCGGTATTTCTCCCCGGAACACCTTCCGGAGGTCGCTGCGCTCATTGAAGACTTCGACCTTGTACCTGTATCAATTCAACACATTGAACCCCAAGAAGATGAAAATTCTGATAGATAACGGCCACGGGATCGAAACCCAGGGCAAACGCTCCCCGGATGGACGCTTCCGGGAGTACAAGTACAACCGAATTATCTCCAAAGCCATTGTAGAGCACCTTCAGTACCGGGGCTACGACGCCGAGTTGCTGGTCCCCGAGGATAACGACATCTCCCTGCAGGAGCGTGTCCGCCGGGCCAATCAGAAGACCTGCCGCTTCGGACATCCGGTGCAAGACACCATCCTCATCTCCATCCACGTCAATGCTGCCGGCAACGGCTCCAGATGGATGGACGCCACGGGCTGGTGCGCCTACACCTACTATGGTCACAGCGACTCCGACGACCTGGCATCCTGCCTGTACGATGCTGCACAGAAACAGCTGCCTGGCCATAGGCTTCGCACCGACTGGTCCGACGGCGATCCGGACTGCGAGGCACCCTTCTACATTCTTAAACATACATACTGCGCCGCAGTACTGACCGAGAATGGATTTATGGATAACGAACTTTCACTTCGTTACCTCGAATCCGACGAAGGGAAACAGGCAATTGTAGCTCTCCACGTCGAAGGAATTATTAACTACATCAAAAGCAGGTAAACCATTATCCTACAAATTCTTTTCGCTTCCGCCCTGGGCCACGAGTCTGAGGCGGAAGTTTCATTGTTTTGCACTCGGATGCAACTTAATGTCAGGAATTTGAATAAAAAACCTTAAATTTGTTACTTTAAGCAAATTATACACTTACATATGGCCAAGAAGAGCACCTTCTCCCATGTTCAGGCCCAGTCGGCCCTGGAAGCGGTTGCAAACACCCTCAACGCCGAAAATCTGCCGTACGAACTGCTACGGATTTTCTGCGACTACGGTGAAGCATCCCTCCAGCGCATCCGCGACGGGCGTGACAACAAGGCTCGGGATGAAGAAACCATACTTGTCAAGGACAAACTCGTCTACAGGCTTGGAAACCTGATAGACGAGCCCCTCGATGTCATCAACCTGATGCTGGCTGACCCTCGCATCACTCGCCATAATCCGCGACTTTATATCACGGTCAAGGACGACACGGTCATCGCCTGGGACCCTAAGGACGATGAGGTATATGAGAACAAGATGTCCCTCATCTGGAAGGACTTCGAATTCTTCAAGCCCCTGGCCGGTATTGAGAAGTTTCGCAACGTATCTGAAGCAGAGGCCGATGTAAAGACCGCCGAACTGATGGCGAAGATATACGACGACATCCGCCGCTACAACGATGTCAAAGACCCCGAGGTCTCCCACAACATCAACGTCTTCATGTCCCGGCTGCTCTTCTGCTTCTTCGCCGAGGATACCGGTCTCTTCACACCGAATCAGTTCACCAAGGCCATACAAGAGAATACAAAGGCAGACGGTTCCGACCTCGCCGACTTCATAGACCGTGTCTTCTTCATCATGTCCACCGACAATAAGGAGATTCGTGAGGACCAGACCAACACCATCATATCTTCCTTCCCTTATGTCAATGGCGGCCTGTTCTCCAAGCGCTTTCCTATTCCTACGCTGAGCCGCCGTGCCCGCCAGCTGATGATTAAGTGCGGCTCCTTCGAGTGGGGAGAGATCAACCCGGACATCTTCGGCTCGATGACCCAGGCCATCGTCTCACCGGAGGATCGCGCGGAACTGGGTATCCACTACACTTCGGTACCCAACATTATGAAGGTTATTCAGCCGCTCTTCCTGGACGACCTATATGCCGAGTACATCCGCTGTAAGAACGACATCAAGGGCCTCAACGCCCTGCTGGTCCGTATGGGCAAGATTAAGTTCTTCGATCCTGCATGCGGCTCCGGCAACTTCCTCATTATTTCCTATAAGCGAGTTCGCGAGTTGGAGATAGAAGTCTGGAAGAGACTCATCGAACTTGGTTCACCGCGCCTTCCGTTTAGTGAAATTACTCTGACACAGTTCTACGGCATTGAGTTGGATGAATACGCCTGCGATACAGCGACGCTTTCCTTGTGGCTGGCAGAGCACCAGATGAACAATAAGTTCCGCGATAACTTTGGAACTTGCCCGAATCCTCTACCGTTGAGACCGAGTGGTCACATTGTATGTGGGAATGCATGTACAACGGACTGGAATGACGTGTGTCCTCACAAGAAGGATGAAGAAGTCTACGTGATGGGGAATCCGCCTTATCTGGGGAGTAGTATGCAGAATGATTCTCAAAAGAAGGATTTGACGCATGCGTGTCGTGGTTTCGATAATTATAAAAACCTGGACTATATCGCATGTTGGTTCATTCAAGGTGCAAGGTACATTCAAAATTCAGCCGCCAAGTATGCCTTTGTTAGCACAAACAGCATTACACAAGGAGAACAAGTGGCGCTTCTTTGGCCGCATGTATTTGCGCTCGGTCTTGAAATAGCATTTGCGTACAAAACTTTTAAGTGGAGCAATAACGCCAAGAATAATGCTGCTGTTTTCTGTGTAATCGTGGGTGTTCAGAATCAGAGTAAAGACCCCAAGTACTTATACGACGAAACTACACGCCTGACTGTTAACCAGATAAGCGCATACTTAATCCCCAATGTTAATTGTATAGTCGGTCGCACAAGTTCTCCCATTACCGGCCTCCCAGAGATGATTAGAGGTAGTATGCCTTCTGATGGAGGACATCTTATCATGTCTCAAGAAGAAAGAGATTCTTTACTTGAAAAGCATCCTGAAGTAAAGGATATTGTAAAAGGCTACATGGGAGCTGAAGACTTTCTAAGTTCGACTCCACGATATTGCCTGTGGATGAACGAAAATGATTACAAGACATATGGCTCTATCCCAGAGATAAAAGTTCGAATGGAAGGAGTTAAAGCCGCGAGATTAAAGAGCGATACCCCGACAACAAAAGAATACGCAAAGTATCCTTGGCTTTTCCGCCAACCTCAATATGTGGATTCAGACTCGATTATTGTTCCTTCCACTTCTTCTGAGCGCCGTCCGTATATCCCTGTTGGTTACCTTGATCATAACGTGGTTACTTCAAATTCAGCATATGTGGTTTACCATGCGGAATTATGGATTTTAGGCCTTCTTTCGTCCCATATGCATAACGTTTGGGTAAAAGCTGTGGGTGGAAGACTGAAAAGTGATTATAGGTACACAAATACACTTTGCTACAACTCTTTCCCTGCTCCAAAGTTGACACAAAACCAAAAAGAACAGTTGGAGAGGTTAGCTAAAGAGATCATACTTACCCGTGCTGGACACACCGAATTGACTCTCGGCCAAATGTATGCACCAGAGAATTTCCCGGATGATTTAAAGGCGGCACATGAGGCATTAGACATTTACGTAGAGCATTGTTATAGAGAAAAGCCATTTGAATCTGACGAAGAACGTTTGGCATTCTTATTCTCAAGATTTGAGAGATTAACCGCAGAAAAAGACAAAATGACCTTATGGAAAATTTAGTCAACATACAATATGCCCGCACCGGTGCATCCTCCAATGTGGACGCCCTCGGTATGCGAGAAATGCAGCGAATCGTTTACGAAGCACGCAACCGACAGTACCTGCTGGTCAAGGCTCCGCCGGCATCCGGTAAGAGCCGTGCCATGATGTTCGTTGCCCTCGACAAATTGGCTAATCAGGGCATTAAGAAGGTCATTGTCGCCGTACCGGAGAAAACGATCGCCCGTTCCTTCCAGGACACGCAGCTCAAGCCCAATGGCTTCTTCGCCGACTGGGAGGTTAGCCCCGGATACAACCTCTGCGCTGCTGGTCTGCAGGAAAGCGGCCTCCGCAAGAAGTTCGTTGACTTCCTGGATTCCAAGGCCACCGTCCTCATTTGTACACATTCTACCTTCCGAAATGCCCTCAAGGACCTGGACTATTCCAAACTGAATGGCACCTTCATAGGAATTGACGAATTTCATCACACCTCAGCAGACGAGCGAAACAACCTTGGCACTGTGATTCGCCACATAATGACTGAATCAGATGCCCACATTCTGGCCATGACAGGTTCCTATTTCCGTGGCGATGCTGTCCCGGTGATGCGCCCGGAAGATGAAGCAAAGTTTCAGCCAACCATTACTTACAACTACTATCAACAGCTCAACGGCTACAAATATCTCAAGAGCCTCGGAATCGGTTATCAGTTCTATCAGGGACCATACATCACCGCCATTCCAATGACGCTGGATACAACGAAGAAGACCCTCATCCACATCCCGAACGTCAATTCCCGCAGCGCCTACGCCCGGAAATACGACCAGGTGGACGACATCATCTCCTGTATCGGCACCGTCATATCAGAAGACAAGGAGCATTTCATCAAAATAGTCAAGACACCTGATGGCCGCATCCTGAAAGTAGGGGACCTCGTTGAGGACAATCCCGATATGCGTGAGGCCCTGCAGGCCTACCTCCTCCGGATGGACAGCCGCGATTCCCTGGACATTCTCATCGCCCTCGGCACGGCCAAGGAAGGCTTCGACTGGCAATGGTGTGAATGCTGCCTTACCATCGGCATCCGCGCATCCCTGACGGAAGTTGTGCAGATTATCGGTCGTTGCACCCGTGACTGCCCGGGCAAGACCCACGCGCAGTTCATCAACTTGATTCCTTGCCCTTCTGCAGCGCAGGACAACGTGGCGATGGTCGTCAACGACATGCTTAAGGCTATCACCGTATCCCTGCTGATGGAGCAGGTGATGCAGCCCGAATGGAACTTCCGCACGGCACCGGAAACCTTCGACCCCCAGGCACTCTTCAAAGACGGCGAAGATCCTCGGGAACTTTACGTCAAAGGCCTCAAGAAACCTACTAAGAGGGTACAGTCAATCGTGGAGAACGACCTCACCGAACTCAAGGCGACCCTCTTCAATACCGACATTCTAAAGCAGGCACTTGCCAGCAACGAAGTCGCCGAAGTGCTCACTCAGTCCCTCATACCCAAGATTATTCTTGAAAGGTATCCGGACCTTGACCCTGAAGAGCAGGAATCCCTCCGCCAGCATCTGGTCCTCTCCACCGCACTCCAGGGAGCGACCATTGAGACCAAGGACGATGGCTCCAAGTTCCTCCAGCTCACTAATCAGTTCATCAACCTGAACGACCTGAGCATCAACCTTATCGATTCCATCAACCCCTTCCAGCGAGCCTACGAAATCTTCTCCAAGTCCCTGACGCCGGAGATCCTGCGCACCGTTCAGGATAACATCGACAGCCAGAAGGAAAAGATGACCAAGGAAGAAGCCATCATCCTCTTCAAGGAATACCTGCCGCGCTACAAGGCCGAACATAACGGTCAGCTCCCGTCACCCAACGACCCCGACCCGAATGTCCGCCGCATCGCCGTGGCTATCGCATACCTGCGCGACCTCAAGCGCAAATCCTTAACGGAATAACCCTATGAGAGACTGGGACGCAGAATTACAAGAGATACTCGCCGATCCGATGTTCGACGACGTGCGACCGCCACGACGTCGCTCTACTGCTGACGAACGCCTCAGGGCATCCTTCCTGGAAGTCCTCGAATTCATCGAGGGCCACAACCGTTTTCCCTCAGAAGACGGCGACATGGAAGAAGCCACCCTGGCCCGCACCCTCAAAAGCATTCAGGAAAACGAGAAGAAACGCCAATTCTGCCTACCGTATGACGATTTGGGCATCCTTGCAAGACCGGAAGACAAGGATGCCGCACAAAGCACCGATCCGGCGGCACCAAAAACCCCTGAGGAAGAGTTGGACGACATCCTGAACGACCCGCTCTTCGACGACGTATCATCCGACTCCGGCAGCATATTCGAACTTCCCGACTATATGCAGCGCATCTTGAAGGAGAGGGCAGAAGCCGACTCCATCGCCAAGCGCACCGAGTGCAAGAACTTTGCTGACTACCGCGAGGGATTCGAAATCATCCATAAGAAACTCAACGACGGCCATGCCCGCCTCATCCGCTTCAAGGAAGCCCATCTTGCCGAAGGCGCATACTTCGTCCTCGGCAATATGCTCGTGTACCTGGATCACATCAACAAGGACGCCGAACGTCGTGATTCCCGGGGTAGGGCGGATGACCGCACCCGCTGCATCTTTGAGAACGGCACCGAGAACGATGTCTATCAGCAGACGCTGGTCAAATCCCTCTACACCGAAGGCTACACCGTCGTAGACTACTCCGAAATCGAAAGCGACCATCTGGAAAAGGCATTCAACGTCACCGACAAAGACGTGGCCACCGGCTACATCTACGTCCTCAGCTCCCTGTCCGACAACCCCGAAATCAAGAGTATCGAAAACCTCTACAAGATCGGATTCACCCGCCAGACAGTAGAGCAGCGCGTAGCAAACGCCGCCAACGAGTCCACCTATCTCTTTGCCCCCGTCAAAATCGTGGCATCCTGGAAGGTCTACAACGTCAAGGCCTCAGCATTCGAAGATGTTATCCATCGTCTCTTCAGCAACGTCCAGCTCCAGGTCGATACCGGCATAGCAAAACCCCAAGAATGGTTCGTCGTGCCCTTCGAAATCATTGAACAGGCCGTCAAGTACATCATCGAAGGCAAGCCGATTGCCTACGACCATAACATCCAGAAACTCATAATGTTGAAGGAGCCCGAAAAGCCTCAGCCCATCGACGAACCAAAACAAAAAGGCTTCTTCGGCCGCCTCTTCAACAAAAAGAAATAACCCCCAACAGATATGGTCGGCAAATATCCAGTCATAACCCTCTGCGGCAGCACCCGCTTTAAGGAAGAATACCTTGAAGCCCAGAAACGCCTGACCCTTGAAGGAAACATCGTCATCAGTGTAGGACTCTTCGGTCACAGCGGCGATAACGAAGTCTGGACCGAAGGCACCAAGGAAATGCTGGACGACATGCACAAACGCAAAATCGACATGGCCGACTCCATCTACGTCATCAACCCCGGCGGCTACATCGGCTCCAGCACCCGGTCCGAAATCGAATATGCTGCACGGAATGGGAAGGAAATACTATACCTTGAACCTCCGACTGAGTAGCGGGGGTTTTACGTAACACTTTATCTCTCAGACTACTATGGAAGTAAAGAAAGTACTCTTACAAGTCATCGGGAAGAAAATGGTTGGGGACTTTCCCACTTTGGCTCTTATTAATACGAATAGGAGCGTCGTCTCTGTTGACTACCATCCTTCGTTTGATACCTTGTATCCTCAAGGCTCAAAGTTTCCTTGCCGCCTTATTATGGGTTCCGGCCTTCCGAAACTTGAAGTCGATTGGGAAGAGATTTATGCAAATATCTACGAAGAGGAATGTGAGTACGATTTCAAGGCCATAAGGGTTGAAGAAGACGAGAAGAATTTCACCAAGAAGATTCTGGTGCAGGACGAATATGGCTTCGAGTTCTATCTGTACCGACCTTCGAAGGAAGATTTGAGCAGAGTCGGTTCGAGTATAACCTGCCTGGTGAAAGCCCTTAGTCAAAAGGGTCTCGAATTAGAATCCGTGACAGGAGGAATTATTGAGGATGAAGAGGCATGGCTTGAGAAAGAGTTGCTTTTCGACAAACTTCACGATGCCCGAAAAGAGGCTTTTAAGGTATTCAACGATAGAGATTTCCGAGGCGTATGGCAGAGCGTGATCGATAAGTATCCCGATTCGGCACACTTCATATACGAATTGCTTCAAAATGCAGATGATGCACTGGCTTCCGAAGTAACCATACTGCTGGACCACAAGGCATTGATTTTTAAGCATAACGGCTCTATCCACTTTTCGGTAACCGATGTGCAAAACAAAGCCAAAACACAAGGACACATCAATTCCATCACCGGCATAGGCGACTCCACGAAGGGCTTCATAGAATCAACTAATAAGATTGGTAAATTCGGCATCGGTTTCAAATCTGTCTTTCAATACACTGAGGCTCCGGAGGTGTACGATGACCATTTCCGTTTTCGGATTACCAACTACATTGTTCCCGAGAGAATCGAAAAGGATCATCCGAAGCGTGACGATGGAGAGACGCTCTTCCTCATCCCTTTCAAGAATCCACAGGCAGCATACAAGGATATAAGCGCAAAACTGAAGGTCTTGGCCAATTGCACGCTTTTCCTACACAACCTGACACGTATCCGCTGGAAGGACCTCGAAACCAAGGAATCCAAGCAGTTCTCGAAAACAATTACGGAAACCTTCAAATCTAACCGGAATATCCTTCTTGAAAAGCTGACACTTGCCGATTACGACAAGCATAGAGATGTGTTGATGTTTTCACGAAATGTGGACTTGGGAGAACACGGAAAGCACAAAATCTATGTTGGTTACTATCTCAAACCCGACGGAACAATCAACACGGACGTAAGACCAAAGGTACATTGCTTCTTCCCGACGTCAGAGACATTCAATCTCTGTATGGTTACTCATGCGCCGTTCCTGTTGGTGGACAACCGTCAGCAGATCAAGCCTCGGGAGAAAGTCAATGAATTATTGGTAGAAGAGCTGGGTAAACTGGCTGCTGACACTTTGTGTGAATTGAGAGACCTCGGTCTGAAAGATGGCACGTACCTCCTCAATGCCAATATAGAGAAGATTATTCGCTGGAATGATTCAACGGGTTATTACTACAGCTGGCGAGATGTGGACCGCTCCATAATCCAAAGTAAGGCCATCATCGACCCCTGTCTGGCAAAGATTAAAAATGCAGAACTGCTCTTATCTGTTGATAACAAATATATTAAAGGGCCTCAGAGTTATCAAGTCTCGCCAAAGTCCCTGGCTTCGTTGATTTCTACTGAGCAGCTTAAACAGCTAAGACAGACCAAAGCTGAGATAGGAATCCTATGCGAAAAACTCAATGAACTTGACTTCTATAGCATCGATGACGATATTGAGCTGAAGACCTATACCACTGCTGACTTTGCGGCAGATATTACACCGGAGTTTATGAAGGCGCAGCCTGCTGCCTGGATTAGCCGTCTGTTCACCTTCTTGAATAACGAAGTGCGTAATTCTTGGAACCCGGAAGAAAAGAATCCATACTTCCTTAGTGCGCCTATCGTCGAAACTCAAAAAGGGGAGTGGGTACCTCCGTTTGCAGAAGGCCGAATCAATGTGTTCTCCGAAGGTGACCCGAATGAGTATAATGTCATCTCCAACACGATGCTGGCCAGTAAGCCCGCCATGAAATTCCTCTCCGACATCGGATGCAAGGAACCGGACCAGCTCGATCACATCATCAACCATGTCCTCACGAAGTATCAAGATGCTGAAGCTGAATTCCCTGAAGATGAGATGCTTGAGGACTTTGTACTTCTCCTGAAGTACTATAAGACCGCCTCTCTTGAAGCCAGAGAGTCCTTGGTAGAAAAGGCTGGCCAGATGTTTTCCATTGGCGTGAAAACCAATTCTGGAGAAGTGGCAGCACTCCATCCCAGCGAAGTCTATCTTGATACGGATGACTTGAAGTCCTATTTCCGCGGAAACAACGAGGTCTATTTCTTCGACAACGTTTTCTACAAATCTGTCCTCCGGGAATTTGGGCGGAAACTCGTGAATGAATTCCTTGAAAATATTGGAATTCTGACAACACCAGCGGTAACGAGTTCTGTCTATTACGATGATAGTTGTTTAAGTAAAGCCCAAAAGGATCAACTTGGATATACCTATTCCACACGATACAGAGTTTATAACGATTTCAACATCCAAGGATTGAAAGGCGCTATTGCGCACATAGCAGAAAAACCGGATGCGTTAAGTTTCTGGCGCTTGATTTCCTCAATCCCCGTAAAAAATTACGCCTCAGCGACATATAAGTATTTTTATCGCACGGACCTCATCAAGCATTTTGAGTCTTCTGCGCTTGTGATGCTGAAGTCGAAGCCATGGATAGTTATTGACGGTAAACTGTATCGACCCAAGGATGTCAGCCTGGAGCAGTTCGTTGATGCACGATACCCGGTTAACTATGAGTTGTGCGAGATACTTGGAATCAGAAAGCGTCGCTTGGACCTGAAACAGGCCGGCGCGAGCAAAGAGCAGATTGCGAATGAGGAACTTGGTGCCATTGCCACAGCAAACAATATCACCAAAGAAGACATCCTTCGCCTGGCTGCTGACAAGAAAAAGCAAGAGCAGATGAAGAAGACAGCCGAGAAGAGGGAAAAGATGGCCGATATTGTTCTTGGCGATAGGAAGGAACTAAGCAACACAGGTGATGACAGTTTTGTAAATCCGACAACTTCATCCAAGACGCCGAAGTCAGAAGACAAAAAGGCGGAGGAACGCAAAGAGAGGCTGGAGGAACAGAAAGAAAAGGCATTGAACGATATAGCCCGAAACGAGGAGTTCGAAATGCTCCGCGGACAGGTCAAGGATATGCCGAAATATTCCAAAGAATGGTTTGAGGCGCTGCTTGAACTGGAGTATAAGAATGACGAGCCGAAAGATAGTACGGGCAACTCGAAAGCCATTTCTATTGCTTTTGGCAAGGTCGTCCCAGATCCAGTTAGTGACCGAGTATTCATCCTGAAGAATCCGTCCAGGCCGATTCCAATTGAGATTGAGACCATCGAGAGGATAGAGGTCCATTTCGAATTCATGGATAGCGAGGACAAGACCGTCACCTTCGAAGTCGCCAGCGTTCGAGACTTCACCCTTCGTTTGAAAGCCAAAGCCGCTGATGCAAAGAACCTGGCGAAGATAAATTGGGAAAAATGCACCAGGGCGACAGTCAATGCCAATAACCCGACAGAGTTGATGGGGAAACTCATCACGGCATTCAAAGAACTTGAGAAGGAAGACGGATATGACTTCAAACAGAATCTTGAAGACAATATCAGCTTTGTATTTGGCCCTCCTGGAACTGGGAAGACGACGTATGTAGCTCGCCAGATTTGCGAGTTGATGAAGAAAGAGGAGTATTGTAAGATTCTCGTTTTGGCACCGACAAATAAAGCCTGCGATGTCATCACGGAAAAGATAGCAGCCTTCGCTGATTATCCCGGCTGGTTAGGCCGATTTGTGGCTACCGGTTCAGAAATCATTGAGAGTAGCGGTTTGCTGTGCAACAGGGATTCTGAGCTGGATGAAGAGGATCAATGCTGCTTGGTATCAACCATTGCTCGTCTTCCGTACGATGGATTCCAGCGTCTCGGTGGGGCACCGAGGCTTCGCGACATTGATTGGAACTACGTGATTATAGATGAAGCATCTATGATTCCGTTGGCTCAGATCATCTATGCTATCTATCGATTCTCCCCGTACGCTAAGGTTATTATAGCAGGAGATCCGCTTCAAATCCCGCCAATAGCCAGCGAGGAAGCCTGGAAGGAAGAGAACATCTACACGATGGTCAATCTGGACAGGTTCGACAATCCGGTCACAGAACCGATTCAGTTTGAAATCACCAACCTGACGACACAATATCGCTCTATCCCGGTGATAGGTGAGGTATTCAGCCGTTATTCCTATAATGGACTCCTTAATCATAACAGGACGCAGGATGACCATTTGAAGGTCGACATCGAAGGCCTGCCGCTAAAGCCAATCAATTTCATCCAATTCAGGGTTGAGAAATACGACAATATCTACGGGCCAAAGAAACTGTCTGGATCAAATGTCCAGATTTATTCCGTACTGCTGGTAACGGAAATTTGTAAGTATGTTGCTACTCATAGTGAGGAAGGGAAGAAACTGAACATAGGAATAATCTGCCCTTATGTCGCCGAATCGCAGATGATAGAGCGCCTGATTGAACAACTCGATTCTGTCCCTGAAAACATAACCTTCAGTGTTGGCACGATCCACGGATTCCAAGGTGATGAATGTGATATGGTATTTGTGGTCTTCAACCCGCCCAAGGCTATGGCATCACAACCGGATCGGATAATGCTCAATAAAAAACACATCATCAATGTGGCAATCAGCAGGGCACGAGACTATCTGTTCCTGCTTATCCCGCACAAGGACACGGAAGGGTATGCCAACCTAAGGGAAATCAATACCCTTGGGCGCATAGTAATAAATACGTGTCCAGGTGAATACCAGTACTTCACATCTGATGAGATTGAGAAGATCCTGTTTGGTAGGACTAAGTATCTCGAAGAGAACACCTTCGTCACCAGTCATCAAATGGCCAATGTCTATACCGAAGCCGGCGTCAAGTATGAAGTCCGCATCGACGACAACTCCGTCGATGTTCAAATATCAGACGTTGATGTGCTTTGACAGAATGAATAGAAACAAAAAAGCCCTCGATTACTCGGGGGCTTGATCTTTTTTAAAGTGCAGGTGGACGCATCGGGGCCTTCCATTTACACTATTCTGCTGCAAAATTAATCAAAATATTTTTGGAACCAAAAATATTACAATAAAAATGCCGAAAAACAATTGATGCGAGACAATTACGGAATCGAAGGAGGAAGGATGATGCCTGTGTTATGTTCAATTAGTGGCTTTATTGATGGTACCTTCGAATAAAGCCTTTCCGTGGCCCTATAGAGTTCCTCCCACATCTCATTGGCACGATTCACTGAAATCTGTCGGAGCATGAAATCGATGACCTTAAGGGCCCCGTTGAGCATTTGGTTTGCACCGGAACCAGGCGCAAATGAAGAGCACGCTGCTCCTGTTATAATGCCAGAAGAGAGTCTGAGACCATACAATACATTTCCGTGAGCACAAGCATTTCTGACTTCTCGAATGGCGGAAAGATATGATTTGAATGTGGAAATAGCGGGCTCATTGTATTTATTGGAGATCAATCTTTTATCCGCATCCATAATCAAATTGTCGTACAGTATCTCCAGATTCCCCATCGTCATAAACTCGATCGTCTTCCAAGCAGGAGCATAAGTGCCATAATACTTATCATGGTGACGCTTAATCGTAGGTTTACTGCGTAGATGAGAATAAACTTCTCTATTGAAGGAACTTATAAAGTTTGCTTGCATCACGGACGGATTCACAAACCATATAGAATCTGGCAAATACTTTAAGGACAACTCATAGATAATAGTTGTTCTTAGTGACACCTCTATTCTGGAAAGATAGCGATTCAAAAGTGTCCGTAAATCAAGATCATAGTAGTATAAGGCAACAATTTCCTCAATTGTAGTTCCTGGGCGGACATCGTGCCTGCGCCGACTGCCTAATTGCGGATAAGTAATTTCGAAAGGATACGAGTAGAATCCTAATCTATAGTAACCAATATCTGCAAGGTATTCTTTTGCCTTTGCCTCATCGGAAATTACAATACCCCTACTGCGCATCAAAGCTACTTGATCATCGAAAGATTTAGCAACTTTAGTGTATGTCTGCTTAATCCGGCTCATGTAAACAAACTAATAATTAAAAAAGTAGCGCCCTATTCGGACGCCGTTTGCAAATTTAATACTTTTCCTTAAATGGGGAAAGCCTATTAGTGAAATAATCGATACTCAAACTATTAAATATGCATAGATCGTATTGTTTGGGCCCGGTAATGGAATATGATGAATCAATAATGAACCGTTCAACGTTAACAAAGGCGATAACTACAAAGAGAATGTAAGCGGTCAAAGCCAGTTCGCTCCGCTGAAGCTGCGCTCACTCGCTTTGGTTCCGTCCTCCGGGGCACAGAGCGCCCCTGCGAACTCCACTTATGGCAGCTCCACTGCGAGACTGTTCCTTCCGGGCTACGCCGCTCCAGTCACAGACTCGCGGTCGTTCCGCGCCGCGCTTCGCGCATTAAAGGAAGAGCGGTCACGGTCAGCAGTCGGTTGTTCCGCTCGCTGCGCTTGCTCCACAACCGCCAGCTCACCGTGCTGGTTTATGCCCTCCCGGCCTCCCACAGGGAGGAGAATAATCGCCCGGGAGCGACCTACCGGCGCGGCCGGCAGTGCTCCGAATCCGCGTACATTAACATAATCCCATCGGGATTGTGTAACTCCTCGCAAGACCGTCATCTCTCCGCATCAAAGACATCAATCCTCGAAGGGTAGAGTCCCGCTGCGACCGTCCTGCAGGCTGCGGGTTAGCACAATCCGGATTATGTTAAGTACGCTCCGTCAGTGAGTTGCGAGCGTCTTACCACTGAACTCCCAGGCGAGGCGGCGGCAGGAGAGCAGCCCCACTCAGAGACCTCCGGCCTCCAGGCCCGTCGGGGGGCTGCGCACTTTGCGCTCACTCTATCAACCGTCATCAAGACGCCAGCCCCGCTCCCGCAGTCGTCTCCTCCGCAGGCTCCGGAGACCACTGCGTCCGCTCCTTTCTTCGAATTATCAGTAGGGAAGTGTTCGAGGGCGCAAAGTGCCACCACGCAGAGCCGTTGTGCAACGCGCACAACATCTCCCGCATTCAGCGTCAGTGCAGTGCGAGCATCCTGCCGCCTTAGGCAGCTCCGCTGCTGGGTCGTTCCGTGCCGTGACTCCTCTTCCTCCGCAGGCTCCGTCAGAAGAGTCCCGTCCCTCCACTCCTCGGTACGGCTACGCCGTGGTTATACCCGGCCGCTATTCCTCCACACCTCTGCCGGGGAAAACCCCGTCAGAAGTGTTCCGGGCAGCCGGGATGCAGCCCTGCGGGCTGCTGGCGCAGCGTGTGTCAGGACAAGCCAGCCACACCCTGCGCCGGGGCGTCAGTGCCAGGCCTTCGGCCATCAACGTCATACCTCTATCGAGCGTTGTATTGAGCCGTCCCGGCTCAGGCCCGTGAGGCCGTCTGTCCACCCTTCGCGTCCGGTCTCCTCCGCTCCATTGCTCCGCCCTGACGGGCTCCGCAGTATTCCGCTCCAGAGCCCAGCCGCCCCCACAACACCAGACCGCCTCCCGGGCCAGCCTCCGCTTCGCTCCGGCTCCTATGGCACTGCCAGACTCACAGCCGCCGCACAAGGCCATCCCGCACACCCTCGCGGCTGCGAGACTGGACAGCACCATAGGCTGACTGGATCACTCACGCTTGAGCGACAGAGCAAATGCGACCGTCGTACCCCGCCCGAACGGCAGCAAAAGGTTTACATATATACCACAAGGGGGCAGCGGCTGCCGCCGCTGCTTTGTTTCTGATGTTTCTGGTTCACATGAAGTGTCAGAGTCCGGTGCCTGTACCAGTCCGAATCACCTATGTGGTACCTCCCAATTATCTATTTGCTAAAGACTTGAATCGTGCCGGTCCCTCCCTGGAACGGCCACGGTCATACGCCGTTAATAATCAATAGTTATTCCAATAATTATTAGTAACTTAGCATTGTTAACCTAAAGTATTGTAATAAGATATGCCACGCTTCATTCCAACCATACCTTTTGACGATTGCTTCGGTTCTGTAGGGGATTTGACCTTCTTCCATCGTGACGGGAAATGCTTCTATAAAGCCAGATCTCAGTCGAGTTTTGCTGGCACTATGCTGCAGATGGATCATCAGTCAGTCCATCTTCGTGCGATTGCCGCATGGCAGGGTCTTACTCAAGAGATCCAGGAAGAGTGGAACGCAAATGCCGTTGGTGTGGTATCGCACCGGCCACCATTCGACGGTAAATCTGGCATCTCTGGCTACAACTTGTTTGTGTCCGCCTATCATGGATTCGCCACACTTGGAGATGAGCACGTGCCCTCACCGGCTCCTTGGACAAATTTCCCAGTATTCGCCGTACCTGGGGTAGACTCGGTTTCAGCCTTCGGGGATGATTTGCTCATCAACTTCAAGGTAATGATGGAGGAAACCGTTGAAGCCGGCCGCTATTGGTTGCTGACCAAGCTGCATCTCACCAAGCCCGGAGGAGGGAAGGATGATGGCAAATTGCGGAACTTCCTGGCATCTTCGGCTTGCCATCCTGGCGAATCAATTGTCCAGGTAGAGGTGTTGGATTATCTGAACATCTGGGATACAGAATTATCGGCTTATACTGTCCATTGCAGATACCTTCTGATTGATGGCAATACCGGGTATCGAGGCCAGTACCGGCAGATGTCTTTTGACTTTTCTATTTGAATCATTACTTAAAGTATCGGTTTAGATAAAGTTTCTTAACTGCTTGTGTTTGAATTATCAAATACATTTACTATCTTTGCGCATAGAGAGATAGGGAACCTAACCTAAACTTAAACTTTAACAATGATTGCTCTTCCTTCCATTGCTTTCGGAGGTTTCTCCGGTTCCGCTAAGGGTGTTACGGCTCGCCAGGTTGGTGGCCGTAGCATCCTTTCGGTTAAGGCCTGGCCCACTGGCCAGACTACTTCTGCTCAGGTTGCCCGTCGCGCGTCAATGTCCAAAATAACCAAGTCGTGGAAATTGCTCACTCCTTCCCAGATGCTGGGGTGGGACCATCTCGCTGAACACACCTCCGGTCAGTCCGTTTTCGGTCAGGCCGCGCAAATAAGCGGGCTTAATCTCTATGTCCGTCTCAATGTGAACCGTACGATGGCAGGGGAGAGCATCCTTTCTGATGCGCCAGAGCAACTTGTTGCACTTCCTAATGTGTCTTACACGGCGCTCTGGGTGACTCCCAAGAATATCGTAATAAAAGGTATCGCGCACGAAGCGGGTTATAAGCTGGTCATCAAGATGTCTGCAGGCCAGTCAGCCGGCGTTTCTAATGCCTGGAGCAAGACCGTGATCCTGTCACCGGGCATGGAGGATGACTGGGGCGATGCAGATATGACCTATCTTTATTTCAAGACCATTGGCGTAAAGCCGGTTGTTGGAGAGAAGGTCTTCCTCGAGATGTATTGGCTCGATCCAGTAACTGGATTCGCCGGCCAGACCGCGTATGACAGCAAGGTCTGTGAGAGTGAGGCAGATGCTGAGGCAGAGGGATACGTAAAGCGCAACAAGATTACGATGAATGACATCAAAGCGGATAGTCACGTTTCCGAGTGTGACGTGGACTTCTCAACAGGTTCTCCTGTCATTTCCTTCGACACCGTCTGCCTTGGCCATAGCAATGTCGCTTCATCCGAGGCATACCTCGAAGATGAACTTCCTTCGGATTGCGTCGGCACCAGTATGGCTCTTGCCCGTGGCATGGGAGAAGGCAATGCTTGTTTTGCTGCTCAATCCTACATCATCTGGCTGCGCAACTCCAGCTGGGATGGTTCCTCTATCACCTTCGCCCATCGTGGCGGCTACTATGTCAAACCCACGGAGGTCTTCGGCCCCGGCATCCTTTACTAAATCGGCTATGTTCAATTCAACCGGAAATAACTTTGGTGCAGGCACCATCCAGTTCAAGGACTACCAGGCTGATAACTACGTTGTCCTGAACGCGAAGTTCTCATATGATCCCACCAATGCTGCATACCAGGCTGCAAATGTGCTGGAAATCTACGTTCCCGATTTGTCGATTGACCGCAGCGCTGTTGCGGGCGTTATCTTGACGTTCCAGGACAGATACGTGTACTCCAGCTACACCTGGAACAATGACGGCGGTACGGCCATCAAATCTTGGATTAAGGACAAGAACACGATCTGTCTGGAGAAGTTCACCAACTTCGATGACAAGGGCGAGATCACCATCTTCATCCAGGCCCTGTATCCGATGCTCAACCAGCCCGGGAATCCCATCAAGGGCACCCGCACGCGCATCAATATGACCCAGGAGACACGCTACCTTTATTGGAGTTCAGACACGTTCTGCGTCATCTTTGAGCACTGGGTATTCCTGCACATGCAGTTCTCGAGCTGTTCGTACTCTTACCGGAACCAGCCGTGGGAAGCGCAGATGGGGGATTTCCCTACGGATGTGAACGCGGATGTTCCTTTCCTCGGAGGCTCCAACCAGTACAACCCTTCGGTAAACGGATACTCGTTGGCCCACGTCGAGAACGGAGTGTTCACCTGCCAGGAGAGAATGAGCGGTTTCGACAGCACAGGATACGATCCATTTATCTTCGCCTTCCTGGTGCGTGACGGAGAGTAAACAATTGACCCATGACCGAGAAAAAACGCATAGAACTTACCAAACTGCAGGGCATCATTGCCGTGTCCAGCTTCAGCTCCGGCGTGCTCATCGCCGCTGTGTGTCTTTTCTGGATTCCACCACTGGGTGAGATTGCGAATTCGGCCATCTCCATCGTCAGCGAACTGCTGGTGCTGTGTGGGGCCATTCTCGGAGTCAAGGCTTCCTATGATGTCAAGTTCCGGAAATTCGAAGCCGAATTAAGAGATGTGATTGAAAACGAAAACAAGCATACCGCCTAAACCTAACCTATGAGAAACGTTCTGCCATTGCTTCTGCTTCTCGCTGCCTCTGCCTGCAGTACTGTCCGCCAGCTTCCTTCAGTGACGGACAGTACCAAGGTGGAGGTGAGAATCGTGGAGAAGATAGTCAAGGACACTGCTTGGGTTGAGTTGCCGGTCATCAAGGAGAAAGTGGTCACCCTGGATACTGCCTCCGTTTTGGAGAATAAGTACACCAAATCCGAGGCTTCCGTTTCCGGCGGAGTCCTTACCCATTCGCTCTCCACAAAGCCCGTCAGGGAGCCCGTAGCGGTCGAATACAAGGAAGTGGTGCGCGACTCCATCGTCTACCGGGACCGCATCGAGACGCAGACCGTAGAGGTCGAGAGGAAGCTGACCTGGTGGCAAAAGACCAAAATGAACCTCGGATATGTCACTCTCATCGAATTGCTGCTTGCAATTACATACGTTATATACCTTTTTATCAACCATTTCCTAAAACTTAAACAATTATGAAGTACATTCCTTCCATCGCCTTCGAGGAGATGAGCGGCAGCGCCAAGGGCGTTACGGCCGCTAAGGTGAAGAACCGCAAGTACATCCGCAACCGCGGATACGGCGGCAGTGTCCGTACCTCTGACCAGGCACAGGTCAAGGCTGTGTTCAAGAGGCTCACCACCATGTGGCGCAGTCTGACGAACGAGCAGATCCTGGCTTGGAACAAACTCGCCCTGAGCCAGGAGGCCAAGTCCGTCCTCGGTACCAAGGGCAAGATTTCGGGCGCGAACCTCTTCACCCGTCTGAACTACTGGATCGTCGCTTGCGGCGGTTCCGCTCTCACCACTCCGCCCACCCTCGTGGGTGTCGAGACTCCGGGTGCCTGCACCATCGTCTGCACCGGCAGCGCTTTCACCTTCAAGCTGGACGCCGTTCCCGCTGACGTGACCAACCTCAAGCTGGTCATCGAGGCTACCGAAGGCCAGTCCAACGGTGTCAGCCGTGCCTACAGCAAGGCCGCGCAGATCAAGATGGTCTCCAGCCCTTCCACCTCCGCCGTGGACATCAAGTCCGATTACGAAGCCAAGAACGGTGTCCTGGGTGCCGGCGCTCCCAAGGTGTTCTTCCGTTACTACTTCGTGAACAGCGCCACAGGCGAGAAGTCCGGCATCATGCTGGCTTCCGTCAC
>Ga0310690_10001498_pt1 | contig 41308 bp, 31 predicted proteins | sample AusTroGonzalo_MG_2_FD_207661 | JGI IMG/M metagenome (GOLD analysis project Ga0310690, IMG submission 207661) | Bovine rumen microbial communities from tropical cattle in Woodstock, Queensland, Australia - Gonzalo_04 (v2) (version 2) | ecosystem: Host-associated > Mammals > Digestive system >... | reverse complement strand
TAGTCATGCGGAGCACCTTTCTTGCCGTCCATCAAGGCGAGGTCGGCGTCCTTTCCGTAACGCTCCACAGGAGGATTGACGAAAGTGGTGTGCTTGATATTGCGACGCAAAAACTCGCGCTGCGCCGTGAACGACTCCACCATACCTTTCTTGAAGGTTTTGGCCTTCACAGTGCAAGTATTGGTGATGATAAAGGCTTTGGTGTATTTCTTCGACTTTGCCGTCGGTTCTGTGCCATCGGTAGTGTAACGGATTTCCGCCTCTGGGTCGCTGCAGGTGATGGAAACTGAAATCGGGCGGTTGTAAATGCGGTAGTTCTCATCGCCCAACATCGAGGAATGGATTACGGGAGCCGACACCATGATTGAATCGTAGTCAGGCACTTGATAACGGCTCAACTCGACGGGATTGGTCTGAGTCACCACAAAAGGCTGGAACATTACCGAATACTCATACATTTGATTCTTAATGACATACTTCTCATCCACGCCTGGGCCGCAAGTGGCCGTACCGATGGGAGCCACTTTGTAGTCGATATTCACCGTCAGGAAGTCGGATGGATTCAGTTGGTTGATACGGCGAGCTTCGGTCAGGTTGTCGTCGTCATAATTGTAAATGCTGAAATTGAATGGCTCGGCCATGGTAACGAACAGTCCGACCTTGCTCTTGTGGCTCGTTAAGGCCAACCAGCGTGTATCGGAATGGTTGCCGTTGTCCTGCGGAACTACATGTTGCTCAAACAAATCCAAAGCATTCACATTGTACACGCCCATCTTGCCTGAGGCATTGCGATCAGGATAGTTCTCGGTGTCCTTGCCGAAATACGTCAAATTCTTGTAATCCAAAGGCACGGAGAACTGCATTCCGACTTTCGGCAAAGAAGTAATCGTTTCCATGGGCTCCACACGGTTAGTAATACTGACACTACCGTTACCATCAATACGATAGTACGAGTTGACCACCATCTGCAGCGCATTCTGCGCATCGCGGAATTCCGTCTTCGCGATGATATACATCGCTCCGTCTTCCATGTATTCACTATTCCAGGCAGTACATTGGGGTTTCAGGTGTTGCAGACCTGTTTTCCTCCAACGTGGCAAAGCCCAACCATCCACTTCGTCATTCAAGGTAGGAGCCCGCCAATAGTTCTGTCTAAGATTTCCGACCAAATCCTCTTCGCTATCGATCAGTACAGAGTTACCGTTAAACTGATACGAAATCATTTCACCGGTTTCGGCATCAAACATAATGTCGAACTCGGTAGCATTAGAATAATTGTAGCCATAATAGCGATAGAGTTTTTGCTCACCATTCATGACAACATCAAACTTAATCTCTCCTCCTTCGGGCAACAATTCCAACGGTGCTGAAGGCCAATCCAACTTGAACTCATCATAGGCAACTTCCGTTCCAGCAGGCATAAATGGTTGAGCTTCTTTCAGTTTTACCGAAAAACGCACAAAGAACTCCTCTCCAGGGTTGCCATAGATGCGCAAACGCTGGATGTTAATATGCGTCGATTCGTAAGGTTTGAGATTGAGGTCAAACTTCTCTTTCAGCAACTCCCTCTCGGCAGAGAAGATGGTGTAATCATATTCGTATACAGAGGCATCGGTGAAGGCATTCCAGTTCTTCACTTCAAATTCCCCTGCCTTCAAGTCAATGGCTTTGAACTTGATAGGTTGATACACCTTCTTCACCTCGGCAGCATGATGGTGTGGCGTCCTATCGGAACTCACTACGCCGTTGGCACAGAAAGCATCATCATCGCCAACGCCGTAGGCATGACCGAAGTCACCGCCGACAGCCAACCAGTCGACATCTTTGTCCTTGTCGTGAACGATGAAACTCTGGTCCACCCAGTCCCAGATGCAGCCGCCTTGAAGTTGCTCATTGGCCTCAATCACGTTCCAATAGTCCTGCAAGCCACCCATGCTGTTGCCCATCGCGTGGCAGTATTCCACCATGATGAAGGGACGATGACGCAACGTATCAAGACCTTCATCCACAAAGCGTTGCAGATATTTCGGGCTGGCATACATCAAGCCGATGACATCTGTATTGCGGTCGTATATGGCTCTTTCGTAGGTCACGGGGCGATAAGGGTCGCTTTCCTTCATCCAGTCGTATGTGTATTCAAAATTGACGCCGTTGCCGCACTCGTTGCCCATCGACCACATAATTACCGAAGGATGGTTCTTGTCGCGTTCCAGCATATTGCGGTTGCGCGACCAGACCATCTTCTTGAAACGCTCGTCCTTGGCCAAACTCTTCTCACCATAGCCCTGCGCATGGGATTCGCAGTTGGCTTCATCCCAAACGTATAGGCCATATTTGTCACAGAGTTCGTACCAATACGGGTCGTCGGGATAGTGGCAGGTGCGTACCGTATTGATATTCATTTGCTTCATTAGGGCAATATCGCGTTCCATCGCTTCACGAGAAACCACATGACCTGTGTAGGGGTCGTGCTCGTGGCGGTTCACACCTTTTATTAATACGTATTGCCCGTTGACCAAAAGCTTGCCGTCCTTGATTTCTACATTTCTGAAGCCAATATGGTTCTCCAAACGCTCAATCTCATTACCTTTCTTGTCCAGAACCTGAATTTCCAATCGATAAAGATTAGGATGCTCCGCCGACCATGGCTTGATGTTGGGTATAGGTTTAATTAAACCAAGGGTAGCAAATAAACCAAATTCTGCATCCTTCATCAGTTCCTCCATACGAGCCACCTCTTCCTCACCATCATATATCGTCACAACTACTTTTTCTTTTTTAAAGGCCTTACCCGTAAAGTTTGCATAATTCAAGCGAATAGCAAAGTTTCCATTGCGATAGGTCTCATCCAATCGAGCAAACACCTCATAATCATCAATATACGATTTTGGTTTGGAATAAAGCACCACATCGCGCTCAATACCGCTCAAACGCCAGAAATCCTGGCACTCGAAATAGGAGCCGTTGGAGAAACGATATACCTTCACGGCCAACTTGTTTTTGCCAACTTTAACGTATGGCGTAAGGTCAAACTCGGCATTGGTCTTGGCGTCCTCGGTATAGCCGACGAACTGTCCGTTCACCCATACATAGTAGGCTGACTTCACCGCACCGAAGTTGATGAAAGTCCGACGGTCTTTCCATATCTCGGGAATGTCGAACTCCGTCACATAGCAGCCTACGGGGTTGTCCACCGTTGGAGCAAAAGGCGGCTCGTTGGGACGAAACTCGTTGTCCACATTGACATAGATGGGCGTTCCGTAGCCGTTAAGCTCCCAGTTGGCTGGCACTTTGATAGTTCCCCACGAGGATACATCATAATCCGCCTTATAGAAATCAGCAGGAGCCTTTGCGGGCGAGTCCACCCAATGGAATTTCCAATCACCGTTGAGGCATTGCGACCACTGCTCACCCACAGGAATGACATTCGTCCGAGGCAGCTCACGGTTGATTTCATAGATATTGACATCGTTCCAAGCGTTCAGCTCGGCCTCAGTTTGGGCTTGGAGGCCGATGGCAGCCAGCAAGCCGACAATCAGTATGGACAGTTTTTTCATAGCTTCAATGGTTTATATCTTGCATCATTTTTTCCCTATCGGCATCGGGAATCCTTTCCGACTTGTTCGCCTCACGGTCGAAATAGACCACCACTGCGTGACACAGCGTCTTAATCTCTCCCGTTTCGGCATCCTTCAGGCATTGCTCCATCCTGAAACTGGAGTTGCCCATCTCAATGACGCGGCTCTCACAGACAATCGGGTCGTGAAAAAGCACCGGTTTTCGGAAATCCAAATCCACGTGGACAAGTACGTATTTGAAAGTAAGCCAATCGATATGGGTTTGAAAGACATGCTCGAAGTAACGGCTTCGACCCATGTCGAAAAAATTGCATTGCGCCCCGTTGTTGACGTGGTTGTAAGGGTCGAGGTCGCTCATTCTGATTTGTATCGGGCAGGAGTACATATTTAGTTGAGAGGTATGAAGTATGAGGTTTGAGGTATGAGATTTGAGTTGAGTGTTGATGATTTACTTCATCTCGAAATGGGGGATGGGTTGGAGCTTGAAGAGGTTGGTGACGTGCTTGTGGTCGATGAGGGCCTTGGTGTCGGGGTCTTCGCAAACACCCGTGCGGATATACTTATCCAAAACGGCATAGGTGAAGCCCAGGTTATCCTCGTCGCTCTTGTTGGTGAGACCATCTGAAGGAGTCTTTTCCACCAGCTCAATGGGCAGACCCAGCTCCTTCCCTATCGCCTTCACTTCCTGTACGGTAAGTCCGCCCAAAGGCGAGAAATCGCCAGCGGCATCGCCGTAACGGGTGGAATAGCCCACCCAGTCTTCAGAGAGGTTGCAAGTGTTGGCCACACGTCCGTTCATCGACTGCGAGACGGCATACAAAGTTGACATACGCAGGCGCGGTGGCAGGTTGATGACCGTCTGACGGCTTACCTCAGCATCCAAAGTGGCCAGTTGTTCCTTCACCGCCGAAATCAGAGCCTGATAGGTGTCGCCAATATTCACGCAACAGTGGCGGATACCAAGATGGTTGATGAGTTTCATGCTGTCGTCAATATCAGGCTGTACGCCGTTGGGCATCGTGACGCCGATGACGTGATCCTTGCCAAGGGCTTCGGCACATAGCGCCGCCACCACGCTGCTGTCCTTGCCGCCTGAGATGCCGATAACGGCATTGCAGCCTTTTCCGTTCTGTTCAAACCAGTCGCGAATCCATTGCACCACCTGGTCTTTTACTTCTTTTGCGTTGAATGTTGTCATATTGTCGTGTTTTGTTGTTTCTTTGTGGCAAAAATAAAGCTTTTTGGACTTACATGGTCAGGTTTAGCGCATTTTTGCTATTTTTGCGCAAACAAAATAGGTCACTATGAATCGAAATCTCTTTGCTTATATCTTGCTGTTTCTTTTCAGTGCGTTGAGTCTCAATATTTTCGCACAAGACAAAATACAATTCGACAATCCCGGATTTGAACAATGGACCACCCGTGCCACCAAGGCGGTCAGCGAGCCGGTACACTGGCACTCGGGAGGTACCGCCACAGGCACCTTCTCAGGCTTCCTCTCCAACCAGATTGAAGAATCCAGTCATACACGCCCAGGAACTACTGGAGCAAAGAGTGTCCGCATCTTCCCCAGTAGCGTGTTAGGGATTACTGCCAACGGCAACATGACCAACGGGCGCATGAATGCCGGTAGCATGTCGGCAACAGGTTCAAGCAATTACAACTACACCCAACGTTCGGAGAGTGCCTACAACACGCCCATCACAGTTGTCCCCGATTCCATTGCCTTATGGGTATGCTTCCGCTCCGAGAGTGCCTCTCAAAGGGCTCAACTGCGTGCCGTAGTCCATGGAGATGCTGATTACAAGTTCATTGCCAACGGTACAGAGGAACCTGCCAATATGCTGGTTGCCTCGGCACGATACACTTTCACACGTACCTCAACGGCCAACGGTTCATACAACTGGACACGTCTCAGCGTGCCTTTCGTCAAAGACGGTCCCTGCAACGACCCACGCTACATCCTCTTCTCCATCACCACCAACGAGACGCCTGGCAACGGCAGCACCAACGACGACCTCTTTGTCGACGATATCGAGCTCATTTACAACCCCGACGGCCTGCAAGCCGACGAGCCGCTGTGCGAGCTGTCGCCCAACCCCAGCTCCGGCCTGCTGAATATCAAAACCGATATAGGTCTAAAAATCGTCAGCGTGTACGACGGGCAAGGACGCTGTGTCAGCACCCAGCCTGCTCCGTCCAACCAATTCGACCTCGACATTAGTCACCTGTCTTCAGGCATCTATCTTGTCTGTTTGGATTTCGGCAACAAAACTATTGTCAAACGCATCGTCAAACTCTGATTAATCACTACAGAAACCATGCTTCAAAAACTCAGAATCTTCAAGGAAAAGCATCCCTTCACCTCATTGATGCTTATCGCCATAGCCGCCAGACTGATTGCCGTCATCTTCGTGCCAGGCTTCGGCTCACGCGGCGAGTTGCAACACCCCACCCTCTTTATTGGCTTCCTGGACAAGTTGAAAGCCCTCTTCGGTATCAGCCAGTCGCAAGGTATGATGATTCTCAGCCGGTCGCTCTATGCCTTCGTCTCGCTGTTCACCGTCTCAATGGTCTACCGCATCTGCAATCTGTTCTCGACCAAAGAGAGTGCCTGGCTGATTGCCCTCATCCCGGTCTTTAGCTGCATCATGCCCTCATTCGGCATCGTCCTAAACGCCAGCGCATTTCTCGGACTCCCGATGCTGCTCTACGGCGCCAACGTAGTACTACGTCAGGAAGTGCTCAGACAAAACAATCTCACTGATAACGTACACCGTACCTCATTCTTCGTCGCAGGCCTCGTGTTGGGCTTGGGCATCTGCTTCTGGTACGAGAGTGCCTTCGTCGTGTTCAGTATCCTGCTTATCCTCATCCTGAAACGCAACTACAAGGGTGCCTTGTTGACGCTGGCCGGAGCCGCAGCCTCCATCGTCGGCGTAGGTCTGCTGCTGTTGGCACTTAATGTCAACCCGCTGAAATACATCCAACTATGACCCGAGAAGAAGCCCGTCAGCGCATCGCTACCCTCAGCGAGGAGTTGGAGCAACACAACTATAACTACTACATCCTCGCCAAGCCCACCATCAGCGACTACGAGTTCGACATGAAGCTGGAAGAGCTGGCGCGTCTGGAACGGGCCTTCCCCGAGTTCCTCTCGCCCTCCTCGCCTACCCAAAGAGTGGGCGGCGGCGTGACCAAGGAATTCAAGAGTGTGCAACACCGTTACCCTATGCTGTCGCTGGCTAACAGTTACAGCCGCGAGGAAATCGCCGACTTCATCAGCCGCATCAAGAAGAGCGTCGAGGAGGCTGTGGAGTTTTGCTGCGAGCTGAAGTTTGACGGACTGAGCATCAGCCTGCAATACGAAAACGGTTTATTGGTGAGAGCCGTCACCCGAGGCGACGGCACACAAGGCGACGACGTCACCACCAACGTAAGGACCATCCGCACTATCCCATTGAAGCTGCACGGCGACTATCCCCCTTTCTTCGAGATGCGCGGCGAAATCGTGATGCCCTTCGAGAGTTTCAACCGACTCAACGAAGCCCGCGCCGAAGCAGGTGACGACCTTTTCGCCAACCCACGCAACGCAGCCGCGGGCACATTGAAACTTCAAGACAGCAAGGAAGTGGCGCATCGCCGCCTGGACAACTACTGCTACTATATGATGATGGACGGCCTCGAAGACCGCTATCAAACTCATTACCAAAGCCTGCAAGCCGCCCGTCAATGGGGCTTCAACATCTCCAACTTCATGGCCCGCTGCAAGTCCATTGACGAAATCTTCGAGTTCATCGACTATTGGGACGAAGCCCGTCACCAGCTGCCCTTCGCCATCGACGGCATCGTCATCAAGGTCAACAGCTATGCGCAGCAACAGGTCTTAGGCTACACCGCCAAGTCGCCCAAATGGGCCATTGCCTACAAGTTCAAGGCTGAGGAGGTGGAGACCGAGCTGCTGAGTGTGGATTTCCAAGTAGGTCGTCACGGCACCATTACTCCTGTGGCCAACCTCGCACCCGTACTGCTGGCTGGAACGACGGTGAAACGTGCCACCTTAAACAACGAAGAGTTCATCCGCCAGTTTGACCTGCATTACGGCGACACTGTCACCGTAGTGAAAGGCGGCGAGATTATCCCCAAGATCATCGGCGTCAACTTCGACAAACGCCAGCAAGGCGCCCAGCCCGTGACGTTCACCAAAAGCTGTCCTGCCTGCGGCGCCGAGTTGATACAGCACGAAGGCGAGGCCGCCTGGTATTGCCCCAATGCCCAAGGCTGTCCCCCACAGGTGAAAGGGCGCATCGAGCACTTCATCAGCCGCAAGGCGATGAACATCGAGAGCCTCGGCGAAGGCAAGATAGAACTGCTGTACGACGAAGGACTTATCAAAGACGCTGCCGACCTGTATGCCCTGACCTACGACAAGCTGTTCGGATTGGCGAAGGAGCTGCCCATCCTCGACGAAAACGGCATCGCCACCGGCAAGACCCGCAAAGTGAGCTTCAAGGAAAAGACCGCCCAAAACATCATCGACGCTATAGAGAAATCCAAATCGGTGCCCTTCGAGCGTGTGCTGTTCGCCTTGGGCATTCGTAACGTGGGCGAAGTGGTGGCCAAGACCATCGTGGCTGAGTATCACGACATCGATGCCTTGATGCAAGCCTCCGTCGAAGAGCTGAGTGCCATCAACACCGTGGGCGAAGTCATCGCCCAGTCGGTGAAGGATTTCTTTGAAAACCCCGTGAATCTGAATATCGTGGAGCGTCTGAGGGCTGCCGGACTACAGCTTGCCAAAGCCGAGACGCCCAAATCGGACAAGCAGCAGGTGCTGGCCGGAAAGGTCTTCGTGGTCAGCGGCGTGTTTGCACGCTACTCGCGCGACGGCATCAAGGAGACCATCGAGGCCTATGGGGGTAAGAACTCGGGGAGCATCTCCAGCAAGACCAACTACGTGCTGGCCGGCGACAAGATGGGACCAGAGAAACGCAAGAAAGCCGAAGCCCTCGGCATCCCCATCATCAGCGAAGACGACTTCGATGCCATGATTGGGGCGCAACCCAAAGCGACCGTACAGCCGACAGGCGAGCTTTATCTCTTCAACGATTTCACTACCGAGACCGAGCCGTAAGTATCCACCACACGGATGAAATAGGCACCCGGCTCAAGACCTGAGAGGTCGACGACGGGAGTATTGGCACGCATCACCAGCTGGCCCATCGTGTTATAGACTTCCACCAGCGCCACCTCTACGCCTTCAATCCTGATGACGGCATCGGTAGGATTAGGATACACCGTAAGTGTTTCCTCAGCCTGCTCCTCCACCGCGTCCGAGCAGTCCACATAGAGGTTGCACAACTCCCCTATCTCGGGTTTGTCTTCAGTGGCGTACACCAGACGACCGTCCCAGTCGTACACCTCGAAGTAGCACTCGTGATCCTTTCCGCCTATGGTGTAAGCCCAATGGACATACACTTCTTCGCTGGCCGGCACCTCCACCTTGACTTCCGCATCGCTGCCTTCAGCCAGTCCGATACGATGGATGGCATTGCCGCGCGAGTCGACGATGGAGATGGCAGAGGTAATCCAGCCGTCGCCCACTGAGTCGTGCAGATGGAAATTGAGGTCACAGGTAGGGCCGTTCATCACGGTGTCTTTCACCGTGTAGTTCTGCAAGTCGCCCACAAAGGCGTAGACGCTATAGTGGCCAATGCCCAGGGCATCGGTGTCGTCATAGCTCACCTGAGCGGCACCTGGGACGTTGTATTCGGTGTGAACCACCTCGTTGTTGCGCATAATGACGATGCTGTCCAACTGCTCAATGTCCCACTCAGCCATCGTCACCGCAGGGGCGGTCAGGGTGATGCGGTTGGTGCCTTCAGCCACGGGAGTAATCTGCACATCCTTACAGGCTTCGGGGCTGTAGCATTGCTGATAGGTGTCGGGGGCGATGCCAAAGATGGCGGAATGGCCGTTGGGGAAGGCATAATGCGAGAGATACAACCCGTTGATGGCATAATAGCCGTTGTCGAGTCCCTGCCAGCCCCAGTTGAAGTGGAACATGTCGTTCTGGTCGTATCCGTCGCACACGAAAGCGTGTCCGCCGTCGGCACCCGAGGCGCTGTAGTAGAGCGGCTCACCCAGGTCGAGGTTCTCGCGCAGCATATTGTCCCACACGGCGTCATCAAAGTGGACGCGATAGTAATGCTCCATCTCCGAAGAATAGTAGAAATGATTCGCCATAGCGTTGGCCACCCTTTCCGAGAAAGCGCCGCTCCCTTCGGGGCTATAGCCCATCTCAACGCTTACGCCGGCATGAAACTGCAACAAGGCCACTGCGTCAATCTCTTCCTCCGTCGAGGTCCAGTCGAGGAAATCGGGCATCAACTCATAACTGTAATGCGTGTCCTCAAACGAGGCAGCAATCTGTCCGTATTCCCATATCGTGTAGATATAGGCGCCGTTGCCGCGGTGAGGCCATTGCCAGTAGTACATGATTTGCGACATCGCCGTCGCCACGCAGCCTGCGTAGACGTGTCCATCGGGACCGTTCTCGTCCTCGGGACAACGGCGGTTGTACAATGCCGACTGGTTCCATTTACAGGTGAGCAGTTGCGGCACCTCGCGGGTGATACGCTCGCGGTTGATGCGCCCAGTGGTCTCCAGGCGTTGCCAATCGTCAGCCGCTTCAGCTGTCTGTGGCTCGTTGCTGGCCATCAGTTGGCTAATGCCCGCCCTGTAGTTCTGGAAGAAGCTCTCCAAGCCCTCAGGGATATCGTCGCTGAAAGCGCCCTCAACCGAATAGCCCAAGATGGGTTTAGCCCTATCGTCGGCACTGACGATGACGAAGCCCTTGGGCTGCATCGTGAAGACATAGAAACAAGCCTGCCCGTTGTCGGCATAGCCCGTATACACCAACTCGGCCTGCGCCGACTTGACGGCGGTGTTGGTATTCATAAACCTGACGCCCAGCCTCTTGGCCGTCGCCATATCGACGGGAGCGGCCTGCAGCATACCGAGCAGCATAAGGGTCAGCAAAGTAAAAACTGTCTTTTTCATTTTCATATTGTTTAATTGTTACGTTCGTCAAAGTGGACCAACAGATACGAGTCGTCGCTGCCTTCCTTGGGAAGATAGGCCTGATCGTAGATGATGAAATACACCGAGCCGTTCTTGGTCTTGTAGAGATGGGTGAAGTATCTGAAGTCGAAGCCCTTCTCCTTCATCTGTTGCCGTGTGGCAAAGCTCTTGCCCTTGGGATTCAGTTCTTCCAATATATTGCGGTTGCGCGCCAAGATGGCGTTGATTTTCCTGATGACATTCACCTGCTGGTGGGTCTTCTCGTAATTATAGCTATTGCGGCACGAATCGCAGCAGAACTTCTTGTCGATGCGTCCTATGAGCGGTTCGCCGCAGTAAAGGCATTTTCTCTTTTCTTCCTGTTCCATATCTCGAATCATTTTGTAAACACATATTGTAAAATATTCGCGCCCATCTTGAGGGCTTTCTCGCGGGTCTCCTGCGAGTCGTGGTGGACGCGCTGGTCTTCCCAACCGTCGCCGAGGTCGCACTCGTAGGTGAAGATGCACACCACCCTACCCTCGTAGATTAAGGCGAAGAGTTGGGGCGGCTTGTTGTCGTGTTCGTGGATTTTGGGCAGACCGTTCGGGAAGGCATACGGCGCCTTGAAGATTTCGTGGGTGTAAGGCAGTTCCACAAAGTCCAACTCGGGAAACACCTTCTTCATCTGGGGCTCAATATACTGCCGGATACCGTAGTTGTCATCGATGTGGAGGAAACCGCCCGCCAGCATATAGTTACGCAGGTTTTGCGCCTCGGCTGCATCGAAGACCACGTTGCCGTGACCCGTCATATAGACATAGGGATAGTTGAACAAATCAGGACTCGAAGGCTCCACTGTGGGCACGTTCGGGTTGATGTCTGTGCCAATCTCTTGGTTGCAGAAACGCACCAGGTTGGGCAGCGAGGTCGGGTTGCCGTACCAGTCGCCGCCGCCACGGTATTTCAGCAAAGCGATGTTGAGCTGCTGGGCCGACGCAACGCAGGAAAACGACAACAAAAACAATATAGCGACAAACAGCTTCTTCATTTCATCTGGTTGATAAGTTGGATTGTGTGGCAAGCTACGACAGCCGCCGTTTCCGTCCTCAGTCGGGCTTCGCCCAAGCTGCACGGCACGAAACCGTTGGCTTTGGCCAGCTCCACTTCCTCGGGGCTAAAGTCGCCTTCGGGACCAATCAGCACCAGGGCGTTCTCACCTTTATGATACAGGTCGCAGAGGCAGTCCTTCACATCGTCGTCAATCCAGGCAATGAACTTCTGTCCCTCAAAGGGTTGCTTCACCAGCTTATCGAACGGCACCAAGTCCTCCACTTTCGGCAGGCGCGACTTGATGCTCTGCTTCATGGCCGCCACCATCACCTTCTGGAAACGCTCCACGTTGGCCGCGCGGCGCTCGGAATGACAGGAGGTGAAGAGACGCACCTTGTCTATGCCTATCTCCGTAGCCTTTTCGAGAAACCACTCCGTGCGCTCGTTGAGTTTGGTCGGGGCGATGGCGATTTCGAGCTTGAAGCCCCAGTGGTCATACCCTTTGCGCGGGTTTGTCAGGCTGACGGTGGCCCGCTTGGGCAGCGCCTCCACCAGCTCGGCGTCGAAGAGGAAGCCCTCGCCATTGGTGACGCAGAAACGCTCGCCCTCGGTCATACGAAGCACCTTGACGCAGTGCTTCGACTCGTCCTCAGGGAGGGTCGTCAGGCCTTCAGCCGCATCGGGTATGTAGAAGACGTTCATATTACATTCTCTCCGGCATACCTATGCCTAATAACTCGGAGGCATTGCGCAGCAGCGCCGCCACCATGTCGCATACCTGCAGGCGGAACATACGCCTGTCGGCATCGGGCTCCTTCAGGATACTGCACTCTTGGTAGAACTGGTTGAACTCCTTGGCGAGGTCGAAGATGAAGTTGGCCACCATCGCGGGGCTGCGGTTCTCGGCGGCTTGGTTCAGCACCATCGGCCAGCCGTACATCATCACGATGATTTCCTTCTCCTTGGGTTGCAAGTCGCCGACCTTCACTTCGCTTTCCAGCTTGATGCCCTGCTCCTCAGCCTTGCGCAGCACCGAGCAGATACGGGCGTGGGTGTATTGCACAAACGGTCCCGTGTTGCCGTTGAAGTCGATGGACTCCTCAGGGTTGAAGAGCATGGTCTTCTTCGGGTCGACCTTGAGGATGAAATACTTCAAGGCGCCCAAACCGATGGTGTGATACAGCTTGTCGGCCTCTTCGGGCGAGAGGTCCTTGGCCTTGCCCAGTTCGTCGGAGACGGCTTTGGCCGTAGCCACCATCTCGTCCATCAGGTCGTCGGCATCCACTACGGTGCCCTCTCTCGACTTCATCTTGCCGTTGGGCAGCTCAACCATACCGTAGGAAAGGTGCTCAATAGCGTTGCCCCACTCGCGGCCCAGGCGCACCAATACGCGCTTCAGCACGTCGAAGTGGTAGATTTGCTCGTTGCCCACCACATAGATCAGCTTCTCGGGGTCGTATTCGTTCACGCGCAGCTGGGCGGTGCCGAGGTCCTGGGTCATATATACAGAGGTGCCGTCGCGGCGCAGCAGGAGCTTCTCGTCCAAGCCTTCGTCGCGCAGGTCGCACCACACGGAGTTGTCGTCGCGGCGATACAGCACGCCTTTCTCCAAGCCTTCCTGCACCAAGGCCTTACCCAAGAGGTAGGTCTGCGATTCATAGTAAATCTTCTCGAAGGCCACACCGAGACGCTTGTAGGTGACATCAAATCCGTCGTACACCCATTGGTTCATCATCTCCCACAGCTGGCGCACCTCGGGGTCGTTGGCTTCCCATTTGCGCAGCATCTCGCGGGCTTCCTGCATCAGGGTGGACTGGGCTTCGGCCTGTGCCTTGGCCTCTTCCTGCTCTTTTTCACTCAAATCGGCAAAGTTCGCAGGCAGCAGGGTCTTCAGCTCTTCCTTATATTTCTTGTCGAACAACACGTAGAAGTCGCCGATGAGGTGGTCGCCCTTCTTGCCTGTCGATTTGGGCGTGCAGCCGTTGCCCCACTTCTGCCAGGCCAGCATGCTCTTGCAGATATGGATGCCTCGGTCGTTCACCAGGTTGACCCTCACCACGTTCTTGCCGTTGGCCTTCATGATTTCCGACACACTCCAGCCGAGGAGGTTGTTACGGATATGGCCCAGATGCAAGGGTTTGTTGGTATTGGGCGAGGAATACTCGATGACCACGGCCTTGCCGTCAACGGGCTTGCGTCCAAACTCACGGTTCTCGTGGTTAGTCTTGAAGAAATCCATCCAGAACTTGTCGGAAATCAACAAGTTGAGGAAGCCTTTCACCACGTTGAACTTGGCAATCATGTCCGATTCCTTAATCATCTCGGCACCCATCTCGTTGGCCAGCTGCTCGGGACTGCGGCCCGCCAGCTTCACGAAGGGAAACACCACGATGGTCATATCGCCCTCAAACTCAGGGCGTGTCTTTTGGAAATTCACCTGCTGCACAGGTGGCTCTTGGTTGTATAAACTCTTGAATGACTTGATGAATAACTCTCTTAGTACTTGTTCTAACATCACGTAAAAGATTTAAAAACGTGCAAAAGTAATAAAATGACGCATTATGCCTGCAAAGGTACGAAAACATTTTCAGAATATTTGTAACGGCCTCAAAAAACTGTTGCAGTAGAATCTTTTGTGGCCTTCAATCCCTATGGAGGCTTCCGCTTCCTCCCGCGGCTCACGTTGGCTTGCTTTCGCTTTTTGACGTTGATGGGGGTGCTGTTGGGGAAGGCGATGCTGTAGGCCTTATCCAGTGCTTTCAGGCGCACATGGCGCACGCCGATGCCGAGCTTGACGGCGACCAAGGCACGGATGAACTCACGGCTCTTGCGGGGATAGAGCGCAGGTAGCGGTAGCTCGTCGTAGCCGTAGACGGGCTCGTCCATACAGAGCGAGGTCATGTTGCACACCTCCCAGATGAAGTCGTCGGTGGCCTCGGGACCGTACCACGACTGGAGGACGCGACGGATGCAGAAGCGCCTGTACTGCATCCCGAGGAGCTGCCTCGTGCGCTCCAGCTGTTGCCAGAGCTGCACGAAGCATTCCATGTTGTTTTGAATTTCAATTTGCATATCCGAAACGATTTTGACCATTTTGACTAATGACTAAAACAACCCATCACAATCTCAGCATTTTCTGAATTTCATATAGTCAGTCTGAACAACAAGTCCTTGCTTGCTCCAGTTTTTCAGCATTTGCTGCACGCTGTTGCGGGTGACAGTGGCACCTTTTATGGCTACCGAGTGCTGCATGGCCTGCTCGAAGGTGAACTGCACATCCAAACGCTCATAGATGGAATCGTTCTTGCCACGCTTCACACGCTCCCCGCTGAGATAGCCTGCATAGTCGCGACTGTTAAAGGCGTTCTCGATGCGCTCGCGGAAGAAGTGTAAGGCATTTTCTATCAGCGAGTCAGCGATGATATCGTAGTTTTCCAACATCTGCTGGGTCTGCGCCTTTAGCAGCATCTCTTTCCACAGGTTAGGGAACTGCTTTAGCTGGGCTTCGGCTCCCGTCAGGCCGTGCTTCTGTATCAATGTCTCACACACCTTGCAGAGCATCAGGCAACAGGTCATCCTTTGTGCTGTCACACAAACGCGGAAACGCTGGCGGGCCATCACCTTGTCGTCGTTCTTCATGGTCTCAATGCGGATGCGCTCCAACCACTCGCGGCTCTTCGCCTCCAGTTTGGGCAATACTACCTCGCCTTGCATCAGGGGCAACAGATGGGCAATCTGCTTGATGCGGTCGGCTTGGCGGTCGGTCAGCACATAGGGCTTATCCTCCAAGGGGGCAAAAGTGTTGTCGGGTGTTCTTGCTAATGCGATACGACTCTGGAAACCATCCGTGTAGTTGCTTACAACCCTGTATAACGCATCCGGTGTGCCGCACATCGTCACATTCCACAAGAGTTTCTCGATGTGTACGTTGACGGCTTCGGCGCTTCGCGCCTCGCGTTCATAGCTCGTGCCGTCGTAGCTTTGGCGGAGCATGATGGAGAAGTCGCTTAGGGCGGATTTCCACTTCTGCGCCACTGTGTCAGCCTCAGGCGTGAAGGAGAAGGCGTGTTTGCCCTCCGTGTTGGCGAGACGTTCTGCAAGGTTCGCCACCGTGTTGTTCAAGGTGAGACAGCGTACAGGCAGTTTGGGTTCCTCAGGCTGTTCCTTCTTGTTCTTTGCGGCGCGTTTCTTGGCCCGCCACTCGTCCTCCTGCATCTGGTACATCTTGTCCAAAGCCTTTACCTCGCTCATCCAGGCATCCACCACAGGGTCGATTTGACCCTTACCGCTGGCGAAGTCTCCGGCGATGTAGGCAATAAGGTTGAGGCCTTTCTTCTGTCCGTGAACGTCAAGCTGCACCCCTGTGGCGAGAGCTCCGATGGCAGGACAGATAGCCGTCACAACAGGCATAGTGAGACTCGGCCCAACGGCTTCAACAGACTCCCTTACGCCCTGCGGCAGCTTTTTAATTTGCAGTTGGGAGTTGGTAGTTTGCAGTTCCTCCTCGTCTTCCACTTCCTCCCCCTCTCCAACCTCATACCTCAAACCTCCTACCTCATACTTCCTACCTCCTACCTCACCTATCCGCTGGCTTTGCGTGAATAACTCCTCCTGATACTTATACAGCTTCTGCGAAGGGTTCGTATAGTTCTTATAAAAGTCCTCCACCAGTTGCTGGATGTTCTCATCCGCCCAATGCTCCGGCATCAGTTCGGAAAGTATGCCGTTCACCTCAGCTTTGGTCAGCAGCTGTGTGGCACCACCGAGGAAAATCTTCACGGTCGTATGCCTGCCGCCCTCGTTCAGGAAGTCGCTTTTCTTCAGGTTCTTCTCCTTCATCACGCCTTGGGCAATGAAACGGGTTCTTTCATTGGGTGTTTCTACCCCAACACCTTCATCTCGGACTTGATCCGCGATCCCCTGTGCCTCGGGGATGTCGGACTGTCGCTTCGCGACACACTCCTTTTGGTCAAACAACTCCTCGTCCAAATAAATCAGGTCTTCTGCGCTTGCTGTAGTGGTATAGAACACACGAGTGATGTCTTTGGCGCCTTCGTCGTATTCCACACCCAGTAGTGTGCTGGCCCATTTCAGGTTTTCCTCCTGTGAGAGTTCTGGTTTGCGCTTGAAGACAAGGTGATAGCCTGCAGCACGGGCGCTGAGTTCGAGCATCAACAGCCCCAACTCATCCTTTTTCCCAAGGATGCGCTCCTTCACGGCCTGCATCTCTTCGGTAGGAATATGGTCGATGTCCATCCCTATGGTGGTGCTCATGCGTGTGGTGCCTTTCAGTGTGCCGTCTTCGTTGGGCAGGCAGCTGTAGTTCATCTGCATCAGGTGTGACTTCAGGCTAGTGTCGCCATCACGTATGGCCATCACGTTCTTCTTCTGCCAATCGCTGTTGCGGAGATCCAGATACTCCTTACGGTTGTTGACGGGACGCATCATCTTCGTTTTGTCTTTGCTGTAATAAATCAAGTTTGCACTCATAGTTTTTGAAGTGTTGTGAGCTTGGGGAGCGTTGAGGTTTGGATCCATTTTCACTTGCAAGACTCTCTTCGCTCACGTCACTCGGGTTTTGTGTCACTATTGACGCTGCAAAAATATAGCGACGAAAACGAACAAACCCCCTACGCAGAGGGTACGCGTAGGGGGTACGGATTATAGTAGTTTGCTAAAAATCAGTCTAATATATTTTTCAGCTCATCTTGAAACTCCAACGATTTCCTTTGATTGAGTGCCGTATTGTAGTCGCCTCGCATATTATTACGGTGCCACATCTTTTCGAACACTTTCCACTTGTTGCTGATACCGAGCCGGTGAGCCAACGCATCCGCCATCAGCGCTGCCTCTGGACGCGAAACGGTAGGTTGTCCGCCATCATCCACCAGTCCGGCCTGCTTCACCTTTTCCCACAGCGGGCTTGTGGCCAAAACCTCGGGAATATTATCCCCGCTCTGGTCAATGGGATTCTTCGTTTCCGTCTTCAATGCCGCTTCGAGTTGCTCTATCAACAGCAATACGCTGTAGAGGTCATAAAGCTCCTTTCGCGATAAGCCTAGATAATCTGCCTTGTTGCCCATTGCCAGAAGATTACTGGGGTCTCTCATCTCGCTCCACTTGAGGTCTTTCAGCCAATCGCGGAGTCTTTCAAGCTCGGCAGACATCTTGGCTTTGTCGGCCTGCTCAAATGTCTTTCCGTCCAAGAAAGTGTCGCAGTATTTCTTGTAGAGGTGGCTGTTGATATTCCCGTCGTTACGAAGCCTGTCCAAATGGTTGACAAAAATGCGTTCGGGCCAGTGTTCAATCGTGCGATGCATGTCGCCTGAAGCAGCACGCACCTTGTTATTCAGGTCGGCCAATTTAGCGGTATCTTCTTCTCCCAATCCCAACTCTTTTCCCTTCGAGACCATTCCGTGCAGTTTCTTTCCGATTCTGTTTAGCCAAAAAGTGTCATCATGGCAAACGGAAAGCTTCAGTAGTGGGACGTAACGCTCGGCCAGCCGAATTACCTCATGAACATTGTCCTTATCCGTCTCCATCACTGCCAATCGACTGGCTATCAGTTGGAGAGCGTTTTCTGGCTTTGCGAAAGGCATTCTGACATTATCGCCAAGCGGACTTTCAGGCAACAAACGAGGACGTGCAACCTGTGAACGCGTATTCTCTGAAACGTTAGGAACCGAAATGAATAAAGTGATATGGCCATCCGTCCGCTCCACCACACCGTCGCACTGATGAAATTCGTTGAGCAAGTGTCGCAATTCATCGGTTTCCTCACGGTTGATATAGCCAATCCGCTCATAATCGATATACACCGCAATGGCGTTTGCATCTATCGGGTTGTCGGGTTCAGCCACCAGAATCACAGGCTGTCCCTTCACAAGACCAGCCAAATAACGTTCTGCAGCCGCTGTCCGTTCTTCGAGAGACACGCCGTCTATTATCTGATATCTAATGCCTGTTACAGTGAATTCGGTCATCCCTATACAACTCCATTTATCACTTCGTCAATAATGGCCTTTATCTGTTTATTGTTGAGTTGACTCTTAAAGTGTACATTCAATTCTGGCTTTTCTTCACGCAGTTGATTGAAAAAGGTCTCTGCACAACTGATTTTCTTTTCTTCCACTTCGCGCAAACTGGCAGGTGTATCCACTCCCTTTGTCTCCACAATGATGTTCAACTCCTTGCTGCCATCTGTTTTTTTCACCAAATACATAAAGTCAGGGCTATACGACTCGTTGGTGATAGTCGGTATGGAAATACTCTTACGAGGTATCTTGCCAAAAACAATGACTTCCTGAATGTCTGAACGCAGAAGATTCGTTCTCTCTAACTCGCTGTCATATGTATAGGTATCATAGAGATATCTGTCAGCCACTTTGGCATTTTCGATATGATTGCCGATGTAGCTTTGCACAATATCATCGTAAAGCCGTCCTTTATCATCTGTCAAGCGGGTACGTTTTACATCATAAGTCGTCTGCTTGTACTTGAACTGGTTCATCGTGTTTTTGATTTTCCAGTCGATGATGTTGGCAATGATACGGGCCAATGACTGGTCGTTGATCATGTCCTGATGGAAAGCGGGCTTGCCGTCAACGGCTTTGCACATTGCCTCATGCAGCACACGGATAGGGACACTCGTTGCTCGGTTGATACGCTGTAGGAATTCGTTGTAGGGCATACGATTCCCCTTGGTAGTGTATTGCACACCAGTCTCTCGTACAACAGCCATTTGTCCATCATCGGTATCTACAACTTCTCTCTCACTCGTCATCACCGAATAGCTGAACACTCCACCCGAAAACAACATTGGCAGAGCATTCTCTAATTCTTTTTCCAACTGATGGTCGAAGAAGATAACATACCGCTTATTGATATTCATCCACAAATCACGAAGGTGGTCGAATATCTTCGGACGAATCTTAATCTTGTTGGTGTTCGTTTTGTTACGGTCAATCACCTTGGTTTTGGGTAGGCCTGTGTCAGCAAACTCGGGATAAATATTATAGAGTTCGCCTAACATATCGCCGTTTACCGTTCCCTGCAAATCTGTGATAATCATTTTAGATGCAAGCTCCAACATCAGTTGGAACTGATTCATTCCGCGTTTTTCTGCCACTCGCTGAATAAGCTCCATTGGAATCTTGTCGGTAATCACAACTTGTGGCAAATCGCCGTTTATCTCAGCCACCAACTTTGCTGCAAAATCTGCCTCATCAAAATCAACTATATAGTTAAGCAGATAGTCTTCGCTACTGCGGTTGCCAAACTCATCAACGGGCAGACGCAACCCACGCCCCACCTCCTGCAGCTTGCTGATTTCCGAACCACTGGAGCGTAGTTTACAGATGGTAAACACATTCGGATTATCCCAGCCTTCTTTCAGCGTCCATTTAGAAAAGATGAAGCGCCGCACATTCCACGTGCCGTCCTCGTTTTTGAACGACAGCAGCTGCTTCTTATCGTGAAGAATCTCCTTTACCTGTTTGCCAATCTCCTCGTCGCTGCTCTGGTTGTCTTCGGCAAAATAGCCTCCGTGAGTGGCATGAAGGTCAACAAGCGTAGCCTCCAAATACGATTTGTACTCATCTGATGATGGACAGGCTAATTCGTAAAGCACTCTTTCGGCCAACAAATCCTCAAACTTCTCTGCCAACCAGCCGTTCTGATTGTCGTCACCTCTATAGGAACGAATGCTGTCTATAAAGAATAATGCCAGCGTCTTTATGCGCTGTTGGCGTTCAAAGTTCTGACGCTCGGATTCAAAGTGGCGCTGAATGGCAAGCCTCATCATTTCCGTCTGATAGGAGTCGGTATAGATGGAGGGGCTGAACTGTTCGCCAGTATTGAACTGCTTTCCGTTGGACAACTCTACAAAGCCCTTCTCCACGCCCTCGATGCTTACATTCTGCATATCTGGCGACAAGGTGATATAGTCGCCTGCTTGCAGCGTCTCTGATTTCGCACCATATTGCAGCGTCACCGTCCGTTCTTTCTCTTGTATCGAAGCCACTTTGATGCGCTCCTTCTGTCCCTCAAGAGGTTTGAAGTGCTCTTTGGCTACACCCTTAATCAGATTCTGAGAGAAGGCTTCGCAGGCGTTGAGGTCATAAACCAGATTCAGATAGTCTTTCTCTTTTACCTTGTTTTTACCCCGTCCAACTGTCCGTTCAGGGAATGTGGCACCATAGCGGATAATCAGTTGCGGCCTCAGTTCGTCTAATATCTGTTTATAAGCCGTTTGCCCACGTGAGAAACGATGGGGTTCATCGATGATGACTACTGGATGAGTGGCACGAAGTGCGTCAAACGGGCGATAGAATCCCAACACTCCAAAATCGTAGTCATCGCGTTTCAGTATCTGCGCATTGGTCAGCAGAGCCATATTCAGTAGCAATACATAGATTTTGTTCCGTTGTTGGCACGAACCTTCCACAAAATCACGTACTACACTGGGGAAATACCGCTTTCCCTTCTTGGTCTTTGCGGCTTCCAGCACGCCCAGTTCCATATCGCACCTATAGCCGCAGGCATCGTGGAAATGACGTTGCACGTATAAATCACCCAAGAACTGCTCGGCACCGGCCTTGATGGGTAGCGATGGCACACAGACAATAAACTTGTTCAAACCGTAGCGTTGGTGCAACTCATAGATGGTCTTAGTATAGACGTAGGTTTTGCCCGTACCTGTTTCCATCTTCACGTCGATGTTTAGCGGCGCTCCTGCTTCGGGTACGGTAGTATTATAAGGGTGCTTGTGTTTCAGTTCCCTCCACACTTCATTCAGAGGGCCTTTTAGTTGATGAGGGTTGGTCATCGACCATACGGGATTGGCATAGAAGTCCTTGGGTTTATCCCAAGTCAATTCTTTCATGGCATTACCAACGGCATCTACCGGCAGTTGCTGGTGCTGCAAGTTGTTTTGAAGTATCAGTTCCATATCCCTTAATAGCGCACGTCAATAATCAATTTGATATCTTTCACCAAATCCACGGTGGGTTTGTTCTTCTCCAGCATGTCTTTGGCGTTGTGACTGAAGCTGTAGCCAAACAGCACAATGCAGTCGGGGCAGAACGAAGGTTCTTTCTGGTAGAGGTCTATCAGCGCCACCATATCGTCCTCGGTAAATCCACTGTCGGTCATATAGAGGTGGTTGCCGCAGAGCGTGGCATGATACTTGTCGAGCTTCACGTCCTGCGTCTTTGCATTTAATCCATAGCCGTCTTGCATCAGCCAGGTGGTTAGCACCGTTTCGCGACCAAACAGGTTCAGCGTGTCGTCGGTGGTTAGCAGCACATTGGGATCGAAGGTCTCTAACTTGTCGAGGGTGTTCTGTGGCACTTCTTCCAGGGTATAGTGCTTGAAGCCGAGGTCACCTTTGTATTCAGGATTCTCTTCCTTGATTTTATTTGCAGCACGCTTGATGCGCTCTATACCAACATAATCTAAAGTGTGTGGATATCCATTCTCATTCAAGAATTTTATAACCTTCTTGATTTTCTCTTTCTCGCTTCCAGGTGCCTTTTCTAATTTCAAATCCAGATTCTCAGGTATTTGTACTGCTATAAATCGCCTATGAGCACCTTTTGCATTTAGCTGATTGACAGCATCGGCGAGGGTTCCTGATCCAGAAAAGAAGTCCATGCATATAGAGTCAGAAGTACATGCTAATTCTAGTACTTTCTTTACAAGATAGGTAGGCTTGGGGAAGTCAAAAGTTTCTTCCATTCCCAACTTTTTCAATTCAGTTGAACCCTGTTCTGTAATAACTCCTGTATCGTCCCATATATCATCATCTTCATCGTCATCTACAATTAGGACATCTTCAAACCAAATTGTCTTTGCTTTGTATGTTCCTTTTCTATACTTCTCATATATGCCATATTCACCAGTACTCTTTATGCGACCAACAATGTTACTATGGTCAGAATCCTCTGCAATGTTATTAAGAAGTTTTTTCTTGCCCCATCTCCAACAACTTTTCTCACGTTCGCTGTTTAACGGAAGTACTTCGGTTGAATACTCTGAATTACATTCAAGGCTAATTGGACAATACCCATTACTGTCAACAACATTGGGATTTACATATATTGGATAATAGAGGTTGGGACGGTTAAACACCCCATATTTAGGATTTCGATTCCTTAATTCTCTTTCTGAAAAATCACTTATAGAATCCTTCTTGACTTCACCTGTAAGTTCCTTTTTGAGTTCATTTATTATTGTTTCATCACTTCGAACATATACTAGCAAGTATTCATGCGTTTTAGCTAATTGCTTGTAAGTTTGTCCTCTTTTGTTTGATTGGACAATAACTTGTGACAAAAAGTTGTCTTCACCAAAGATAAAGTCGCACAACTGCTTCAAATAAGCCTGCTCATTATCATCAATGGAAATAAAGATGACGCCATCTTTTGACAGCAATTCGCGAGCCAACTGCAGACGGGGCATCATAAACGTAAGCCAAGCTGCATGACTGGCACGATGACCGCTCGTCATAGCAATAATCTTCTCTGCCTCATCAAGAGAAATGCTCAGTTTCTTTTCGAGGTCTTCTGCCGTGAACTTGAACTTATCATTATAGACAAATCCATCAGTACCGGTGTTATAAGGCGGGTCGATATAGATGCATTTCACTTGACCTGTATAGCTTTTCACTAGGTGGTGAAGCGCATCGAGGTTGTCACCACTGATATAGATGTGCTCACTATTGGCATTCTCAGGTTTCGAGTTATGCTCCACGTCAGGACGAATCACCGTTGTTGTATCGAGTGACGACAGCATACGAGCATAACTCTTGCCGAGGAAGTCGTAGCTGCGCCCCTCACGTGTCACATCCACCTGCGGCTCAATAGCCTCACGGAACTTTTCGATGTCAAACTGTCCCTCGTTGTTAAAGCACTGGGGAAAATACTCGCGTAGTCCTTCCATCTCCCTGCTGACAGGGGTGACTGCATCGTTATCCTTTATAATATCTTGTATCATTGCTTGTTGTTATTGCAGTTGAACGTTTTCACTGTGGCTGCAAATATACAAAAAAACAAAACCTAAGAACGGATTCCGTCAAAATAGTCATTAGTCATTTTGGTCAAAATGGTTTTCGGATGCGAAAAAGGGCTCACTATAAATAAAGATATATCTTTATTATAGTGCCGATTCTGACTATGAAGAAACGTTTTTGACTGATGACTAAAATGACTAAGATGACTACCGAATTTTGCTGTCTGCACCCTACCTGTATAGTACCTGTCTGCTATCTGAACCCTACCTGTATGGTACCTGATTTATACCTGATTCAACCTGATTTCTACCTGACGCTGCGAAAAAACCTGATATATATCAGTTGTACACATATACTTATCAACAGGTTACGACTTATTTCAAATGTTTTTTGAAAATATTCTTGAAAAAATTCGTAGAGCGCAATTTCGCCGTCGTACTTTTGCATCGTGTTAGCCGCAAGTGAGCGCTCGGCGGTGAAGCACCAAGAACCAAAAACCAAAACCAAATTACTAACCATCTAAAACCAAAAACTATGGCAAAATCAAATTGGGGAATTACCTCAGGATTCATCGGGAAGCTCGGCAACGTGGTCGGCTTCAACTGGAAGGGCAGGAACGTGCAGCGTGCCCTCACCCAAACCTCTAACCCTAACACCAAGGCCCAGGTGCTTGCACGCACCCGCTTCGCCCTCATCACCCGCACTGGCGGCGAACTCTACGAGGCTGTCTATGAAGGCTACCGCCGCGAGGCCAACAACCTGCGCACCACCCAGAACGGCCTGTTCGTGAAGGCAAACATCGACTTCGTCATCGGCGACGAGGTGGCCAACCTGGTGGTCGACTACACGAAGCTGCAGCTCAGTTCGGGCAAGCTGCGCGGCGTGGACTTCGGTCAGGCTTCCATCAGCGGCAATGTGCTCAGCGTCAGCATCGTCGACAACAACCTCTACGGTCATCGCGTCTCTGCCTCCGACCGTGTCTATCTGGTGGCCTACTGCCCCGAGCTGGGCGACGCCCGCTGCCAGTCGGTCGGCACCCGCGTCAGCGAGGCTGTCCTCACCCTCAGCCTGCCCGCCAAGTGGGGTAACAAGCGCGTCTACGCCTACGCTTTCGTGATGGGTGCGGCCTCATTCAACGAGGGACTGGCCTCGAAGACGGAGTATCTCGGCGCCTTCGGAGAGGACGGCAACGGCGGCTCCTCGACGGGCTCGAACACCCCTGGTGGCAACTCGGGTAGCGGCAACAACGGTGGCTCTTCGGCAGGCTCCGACACCGTGGCAGCTCCCACCATCAGCGGCACCACGCCTTTCGCTGAGACGACCCAGGTGAGCATCAGTGCCACTGACGACGCCCGCGTCTACTACACCACCGACGGCAGCACGCCCACCAGCGCCAGCACGCTCTACACCCAGCCCTTCACCCTGAGCGCGACCACCACCGTGAAGGCCATCGCCGTCAAGGACAGCATCAGCAGCTCGGTCAGCACCAAGCTCTTCACCAAGAGCTCCGGCAGCGGCAACGAGGGACCTGAGGGCGAGTAAACCCCTGCGGCTTTATGAAGCACTTCACCATCAGCGAACTGCTGAAAAGCGACACCGCCCTGAAGCATAGCCTCTGGAACGGTGCCCCCAAAGAGGCGGAAGAGAACCTTCGCTCCCTCGTGGAGCAGGTTCTCGACCCGCTGAGGGAGCGATACGGCAAGCCTATCCGCGTCACCAGCGGCTACCGCTGCCCCAAGCTCAACAACCTCGTGGGCGGCGCACCCAACAGCCAGCACATGCGCGGCGAAGCGGCTGACATCGTGGCCAACAACCCCGAAGACAACCTCCTGCTGGGCAGGCTCATCGAGGCCCTCGGCAAGTTCGACCAGCTCATCTACGAGCAGTGCGACAAGCACGGCAATCCCCGCTGGATTCACGTCAGCTACAAGCCCAACGGCTGGAACAGAAAACAAGTATTAACAACCTAAAAACCCCTAAAACCATGGACGAGAAAAAGAAAAGAATCCTTGAAATTGCAGTGAAAGTCATCGTGGCCGCCCTGACGGCCTTCATCACCGCCATCACCACCACGAGCTGCATGGGCCACGGACCTATCTTCATCTAAGCCTTCTCTCTGGTGCTCATCATCAAAAACGGTGGTGAGCACCTTTTTTTTCAGCCACCATCATTTTTCTCCAAAAATCTTCACCTTCCTACCGAAAACTTTCTTACTTTTGCAGTCCGATGAGATACTTAATGAAGCTATCGGACAAGAATGTTTGCTGGGAATCAACCGATTCCACTAACTTAATTTCCCTTTTTCCCCATATTGGCGGCCAAAGCGTTGGCCGTCTTTTTTTTGCCGAAACAACAAATTAAAACGATAAGCCTATGTCAATATCACTGAAAAACCGCAGTCTGATTTCCATCAGCGACTACACGCCGGAAGAAATCTGCCACGTTCTCGACATCGCCGAGGACTTTGAGAAAAACCCGCACCAGAACCTGCTGAACGGCCGCATCATCGCCTCGCTGTTCTTTGAACCCTCAACGAGAACCCGCTTGAGCTTCGAGACCGCCATCCAACTCCTGGGCGGCAACGTCATCGGATTCAGCAGCACGGCTGGCACCAGCATCCAGAAGGGCGAATCACTGGCCGACACCATCACCATGGTGGCCTCCTACGCCGACCTCATCGTGATGCGCAACCCCATCGAGGGCTCGGCCCGCTTTGCCTCCGAGGTGTCGAAGGTGCCCGTCATCAACGCCGGCGACGGCGCTAACCAACACCCCACCCAGTGCATGCTCGACCTCTACAGCATCCGCAAGACCCAGGGCACGCTTGAAAACCTTGAGATTACCCTCGTCGGCGACCTGAAATACGGCCGCACCGTCCACAGCCTCGTCGAGGCCATGTGCAACTTCAACGCCAAGTTCAACCTCGTCTCGCCCGTCGAGCTGAAGCTGCCGAGCGTCGTCAAGCAACACATCAAGGACAGAAACCTTGAATACCATCAATACACCGAGCTGGAGGAGGCCATCCCCCACTCCGACATCATCTATATGACCCGCATCCAGCGCGAGCGCTTCCCCGACCCCGAGGAATACGAGAAGGTGAAGAACTCCTACGTGCTGCGCAACTACATGCTGGAGGCCTCCAAGCCCAACTGCCGTGTGCTGCACCCGCTGCCGCGCGTCAACGAAATCCACGTGGACGTCGACGCCAACCCGAAGGCCTATTACTTCCAGCAGGCGCAAAACGGCGTCTATGCCCGTCAAGCTTTAATCGCATCAATCTTAGGACTTAAATAAATCAGAACCATGGAAAAAAGAAAAGAATTGACCGTCTCCGCCATTGAAAACGGCACCGTCATCGACCATATCCCCGCCGACAAAGTGTTTCAAGTCGTCAGAATTCTGGGCTTGGACAAGGTAAACACCCCTGTTTACTTCGGCACCAACGTGGAAAGCAAGAAATACGGCACCAAGGGCTTCATCAAGGCCTCCAACAAATACTTCGCCCCTGAAGAGGTGAACAAGATCGCCCTCGTCGCCCCCACCGCTTCCATCATCGAAATCAAGGACTTTGAGGTCATCAACAAGCAGACCGTCAGCATCCCCGAGCGTATCGAGCATATCGTGAAATGCTTCAACCCCAACTGCGTCACCAACAAGGAACACGACGTGCCCACCAAGTTCATCGTCATCAAAGACGCACAAGGCAACCTCAAGCTGCACTGCCACTACTGCGAGAAGAACACCACTCAGGACAAACTGGAATTCATCTGATCATGAAGAAGACAGGAATCATCATCGCCGTTATAGCGGTCCTGGTCTTGCTGTGGGGCTGGACGACCTACAACGGTTTCGTCACCAAGCAGGAGAACATGACGAAGGCCTGGAGCCAGGTGGAGAACGTCTACCAGCGCCGCACCGACCTGGTGCCCAACCTGGTGGCCGTGGTGAAGAGCTACGCGGAATACGAGCAAGGCACCCTCGTCGCCGTGACCGAGGCACGCGCCAAAGCCACACAAGCCACTGTAAACACAGAGAACTTTGACGCACAAGAGTTTGCCAACTTTGAAACTGCACAAGACGAGCTGGGACGCTCGCTGAGCCGCCTGATGGTCAGCATCGAGAACTATCCTGAGCTGAAGGCTAACGAGAACTACCTCGCTCTGCAGGCCCAGCTGGCAGGCTGCGAGAACCGCATCCTGACGGAACGCCGCCGATTCAACGAGGCCGCTATGGTATACAACCAGAGTGTGCGCCGCTTCCCGAGCAACATCATCGCCAACTTGTTCGGCTTTGAGAAACGGCCTTATTTCGAGGCTGATGCCGGGGCTGAGAATGCGCCAAAGACGTTCTGAGCGCCTTAAAAAGCAATCGGGCGGAACCCCTTCGGATTCCGCCCGATTTTTATTTATATCGACCCGCATCAAGCTTGTGCCGTAGGGATGCCCATATTGAACGGGGCGATGCCGCCTCCGTCGTTGACGGGACCGAACTGCTGCTCGTATTTGGCGATGTTGTCGGCCAATGCCTTATAGAGACGCTTGGCGTTGACGGGGTTCATGATGATTCTTGAACGCACCTTGGCCTTGGGCGTTCCAGGCATCATCTGTGCGAAGTCGACGATGAACTCGTTGGGCGAGTGGGTGATGATGGCCAGGTTGGAGTACTTGCCTTCGGCCACTTCGTCGCTGATTTCGATATTCAGTTGGTTTTTCTGATTGTTTTCCATATCGTTGCTTATTAAAAAGCGGGGACAGCCTGACAGCCGTCCCCGCTCGATTCAACATTACTTAAAGAGCGGCTTTTCCTTGCAGTTCCTCATACTCTTCGCGGGAACCCACAATCAAGTCCTCATACTCACGCAGACCCGTGCCGGCGGGGATCTTGTGACCCACGATGACGTTCTCCTTCATGCCAAGCAGATAGTCGGTCTTGGCCATGATGGCGGCGTTGGTGAGCACCTTGGTGGTCTCCTGGAAGGAGGCTGCCGAGATGAAGCTGTCCGTAGCCAAAGCCGCACGGGTGATACCTTGCAGCACTTGGGTGGCGGTGGCAGGACGTGCAGGACGCACAGTAGGCAGTGCCAAGTCCTTACGCTTCAGCGACGACTCTTCCTCACGGAGCTTCATAGCTGAGACAATCTCGCCCTTCATCAGCTTATCGGAAGCGCCACTGTCCTCGACATAGAACTTGCCGTAGATGTCGTCGTTCTCCTCCTGGAAGGTCAGCTTGTTGACCAGCTCGCCCTGCAGGAAACGGGTGTCGCCCGGATCGAGAATCTCGACCTTACGCATCATCTGACGCACAATCACTTCGAAGTGCTTGTCGTTGATGACCACACCTTGCTGACGATAGACGCTCTGGGCCTCGTTGACGATGTATTCCTGCACTTTGGCGGGACCGCTGATGGCAAGGATGCTGGCAGGCGTGATGACACCCTCGGAAAGCGGTTGACCTGCTTTCACGAAGTCGTTCTCCTGAGCCAGAATCTGCTTCGAGGTCGGGATGAGGTAACGCTTCTCCTCGCCCGTCTTGGCCGTCACCACGACTTCACGGTTGCCGCGCTTGAGTTTCTTCTCAAGGTGGACGATACCGTCAATCTCGGAAACGATAGCGGGGTCGATGGAGTTACGTGCCTCAAACAGCTCTTGCACACGCGGCAGACCGCCCGTGATATCACCGCCTCCGGAGACGTTACGCGGGATACGCACCAGCTGGTCGCCAGCGTTGATGGCTTCACCTTCGTCGACAACGACGTGGGCGTCGACAGGCAAGTCGTAGGACACCAGGACTTCGCCATTGTCGGTCACAATCTCGATGAGAGGATTGCGTGCGCCGGCACCACGGCGACCTTCGATGATGACGCGCTCGACAAAGCCCGTCTCAGCGATGGTCTCGTTACGGTAGGTGACGCCTTCGATGACGTTCTGGAAGCGCACCTTACCGCTATGCTCGGAGATGATGGTAGCGTTGTAGGGGTCCCATTCACAAATCTTCTCGCCCTTCTTCACCTGATCGCCCGACTTGAAGAACAACTTGGCACCATAAGGGATGTTGGTCGTCATCAGGACGACGCCGGTATGGTTGTCATGCAGCTTCAATTCAGCCGAACGGCCGATGACGACTTGATAGTTGTCGTTCTCCTTGTTGACCTCGACGGAACGCAATTCGTCGATTTCAAGGTAACCGTCGTACTTGGCTTCGGTGCTGTTGGCCACCAGGCCCTTCGAAGCCTTACCACCGCTGTGGAAGGTACGCAGGGTCAGCTGGGTGCCAGGCTCACCGATGGACTGTGCGGCGATGACGCCCACAGCCTCACCCTTCTGCACCAGTTTGGCGGACGACAGGTTACGTCCGTAGCAGTTGGCGCACACGCCGCGCTTCGACTCGCAGGTCAGCACGGAACGGATCTCGACGCTGTCCAGAGGCGACTCGTCGATGGCTTCAGCCAGGGTCTCGTTGATTTCCTCGCCGCTAGCCACAATGAGCTCACCCGTCTGGGGATGGAACACGTCGTGCAAAGCCACACGGCCCAGGATGCGGTCATATAATAAGGAGTGCTTGCCAGGTTCCTTGATTTCCTCACCACGGCTGATGGTCATACCACGCAGGGTGCCGCAGTCCTTCTCGGTGATGATGACGTCGTGCGCCACATCGACGAGACGACGAGTCAGGTAACCAGCGTCAGCAGTCTTCAGAGCGGTATCGGCCAAACCCTTACGGGCACCGTGAGTGGAGATGAAGTACTCCAACACAGACAGACCTTCTTGGAAATTGGAAAGAATCGGGTTCTCGATGATTTCAGCGCCGCCGGAACCAGCCTTCATAGGCTTGGCCATCAGACCTCTCATGCCGCAGAGCTGCGACACCTGAGCCTCAGAACCACGAGCACCGGAGTGCAACATCATATATACAGGATTGAAGCCTTGGTCGTCGCTCGACAACACCTTCATCACCGCCTGGGTGAGGCTGGTGTTGACTTCGGTCCAGAGGTCAACAATCTGGTTGTAACGTTCGTTGGGGCCCATGAAGCCCATCTTCTCGTACTCACGGATTTCGGCTGCCTTATCGTTGGCGTCGGCAATCAGCTTGCTCTTCACCTCGGGAACGAGGACATTACCCAAGTTGAACGACAAGCCACCTTTATAAGCCTGATAGTAACCCATGTTCTTGATGTCGTCAAGGAACTTAGTGGTCACGGCAGTACCTTCCATACGCACCATCTCACCAACGATGGTACGCAGAGATTTCTTGGTGAGCAGTTCGTTGATGTAACCGAAGTCGTCAGGCACCACCTGGTTGAAGATGACGCGACCCACGGTGGTCTCAACGAGCTTCTTGACGAGTTGGTCGCCTTCGCGCACGTTGACGCGGACCTTGATGACGGCGTGCATGTCGGCACGGCCTTCGTTGTGGGCGATGATCACTTCCTCAGGCGAGTAGAACGACATACCCTCACCCTTCACGGGGTGTTCGGGTGTGCTCTTACGAGGCTTGGTGATGTAGTACAGACCCAAAACCATGTCCTGTGAAGGCAGGGTGATAGGTGCACCATTGGAGGGGTTCAGGATGTTGTGCGAAGCCAGCATCAGAATCTGAGCCTCCAAGACGGCAGCGTTGCCCAGCGGTACGTGGACAGCCATCTGGTCACCGTCGAAGTCAGCGTTGAAAGCCGTACACACCAACGGGTGCAGACGAATTGCTTTACCCTCGATGAGTTTCGGCTGGAAGGCCTGGATACCCAGACGGTGCAGCGTAGGAGCACGGTTCAACAGAATCGGGTGACCCTTCAGTATGTTCTCAAGGATGTCGTACACGACGGGATCCTTGCGGTCGACAATCTTCTTGGCCGACTTCACGGTCTTCACGATGCCGCGCTCGATGAGCTTACGGATCACGAAGGGCTTGAACAGCTCGGCGGCCATGTCCTTAGGCAGACCGCACTCGTTCATGTTCAGGTCGGGACCGACCACGATGACCGAACGGCCTGAGTAGTCGACACGCTTACCGAGCAGGTTCTGACGGAAGCGGCCTTGCTTACCCTTCAGGCTGTCGCTCAACGACTTGAGCGGACGGTTGGAATCGGTCTTCACAGCGCTCGACTTGCGTGAGTTGTCGAACAGCGAGTCAACGGCTTCCTGCAGCATACGCTTTTCGTTACGCATAATGACGTCAGGTGCGTTAATCTCGATGAGTCTCTTCAAGCGGTTGTTGCGGATGATGACACGACGATAGAGGTCGTTCAGGTCGGAGGTGGCGAAACGTCCGCCATCCAACGGCACCAAAGGACGCAGGTCAGGCGGCGTGACAGGAATCACCTTCATGATCATCCACTCGGGGCGGTTCTCCATGTGACGGTTAGCCTCACGGAAAGCCTCAAACACCTGCAGACGCTTCAGCAGTTCCTGTTTCTTCTGTTGAGCCTTCACTTCGTTGGCTTCGGCGCGGAGACGGTTGGCCTCCTCGTCGATATTAAGACGCGAAAGGAGAGCGAAGAGGGCGTCGGCACCCATCTTGGCAACGAACTTGTTGGGGTCGTTGTCGTCGAGATACTGGTTCTCGATGGGCACCATCTCCATCAGGTCGAGGTATTCCTCTTCCGTCAGGAACTCGTTCTTCGTCACCTTGCGGCCTTCATTGTCATTCGGAATCGGTGTACCTTCGAGGGCACCACCCTGAACCACGATGTAACGCTCATAATAAATGATGGCGTCGAGCTTCTTGGTGGGGATACCCAAAAGGGCACCAATCTTGTTGGGCAGGGAACGGAAGTACCAGATATGGGCGACGGGCACCACCAGAGAGATGTGGCCCATGCGCTCACGACGTACTTTCTTCTCAGTCACCTCCACGCCGCAGTGGTCGCAGATGATGTTCTTGTAACGGATGCGCTTGTATTTACCGCAATGGCATTCCCAGTCTTTCACCGGTCCGAAGATTCTCTCGCAGAACAGGCCGTCACGTTCGGGCTTGTAGGTGCGGTAGTTGATGGTTTCCGGTTTCAACACTTCGCCATGCGAACGGGCAAGAATCGATTCAGGCGAGGCCAAGCTCACAGTGATGCTGTCGAAATTGCTGTTTACTATGTTGTTGTTCACCATATTCTTCAATGATTATCTGTCGTTATACAATACATCAGTTCAAGACTTTACCGTTCTTGTCCTTGAAAGTAATCTCAAGACCCAGGCCGCGAAGTTCGTGGATGAGCACGTTGAACGACTCGGGCAGGCTCGGCACAGGCATATTGTCGCCCTTGACGATAGCCTCATAGGCTTTGGCCCTACCGTTCACGTCATCCGACTTCACCGTCAGAATCTCTTGCAGCACGTTGCTCGCGCCGAAGGCCTCAAGGGCCCAGACCTCCATTTCACCGAAACGCTGGCCACCAAACTGGGCTTTACCGCCGAGAGGCTGCTGCGTGATGAGTGAATAAGGTCCAATGGAACGGGCGTGCATCTTGTCGTCGACCATGTGGTGGAGCTTCAGCATGTAGATGTAACCCACGGTGGCAGGCTGGTCGAAAGGCTCGCCCGTCTCGCCATCGTAAAGCTGCATACGTCCGTTGGCCGGCAGACCCGCCTTTTCCATATACTCGTTGATTTCGTCAAGAGTGGCACCGTCGAAGATCGGGGTGGCGAACTTCAGTCCGAGTTCGTGTCCAGCCCAACCGAGCACCGTCTCGTAAATCTGACCCAGGTTCATACGCGAAGGCACGCCCAAGGGGTTCAGCACGATGTCGACCGGAGTACCGTCAGCCAGGAAAGGCATATCCTCAGCACGCACGATGCGCGAAACGATACCCTTGTTACCGTGACGACCGGCCATCTTGTCACCAATCATCAGCTTACGCTTCTTGGCCACATAGACCTTAGCCATCTGGACGATGCCATTGGGCAACTCGTCGCCGACGCTGGCCACATACTTCTCGCGGTTGTAGTGACCCTCGATCTCTTTGTGCTTCACGGTGTAGTTGTCGATGATGGAACCAATCATCTTGTTAACCTTATCGTCAGTCGTCCACTTGTTGGGATTGACGGTCATATAGTCGATTTCCATCAGACCCTTTGCCGTAAACTTGGCTTTCTTAGGAATCAGAGGCTCCTTGAAGTTGTTGTTGACGCCATTCGACACGCGGCCATTCAGCAGCGTCATCAGCTTTTCAACCAGCAATTCCTTCAAAGAATTCAGTTCCTTCTGGCAGGCGGCATCAATCTTTGCGATGTCTTCCTTGTCTTTGGCGCGAGTCTTGCGATCCTTCTGCAGGCGCGAGAAGAGGCGTTTGCCGATGACCACACCCTTCATCGAAGGACCAGCCTTCAACGAGGCGTTCTTCACGTCGCCGGCCTTATCGCCGAAGATGGCGCGGAGCAGCTTCTCCTCAGGAGTCGGGTCGGTTTCGCCCTTCGGGGTAATCTTACCCACCAGAATGTCGCCTTCCTTCACCTCGGCACCCACACGGATAATACCGTGCTCGTCCAAATCCTTGGTGGCATCGGCACTCACGTTCGGGATGTCGTTGGTCAGTTCTTCCAAGCCGCGCTTGGTGTCACGCACCTCAAGGGTGAACTCTTCAATATGTACAGAGGTGAAGAGGTCTTCCTTGACGATACGCTCCGAAATCACGATGGCGTCCTCATAGTTGTAACCCTTCCAAGGCATGAAGGCCACCTTCAGGTTGCGACCCAAAGCGAGGTCGCCGTTCTGCGTGGCATAGCCTTCAGTCAGTATCTGCCCATTGGTGACGTGGTCACCCTTACGGACGATGGGCTTGATGTTGACACTGGTGTTCTGGTTGGTGCGGGCGTACTTGATGAGTTCGTAGGTCTTCACGTCGTCGTCAAAGCTCACAAGGCGCTGTTCGTCGGTGCGGTCATAACGGATGACGATCTTCTTCGAGTCGACGAAGATAACCTCACCCTCGCCTTCAGCGGTGATAAGCACACGCGAGTCGCGGGCCACAGCACGCTCGATGCCCGTACCCACGATGGGGCTTTCGGGATTCATCAGCGGCACAGCCTGACGCATCATGTTCGATCCCATCAAGGCACGGTTAGCGTCGTCGTGCTCAAGGAACGGAATCAACGAAGCGGCAATAGAGGCAATCTGGTTGGGACCCACATCCATCAGCTGAATCTCTTCAGGAGTGACGATAGGATAGTCAGCCACGTATCGAGCCTTAATATTCTGGTCGATGAAACGGCCGTCCTTGTCAACAGGCGTGGTGGCCTGAGCGATAATCTTGTCCTCCTCTAATTCAGCGGTGAGGTAAACGGGCTTCTTGCGGAAGTCGACCACACCGTCATGCACTTCGCGGTAAGGAGTCTCGATGAAACCGAGGTCGTTGATCTTTGCGAACACGCAGAGTGACGAAATCAGACCGATATTCGGGCCTTCAGGCGTCTCAATGGTACACAGACGTCCATAGTGCGTGTAGTGAACGTCACGCACCTCGAAGCCTGCACGGTCGCGCGACAGACCGCCAGGACCCAGAGCGGAGATACGGCGCTTGTGCGTGATTTCCGACAGCGGGTTGGTCTGGTCCATGAACTGCGACAATTGGTTGGTGCCGAAGAACGAATTGATGACCGATGACAAAGTCTTGGCGTTGATCAGGTCGATAGGCGTGAACACTTCGTTATCACGGACATTCATACGTTCACGAATGGTGCGCGACATACGGGCCAAGCCCACTCCGAACTGTGCAGCGAGTTGCTCGCCCACGGTGCGGATACGACGGTTGCTCAAGTGGTCAATATCGTCGATTTCAGCCTTGCTGCTCAGCAGTTCCACCAAGTACTTGATGATGGCAATGATGTCTTCCTTCGTCAGCACTTTGACGTCAGCCGGGATGGTGAGGCCGAGCTTGCGGTTGATACGGTAGCGGCCTACCAGTCCGAGGTCATATCTCTTATCGGAGAAGAACAACTTGTCGATGATGCCACGGGCCGTTTCCTCATCAGGCGGCTCGGCGTTGCGCAGTTGGCGATAGATATACTCGACGGCTTCTTTCTCCGAATTGCAGGTGTCTTTCTCTAAGGTTTTGAAGATTACTGAGTAATCCGAAACGCGGTCGTTCTCGTCGCGGGTCTCCTCCGGATGGAGCAGCACGGTCTTCACGCCGCTATCGACGATGCGTTGGATGTGTTCATCTTCCAGCACCGTGTCGCGTTCAAGGATGATTTCATTACGCTCGATGGAGACCAGTTCACCTGTGTCCTCATTGACGAAATCCTCCAAATAGGAGTGAACTACACGGGCTGCCAGTTTGCGGCCCAATACACGTTTCAGGCCAGCCTTCGAAACCTTCACTTCCTCGGCCAGATTGAAGATGTCGAGGATGTCCTTGTCAGTTTCATAGCCAATGGCACGCAACAGTGTGGTAATGGGCAATTTTTTCTTACGGTCGATGTAGGCGTACATCACGTTGTTGATGTCGGTCGAGAACTCCATCCATGCACCTTTGAAGGGGATGATACGGGCGGAGTAGAGCATCGTACCGTTGGAGTGTTGGCTCTGTCCGAAAAACACGCCAGGCGAACGGTGCAGTTGTGAAACCACCACACGCTCGGCGCCATTGATGACGAAAGTGCCACGAGGCGTCATATAGGGGATCATGCCCAGATAGACGTCTTGGACGACAGTTTCAAAATCTTCATGTTCCTCGTCGTTGCACGACAGTTTCAGTTTGGCTTTCAGAGGAACGCTGTATGTGAGTCCACGTTCGATGCATTCCGCAATGCTATAGCGGGGTGCGTCGATGTAATAGTCGAGAAACTCTAAAGTAAAATTGCCCCTTGCGTCAGAAATGGGGAAGTTTTCGGCGAAAACCTTGTACAGTCCTTCATTTTTCCTGTTGTCGGGATTGGTTTCCAGTTGAAAGAAATCCTGAAAAGACTGGAGCTGAATATCAAGGAAATCAGGGTAGTCGAAAGGCTTCTTGATGGACGCGAAGCTAATTCTTTCAGTTGATTTTGTAGCCAAAGTTGTTGTTTTTTTAGTGATGAAATGGGAAAGACGAACTAAAGGGAAAAGGGTGTTTTCGCTTAAAGCGAAAAATCGACACCAAACCTCAGACCCGAATTTTCACCCGGATCTGAGGTTGAATGCCGTTGTTGACGGAACGAATCCTATTTATTTCACTTCGACCTCTGCACCGGCCTCTTCGAGTTGGGCCTTCAGTGCATTGGCTTCGTCTTTGCTCACGCCTTCCTTGATGGCCTTGGGAGCTGCATCAACAAGCTCCTTGGCTTCCTTCAGTCCGAGGCTCGTGAGTTCCTTCACCAGCTTCACGACGGCCAGCTTCTGGGCACCGGCGGATTTCAGGATGACATCGAAAGAAGTCTTTTCTTCCACGGCGGCAGCAGCGGCTGCACCGGGGGCGGCGGCGACTGCAACAGCAGCAGCAGCGGGTTCGATACCGTATTCTTCCTTCAGGATGGTAGCGAGTTCATTCACTTCCTTCACGGTAAGATTGACTAATTGTTCAGCAAAAGCTTTAAGATCTGCCATTTTACTTTTATTTTTTAATTGTTAATGATTGCTTTGTTTTTCTGAATGAGTCTCACATTCAATATTTCTTATTCTGGTCTTTCCGACAGGGTTTCAAGCACTCCGCTCAGTTTCTGTCCACCTGACTGCAAGGCGCTGATGACGTTCTTCATCGGCGACTGCAACAGAGCGATGACATCGGCGATGAGGTCGTTCTTCGACTTGATGTTGCACAGGGCATCAATCATATCGTCGCCCGTGTAGCAGCATTCCTCGATGTAGGCGCCCTTCAGGATGGGACGGTCGCTGGTCTTGCGGAAGTTCTTTATCAGTTTGGCGGGAGCGTTGCCGGTCTCGCAAAACATAACAGCTGTTTGTCCTTTCAGCACATCGTAAAGACCTTCGTAGTCCTTACCCATGCGTTCCATAGCCTTCTGGAAGAGGGCATTCTTGACAACAACCAGTTTCACACCGCTGTTGAAGCATTGCCTTCTCAGCTGGCTCGTCTTCTCGGCGTTAAGGTCGGAGATGTCGGTCAGATAGAAATTCGGGCAAGCCTGCAGCTGGCCAAGCATGGAGTCGATGAGGACTTGTTTATCTTCTTTTCTCATATCAACAAATTCCTTTCAATTTAGTTTGACACTGATTTGACATCGACTTGCACACCCGGGCTCATCGTGCTGGAGATATATACACTCTTCATGTACGTACCTTTAGCAGCGGCTGGTTTCAACTTGATAACGGTTTGGATCAATTCCTTCGCGTTATCCACAATCTTTTCGGGAGAGAAGCTGACCTTAGCGACTCCGCAATTGATAATGCCGTACTTGTCGACCTTGAAGTCGATCTTACCGGCTTTCACCTCTTGCACAGCTTTACCAACCTCCATCGTCACAGTGCCCGTCTTGGGGTTCGGCATCAATCCACGGGGACCGAGGATACGACCGAGCGCACCGACTTTAGGCATGATGTTGGGCGTGGTAATCACAACGTCGATATCGGTCCAACCGTCCTTGATCTTTTGGATGTATTCATCCAGACCAACGTAATCAGCGCCTGCATCCAATGCTTCCTGGGCCTTGTCAGGGTTGCAGAGAACCAAGACACGCACCACCTTACCCGTTCCGTGAGGCAACGTCACCGAACCGCGCACCATTTGATTGGCCTTGCGGGGGTCAACGCCCAAACGGATGTTCAGGTCGACTGAAGCATCAAATTTGGTGTAGGTGATCTGTTTTACGATATCAACCGCTTCGCTTAAGGAGTAGATCTTGCTTTTGTCGAACTTAGCCAAAGCTTCTTTCCTCTGTTTGGATACTTTTGACATTTAACTTACTTTTTGTTTGTTCTACAAATGCATTAAAGACTTAGTCTTTCTTAAAAGGTGATTCGCCTGTAACCTTCACTCCCATGCTTCTGGCCGTACCAGCGACCATTGACATGGCGGACTCGATGGTGAAGCAATTCATGTCCTTCATCTTATTGGTGGCGATTTCTCTCACTTGGTCCCAAGTCAGCGAACCGACTTTCGTACGGTTAGGCTCTTTGGAACCGCCTTTGATCTTCGCGGCTTCGATGATGGAGACTGCCACGGGCGAAGCCTTAACGACGAAATCGAAAGACTTGTCCTTGTACACAGTGATGATGACAGGCAAAACCTTGCCAGCCTGATCCTGAGTACGGGCATTGAACTGCTTGCAGAATTCCATGATGTTCACGCCCTTGGAACCCAAAGCGGGACCAACGGGCGGAGCGGGATTCGCGGCTCCTCCTTTAATCTGCAGTTTGATTAATCCGCTTACTTCTTTTGCCATTTTTGATATTCCTTTATTAATTAGGCAACAAATTAACTCGCATCCATCAACTCTCCAACTTGACCTGGAAGAAACTCAGCTCCAACGGGGTCTTGCGGCCAAAGATCTTCACAGCCACCTTCAGTTTCTTCTTCTCCTCATTCACCTCTTCGATGATGCCGTTGAAGGTACTGAAAGGACCATCGTTGACAATAACCGACTGACCCACCATGAAGGTGACATCCGTCGATGCCCCCATGCTTTGCAGCTCATCCACCTTTCCGAGGATACGCTGCACTTCAATCGGACGCAACGGGTCGGGCGTTCCCTTGGTGCCAAGAAAACCAATGACGTTTGGTGTGTCCTTGATGACATGAACGACTTCACCGTCCAAGACAGCTTCCACAAGGATGTAACCCGGCAAGTAGTTACGCTCTTTGCTCACTTTCTTGCCGTTTTTCACCTCATAGTACTTCTCGGTCGGGATCAACACCGTAGAAATGAGATCCTGCAGGTTCAGTCGTTTGATTTCGGATTCAAGGTATTCCTTAACCTTTTTCTCCTTTCCAGTGACGGCCTTCACCACATACCATCTCTTTTCATTCGATTCGCTCATCTTCCAGACAGTTTACAAGTTTCTAAATGCTCATCAAGATTCAATACACATACAATCAGAAGAGTCTGTAGAACGCTTCCAAAAGATGTTGGAAAGAAAAGTCCATCAAGAACACCACCAAAGCGATGATCAGGGAAGCAATGGACACAACGATAACGCTACTTCTGAGTTCGCTCCAGGTAGGCCATGTGACCTTTTCCGTGAGTTCTGTGTAGCACTCTTTAATGTAGTTTACTATTTTCATCTTACTATTGAACCTTTATAAAAAGCACGGGTGGAAAGACTCGAACTCTCGACACGTGGTTTTGGAGACCACCGCTCTACCAACTGAGCTACACCCGTAGGATAAGGGTGGGAACTACCCCACCCTTACATTAAGATTTTCTGATCAATCGTCGATGATCTCGATGACCTGACCGGAGCCAACGGTACGACCGCCTTCACGGATAGCGAAACGGAGACCCTTGTCCATAGCGATGTCGGCAATCAACTTAACGTCGATGGTGACGTGGTCGCCAGGCATGACCATTTCCATACCTTCGGGCAGGGTGATTTCACCGGTAACGTCGGTGGTTCTGAAGTAGAACTGAGGACGATACTTGTTACGGAACGGGGTGTGACGGCCACCTTCTTCCTTGCTCAGGACGTAGACCTGACCTTTGAAGTGGTGGTAAGGCTTCACCGAACCGGGCTTGGCAATAACCATACCACGGCGGATTTCGTCCTTGTCGATACCACGGAGCAGCAGACCAGCGTTATCGCCAGCTTCACCTTCGTCCAAAATCTTGCGGAACATTTCCACACCAGTAACGACTGACTTCAGTTTCTCAGCACCCATACCAAGGATTTCGACGGGGTCACTCACGTGGATGACACCAGTCTCAATACGACCGGTAGCAACGGTACCACGGCCAGTGATGGAGAACACGTCCTCGATAGGCATCAGGAACGGTTTATCAACGGCACGCTGAGGCTCAGGAATCCAAGTATCGCAAGCATCCATAAGCTCGTCGATAGCGGGGGTCCACTTCGGGTCGTCATTCAAGGCACCAAGAGCGGAGCCACGGATGATAGGCGTATTGTCGGCATCGAACTCGTACTTGCCAAGGAGGTCACGGACTTCCATCTCAACCAATTCGAGCAACTCTTCGTCGTCAACAAGGTCGCACTTGTTCAGGAACACCACAAGGCGCGGCACACCAACTTGACGGGCGAGCAGGATGTGCTCACGAGTTTGAGGCATGGGACCGTCGGTAGCGGCGACAACGATAATAGCACCGTCCATCTGGGCAGCACCAGTAACCATGTTCTTCACATAGTCAGCGTGGCCAGGGCAGTCAACGTGAGCATAGTGACGCTTCTCGGTCTGATACTCAACGTGAGCGGTATTAATGGTAATACCTCTTTCCTTTTCTTCAGGAGCGGAGTCGATAGAATCGAATGACTTCACTTCTGAGAGACCCTTCTTGGCCAGATGCAGGGTGATAGCAGCGGTCAAAGTGGTCTTACCGTGGTCAACGTGGCCGATAGTACCAATGTTGACGTGCGGTTTAGTTCTTTCGAATTTTTCTTTTGCCATTTTGCTTTTCTATTTAAGGTTATGAACTCTATCCATAAAAAATCGAGCCGATGGGGAGAATTGAACTCCCGACCCCTTCCTTACCAAGGAAGTGCTCTACCGCTGAGCTACATCGGCTTGTCAATCATCTGA
>Ga0310690_10001497_pt1 | contig 41314 bp, 24 predicted proteins | sample AusTroGonzalo_MG_2_FD_207661 | JGI IMG/M metagenome (GOLD analysis project Ga0310690, IMG submission 207661) | Bovine rumen microbial communities from tropical cattle in Woodstock, Queensland, Australia - Gonzalo_04 (v2) (version 2) | ecosystem: Host-associated > Mammals > Digestive system >... | reverse complement strand
TCGATGGCACTCGAACGGATCAACTGGTCAGCAATCTCCAGGGCCTGTTCACCATTGTCAGGCTGTGAGATGTACAATTCGTCGATATCCACACCTAAGTTGGCTGCGTAAAAACGGTCGAAGGCATGCTCTGCATCGATAAATGCAGCAATACCACCAGCTTTCTGACATTCTGCAATGGCATGGATAGCCAAAGTGGTCTTACCTGATGACTCAGGACCATAGATTTCGATGATACGTCCCTTAGGATAACCGCCCACACCAAGTGCAGCATTCAAGCCGATACTGCCTGTTGGAATCACATCTACGTTCTCAACCTGTTCTTCGCCCATACGCATGATGGACCCTTTGCCGTAGTCTTTCTCGATTTTGGCCATTGCAGCCTGTAAGGCCTTCAGCTTCTGCTGTTGCGGAGTCAGTTGCTCCGTCGATTCTTCTTTCTTTGCCATAGCTTTAGAAATTTAAGAGTTAATATTAATTATAATTCGAGGTCGCCGTCGAACACTTCGTGCCAAGGCAGACCTTGTTTGTTCAGTTGTTCCATGAATGGATCGGGATCAAAATCTTCTACATTCCAGACACCAGGCTTCTTCCAGATGCCTTTGACGAACATCATGGCACCGATCATGGCTGGAACGCCAGTGGTATAGCTGACACCCTGCATGCCAGTCTCCTTATAGGCTTCCTGGTGCTTGCAGTTGTTGTAGACATAATAGGTATGTTCCTTACCATCCTTGATGCCACGGATACGACAGCCAATCGAAGTTTCGCCTTCATAGTTCTCGCCGAGGTCCTGTGGATTGGGTAATACAGCCTTTAAGAACTGCAGGGGTACAATCTTTACTTTTGCAGTTTTTCCGCTTCCGTCAGCCAATGGCGCCTCGTATTCGATCTCGTCGATACGGCTCATGCCAATGTTCTGAATCACATCGAGGTGTTTCAGATATTGTTCGCCAAAGGTCATCCAGAATCGGCCCTGTTTGATGGTGGGATAGTTCTTTACCAGCGATTCCAACTCCTCATGGTGCAGCAGATAACTCTCACGTGGGCCGATGTTGGGGTAGGTGAGGGGCTTGTGAATCTCTAATGGCTCTGTCTCAATCCATTGGCCATCCTTATAGTAGAGTCCCTTCTGGGTAATCTCACGGATATTAATCTCAGGGTTGAAGTTCGTAGCGAAGGCGTGATGGTGGTCGCCTGCGTTACAGTCCACGATGTCAAGATAGTGTATCTCGTCGAAATAGTGCTTGGCAGCATAGGCTGTATAGACACCTGAGACGCCTGGGTCGAAGCCACAGCCAAGGATAGCAGTCAGACCGGCCTGTTCGAAACGGTCCTTGTAAGCCCATTGCCAGGAATACTCGAAGTGTGCCTCGTCTTTTGGCTCATAGTTGGCTGTGTCGAGATAGTTACAGCCACATGCCAGACAGGCATCCATGATGGTCAGGTCCTGATAGGGCAGAGCCAGGTTGATGACGAGTTCAGGCAGGTAACTGTTGAAGAGCGCCTTCAACTGCTCTACATCGTCAGCATCCACTTGGGCTGTTTTAATATCCATCTTGTAGCCAGCCTTATGGATATCCTCCACAATCTTGTCACATTTGGCCTTACGGCGACTGGCAATCATAAAGTCGGTAAACACGTCAGCATTCTGTGCAATCTTGAATGCTGCTACCGTAGCGACGCCTCCGGCGCCAATCATTAATACTTTTGCCATAATTATAAGTTTTATGTTATTCTGTCTTGATTTCGTCTCCACGGATGCCGAGAGCGGCCATCAGCGAGTAACCCAGAATCTCCTGTCGGAAGTTTCCGCCTGTCATCGGCTGCATGGAAAAGACGGTGATATGCTTCTCTTCATCATTTACTTGACGGAGTGTCTCGCGTACCTTATTATATATAATATGGTCCTCAGCATTTGGTATGATCATCATCCGCTTCACTTCCTTCTGTTGACAGATGAATTTCAGAGCCTCGATCAGCAGATCCTCACTGTCGGCAATGGCTTCGATGGCATAGGCATTCAGCAAGAATTCGCCCAATTCTCCCTGAAAGGCTTTGCCTGTCAGTTCGTTGGCATAGTTGCCAGGGACGAAGTTCTCCATCTTAGTCTTTGTTTTCTGATGTATGAACACAACTTGTGTTTCGTGATTGCCATTGCGTAATCCGCCATCGAGGGCGATGCACTCCAACCAGCGAGCCATATCGGCCTGTGGTATCCGACGACCAAGCATACGCTCGAAGTTTACGATGAGGTTGAATGCCACTTTGTCAACGTAGTCTGCGTCAACAAGTATCACATTTTCACTCCATTTTATATCCTGTTGGTTGTTGTTCATATCAGGCTACAAAGTTACATTAATTTAAGGACTTTACCAAATTATGAAGGATTTTTTTTTATTTCATTTTGGAATTGACATAAATCAACCCGAAAATCATAAATTGTGGGTGAAAAATCAAATATTGGGGGCAGATACTAAAAAAACGAAGTAACTTTGCAAACGAAAACAAAACTACTGGCTACATAATACCATTAAATGGTAAAATAAATCCCCGGTGCATAGCATCGGGGATTATTTTTTGTAGGGTGACAGTTTTTAGCAAGGGCGTTTCTTGGGAAGATTGAAAGCATCCTGTACTTCCTTCATCTGTTCGAAGGTCATGCCGTCAGGCTCGGAACCCATGCTGCGAGCACACATATAGATGTTGGCAGCTTTACAGAGCACATCGGTCTGGTCGAAAGCATCCATGATATCTGTTCCTACAGCTACCGTACCATGTTTCTCCCACAGAACAACATCATGTGTCTTGATCTGTTCGAGCGTGGCCTCTGCCAGTTCTACGGAAGAGGGCATGGCGTAAGGTACGATACCGATGCCTAGAGGTGCAAAGGCGAGGGTCTCAGGAATCATCGACCAGAGCACACGTGTCATCTCGTCAGCTTTCAGGAATCGCTGGATATGACTCATCGCCACAAGTTCAATGGGGTGCGTATGGAGAGTGGCCTTATAGCATGAACCCGTCTCCAGCAGATAGTTTTGCAATGCGAGGTGTGTGGGTAACTCGGACGTGGGCACCACAGGCTCATCGGCAATCACCTCGTATGAGGCACAGTCGTCGCAGATGCGGATGATACTTCCGTTCTGCATGGGGAACCTGGCGAGATCACGCATGCGTTTGCCAGTACCTTTACAATAGAAATACTTGCCTTTCAATTGGGGCAGAACCATACCAATCTGTTTGACTTCAGAGATGGCTTTCAGAGACTTGCACGACTCGTCCATATATTCGGTAACGTTGACAGTGATATTACCACCATTACGCTCTGCCCATCCTTTCTGCCAGAGGTAGCCAGTCACCTCAGCAATCTGATCAATGACGGCCTTCAATTCGGCACGTCCGTCTAATATACTTGCCATATTTCTTATACTTTTAATAGTTGTCACCATAGCGTTCCTTGGTGATATCTTCGAGCGAACGACCACGGGTCTTGGGTGCTCCAATGAAGCCCACGATGAGCGAGATGGTAAGCAGAACAATCATGCAGAAGGCTGCAATCATAAAGCCCTCACCGTTATCACCATAGATATAAGTGAAGATCAGTCCCCAGACAGCCGACAGTCCACGGACGATGAAGAACATCAGTCCCTGAGCGCCCGCACGGAACTTGGCAGGGAATAACTCAGAACCCCAAAGGGCGTAGAAGATCTGTGGGGATGTACCACCCTGAATGCCCCAAAGGATAGCGAAGAGCCAGAGACCTACCATACCGTTGACACCAATGGTAACAATCACCAGCCATGCTGCAATAGCTACAAGAAGACCAAAGGTATAGATGGCCTTGTGTGAGGTCTTGTCAATAAGCTTCGAAACAATGAATGTGATGCCCACGATGATGGCCCATTGTATACAGTTCATCCAATTGGCTGTCTCGTTACTCACACCACCAGCCGTTTCATAGATATGTGGCTGGAAGAAACCCATCACAGAAGCGACGAGGTTCCAGGTGAGATAGATGGTTGCAAGGAATATCACCGTGCGAACGGCAATCTTGTTGGAGAACAGCACTTTGATATTATCCATCAGGCCAGTCTTTTCTGCAGTATCCTTCTGGGCCGTAAATTCTGTACTCTCTTGCAACCTGCGCTGCAGGTTCCATGCAATGAAAGCCACCACAAACAGGGTAAAGAACACAATACGTGAAGAATAGGCATTGACAGCCTCCTGCGACATGTCGGCTCCACCAAACAGGTGGGCCACAGACTCAACCCATCCAAACAGATAGCCACCTGGTGCGAAGAGCATGCCGAAGAGCAGGATACACATGGGACCAACGCCCCATGACATCTGAGAAATGCAGATGTTACGACCACGATTGTTGATTTCGCTGCTTTCAGAAATATAGGTCCATGAAGCAGGTACACCAACACCTACCGAAATACCTGTCACCAGAAATCCGCATAACAGCATGGGGAAATTCATACTGAACATGATGAGCAATACACCCATCATATAGACTAGCAGGTTGTAGGTGAAAATAAACTTTCGGCCATACTTATCTGCCAGGAATCCGCCAATGATGGCTCCAATGGCTGCACCTAGACAGTTGGCGCTGATAAAGTTGAGCCATCCAAGGTGTACCTCGGAGAGTCCGAGGTAATTCTGCCAAAGTGTCAGTCCGCTGGCACCAGCAACGATAGCACCGGCATCGAGATAATTGGTGAGAGACACCGCAATGGTGCTCTTCAAGGAACTGGAATTTGCCATTTCTTAATCTTTTTACCTTTTTGAAGTCACATCCTTCTCGTATTGCTGGATGGCAGCGATGTACTCTTCGCCAACAGGCACATTGTTCTTCAGATTGAAGTAATCGAATACAGCACCAAAGGGCAGGCTCTTTGCCTCTTCCATCAAGGCGAGGCGCTCGAAGTTCTGATCATTATCCTCATACTCGCGCAGTTTCTGCTTCGGCTCAAGCAATGCCTGGAGGATGCACTTCTGGGTGGCACGGGTTCCGATGATATAGGCACCAATGCGATTGATAGAGGCATCGAAGTAGTCGAGACCAACATGGGCGCGATCTAAGGCATCGCTACGGACAAGTTCCTTGAAAAGATCCAATGTCTGGTCATTCATAATAGTCACATGGTCTGAATCCCAACGAATGGGACGGGATACATGTAACATCAGTTCTGGTACATACATGAGTAGGGTGGAAACGAAGTCTGAGACATTCTCCGTGGGCTCGTAGTGACCAGTGTCGAGAGTAAACATCTGTTTACGCGTAGCACAATAGGCTGTATAGAAATCATGTGAACCAACGGTGTAGCTCTCCAGACCGATACCAAACAGTTTAGCCTCAAAGCAGTTCTTTACACCAGTAAGTTTCTCTTCCATAATCTCGTCGAGCGAAGCAGCGAGGATCTCACGGTATTTCTTCCGCTGTACAGGCATGTCCTTTGAACCATCGTGCACCCAGATATTCATGATACAATGGTCGTTCTGTGCCTTACCCATCGCATCGGCAATACGACGACAACGTTTGGTATGCTCAATCCAGAAATCCCGGATACCCTTGTCTGGATTAGACAGAGTCAGGTTGCCGCTCTTAGGGTGAGAGAAACTGGTGGAGTTGAAGTCGAGTTTCATATTGTTTTCTTTGGCCCACTGGATCCAGCTCTCAAAGTGCTTTACTTCTACCTGGTCACGATCCACAAATTTTCCTCCGAAGTCTCCATAGATCTCATGGAGGTTCAGACGGTGATTACCTGCGATGAGGGTCTTTACAAATTCAATGTCTTTGCGTACCTCGTCGATGTTACGAGCACGACCAGGATAGTTGCCAGTGGTCTGAATGCCACCTGAGAGTGCATCGTTGCGCTCAAAACCTACCACGTCGTCTGTCTGCCAGCAATGCAGTGAGATCTGCTGCTTTTGGAGCTGATCAAGAACTGCGTCGGTATCCACACCGACAGCTGCATAGCGCTCTTTTGCTACAGCGTAAGCTTTTTCAATTAGTTCTGTTTTCATAATTCTTTTTTTATTTTATTTCCGACTATTCTGATTACTTTGATAATTTCTGAAATTTAAGGAAGGCCTGATCCCAGACATCCTGGTCTGTGGGCTCGTATTTCACAAGCTTGACTGAGTTGGCAATGATTTGGCGCATCTCCCAAATATCTTTCACCGATTGGGCTGCCTTCGCCTGCAGCATAATATTGCCGATGGCTGTGCATTCCTGAGGACCTGCGAGAACCGTAACACCTGTGGCGTTGGCGGTAAACTGGTTCAGGTATTTGTTGAGGCTTCCTCCGCCGATGATATGAAGCACTTCGAGTTTGAAGGGCGCAAATTCCTGCATCCATTGAAATACCTGCTTATAGCGCAAGGCCAGTGAATCGAAGATACAACGGCAGATTTCTGCAGGTGTCTCGGGCACGGGCTGATTAGTCTTGCGACAATACTGCAGGATGGCATCAATCATAGAAACGGGGTTCGCAAACTGTGCATCATCGGGATTAATGATGCTGCGGAAAGCCTCTACCTGCATAGCAGAACCTTGCAATTCCGGGTGAGAGAGTTGGCGTACACTTTCTGGCCACTCCTTACGACAGCGTTCGTAAAGCCACATGCCACAGATGTTTTTCAGGAAACGTGTGGTTCCTTCAATGCCTCCCTCGTTAGTGAAGTTACGTTCATAACTCAGGTCATTGATGATGGCATCTTTTGTCTCAAATCCCATCAGGCTCCATGTGCCGCTGGAGAGGTAAGCGAATTGCTCGTTCTTGGCAGGTACAGCAGCTACAGCGGAACCTGTGTCATGGCCAGCAACAGCTATCACGGGTACAGGACCTAAGCCAGTCAACTTTTGAACCTCATTTGTCAGAATGCCAATACAGGTGCCGGGATTGACCATCCCTCCAAATTCCGAACGTGTCAGTCCTAAGGAGGTTAGCAGGCGTTTGTCAAGTTGCTTGGTGCGAGGATCCAGTAATTGTGAAGTGGATGCAATGGTATATTCGCATACTTCCTTACCTGTAAGCATCCAACTCAAGGCATCGGGTACAAATAAAATCTTCTGTGCATGCTTCAAAGCGGAATTCCCTTCACGCCTCATGGCATAGAGTTGGAAGATGGAATTGAAGTTCATGAGCTGGATACCTGTGATATCGTAGACCTCCTTGCGGGAGATAACGTTGTCCAGGTAATCGTCCATAGCCTCGAAAGTAATGGGGTCGCGATAGGCGCGCGGATTCCTTAATATAGCATTGTCCTCGCCGATGCAAACGAAATCAACACCCCAAGTGTCGATGCCGATGGAGGTGATTTCCAAACCACGCTGTGCCACCTCTTTCAAACCACGGATAATCTCAAAGTACAGTGCATAGATGTCCCAATAGAAATGACCGCCCTGTTCAATGAGGTTGTTGGGGAAACGGGTTATTTCCTCCAGATGGAGTTGTCCTTCATCAATGCTGCCGATAATGGTTCTCCCACTGGTGGCGCCCAAGTCCACAGCAAAGAAATATTGTTTCTGATCCATATTTGTTTCAGTGATTGTTTTGCAGTTTGTAATTTGTGATTGCAAAGGTACTAACAATCCGAGGGCTCTACCTTTGTTATTTGATTTTTCATCTCGAAATTTTGATAATGGATCTTGGCACTGTCGAATAATTGTTGTATCTTTGCAGCAGATTTCCAAACAATCACTAGTAAATTAATAAATGCCATGTCTATTTTGACTATTTTGATTGTCGCTGTTTTCTGTGTGGGCTATCTGTGTATCGCCCTGGAGAGCTTGACGAAGATTAACAAGGCTGCCATTGCCTTGCTTATGTGTGTGTTGTGCTGGACACTGCTGATGACAGGTCCTGCCATGTATTATCCCTCTATAGCTGAAAGCGACGTGATCCATCATATCGCAGAAGTCATCGAGCATCATTTGGGTGATGCAGCAGGGACACTTTTCTTCCTGATGGGTGCCATGACCATCGTGGAGATTGTCGACTCCAATGGCGGCTTCAATTTCGTGCGGGACACGATGAAAACCCGCTCCAAACGCAAACTGATGTGGCGCATGGCCTTCATGACCTTCTTCCTCTCAGCCATTCTGGATAATCTCACCACAAGTATTGTGATGATTATGGTGCTTCGCAAATTAGTGCAGAGCCGAGGCGATCGTCTGATATATGCTGCCCTCGTGGTGATCTCTGCCAATTCCGGAGGTGCCTTCTCACCCATTGGCGACGTCACAACTATCATGTTGTGGATTAAGGGCGTGATAACGACGCAAGGTGTGATTACAGAGATCTTTATCCCATCGTTAGTATCGATGCTGATTCCCGCCTTTATCCTGCAATATCAGTTGAAGGGTAAGTTTGACAAGGAACAGAACTTGCCAAAGGCCGATGTCAGTCATTTTACAAAGACACAGCGAGATATCATTTTCTGGCTCGGTGTGGGTGGCTTGTGTTTCGTGCCCATCTTCAAGACTCTCACCCATCTGCCGCCATTCATGGGCATTCTTTTAGTACTTGGTGTCCTGTGGACTGTCACAGAGATTTTCCACTATAACACTGCTGAGGATGATACGATGGCCAAGCGTGTGAGCGACCTGCTATCCAGAATAGACCTGTCTACTATCATGTTCTTCCTGGGTATTCTGATGGCTGTGGCTGTGCTTCAGGAAATCGGTGTGCTGACAGCCCTTGGACAGGGCCTGAATGAGGCTTTTGCAGGCAACTATTATCTGATTAATGGTATTATTGGTGTGCTGTCGAGCATTGTCGACAATGTGCCTCTTGTAGCAGGTTGTATGGGTATGTATCCTGTTGCTGCTGAAGGTGCGATGGCTGTTGATGGTATCTTCTGGCAACTGTTAGCCTATTGTGCTGGTGTCGGTGGCTCGATGCTGATTATCGGCTCAGCAGCAGGTGTTGTCGTGATGGGACTGGAGAAGATTACTTTCGGCTGGTATATGAAGAAGATAACCTGGATAGCCTTTGCGGGCTATCTGGCAGGTATCCTAATCTATTGGATAGAGCGTATGTTATTCTTCTAGACCTGACTGCGGGCCTCACTCGGCTTGCAGCCCATCTTCGCCTTGAATTTGGCAGAGAAATAGTCTGGCGACTCGAAATTCAGTCGGTAGGCTATTTCTTTTATCGTGAGGTCTGTTGTTGACAAAAGCTCCTTGGCGCGCAGCAACCGCAAGTCCTGCTGATAGGTGGCTGGCGACAGACCCGTATATTCCTTGAACAGCTTTCTGAAATTACTATAGCTCACGCCTAAGTCTTCCGCAATCTTCTGGATGGTAAGATCACTCTCCAGTGATTGGCGGATGCGGAGACGGGCGCGATTGATCATATCCACATGCAGTTGGTTCTTGTTGAGTTCGATGTTACGCTCCAGCGAATACATCATGCCAATGAGGTAGTTCACGATGCCCGCCATGAGTTGCTGCGAATAGGCATTCTCCTTGGTGGCCTCGTCGAGGGCGCGCTGATAGAGCGACTCTAAGACAAAGGAATAGCCGACATGATAGATGGGCTTCTCAGGGGTGAGGAATCCCGCTGTCACGCGATCGTCCATATTCTTCCCCTTAAAGCCAATCCAATGGCTCTTCCAACCTGTACGGGGATTCGGATGATAGGTATGCCATTCGCCAGGGAAAACCAGAAACATATCACCGGCCTTGATCTTCGTCTCCGGACAATGGGCACTCTGGAAGACACCTTCGCCCTCGGGATTGTAGAGCAGCTGGTATTCGTCGAGCACTCTGCCTTTCTCGAGATTGAAATAATAACCGTCCGCATGACCTTTCGTGGGGTAGTCCTCACCGGGGGCAATCTCTTCATACCCCACCGTACTGACGGTCAGTCCCCATAGGGCATCGCGGTCATTGGCCAGCAAATAGCTACTTGTCTGCATCTTATCCTCGTTTTATGATTCTGTTTTCTCACAGGGGATCCACAGCCAGAACGTGGAACCATGTCCTTCTCCTTCCGACGTCAGTCCTATTTCACCACCACAGCGCTCGGCGATAGCCTTGCAGATAGAGAGTCCAAGACCCGTTCCTTGCACAAAGTCGTTGAGTTTGACAAAACGCTCGAATACGGAGGCCTGCTTCTCTTTGGGGATGCCGGCACCCGTGTCTTCACAATAGAAATAAAGACCATTCTGCGACGGTTTGTCACCAACGGAACGTGCTTCCTGATGATAGCCCACCTTGATATGTCCTTCGTGGGTATATTTCACGGCATTGGTCACAAAGTTGGTCAATACCTGCTGCACGCGTCCTTTGTCGAGTGAGGTCTGGAAGGTCGTATAAGGATTATCCTTGATGAACTCCACACCAGGCTCCTGAACACGTTGGGCCAGTGTCTGACAGATGTCGTTGAACACCTGTGCGAAGTCACATGCTGCAGGCTTAATGGCCAGGGCCTGTCCCATGTTCGATGCCTCAAGGATATCGTTGATGAGGCGTAGCAGCATGTCGCAGTTATTACGGATAATACGGATGAATTCCATGCGCTCTTCCTGTGTCTCCACCACAGGCAGCAGATCGCTGAAGCCTACGATGGCATTCAGCGGTGTACGGATCTCGTGCGTCATATTGGCGAGGAACGCACTCTTCAAACGACCGGAATCCTCAGCACGCGCCGTCTCTTCCTTCAGCTTCTGCTGGATGGAAACCAGTTCGGTGATGTTACGAGCCACGCCGAAATAGCCCGTCAGCTTCCCTTGTTCATCACGGATAGGAATACCGCTGAGGGCATGCCAGCTGGGCTCCTTGCTGACAGGCGTCCAGTTGAAACGGTGGATGGTGTTGAATTCCTTCCCCTTCATCATCACCTGAAGCACGTTGTTATTGGCATCCTTCTGTTCGTTGGCATCCATGCCTGCCAGATAATCCTTGTGACTGAAGGTGAATTCCACCTTCTGAAGCGAGCGCGACAGTTGGATGGTCCTGTCCTCAAGGTTGAATCTCCAGACAAACATCTTACTCTTCTCCAGCAGGTACTGCAACTGGTTCTCAAAGGTGTTGGCAGCATCGCTGATCTTATGCATCTCGATATCGTGTTTGCGCTGCTCAAGATAGAAGAGACGTTCATTGGTGATGTCGCGTGTGGTAGAGATATAGTAAATGATGCGGTCGTTGTCGATGACAGGGTAGAGGCGGAACTCAATATACTTGTCGATGCCAGCCTGAGGAATGACAAAATGCTGGCAGGCATAGAACTCGTCATGACTTTCCGGATTGAAATCATCTTTCAGAAGCGGCATGTCTTTCAGAGCGGTCTGACGGAACATGGCGTCGCCTGTTTTATCCATGGCACACAGTTCTTTCATCTTGTCATTATAGGCGAGAAGCCTGCCTTGGGCATCGTAGAATGATATCGGCATGAGGCAGGTCTGGAAGACCTTCATATATCGCTCACCGGTCTCACTGGTGTTGCGCTCTTCCATGATGTCATGGGTCACGTCTTTCACGGAGTTCACGATATACCGTGGCCTACCGTTCTCAAACTCCGCGATTGCATTGCCGTGCAGATATCGCCAATCAGGCTTCTCGGGTGTTCCCGCATTCCAGCGTGTCTTCAGTTCCGCACTCTTCGAACCTTCCTTCGTCTTTCGCAAGGCTTCTTCGAAATCATCCTTTCTTTCAGGATGAATCCTGCTTTTGAAATCCTCGGCAGTCATGCCTTCGGCAGGCAGCAGATTGCCATAGACATTATGGACCATATGCGTTCTCAGATCATGCTCTATCACATAGTAGTTACCCATGCTCAGGGCCTGCGTCATCATGTTGTTGATATCCTTGCTCTTATGGATGGCCTTCCGTACACGGATACGAATTAGGCGGCTCAGCAAGAGTGAAATCAGTCCGATGATGATGGCACCCACGATGATATAGATGGGGATGGGCGACGTGTCATTATGCTCGCGTTCCGGATGGAACCATTTGTCGTAGATCTTCTCCAGCTGTCCGGCCTGTTCCAGACGGGCATATTCGTCGTCGATGGCATCTATCAGTTCTTTGTCATAGCCTATTAGTCGCAGTTCGCCTGGTGGAATATCGGTCACATCAGTAACCAGGTCATCGAGTCCGAACTCTTTCAACTTCCTTTGAATGGGCACCTCTCCCCAGAGGAAATAGTCGTAGGTGCCTCGTTGTACACCTGTAAGGGCTTCCTTTGGAGAGTGGTATTCAATGGTAAAAGCTGGCTCAGGGTTCGTCATCAGGATACGGATGGGCGCATAGTCATTGGCTTTCATGATGAGCGTATCCTCTGCGCCCAAGGAACTGATCTTCGTTATAGGCTTTTCGTCAGCACGTCTGACGGCAACAATACGGTAGAAGTGCAGTAAGTTCCGCGTCATGACATAGGGCTTCTTCATATAATTAAAGGAGAGTGCAAAGATGAGGTCTGCCTCATGACGCTCGAAGGTTTCTGTAGCCATATACCACTCCTGCATCACATAGCGGTGAGGGATATGCAGACGGTTAAGGATGATGTTGAGCACCTCGATGTTGTAACCGTCTGGCTCGCCTTTGTCGTTGCTGAACTCATAGGGCGGGAACTCCCAGTCGCTGACGATAACAAGCGGCTGTTTCTCCGTGTATTTATGCGTCCGCTGGGCTGTCACTGTTTGCAGCGTGCCATGAAGCATAAATAGCATCACTAATGTGCTCGTCCTCCTTAATATATGATAGAATCCTTTTTTCATTGACTTTCCGTGTTTCATATCTTACTTCTTATTTCTCACCACTTCTGTCGCTTTACAGGGGATGGAGAACCAAACGGTGGTTCCTTTTCCGACTGTTGATTTGATATTGATGGTGCCGCCCATCTGTTGAATCAGTTCGTGGCAGATGCTGAGACCCAGCCCTGAACCACTGCTGGCTCCCGTGGCAAAACGCTCAAAGATCGAAGGCAGCAGGCTTTCTTCAATGCCTTCACCCGTATCCTCAACAGCGATGACCAGACGATCGCCGATATAGTCGATTCTTGCATGAACAGACCCTTGGTGCGTATGCTGGCAGGCATTGAGGACAATCTGATCGAGAATGACGCTAACGTTCTGGGCATCAATTTCCACGACCAATTGCTCGTAAGGATTCTCTGCGAGATATTCCACACCTGGTTCCTGAATCATTTCCCAGCAGGCTTTGCAGACTACATCGAAAGTCTTGGCGAAATCCGTCAGCTGTGGCTTGATTTCTATCATCTTGGCATCAAGGCGCGACAGGAAAAGAATATTGTTAATCAGCTTCAAGAGTACTTGGGAGTTGTCTTTTATCTCATTGATAAAGATGCCCTCATCGTCTGACGTATGATCCATCTGGAAGAGTTCTGCAAATCCTACGACCGCATTCAGTGGCGTACGGATCTCGTAACTCATGTTCCTGAGGAAGGCATTCTTCACTACCTCCACTTCTTGGGCCTTGGCAGTTTCCTTTGCCAGTTCCTTTTGGGTATGCATGATTTCGCTGACATCACGGCACATGCCGAAATAATACTTGGCTGCACCCTCGTCGTCGATAATCGGTATCATGTGCATCTGCAGACATAATTGATAGCCGCCTTTGACACGCAGATTGGTATGGATGGTGGCTTGGATGGGGGCCGTAGAATGGTTGTCCATATTCATGATGATACGGCTCACCATCTGCTTGTCACTCTCATGGGTCAGTGTTAAGGCACGTTGCTGCGTGATCTCATATTCTATATGTCCGATCTCGCTGTAGATAGCCAGCTGGTGGGTGTCGGGATAGTAGTTCATCATGCGCACGCCACCTACTTTCAGCACATAGTTGATATTGTTGATATAGGTTGTCACCTCCTCATTCGCCTTAGACAGTTGCTGCAAGTTCTTTTCTCGTTGCAAATAGGAATTGGCTACTTCGGTCATGTCACGTCCAGAGCTATAGATAGCCATCAACTGTCCGTTCTCGTCTCTCACGGGTACGATCTGTATTTCGTAGTATCTTTTCCCGGTCCTGATGAGGCGTCTTAACACACGGTCGTCATGCTCGTCTTCCCTGAAGATCTGGGTGAGATACATATATTCCAGATGCTCTAAATCGAGGTCGGGCATACCAAGCACGTCGCGGATGTTGATCTGCCTTTCAAGCATTTTATCAAAGGAGTTGTTAAACATGCGACAGGCATAGTCGTTGAGGTTGCGCAGGTTACCGTCCTTGTCGTATTGGGCCATGTTGACCAACACGGAACTGAAGATAGCACGATAACGCAGTAGGTTGTCCTGTGTCTGGATACGCATCTGCCTTTCCTCGGTGATATCACCACGTGTACCCATGATAACAGCCGGTTGCCCGTTCTTGTGATAGCGCAGCACCGACAGTGTCATCGTATAGTTTCTTGTTTCGTCGCCTTCTTCATTCTTTGTCCGCAAGTCAATGGTGTCGTTCTCCTTCTCGCCACGGACAATGTCGTTGATGGCTTCAACCATGTGCTCGAAGTCTTTTCTGACATATAGTTGTGCCACCTCCTGTAGAGAGCGATTCCCCTTGGGATTACCATCCTCGTCCAACAGGGTAAAGATCTTGCTATGGATGTCATAGGTCCAGAAGCGCACATTACTGGTTTTCAGGATCAGCGACAAACGAGCGTTCTTCTTGCGCACGTCTTTCGTCAGTCGCCGTTCGCGGAGTTTAAAGAAGAGGTAGTATAAGGCGAAGAAGACGGCAAATGCTGCTACGGCAGTAGCCAGTTCCCATACCCATGAAGGAATACCGGTCTCGATCCGCTCCGGATAGAACCATTTGTTCTGGATACCCTGTAGTTTTTCTTCTGAAAGGAGAAGGGCATAGACACTATCCAACTGGTTCAGAAGCTGTTGGTTCTTTGAGATAAACTTATATTCTCCATGTGGGATGTCAATCGGTGAGAGTTCCAGATTGCTGAGCTGGTACTTCTGGATGAGCCATTTCAGCGACATGGTGTTCCACACAATCTCCTTGTTGGGGTCGACACTGGCTTTCTGAACCGCCTCCTTCATGTCGTCGTACCCCTCGGCATTATCTCCCCAACCCTTGTCCTGCATGAGGTGGTGGCTGAAACTTCCCGTATGGACGATGACCTTGTGGCTGCTCAGGTCCTGAATCGACTTAACGACGGGCGCTCTGCCTTTCTGATGAACCACACTGTGGGTGAACAGGTGGATGACGGAACTGCCGTATTGGCCATATTCATGGTGGAAATTGGCCTCCATGCCGAAGATCAAGTCCGACTTGCCGTCTTTCAGATCCTGGAAGGCGTCCAATGTCGGCTTGAGCTTGATGATATAGGGAATGTCGAGCCGTTTGCACATCAATTTCAGCAGATCAATGTTGTAGCCGTCGGGTTCTCCATTCTCATTCAGGAAGGTATAGGGCCACAGGTCCCATGCATCCTCATAGACCAAAGGACGTTCGAGGGTAAAGACTACTGTACTGTCATTATGCGCCTGAGCCGTTAATGGCGAGAAGCTGAGGGTAAATAACAAGATGAAGGCTTTCACGATGGTCGGTATCCACATCCAGAAAGTGGAGCCTTTTCCTTCGCCTTCGGATTCCACACCGATTTTGCCACCACATTTCTCGCTAATGGCTTTACAGATGCTCAGCCCGAGACCTGTACCCTGTACGTAGTCGTTGAGTTTGACAAAACGTTCAAACACTTTTTCCTGATCTTCCTTAGGGATACCTGCTCCAGTATCCTCACAATAGATGCGGATGCCGTCATCCTGTTTGGCATAGCCTACTTTGATATGTCCCTCTTGGGTATATTTTACGGCATTGGTCACAAAGTTGGTAATGACCTGTTGGATACGGCCCGGATCGAGATGTGCGGGGAGCGTCTCATAAGGATTGTCCTTGATAAATGTCACTTGTGGGTTCTGAACCCGTTCTGCGGCAGTGGTACAGATGTCGTCGAAGGTCTTCGAGAAATCGATGTCCTCAGGCTCGGGGGTAATGCCGCCGGCATCCTCCGACGAGAGGGCCAGCAGGTCGTTGATCAGTCGCATCAGCATGTCGCAGTTGTTCATGATCACGCGGATGATTTCTTGCTTTTCTTCCTTTGTCTGTAACATAGGCAATACATCCGAGAATCCCACAATTGAGTTGAGGGGTGTACGTATTTCATGTGTCATGTTGGCCATGAAGGTACTCTTCATCATACCCGACTGCATGGCGCGCTCCGTTTCCTGTTTCAACTGTTCCTGTTTTTTCATGAGTGGTGTCAGATTGCGAATCACACCATAGCATTCCACGAGATGACCGTTCTCATCGAAATGTGGCAAGCTGTCTAGCATATTCCACTGCGGCTCCTCGATGTCGTCATGAAAGATGGGTCGTGTATAACAGAGGTGGGCCACAGGCTTGGCGAAATAGATCTCCGGTTGGGTAAGACCTTGTGCAATGATACTGTCGTCGAAGAAGTAGGATCCTAAATCCTTGAAGCTAAGTATTTTGTCTGGTGTGGAGAGCTTCTTGTAGAAGGCAATCTCGCCTTTGACGGTGTCTGCGCGCCAGAATCGCATGTCGCATTCCTCCATCAGGTATTGCAGCTCATTCTCATACTGTTGTATCTCCTCGTTCTGCTGGCGGATAAAGACCTCGTTTTCTCGGTTTTTGATAAAGAGGTCACGTTCTTGTGTCAGGTCACGGATGGAGAGGGTGATGTACAGCAGTCCCCCTTGCTCGTCACGAATGACGTGCAGCATGGTCTCTGTAAAGCAATTTACGCCTCTTTCAGGTATGACGGTTCTCGAACAGAACGATAGGTCCTCTATGTTTTTCTTGTTGATATATTCGCGGAAGGATGGCATCTCATATATAGTCCTATCATAATAGAAGGGGTCTTTCTCTGACTGGAACTTCAAAATCTCACGCGTCTTTTCATTGACATTCAGCAGATGGCCGTCTTTGTCAAAGAAGGCCAGACCCATAATTGGTTGTTCGTAGATGTTACGGTATCTGTTGGTGAGTTCCGTATTTCTCTGGTCCTGTTCTATCTGCTCTGTCTGGTCTGTCAGCACACAGAAGATGTTCGTAGGGATCTTTAGATTGGGATTGGCGTATTCCGCTATGCCTAAGTCCCGGTAATAGCGCCAGTTTGCCAGACCTTTGCCCTGATTGAGATCCCATCGAAACATACATTGTGCCGTCTTGTCTCCTGTCGCCAGTTTCTTGCAGAAATCCACATAGATATGGCGGTCTTCGGGATGGATATATTTGACACTATCCTCAAAACTCATGCCTTCTTCTGGGAGGAAGTTTCCGTGCATGTTCACGCCATGATGGTCGCGTATCGAGAGTCGAAGCACATAGTTGTTGCTCATGTTGAGCGTATGCTTCATAATGACCGATAGATCTTTGGCTTGTTCTGATTTGCGCCGGATGCGGAGAATGCTGATGCGGTTGAATCCCAAGGTGAGGATAAAGAGGAAGCATACCAACAATATAATAAGTATCGATACACTGTCGACACCGTTGCTGAATTCTATGGCGGAGAGTAATATATTCATGTCTGTTGTTGTCCGTTATATCAAGATTTCTGTCTTTTTATCGAAACTGGCCATTTCGCAAGGTATGCTAATGTAGAAAGAAGTGCCCTTGCCCAGTTCTGACTGCACTTCGATAGAACCGTTCATCTGTTCTATGAGCTCTTTTACAATGGGCATGTCCAGACCTGTGCCCTGATCATCCACATCCTCATCATGTACGAAGCGGTCGAATACTTTTTTTAGTGCATTTGCTGAGAGACCGGGTCCTGTATCCTCAATGGTGATCATCAGTTCGCCGTGTCTGTATTCGTATTTGGCGCGTATCGTTCCTTCTTGGGTATGGTTGGCTGTTATGAGACATATTTTCTGAATGGCCAATTCCAGGTTCTGCTGGTCGATGTTCACCATCAGCTGGTTATAGGGGCTCTCAACAATAGTCTTGACATTGGGCGAAATATTGGCCCAACCCATATAACACCATCCCTCAAAGAGCATGGCAAAGTCGCAAAGTTGGTAGTTGTGCTCAATCATCCTGGCATCGAGTCTGGAGATGAACAGGATATCGTTGATCAGTTGCAGCAGGGTACCTGTATTCTTCTTGATCTCTTCTGCAAACACAGGTTCGTCTTCTTCGCTGTGCTCGTCATTATAAAGGGCTGCGAAACCGATTACGGCATTCAGTGGCGTGCGCAACTCATAGCTCATGTTCAATAGGAATGAGTTCTTTAGTTGTTCTGTCTCCTGAGCCTTGGCCGATTCTTCTTGTAGTTTCATCTCGGTGTAGATCATTTCCGTTTCATTGCGGCACATACCGAAATAGTGGGTTACCTTACCCTGCTCATCGGTAATGGGCATCAGGTTGAAGTTTAGGAAGATGTAACGTCCGAAATCATCGCGCAGAAGGCTCTCGAGCGTCATCATGATGACCCCTTTCCTACGGTTGTCCATACGCACGAACAATCCTTTGGCTCTGCGACGGTCCTCAGGTTTGATGAGTGAGAGTGCACGTACCTGTGTCAGTCGGTACTGAGCTTGATTCAGGTCGCTCGAAATCTCTAATTCATGGGTGCTAGGGTTATAGTTCATCATGCGCACTTCGCTCACTTTCAAGGAGTAGTTGATATTACGGATATATGACTGTATGGCTTCCGTCGTCTCTTTCAGCTGTTCGGTAGCAGCCTTCTCACGGTGTTGCGCGAGCACCATCTCTGTAATGTTTCTACCAGCCAGCACTACTCCTGAGAGCTCTCCCTGATGATCGTGGATGCTGGTTACATTCTGTTCGTAGTAAATTCTGTCTTGCCCTTCTTCGAATTCGCCCATGGGGGTCTTGATGTCCTTTACCTTGGTAAACGATGAGGAGTACATCTTGTCGAGCGTTTTGAAGTCCACACCTTTCAAGGCCGGCATGTCGGCTAACGTGATTTTCGAGTCGAGAAGGGCCTGCTTGTCCTTGACGTTCAACGACTCACAAGCCTTGTCGTTGATCTCTGAGATTACACCGTTGGCATCAAAATAGATCATGTCGATGAGCGAGGTGTTGAACACCGTATGGTACATAAGTGCCAGATCGCGTGTGTTTGTAGCTTTCTCCTGATCTTCAGTGATGTCTTGTTGGGTGCCGAGCAGCAAGATGGGCTTGTTGCGCTGGTCATAGCGCAGGATAGAGATGGTGATATTGTAGATGCGCTGCTTGCCGTCGGCCTCCTTGTCGGGCGCGCTCTTCACCGTCATCGTGCCGAAGCGCATCTCCCAGTTACTGATGTCTTGTAGCATCTTCCGCATGGCTTGGAAGTCGTCGCGGTCATAGAACTGTGAAAAGTCATAGGGACGGTAGATGGTCTCCTTTTGACCTTGTTCCGTGAACTTGGTGAACATGACCTTATTGACATCGTAGGTCCATGTTTCCGTCTTACTTGATTCGAGGATCATAGCCAGCTGTGCATTAATCCGAGCCGTGTCTTGGCTCACCTGCTTCTCGCGGAAGTAGTACACGCGGTTGTAGAACAGCATGACGAAGACGGATATCAAGAAGGCGGCCACGAGGTAGGCTATGAGGTGACGGACGTCGAAAGCAGCACGTACGTCTTCTATCTGGGCACGAGCCACGAGAGGCAATGCCAGGGCCGCAAATAAGTATACAATTCTTTGTAGATATTTATATATGCGCATCATTTGGTTTCCAGCCTTGTAGTAATCATGCGCAAAGATACTAAAATAAGTTCAGATTACAAAATTTTTTCGTAAAAAAAAACACAAATTGCCCTGTGTTTGAGGCAATTTGTGCGGAAAAGTGTCAAAAATACGCTTAAAGAGGGTATTCTTCGAAGGCATAGAGGATGGTTGAGAGGTAACGCTCGCCTGTATCTGGCAGCAATACCACAATCTTCTTGCCCTTGTTTTCAGGACGCTTGGCCACTTCGATGGCAGCATAGAGGGCAGCACCTGCCGAGATGCCTACCAGCAGACCTTCCGACTGTGCAATCTCACGACCGGTGCGGATGGCGGCATCGTTCTCCACGTCGAACACCTCGTCGATAATGTTGGCATCATAGGTCTTGGGCACAAAACCTGCACCGATACCTTGAATCTTATGGGGACCGCTTTGGCCACCGTTCAGCACTGGGCTCGACTTCGGCTCTACAGCAATGATCTTCACGTTGGGATTCTGTTCCTTCAGATACTTACCTGTGCCTGAGATGGTGCCACCGGTACCTACACCGCCTATGAAGATGTCCACTTGTCCGTCGGTATCACTCCAGATCTCCGGACCTGTGGTGGCATAGTGCTTGGCGGGGTTGGCTGCGTTCTCAAACTGCTGTAGAATCACAGCACCGGGGATAGAGTCGCGCAGTGCCTCGGCAGCGCGGATGGCACCTGGCATACCGTCTTTGCCTGAGGTGAGACGCACCTCGGCACCGTAGGCCTTTACAAGGTTTCTGCGCTCCACGCTCATGGTCTCGGGCATGGTAAGGATAAGGTGATAGCCCTTAACGGCCGATACCAGTGCCAGTCCTACGCCCGTATTACCGCTGGTAGGCTCGATAATGGTGGCGCCGGGCTTCAAGATGCCCTTGGCCTCTGCATCCTCGATCATCGCTAGTGCGATACGGTCCTTTACGCTACCGCCGGGGTTGAAAAACTCTACTTTGGCAATCACTGGGGTCTCCAGACCTTTTGCCTGTGAATACTTGTTGAGCTCTAGGAGTGGGGTGTTGCCGACGAGCTCTGTCAGCTGCTTTGCAATCTTTGTCATAATCCTTACCGTTTAATGAATAAATATTTCTGGGTGCAAAGGTACGGTGTTTTTTTTAATCTGCAAATAACATGATGGTGCTATTTCATATACCATATTTATGGTATTTTGCCTGAAATGCCCCCGTCACCTTATTTATATATAGCAAAAAAGTGTGATAAAAAGTGTAAAACATTTGGCGGTTTCAAGGAATTTTCATACTTTTGTCAACAGAAAAATTTAAAACCATCGATTTATGTTAGACGTAAAGGAAACTTTGAAGAAGAGTGAGGAGAGAATGGAGATGGCTGCGCTGTTCCTCGAGGAAGAGTTGAACCGCATTCGTGCAGGCCGTGCCAATGTCGCCATTCTCGATGGTGTAAGGGTCGACTCCTACGGTAGTAAGGTGCCCCTGAACCAAGTTGCAAACGTGAGTGTGCCCGATCCCCGCACCATTGCCATCAAGCCTTGGGATCCCAAGGAGATTCGTACCATTGAGAAGGCTATTATGGACTCTGATGTAGGTATCACCCCCGAGAACAATGGCGAGGTGATTCGTCTCAACATCCCCATTCCTACTGAGGAACGTCGCCGTGACCTCACCAAGCAGTGTGCCAAGATTGCTGAGAAGGCGAAGGTCGAGGTACGCAATGTGCGTGGCGATATCAAGGACAAACTGAAGAAGGCCATCAAGGACGGCCTCTCTGAGGATAACGAGAAGGATGCCGAGGCCGAACTGCAGAAAATTCACGATAAATATATCAAGAAAATTGACGACCTCCTCGCTGCGAAGAACAAGGAGATTATGACGGTATAATTTGAAAGGTCTCGTCATTAAGAACACAGGCAGCTGGTACACCGTCCTCACAGACGATGACCAGCTTTTTGATTGTAAAGTGAAAGGCAACTTTCGCCTGAAGGGTATTCGTAGCACCAATCCTGTCGCTGTGGGTGATCGTGTTCAGATTGTTACCAACCAGGAGGGCACAGCCTTCATTTCCGAGATTGAGGATCGACGCAACTACATCATCCGCAAGAGTATCAACCTCTCCAAGCAGAGTCATATCATCGCTGCCAACGTCGACCAGGCGTTGCTCGTTGTCACCGTCAACTATCCTCAGACCTCTACCACCTTCATCGATCGTTTTCTCGCCTCTGCCGAAGCCTATCGCGTGCCCGTCATCCTCGTTTTCAACAAGACCGACCTGCTCGATACCGACGAGGCTTATTACCAGCAGATGATGGTCGCCCTCTACGAGACTGTAGGCTACCAATGTCTGCAAGTTTCTGCGGAGACAGGCGAGGGCGTAGAAGACCTGAAAAAGCTACTGCCTGACAAAATCACACTTCTTAGCGGCAACAGCGGGGTGGGGAAGTCCACCCTTATCAATCGCCTTGTGCCAGGCGCCAATCTCCGCACCTCTGAGATCTCCGATGCCCATAACACTGGTCTTCATACCACCACCTTCTCCGAGATGATTCCCATGGAGGGCGGTTGGGTGATAGACACCCCAGGTATCAAAGGCTTTGGAACCTTTGATATGGAACCTGAAGAATTGACAAGTTATTTCAAAGAAATTTTCCATTACTCCCAGGACTGTCGCTTCTCCAACTGCACCCACACCCATGAGCCCGGCTGTGCTGTACTAAAAGCTTTGGAAGACCATCTCATCTCCCAAAGTCGTTACCAGTCCTACCTCTCCATGCTTAACGACAAGGAAGAAGGCAAATATCGCGAGGCATTCTAACTTGGGCGTTTTATGTTAACATTCTATAAATAGAATGATGACGTTTAAACTTTTGATTTTAGACTACGTCTAACTAATAACCAACTTAAACGAAAAGAATGACACAAGACGGATTGTTGCGCATCGGCATTGTCGGTGCAGGATGGATAGCTGAGAAGGCTGCCATCACATTGAATGGCCTTGACGAATGTGAGGCCTATGCAATTGCCTCCCGCTCTTTGGCGAAAGCGGAGGACTTTGCAGAAAAATGGGAAATGAAGAAGGCATATGGCTCTTACTCAGAGTTAATAGCCGATCCTGACGTTGATTTGGTGTATGTGGCCACGCCCCATTCCCATCATTATGACGTGACGCGTGAGGCGCTGCTGGCTGGTAAACCCTGTCTGGTAGAGAAGGCTTTTATGGCTAACTATTGGCAGGCCAAGGCCATCGTTGACTTGTCTCGTGAGCGCAGGGCGTTCCTGGCGGAAGCCATCTGGACGCGTTATCAGCCAGTGGTGAAGATGATGCGCGACTTGATTAGTAGCGGACGTATTGGTACGCCTCGTCTGGTGACCGCTACGCTGGGTTATTCGATGGGCGATAAACCCCGTATCATGCGTCCCGACCTCTGTGGTGGGGCTTTGCTTGACTTGGGTGTCTATGCCCTGAATTTCGTCAGGATGTTCTTCGATGCCGATATCGTGAGTATAGAGAGCCAGTGTGTGAAGAGTCATACGGGTATGGATCTGACGAATGCCATGAGTCTGGTGCTCAGCGACGGGGTGCTCTGCAATCTGCAGTCGAGTGCCGCCTGCGTGGGTGACAATATCGGTGTCATAGCCGGCACCGAGGGTAATCTGATTATCGACAATATTAATAATCCCCAACAGATTATAGTAAATGGTCCGGACCGTACCTATATCGAAACCATCTCCGTGCCTCAACAGATTACGGGATATGAATACCAGTTCCTGGCTTGTCGTCAGGCGCTGATGGATGGTTTGTTGGAACCTCGCGAGATGCCGCTTGAGGAAACGTTGTATATCATGCAGTTGATGGACGGCTTCCGCAAGAAGTGGGGTGTGAGATATCCGATGGACGAGGAAGAATAAATGTGAATAGTATGAAGATATTATTGATAGGAGGAACGGGCACGATTAGCAGTGCCATTACGCGGCAGTTGGCTGCAAGTGAACATGAACTGTGGTTGTTGAATCGTGGCAGTCGGAAGGATGAAGTGCCTGCAGGCGTGAAGCAAGTGATCTGCGACATTAACGATGAGGCAGAGGTGTTGCGGCAGACGGGCGACCAGGTGTTTGATGCCGTCTGTGAGTTTATCGGCTTCCTTCCTTTGCAAGTGGAGCGTGATATCCGGCTATTCTGCGGACGTACGCGACAGTATGTCTACATCAGCTCGGCCTCTGCCTATAACAAACCGGCCAGCAGTCATGTCATCACCGAGGGTACCGCCTTGGCTAATCCCTATTGGGAGTACTCACGCAACAAGATTGCCTGCGAGGAACTGTTGATGAAAGCTTATCGCGAAGAGGGATTCCCCGTGACGATCGTACGCCCCAGTCATACCTATTGTGAACGAAGCGTACCAGTGAGTGTGCATGGTTTGAAGGGTAGCTGGCAGGTGCTCAGACGTATGCAGGAGGGAAAGCCCGTGTTGGTACATGGGGATGGCAGTTCTTTGTGGACACTGACGTGGAATGAGGACTTTGCCCGTGGCTTCATCGGCCTGTTGGGTAATCCGAAAGCGATTGGCGAGGCTTTCCAGATTATGAGTGACGAGCAGTTGACCTGGAATCAGATTTACATAAGTATTGCCAATGCTTTGGATGTGACGTTCAAGCCCTACTATGTCTCATCGGATTTTCTCGCAGCCGTTTCTCCCAAATCGTATGATTTTACAGGCAATCTGTTGGGCGACAAGTCGGTGACGGTGGTCTTCGACTGCACCAAACTGAAGCGGGCCGTGCCAGGCTTCTGTGCCACCACTCGTTTCGATGTGGGTGTACATCGCTGTGTGGACTATATCCTGCGCCATCCGGAACTCCAGGAGGAGGATCCGGAGTTTGATGCCTGGTGCGATCATGTCATTGGAACCTTGGAACAGGCAAAACAAATGATATGAATGTCTTCCGATATCTCCGCAGTTCGTTCTCTGCCCGGCTCAGCTTGTGGGTCACGGGGTTCGTGACCGCCATTTTCGTGGTGGCGCTGACCCTGCTTTTCCGTTTTTCGCTGGCAGTGGTCAAGGACGAGTCGCTTGAGCAGAATATGCAGGTGCTCGAGCATGCGGCGCTGCGGGTGGATCGGATACTACATCAGACGGAGGTGACGGCAGCGACGGCGAGTTGGATGATTCGCCAACACCTGGCACAGCCCACCATGGTGCAAAGCCTCTGCCACGAGGTGACACAAGCGAACCTCTGGATAGACAGCTGCTATGTGGTACCTGCCAAAGGGAAGAACATTGAGACGGCCCGTTGGCATGAACCGCTGTTGGATACCGTATCCGACAGTGTGGCCTTGCGGACGATGGTGATGACCTACACGCAGCCTGTGGTTGACGGTGAGGGTAGGACGTGCCTGACACTTGCCGTTGAAGTAAGGATTGACTGGCCTGAGATCCATTCGGAGATTATGGCGCAGATCCCCTATGGGCAATGTTTCCTGCAGGGCGTGAGCGGGCTCTATCGGCAGGAAACCAGCGGCTACCGGCCACAAAAGGTCGACGCCAGGGATTTCTATCAGTATTACCGTAAATTCCGGAATACGGAATGGGGGCTGGTGATGCTCTGTCCTGAGCGTGACATCATGGCCGACTACAGCCGTCTGCAGACCACCGGCATTGTTGTGATGGTTATCGTGTTGTTACTCCTGTTGCTCCTTTGCCGACTGGTGATCGACCGTAATCTCAAACCTCTTGACCTCCTCTCTGCGAAGGTGCGCCGCATCTCGCAGAACCATTTCGATGAGCCTATTCCTACGAATAATCGTCAGGATGAAATAGGTGCGTTGCAGCGCAGTTTTTCGACTATGCAGCAGTCACTGGCGAGTCATCTCAGTGAGATGCATCAGAAGACGGAGACCCTGCAGGAGCGCAACCAGGCATTGCAGGCGGCATATGACCGTGGGCGCGAGGATGAGCGTACGAAGACGGCTTTCCTGAGCCGTATCTCTGAGGAACTTATGCAGCCCGTGAACGAGATCAATGCTGCCACCGAGCGCTTGAGCGTGGACTACCAAGGGCTCACGAAGGCAGAGATGTGTGCATTGCAGCAGCAAATCAATATCCAAAGTGAGACCATCACCAATCTCATTGACCAGACGTTGATAAAATCGAGAGAGAAATGAGAAAACTGTGGGATTATATGATGCATCGGCTGTCGATCAGGCTCGGACTCTCCATCACCTTGATAGTGACGGTGATCTTCATCGTGTCTGTAAGTTTCCTCTTTTCCCTTTCCAAGGACTATGTCCGTCAGCGTGCGGAGATGCGCGCCAGACAGATACTCGACAATACGGCCTTGCGCATCACGGATATCATGGGCGACGTGGAGACGGTTGCCGATAATATGGCGTGGTATGTGGACGGTTGCCAGGATCCCGATTCGCTGATCCGCGATACGCGGGAGATCCTAACCAATAATCCTCATTTCCATAGCTGTTCCATCTCGATGGAGCCCGACTATTTCAAGCGCTATGGCCGCTATTTCTCCATCTATTCCGTGCGCGATGCCGACTCCATCAGTACAGCCCAGTACGGTAGCGACGATTTCCAGTATTTCGAGCTCGACTGGTATATGAAACCCCAGGGTCTCCGTCAGGGCTGTTGGATAGACCCCTATCTGAATACCAACCCCCAGGCCACCTACCAGACAGATGTCATTACCACCTACAGTCGTCCGCTCTTCGACCGTGACGGCCTGTTTATTGGTGTCATCGCCATCGACCTGAATCTGAAGTGGCTCTCGCAGGAGGTGACTTCCGTGGCGCCCTATCCGAACTCGTCGAGCATCATCATCGGCAGTAAAGGCCAATACCTCGTGCATCCCGATACAACGAAACTGATCCGACAAAGTATCTTCTCCGATCCCGATCCCAAGGCCAAGGGAACGGTGGATTCCTTGGGCAAGCGGATGATAGCGGGTGAGAGTGGTGTGCAGCAGCTCATCGTCGACGGCAATGACGCTCTGGTGCTCTTCCGTCCTATTGGCAAGGCTGATTGGAATATGGCTATCGTCTGTCCCGAAGACGACGTGTTCAGTGGCTACAACCGCCTGCTTTATAGCGTGTGGATGACGGTCTTTATCGGTTTGCTGGTCATCATGCTCTTCTGCTATCAGGCGATAAGCGGTGCTATTGCACCCCTTCATCTGCTGGCCCATCAGGCTCATGATATCGCAGAGGCGCGATACAGCAATCGCCTGCCAAAGATATCACGTACTGACACCATCGGACAGTTGCAGAACAGCTTTGTCGACATGCAGCGGTCGTTATCAGACTATGTCAGTCACATCCGACTCATCAATACCCAGATGGAACACCGTAACCAGGAACTCCATGAGGCAAATGAGAAAGCGCTCGAGGCCGATCGTAAGAAGACGGTCTTCCTGCAGGATATGATGCACCAGATCCGGACGCCGCTTAATATCATCGGCGGTTTTGCACAAGTGCTGAATGAGAATTTCCACGAAATGCCTGCTGACGAGTCGAAGAATATTATCCAGATGATGCAGGAGAATGCGAAGAAGATTATGCGTATCAGCAGAATGCTCGTTGGCTTTGCCTCTCCGGAAGGATATATTGCTCTGACGAAGGAAACCTTCAGCTGTAATGCCCTCTGTCGCGAGATGATTGAAAACTTCCAACTCACCAGCCCCTATACCGTCAAACTCCGTTTCGAGACTACGGTGCCTGACGACTTTATGATCTGTACTGATAGGCAGCGTGTGCAGCTCATTCTTGAGCAGTTGCTCGACAATGCGAACAAGTTCACGCATCAGGGCACGATCACTGTGGCTGTCAGTCGGCCCGATGCTCAAACGCTGGCCATTACCGTCAGCGATACGGGAATTGGCATTGCAGAGGCCGACCGTGAGCTGATCTTCTCGCTGTTTGCCAAAGTCGACCTCTTTACAGACGGTGTAGGCTTGGGTCTGCCTCTCAGCAAGCGGGCTGCTCAGCGCATCGGTGGCGACCTCGTACTCGACCCCGCCTATCGGAAGGGCGCCTCGTTTATCCTCTCCATACCGATATCACAATTATCAACATAAAAACATTGGAAAATGAAAAAGTATCTCTTCTTATTCACAGCCTTGGCAGCATTGCCAGCGATGAGTCAGAACTTACGACTTAACGACCGCGAGTATTTCGAGCGGCAGGGTGTCAACGTACTGGTGTTCAGCAACAGTTTTAACGGTGGTTTCAACGACGAGAAGAACTCGGGCATTGAGATTATCCATCATGGTGTGCGTACCATTCAGGGAGGAGCTGTGCGTTTGAACAATACCCCCGAGCAGTGGGATCTGGTGCCCAAGATGACCAACCGTAAGGTGGACCGCGAGAAAGGTAGCATCGAAGTTGGCATGCGCTACGACGACTACGACTTCGACAGTCGCGTGGTGGTCACAGCCAAGGGTAAGGCCGTAGAGATAGCCGTCTATCTGGATAAGCCTGTGCCTGAGAAACTGGCGGGCGAGGCTGGCTTTAATATCGAGTTCCTGCCGTCGCAATATTGGCTGAAGACCTTCCTGATGGATGGCCGTCTGAACCGTTTCCCCCGTTACGCTACTAGTCAGACCATAACCCGTCCCAATAGTGAGAAGCCTCGTCAGTTTAAGGGTTTCAAGACCTATGATGATCGCGGCACCGATCGTTTTGTTGATCCGCTGCCCTTGGAGACTGGCCATGAGATTGTCGTGGCCACCGACGATCCTTCGCGTATGATCCGCATCAGTAGTGCCGATGCAGAATTGAAACTTTACGATGGGCGCATGCTGGCCCAGAATGGCTGGTTTGTGTTGCGTAGTGTATTGCCGAAGGGCAAGACGGGCAAGGTAGTAACCTGGACAGTAGAACCTTATGCCATTCCCAATTGGATTCGCGAGCCGAACATTGGTTTCTCTCAAATCGGCTATATCCCCGAACAGCCAAAGGTGGCTGTAATCGAGCTCGACAAGAACGACCGAGTGCAGCCCACGGCAACGCTGATGCGTATCAAGGCCGACGGCAGCACGGAGCAGGCTTTTAAGGGTGATGTGAAAGTTTGGGGCCCTTATTTCAAATATAATTATGTGAAGTTCGACTTCTCATCGGTGAAAGAGCCTGGTGTCTATTACATCCAGTATGGCAATACGAAGACCAACGACTTCCTGATCGACGCCCATGTCTACGACAAGATTACCGATGCCACCACCGATGTGTGGGTGCCCATCCACATGAACCACATGTACGTGACCGAGGGTTATCGCACCTGGCATGGTGAACCCTTCAAGGAGGGCTACCTGCAGGCGCCTGAGAGCGACCATTTTGATCTGCATCGTCAGGGAGCCAGCACCGATACGAAATACAAACCCCTCGAACTCATCCCAGATCTGAACGTCGGCGGCTACTTCGATGCTGGCGATTTTGATATCGAGACAGGTTCGAATATCAACGTGGTGCAGAATTTCATCCGTACATGGGAACTCTTCAAACCCCAACGCGACGAGACCTTCGTGAGTGAGCAGCAGCGCTATGTGGAACTGCACCGTCCTGATGGCGTGCCCGACATCCTGCAGTTCATCGAGCATGGTGTGCTGAACCTTGTGACACAAGCAGAGCAGATCGGACACATGGCCTCGACGCTCTCGAACTCCATCCTCGATAATTACCATCACCTGGGCGATGCAGCGAGCATTACCGATGGTCTGCACTACGACCCATCGCTGAAGCCCTACGAAGTGAGTGTCGATGGGAAGCGCAGTGGTACGCCCGACGATATGTGGGCCTTCACCACCCGCAACCCGAGTCTCGACCTGCAGGCAGCTGGTGTGTTCACCTCTGCAGCCCGTGTGCTTCGCGGCTATAATGATAATCTGGCTGAGAGGGCCCAAAAGCAGGCAGACCGCTTGCGTCAGGAGGCGCAGGAGCTGATGAAACAACGCCGACGTCCACGCGACCGTCAGGCCGAGGCTGACAATGACTGGCTGACGGGTACTGGCGATGGCAATTACCGTAATGTAGCCAGAAACTTGCAGGTCTTTCTCGATTCAATCCCGATGAAGGATGCGGCCTACAAGGAGAAGTTGCGTCCTGCCGTCAGGCAATATGCCGACTATATCAAGAGCTTCGACAAGGAGAACCCCTATGGTGTGCCCATTGGCTTGGGTAACTGGGCGGGTGTGAATGCCGTGCTCAACTTCGGCATCACCGTGAATTATGCCCATATCTATTTTCCCGATATCATCAGTAAGGATGAGGTCTATCGCGTGAGCAACTGGCTCTATGGCTGTCATCCCTATCATAATTATTCGTTCGTGGCTGTCGTAGGTGCCACACGTCCCAAGCAGGTGTTCTATGGCAACAACCGTGCTGATTTTTCGTTTATCCCAGGTAATGTGGCGCCAGGTCTGCTCTTCCGCAAGCCCGATCATTTCGAGAACTACGACGACTGGCCTTTCCTCTGGGGACAGAACGAGGGCACCATCGCCGGCAACACGCAGTATGTCATCTTCGGCTCTTCGCTGAAAAATATTGTATCACCAAAATAAAACTAAACACAGATGTATTTTAACGATCTCAGATTAATCAGAGTACTCAGCGTACTCAGAGTATTCGGATTATTCCTCTTTCTTCTCATCGTGCAGGGAAGCCTTGCTCAGAACGATGACAATGAACCCCGTCGTCTCACCATCAGCGGCCAGCTCATCGATGCTGAGTTCCGTGAGCCGATGGCACAGGCTACCATTCAGTTATTTACCGTTACCGATAGCGCCTTCGTAGGCGGCACCGTCAGCGATAATCGTGGAAACTTCTCCGTCGAGGCCCCGAATAATGGCACCTTCCGTCTGAAGATTTCCTCAGTGGGTTTTCAGCCGATACAGCGTGACGTGACCCTGCGTCGTAACCAGAACCAGGAACTCGGCACATTGCTCATGTCGCCTGAGAGCATTATGCTCAAGGAGGCTGTCATCACGGGCCGTGCTGCACAGGTCATCGTCAAGAAGGATACACTCGTCTTCAATCCCGATGCTTTCCGCACGCCTGAGGGCTCCGCCATCGAGGAACTCATCAAACGTATGCCTGGCGCTGAGGTCGATGAGGATGGTAATATCACCGTCAATGGCAAAGAGGTGAAGAAGATCCTCATCGACGGAAAGGAATTTATGCTTGGCGACACGGAAACGGCGCTGAAGAACCTGCCTATCTCCATCATTCAGAATGTGAAGTTCTACGACCAACAGAGTGACCAGGCCCGTATAACGGGTATCGAGGACGGCAACAAGGAGACGGTGCTCGACTTTACCATCAAGAAAGGTATGAACCGCGGTTATATGACCAATCTCGATCTTGCAGGCGGTACCCAGCATCGTTATGCCTCGCGTGGCATGGGCTCTAGCTTTACCGATAATACCCGCATTATGGTAACGGGCAATTTTAACAATAAGGAAGAGAATGCTGGCTGGTGGAATCGTCGTGGCCTGAACAGTCGGAAGATGCTTGGTGCCAACCTCAACTATGACGACGGAGATAAACTCAAGATCGACGGAAGCATCCGTTGGAATCACCGTGGTGGTGATAACGTCAATGAGAACAGCAGCGAAAACTTCTACAGCGAGACCAATCGAACCTTCTCGAACAGCTTCTCGAAGAGTCTCTCGCGCAATAATGGTTGGAATGGTAACTTCCGTTTCGAGTGGAAGCCCGACACCCTGTCGAATATCCTTATCCGCGCCAATGGCAGCACAGGCACGAGCGATGGTACACAGACCTCACTTTCGGCCACCTTCAATGCCGACCCCTATCTCTATGTCCTTGACCCGCTGTCTGATGCAGCTGTCGCTGAGATGCATAGTCGCAGCCTCGCTGTCAACCGCAACCGTCAGGCAAGCCTCTCTTATGGCGAGAACAAGAATTTCTGGGGCATGCTTCAACTCTACCGCCGTTTGAATCCTCGCGGAAGAAATATAACCCTGCGTTTTGAGGGCAGCAAGGGCGATAACGACAACCAGAATGCCTCGAACAACGAGGTACACCTCTATCGTGTGAAGGATCAGGCTGGACAGGACTCCACCTATTTTACCGCTCGCTATAACCTCACCCCAAGCGACAATAGCGGCTACGTCATCAACGCCTCCTATAGTGAACCCCTCTGGAAGGGTGCCCATCTGCAGGCCAGTTACGAATTGCGCTATAATCAGAACAAGAGCGATCGTCAGACCTATGATTTTAGTCGTCTGCAGCAGAACCCCTTCGCAGGCATCACACCAGAATATAGAGAGTGGGATCCCTGGATTGGGAAGTTTGGTGGAGAATCTGCCCTCGAGCCCTATCTCGACAAGAGCCTGAGCCGCTTCTCCGAGTATAAGAACTACACCCATAACATCCGTCTCGTGCTCCGTTATTGGGAAGAGAAGTACGACTACAACATCGGTGTGCTTGTGCAGCCCCAGCACTCGAACTATATCCAGGACTATCGTGGTATCTATGTCGACACCATCCGCAACGTGACCAACGTTGCTCCGACGCTCGATTTCCATTATAAGTTCTCTGATCAGCAGAACATCTGGCTCCATTATCGTGGTGACACGCGTCAGCCCGATATCACCCAGTTGCTCGATATCACCGATGACTCGAACCCCCTCTACATCACGCAGGGTAACCCTGGACTGAAACCCCAGTTCACCAATTCGCTGAATGTATATTACAACAACTACATTCAGCGTTACAAGCGCTCGATCGTTGTCTACACCAACTATCAGAATACACGCAATTCAATCTCGAACCTTGTGCGCTACAACCCCGAAACGGGTGGAAGCGTATCTCGACCTGAGAATATCAACGGCAACTGGAACGTGAACGGTGGCTTCAACTTCAGTACTGCCCTCGACTCTGCGGCCCACTTTAACGTAGGCACTGACACCCGTCTGCGTTACAACAACTATGTGAGCTATTATGCCGAGCCCAACAGCGATTCGCAGAAGAACTATACGCGTTCTACCAATCTCACGGAGCGTCTGACAGCCAGTTTCCGCAACGACTGGCTCGAGGTGATGCTTGATGGTTGGTGTAACTACCAGCATTCGCGCAACGAACTCCAGCCCACTGCCAACCTTGATACTTGGCAGTTCAATTATGGTGGACAAATACTTCTGCGATTGCCTTACGATTTTGAGGTGTCTACCAATATCCACGAGAACTCGCGTAGAGGCTACAACGACCCCTCGCAGAACACCAACGAGCTGATTTGGAACGGGCAGGTCTCGAAGAGTTTCCTCAGCAATAAGTCGCTCATCGTGGCCCTCAATTTCTACGACCTCCTGGGTCAGCAGTCTAATTTCAGTAGTTGGGTCAATGCCAATGGACGCGGAGAGTCGCGTTACAACAGCATCAACTCCTACGCTATGCTCCACGTGCGTTATCGCCTGAATATGTTTGGCGGAAAGGTCGATACAGAAGGTCGTTATGACAAGAAATGGGGTAATAACGACGGTGGCGGTGGAGGCAACCGTGGTGGCGCTGGCGGAAACCGTGGCGGTGGTAACAATCGTGGTGGTGGCAACCGCGGTGGCGGAGGCGGGCGTCGCTAATTGCTAGTCATCGGTAACTAAATGAGGGATAGTTTTTTGTCGTCTTTCTTCCGACAGAAAAAAACTATCCCTCATATTTTAATGTATTTTCGAAAATATTGCTTACCTTTGCAGCCGAATTAATAAATAGTTTTATGAGACAGATACTATCGATTCTCTTTTTGGCTGTGGCGATGTCTTCCACAGCGCAGATTAAGACCGAGATAAAGGCGTTTAACCAGGCAGGCCCCTATGCGGTGAGTGCACCTCTGGGCCTTGATACGGTGGATGTGCAAGGCAAGAAATTCGACGATGCCTCGCTGATGAACAGCATCGCACTTACCTCACCCGCCACAGACCGTTTCGAGGGTCAGGTGCTGCCCTCGCTGAGCGATTCAAAGAGTGTGGGCTTGTTGTCGTTCTATGTCAACAACCGTGACTATCTGAAAGGCAAGATCGAGGTGAAGGGTCCCAAGCGTTACAAGCTCTTTATCGATGGAGAACCCGCAGGGCCTGAGTTGAAACTGGCCCCCGAGCACCACACATTGACCATACAATATATGGCCGAGCCTAAGGATACAGACTCCATCCGTGTCGTCATCAACGCGCCACAGGCGGTGGCTTACACTCTCGACAGCCGTCATCCCTTCATGGTTCATGACATCCTCGATGGCAAGCGGGTGAGGGACATCTCCGTATCAGCCGATGGTCAATGGACATGTGTGGCCTATCAGACGACAGATCGTGGTGGCAGTAATCGCTGGACCTACGAACTGCGGGAGACAAAGACGGGTCGTGTGACCATGCGGCCGCAGCGTCAGGCCCGTTGGATGCCAAAAACGATTGCCTGGATTGAGGAGGAACGTGAGGCAAAGAAACGTGTCCTTTATCAGGTCAGTCCCACAGGTCAGCGCACCCGCTGGATCAGTGGCCTGCCTGATGGCAGCTATCGGGTGGCGCCCACGGAGGATTATTTGGTAATGACCATCGAGGAGAAGGGCCCCGTAGAGGACAAGGAGATGTTTGAGGTGGTTGAGATGGACGATCGTCAGCCAGGCTGGCGCAATCGCAATTACCTGGCCCGTTACGATGTAGCGACAGGCATGACGCGTCGCGCCACTTTCGGCAACCAGCAGACGCGTCTGATGGATATCTCCCAGGATGGCCGTAAATGGCTTGTGGCCCAGTCGTATTCGCGTTTGTCGAAGCGACCCACGGAGGTGGTGGATGTGTTCATTGTCGATGCAGAGACCTTCCGTGCCGATACGCTATTTGTTGGTCAGGGATTTTTGGGCGGTGGTTCGTTCTCACCCGATGGCCGGCAGATTCTCTTCCAGGGTTCGCCCGAGGCCTTCGACCGCATCGGTTGCACGCTACCTGCCAGCGTGACACCAAACATGTACGACAACCAGCTCTATCTCTATGATATCGCCTCGAAGCGCATCACCCCGCTCACAAAAGATTTCAACCCGTCGGTACAGACCATTGATTGGGCCTGGGGCGACGGCCTGGTGTATTTTACGGCCGAGGATCGTGATTTCGTGCGCCTCTATCAGTTGAACCCTGCCAATGGTCAGATTGTGCAGCTGGAGCATGCTGGCGATAATGTCAGTATCATGAAAGTGTCGGCCCACTCGAATGTCATTGGCTATGTCAGTGGCGCCACATCAGCCTATGCTTCGGCCTATGTGGCTTATACTGCCAAAGGCAAGGCACCCATGAAGCAGCATTGTCTCTACGATGGAAAGACACAGATGGACGACCTCATGATTGGTGATTGCAAGGACTGGAACTATACCAATGCCAAGGGTGAGACGGTCTACGGACGCCTGTATCTGCCCTACGACTTCGACCCGGCTAAGAAATATCCGATGATCGTGTATTACTATGGTGGTTGCTCACCCGTGAGTCGCAATTTCGATGGGGTCTATTCGGGCCATTATTGGGCCTCGTTGGGTTATGTGGCCTATATCCTGCAGCCCAGTGGCGCCTCGGGCTTCGGACAGGAGTGGGCCTCTCGTCATGTCAATACGGCAGGTCGTGGCCCTGCGGAGGATATCATTGAGGGCGTGAAGCGCATCTGTGCTGAACATCCCTTTATCGATGCCAGGAAGGTGGGTTGTATGGGTGCCAGCTACGGTGGGTTCATGACCATGTATCTGCAGACTCAGACCGATATCTTTGCAGCGGCCGTATCGCATGCAGGCATCGCCAACCATACCAGTTACTGGGGCGAGGGCTATTGGGGTTATAACTACAGCGAGGTGTCGATGGCCAACAGCTATCCCTGGAGTCATCGCGAGCTCTATGTCGACCAGTCGCCCCTCTTCAATGCCGACAAGATCCATACCCCGCTGTTGCTGTTGCACGGCACGGTCGATACCAATGTGCCCATCATCGAGAGTCTGCAGATGTTTACCGCCCTGAAACTTCTGGGACGCGATGTGGCCTTGGTCGAGGTGGCCGGCGAGAACCACCATGTGCTCGACTATGGCAAGAAAATCAAATGGCTCGGCGCCCAGATGGCGTGGTTTCAGAAATGGCTCAAGGACGATCCCTCATGGTGGGATGCCCTCTTTCCCAAGAAACATTTATAAGCAGTGACGATAAAAGAGATACAGGATAAGCGGATTGCGGTGCTGCTGTCGGGAGGCGTCGACAGCAGTGTGGTGGTGTATGAGTTTGCAAAAATCGGACTCCACCCCGACTGCTTCTATATCAAGATTGGTCCTGAGGAGCATGAGGAGTGGGACTGCTCCAGCGAGGAAGACCTGGAGATGGCGACGGCTGTGGCACATAAATACGGCTGCAAACTCGAGGTTATCGACTGCCATCAGGAATACTGGAACCAGGTGACCACCTATACGATGGAGAAGGTGCGTGCCGGTCTGACGCCCAATCCCGATGTCATGTGCAACCGCCTGATCAAGTTTGGTGCCTTCGATGAGAAACGGGGACGCGACTACGACCTCATTGCGACGGGTCACTATGCCCAGACGGAGATTGACGAAGAGGGACGGAAGTGGCTCTGTACGAGTCCTGATCCCGTGAAAGATCAGACTGACTTCCTGGCACAGATCTACGACTGGCAGCTGAAGAAGGCACTCTTCCCCATCGGCCACTATGTAAAGGATGAAGTGCGACAGATTGCCGAGCGTGAGCATCTGGTGAATGCTAAGCGTAAGGATTCGCAGGGCATCTGCTTCTTAGGTAAGATCAGCTATAACGATTATATCCGCCGTTATTTAGGCGAACAGCCTGGCGATGTGATAGAATTGGAGACAGGCAAGCGCATAGGCGAGCATAAGGGCCTTTGGTTCCATACCATTGGTCAGCGCAAGGGCATGGGCTTTGGTGGAGGCCCCTGGTTTGTGGTCAAGAAGGATGTGGCTCAGAATATCCTTTATGTCTCGCATGGCTATGACCCCGAGACAGCCTATAAGCAGGACTTCCCCGTTCACGACTTCCATTGGCTGACGACGGAAGCCATGCAGGACACGGTCACCTTCAAGATCCGACATACTCCTGACTATCACCCTGCGACGCTCGAATGGAAAAGCCCGCAGGCGTTCATCGTGCATTCGAAAGAGAAGATCCATGGTGTCGCGCCAGGGCAGTTCTGTGTCATCTATGATGCCAACCACCATCGCTGCCTTGGTTCCGGCGAAATCACAATATAAAAGCAATCCCGCCAAATTTGGCGGGATTGCTTTATTTCTTAACGAAACTTCCGAAGTAATCTAAGCATACTTTCTGCCATTGCTTCGCATTCTCCAGCTGATGCTGCAACCGGGCATCTGTCTCCTGCCAGCGCTGTTCGTCGATATCAGGCTTTGCCTCGTTCCAGATGCGGATAAAGTCCTCCACCTCCTTCACACCGCGGCCATAGCGATATTCCATCTCCTCATAAACGGTACGTCCGCTCTTCAGCCGATAGGTCCAAGGCACGCGATGGAACCACAGCAGATAACGTTCCGGACAGGTGTTGATGTCATCGTAGAGTGAACAATAGGGCTCGCGATACTGTGCGGTAGCATTCGAACCTGTGTGCGTGCGGTCGAAACCAATCGAGTCGTTGTTGGCCTTGTGGTAGTAAACGGGACACCACTCAATCGGGTAGCGGGCGATGAAGCCGTTGGGCTCCGGGCCATAGTGCTGGTCGAAGGCGAAGATATGGTGCAGGCCGATGGGCATCATATAGTCGACACAGGCTTCACGCGATCTTAGCATCATATTCAGAAGCGGTTCGCTCTTGCTGTCGAACGTCTGCTGGAGCCATTCCTGAGCAATCTCTTCCGATGTCAGGTTCGGGTTCCATGCCAGACGGCCGAAAGCATACCAGTTGGCCTGTGAGAAATGATGGCCGCACCAGTTCTTATCGAGGCCGATGTTCGCCACGCCAGCGATGCCTACCAGTCGTGAAGGTTCCACGAAACCGAAGAATTCGCGCCACATCGGGGCCAGATACACCAGATGGCGCGACTGTCCGAGATACTCCTGGGTGATCTGCAATTCCGCCATCTGCTTCGTTTTGCGCATGGTGTCGAAGATGGGCGCATAGGGCTCACGGGGCTGGAAATCCAGCGGACCGTTCTTCGATTGCAGGATCACATTGTCGCGGAACTGACCGTCGAGGTCCTTGAATTCCGAGACGGCCTGTTTGACGCGGTCCTCACCCTTGTGGGCTGCGCCATATACGAACGAGCGCCACATCACGATACCTCCGAATGGCTTCACGGCATCAGCCAGCATGTTGGCACCGTCGGCATGCGTGCGGTTATAGTCGAAAGGTCCAGGCTGGCCTTCAGAATTCGCCTTCACCAGGAAACCGCCGAAGTCGGGTATCAGCGCATAGATCTCCTTGGCCTTTGCCTTCCACCAGGCCTTCACCTGTTTGTTCAGCGGATCGGCCGTCTTCAGGGGCTTGCCACCATTGACACCTTTGGCCGATATCGTCATCGGCGAACCGAAGTTCACGGAGAGATAGACCTTGATGCCATAGGGCCGCAGGATATCAGCAATCTCCTTTACCTTCTCTATATAGAGGGCGGAGAGCATCTTCGGTGAGGCATTCACATTGTTGAGCACGGTGCCGTTGATACCGATGGAGGCGTTGGCACGACCATATTCCTTAATTAGTTCCGTATTGATGGGCTTGGGTTTCCACAGGTCGCTGTTGCGTCTCGTCATTGGGTCTTCCAGTGCCCAGAAGATGCTGCGTCCGGCATAGCCGCGCTCAATGCTGCTGTCGAGATTGTCCCAATGGTTCAGGATACGGAGTTTATAGTAGGGCGCCGAATAGCCTTTCTCCCCCCTGAGCAGAGCGTAGGCGCCATAAAGCAGGCCCGTCTCGTTCTTGGCGGTGATGGTGCTGCCGTCAATCCGGTAGGCATCCTCAGCCATCGTGGGGTCTGTCACTAGCGTAGCCTTCGCGCCCTGATAGTAGTTGCGCAGCTCTTCGGCAGCGAGACACTCAGGACCTGTCACCTGTGCTTTCTGTACTTTGTCATATCTCAGCCACAGCTGGTGGCCATCCTCTGCCTTCACGATACCCGCAAAGGCCAGCGCAAACAATAAAAATGTAAGTTTCTTCATACCTATAGTCATATACTTGCCGCAAATTTACAAATAAATCTTCATACTCAACGCTTAATTCCTGTTTTTTTGTATCTTTAAACAAATATCCAACAAAATGAAACAATTCCGAAACGGGGGACGGTTCTGCCTGTTTGACCCGCTGACAACCCTTGTGCTATAAAGTATATAATCCCGCCATGATTTTATCAAAACCTGCCGTGATTTTAATAAATCCTGCCAGGATTCTAACTTTACTAAGTACCTCTCTACTATTTTGTAAGCCACTTTCTACCTTTTTGCAGGCATGAAAGTAACTTTTAGAAGGTATACCTTTATGCTTGTATAATAATTGGTTAATTATTCGGATTTTGCTTTAAATTTTTGTATCTTTGCAGTAAAATGGGGACGGTTCTTTTTTGTTTGACAGTTTCCGCTGACAACGCAGCGGGTCAAACAAAAAAGAACCGTCCCCAACTGTTTGATTAGAGCAACTGATCGCTCTCGATATCCTTGAAATACTTGTAGGTGCTGACCTTCAGCTCATCGGCTGCATCTTCGTCGCTAACGATGATGCCGTGCTCGTGCATCTGAAGGGCAGAGATGGTCCACATGTGGTTGACGGCACCCTCGATGGCAGCCTGAAGGGCGCGGGCCTTGGCATGGCCGTTGACCAGGATCATCACCTCGCGGGCAGCCATCACTGTGCCTACGCCAACGGTCAGGGCATGGGCGGGCACATTCTCAGGATTGCCACCAAAGAAACGGCTGTTGGCGATACGGGTGTCGGTGGTGAGGGTCTTCATACGGGTCTTTGACGTCAGTGAAGAGCCTGGCTCGTTGAAAGCGATATGACCATCGGGGCCGATGCCACCGATGAAGAGGTCGATGCCACCCGCCTCCTGAATCATCTCCTCATAGTGGGCGCACTCGGCAGCGAGGTCGGGGGCATTACCGTTGAGGATATGGATATTCTCCTTCGGGCAGTCGATGTGGTCGAAGAGGTTGCGGGCCATGAAGGCATGATAACTCTCGGGATGCGTCTCGGGCAGGCCAACATATTCGTCCATGTTGAAGGTCAGTACGTTCTTGAAGGACACGCGACCTTCGCGACAGGCGGCCACCAGGGCATTGTACATGCCTACGGGTGAAGAACCGGTTGGCAAACCGAGGACAAACTTATGATCGGGAGTCGGTTTGAACTCGTTGATACGCTTAATAACATGCTCAGCAGCCCACTGAGACAACTTTTGGTAGTCAGATTGAATAATTACTCTCATAATGATTTTTGTTTTTGGTTCGTAAAATTTTGGTGCAAATATACAACGAAAATATTTTTTTAGATACGTATTAACACGGATTAACATGGATTTTTTTTTATCGCGCGTACTTATTTGTATCTTTGCAAGCAAATATGAAGGAATTTGTAATATCAGAGGCAAAGGCTGAGACTGCGGTGCTGGTAGGTCTCATCACCAAGGATCAGGACGAAGCCAAGACAAAAGAATATCTCGATGAGTTGGAGTTCCTGGCAGATACAGCCGGAGCTGTCACAGTGAAACGGTTTACCCAGAAGGTGGGCGGTCCGAGTCAGACCACCTATGTGGGAAGTGGAAAACTGCAGGAGATCAAGGCCTATATCCAGCAGTGTCAGGATGCCTATGACGACTGGGTGGACGCCCAGGATGCCTCGCTATTCGCAGAGGGTTTGTTGGACGACACTGACGCCCCCCAGCCGGTGGGTATGGTAATCTTCGATGACGAATTGAGCGCCAAACAGATGCGGAATATCGAGAAGGAACTTCAGGTGAAGATTCTTGATCGTACCTCTTTGATATTAGATATCTTCGCCATGCGTGCGCAGACGGCTGAGGCCAAGGCGCAGGTGGAGCTGGCGCAGCATCGTTATATGCTGCCCCGATTGCAGCGACTCTGGACACACCTGGAACGTCAGGGTGGCGGATCGGGTTCCGGTGGCGGAAAAGGCTCTGTGGGACTGCGTGGCCCTGGTGAGACGCAGCTGGAGATGGACCGTCGTATCATCCTGCAGCGCATCACCCTGCTGAAACAACGTCTGGCCGAGATCGACAAGCAGAAGACTACCCAGAGGAAGAATCGAGGCCGACTGATCCGTGTGGCACTCGTGGGCTATACCAACGTGGGTAAATCGACCATGATGAACCTGCTGGCCAAAAGTGAGGTGTTTGCCGAGAACAAGCTCTTTGCCACGCTCGATACGACCGTGCGCAAGATGACAATCGACAATCTGCCTTTCCTGTTGGCGGATACCGTAGGTTTCATCCGTAAGTTGCCCTCCGATCTGGTGGAGAGTTTTAAGAGTACCCTTGACGAGGTGCGTGAGGCCGACCTGCTGGTGCATGTGGTAGACATCTCACATCCCGACTTCGAGGAGCAGATCCGCGTGGTGGAGGAGACGCTGAAGGAACTGGGCTGTGCCGACAAGCCCGCCATGC